>VFQQ010000297.1_pt1 | contig 112378 bp, 191 predicted proteins | sample 3512341 | NCBI WGS metagenome assembly VFQQ01 (sample SAMN10412373, study PRJNA504923) | tailings metagenome | isolation source: Relicate 2 Philex TSF1 revegetated site | place: Philippines: Tuba, Benguet | collected 2017-08-29 | reverse complement strand
GGGGCAGCGGTGGCAGCGGCGCTGCAGCTGCTGGATGTGGCGGCCTTGCCAGAGCGCGAGCAGGACACGGACATGCAGGTGGGAGGTTGATTAAGTTCTCTTGTGTGTGCAGTGGAGGAGAGCGTGGCTGGGTTTGGTCGGGCTGCATGAGCGAAGCAGCGTTGCTGTGGAGGGCAGACCTGGGGCTGATCTGTCGGCATGGTGACACCGCAAGCTGCACGTTCACACTCCACCTGTGTGCAGGAGAAGGCGCTGCTCGTCCTGCTGGCCCTGCTGGATTCTGGCAGCCGTCGGGGTGGCAGTGAGGATGGCACCGGCACCGCCCAGCCTCGCCCAGCCACCGTGCTGATTGCTGAGGCGGGCGGCGAGGCCATAGTGCAGCGGCTTGAGGATGCTTGGCAGCTGCAGGCGGCAGCAGCAGCGGCAGCAGGGGAGGAGGAAGGTGAGGATCCCTCCTTTCTGCATGACCTGGTTGAGCTGTGCCGGCGGGTGCGGCAGCGCGTGGCGGCAGTGCGGCAGCAGGCAGGCGGCGCGGCTGGCATTGCCGGCTCGCTGGGTGGCGGCCGCAGCAGCGCCCCTCACGACTCCTCAGAACTGTGAACGTGCTCTGCCACAATTGTGGTGAATCGGTTGTAATCTCACATGTCAATTAGATGCACGTGGCGGGCATTGCGGGCAACGGGCATGGCGGGGCCGCTGCGGCCGCTGCCGGCCCGCAGGTCTGAAGAGGCGCGGCCGCCCGCCCGCCCGCTGACACCTTAAGCCGACCGGCCGTTATCTCAAAGTGCTCTGGGCGCCATAGGCTTGGGGCGCGCGCACACGGCCATCAAAGCCAAGCCCCACAGGCTCGAACGCTCTGCCCACTGCTGCAGCTCTCTCTCATCCGCATCACAGTTTGTTAGCAGGCGCCGCGGCCCCTTCGAACGTGAGCGAGGCGGGACGGTGGGTGTGGGAGCCCTGCTGCAGCAGGGTTGGCGGTCGCAAGGTAGCTAGCCGCTCACAGTGTGAAAGCTGCTGTCCATGGCTGTACAGTTGCTGCCGCTGCAGTCGCCGCTGGCGCCGCTGCCGCTGCCGCCCACCTGCGCTCCCACTGCACCCTACATGCCTGTTGCAGCAGCAGCACCGATGGGCAATCCGCTTCAGCGAGCATGTGCGGCCAAGGGCTGCACGCGGCAGGGTCCATCCTTCGAGCATGCTGGCCTGCATTTCACGGCAGCAGAGGCTTTCACGAGGCCTGTGCCTGATGCACCTCAGGCAAGTCGTTGCGCAGGGCAGGGAAGCTTGACTCATTTGACATTTGGCTGGTGCCATGCTGGCAGCTGCTACATGCCGGCTGCTGCTGTTAGCTTACTGTTGAACAGTGATTGTGCCACACGTGGTTGCAGCAGCTCGCTCCATCGCGTTGCTGCTGCTGGCCTCCTGCACACTTGCCTCCACCCCTCGCACCCCCATCTTGCCTGCAGCTCTGGGCCTGCTGCATGGCCCACAAGAAGGACGTGCTGCTCGACATTTTGCGCGGCCTGCCATACCGTACAAGCTCACGCTGCCACCGCGGCACAATGACCAGCTGATGGCCGCAGTCATGCTGCTGACGCGCCTGCGGCTGCTGCGCCACCAACCCCTCGAAACGCTCCGACGCCAGTAACCCTTCCCCTCCCTTTTTCGGTTGATCCCCCATTGAGACATGGCCCACCCATTCACAGATGCAGTTTCCCAGCATCCCCTCGTGCTTGCTTGCACTTCATCCCCTGCCTGCCCTCTATGTGCTTGCAAACCGCTATGCCTTTGCTCTCCTGCTTCGCTGCTGCTTGCCCCTGCCTTGTTAGCTCTCGCCATGCCTGCCGCTGTTGAGAATTGACTTCCCGCATGCACTATGTTTTGGCCAGCCTTATCGACCTTGACCACTCCGACCCGTACTGACCTTCTCCCCCCGTTCCCGCCTGTGCCCTGGCTCTCTCCCTTCATTACTGACCCTGACCATTCTTGCATGTTGCCTAGTTCCGACATTTTAGTCCCCCTCTGTCGGGGCAGCCAGTGGCTGAGGCCACGCGCCCTGACCCAAGCTGTGATACACTGCCGCTCCCGCCAGCGCAGCCGCCAGCGCCTGGATAAGGGCCTTGTGGGTTTGCCCTTCTGCATCACTGCCCTGCGGTGTGCTCCCATCTGCGGTCGCGTCTGCCAGGTTGGCAAGGGCGCCGGCAGCGCACACTGCCGCCTGCAAGCAGCAGCGGTGGGCATGGCAGCTTCAAACAGTGGACTGCTAACAAGCGTTCAGCTGGCATGAGCATGATGTGCCGTGACAAGCTAGCGACCGCATGGCCAACACAGCCTCTGTTCCTACTTGCCTGCGTGTCGGGCCCAATGAGCAGCGCAGCCAGGGCTTCCAGCGCCCTGGGCTGCATCCTAATCTTTCGGCAGGCCCGCGCCTCCAGCGACATATTCTGCACTGCGCCCGCCGCCGCCGCTGCCACGCCTGGGTGCCCGGAACCGAGCAGGCTTGCCACGGCTGCGACGCCACCGTGCTGCCGCAGAGCAGAAATCCCCTCTGCGCAGCTGGCGAGGTTGTGCAGCGCCCCCACGAGGCGCTGCTGCAGCTTGCCCTCCTGGGAGGCTGCACCCGCGCCGGCGGCCCCGCTGGCCTTGCTGCCCACGCTGCCGTTAAGGCGCTGCAACACGGTGGCAGTGGCCCCCGCCTTCAGCAGCGCTGCACGGCCATCCGCCTGAAATGAGACGGTCTGCAGCGCGGCCGCCGCGTTCAAGTGCACCTCTTCCCCGCCGGACGACAGCAGGCGCAGCAGGCGGGGCACGCCCTGTGCACGCAGCAGCATGCTGCAGTTGGCCGGCTCATAGCTCAGATTGCTGGCTGCATTGGCCAGCTCGCCGCTGCAGGCAGAGGCGGGCTCCAGCAGAGACACCAGCACGTCCATGATGCGCTGCGTGCACCTCAGCCGCACATCTTGGCGCTGCAGGGGAGTCGAGTGAGCAGCGGCACGGCACCCACCGGTGTGTGAGGGCTGTCCACGAGGATGCTAGGCAAACAGGCCTGCTGGCACCAGCATGTTTACAGCGCAGGCAGGATGCTCACCCGCGACAGGATCTTGAGCGCTGTGGCTGCCGCCAGCTGGGTGGCGGGCGACAGCTTGGCCACGTCAGCACGGCTCAGCAGGGCGGCAAGCGCGTCCAGGCGGTCGGGGGCCGTGGCCCGCAGGTGGGGCGACGTCTTGGGGTCCTCGTTCTCCCTGCACGGGAGTGCTGGGTGGGCTTGACTTTGCACGGCCCCGTCTTGTGCGCTGCAGAGATAGGAAGCATCAAGCGCAGCTCACCGCACAAAGCGCTCCAGCAGTGCATGTAGCTGATCCAGCTGCTGAGGCGTGGCGGGCTCGCCCAGCGCCACGACGGCCACTTGCACCTGGCGCAGAAGGGAGCAGAGGCGGCGGCGGTTCGGCGGCGGTTCAGCGCAGGTTCGGAGGCGCCGATTGCAAGGTCAAGGGCTGTGTTCCCATCCCATTTGAGCACCTGCTGCCAGGACAGCGCGCCGTCTGAGGCCGAGACCAGCGAGTTTTTCCGCGACATGGGCTTTTTGACCGTTATTCCACCGCTTGATGTCACCTTTTGCCGTAAAAGCCTTCAGAAAAGCACGCAAGGTCGCGCCGGGCCGCAACAAGGAGCTGGGGTGGCCAGCCCATTTCCGCATGCTGCATCCCATCGCCCAAACTGTTGCTTTTTCTTGCGAGCACGCTTCGATCACTTTGTACACCAGTCCAGACCAGCGCCAGAGACGCCCGGCCCCCGCGACAGCTGCCCGCTCTGCAAACTCTCCCTAGCGCAGCTCCTGCTGCCCCTGGGCCTGCCCAGATGGCGGCGCAGGGGCGCCCATCCCCCTCGCTGCCCCACAAGCTGGAGGCGCTGCAGCGGTGCGGGCGGGCGGGGGCGCCGCTCTTCACCGCCGTCCCGCTCTCCGGCCGGGTGCCCATCGAGGAGGTGCTGGACGACGCTGCCGAGCTGAAGAGTGAGTGGTATTGAGAGTGATGGCGGCAACCATGCTTGGGATTGCATCGCTGAAGGCTGCTGCGTTTGTTCCTGGCCCGTCGGCGCTGCTGACGCAGCCATGCCGCCGCCGAACTCCGTTCGCAGGCGCGGTGCTGCTGGGCTTCACGCGCGACGGCTGCCACCTTCTGTCGTACACCAGCCAGCCTGTGGCGGCTGCCGACGGCGCTGAGGGCTACGCCCTGCAGCTCTGGCGCTTTGAGACCGGCCAGCGCTGCCGCCGCCTCTGGTCGGTGCCGCTCTTCAGGTGGGTGCTGTGGGTTGGACCACTGGTAGGTGGGCATTAGCAGCACACGAGTGGCACGCCTCTTTACTGCCTGTTTGAACGGCAGAGCACACAGATTATATGCAGACCTCCTGCCCTTTCTTGCCCCTGTTGTTGTGCCCTCGGCAGGACGCAGCCATACCTGGATGCCTTGGCCGACGAGGAGCAGTTCATGCCGGCGGATGGCATGCTGCTAACGGTGGCAGAAGCGGCAGACTCCAGCCTGCTCGGTGCGCTGGGGCTGGGCCCGCGCGCTGCGCTCGCATGGTGCAGCAGGCACAGGCTGCGTTTTGTATGGCGTGCCTCTGCTTTTGCGAGCAAAGGTTGGACAGAGCTGCCATGCACCTGCTCCTACCTCCACCCTATTGCAGTGGTGCACGGGCAGTCGGCAGACCCTGCAGATGCTGCCAGCCGAGAGCACCAGCTCAACTACCTGACCCTCATCCCCGGGCCGCTGCACGCCGGTGCTGCTCAGCTGCAGGTGAGCGGGAATGGCACGCACCCTGCTTCCCCGGGCTGAGCATACATTGCTTATGCTGGCATGCTTCCGCTTGGATTGTTGCAGCCAAAATCCCACAAAGTTGCCGCATTTGTTGCTGCCAATTGTCTTGCGCAGGTGGTGCACCTATGTTACCACACGGCCTACCCGCACGCACCCTTCAACCCGTACCACGTTCTCATGCCTCTGGCTGACGGCAGTACGACTGACTGCTGTTGCAGCAGCAGCACCAGTGTTGGCAGCAAGCTGGCGATAGCGCTGTATAGCGGGGATGCCGTGCGTGTGGTGCACGCCACTGCGCAGCGCCAGCCATCGCAGCCGCTGCCGCAGCTCAGCCCTGGCGCAGCAGGTGACGGGGAGGAGGACAGCAGCACCAGCAACTTCCCATCGCCCGACGCTGAGCAGGGGGCAGGCTCACCTGTGGCGGCAGCAGCAGCAGCACATGATGGTGATGGCTGGCCGGCGCCGGCAGGACAGCGAGCACCGGCCCAGCCCCCTGCTGCGGCGCCGCAAGCGGGCAGCATGCAGCCACAGCAGCAGCAGGGCACGCCGGCGAGCAGCGGCCGGAATGTGGGATCGCCGCCGCTGGGATCTCCTTGGCCGCGGCGGCGGCAGCAGCAGCAACCAACACCCGGTAGAGCAGCCCTGCCAGAGGGATCAGACAGTGAGCTTGATGTGCAGTGTGCACTTGTCAGCTGCACACATGCTGTCAGCCGGGGCTGGCATCCCCCGGCGCCCGGCGCGGGCAACACGGCCAGCCGCACGAATGACGGCAGCTTGGCAGCGGTCAGCATCGGCATGGCATCAGCGCACCTGGATTTGGAAGCTTGCGTGTATGCAGCGCTGCAGCAGCAGGGCCTGCCAGCCAGCGATCTGCTAGACTATGCCGCCGCACCGGTTCAGGCATGCAGCTGGCAGGGGCGTGACGGCCTGCTGCTGCTGGCTGTGCTGCGCCTGCGGCGGCCTCAGCCAGCTGCAACCGCGCAGCAAGAGGTCCAGTTGCAGCAACCACAGCAGCACCAGCAGCAGCAGCAGGTGCCCAGCCGTTCGGCGTGCGTGCTGCTACACGTGGCAGCAGACAGCGGGTGTTCAGAAGTCGTGGAATGGCTCGAGCCGCCATACCCCTGGCACGCCGACCTGGCTGCCTACATGGTGCAGCAGACGGCGCTGGCAGGTGGGCTGGCTGTGGTGGGAGTGACGTACGGGAGGCGGTCTCTGGCTGAATGTTGGGTCCAGGTCATGCCTGTATTGCAGCCAATGATGGCTGCCGCTCTGGCCATCTACCACGCTGCCCTGCAGGGCTGGCCTTTGAAAAGGCGCCCGCCTTCTTTGCCGAGTTCCTGCGCTCCCGCTGGGCGGCCCCTCCCTCCCGCCCCTGCCTGCCGCTGGTGCTGTCCAACCGATCCGTGCTGGGCACGGGGCGCAGCCTGGCGCACATTGCACACCCGTGGATGCCGCAGGCCATTCTGGGGTACGGCGGCCGCGGCCGCAGCTAGGGCTGGGTGGCAGATGCAGGAGCCGGTGCAGCGGCACTGTGGCTGCTGTGTAACCAGTTTATGCTGTACATTGCAATATTTAAACAATACTCGCCGTAATGGTGTTCTGGGCAGCAGCAGGAGTTTACCTGCAGGGCGTCGCAGGTCACCGACGGAAAAGATGACCTCAGCGGCGGCACATCATGCAGGCCAGAAATGCTCCGCTACTCGTGCCCTGCAAACTCCGCATACTTTCCAAACCTCCATCAGTTTGCCACGATGCTCTCCACCGCTGCTGCTCGCTCCGCGGCCCTGGCCCCTCGCACCGTGGCTGTGCGCGCCGGCCGGCGCTCGGTGGCCGTCCGCGCCTGTGAGTCGGGCCTGTGGGAGGTGCTGGCCGCCCGATCTGTGGTGCTGGCAACGAGTTAGCTCTTCGCCGCTGGTGCCGCTGCCGCTGGTGCCGCCGACGCCGCCGCTCGCTGCACTGTCACCGATTGCACCTTTCTTCTGAGCCTCCTGTTGCTCTTACCATGCATCCTGCAGCTTCGGAGCCCATCAACCCCAACATGTGAGCCGCTGCCCAAGATTTCCACGACAGCAGCCCCTCTGGGGTGCCGCTGCTGTCTGCACACGGCAGCCGCTGCTGCATGCGCCACCGGCAGCCAGTGCCTGGCTTCCTACAGCGCGCTGCAGCTGCCTGGGTGTTCAACTCAGTGACGATTGTTGGCCAGCAAGCCTGGATTGGCCTTCAGCACCACTGCTCGCCTCGTTGCCTCACCTGCAATGAGCCGCGGATCCTCGTATATCGCACGATCAAAAAAGAACCCCTCCTTGGCATGGGTTCTTTTCAGCCCCGCGCACACAGGTCCCGCTGACTCTGCCCCTGAACCGTGCCCTGTCATTGGTTGCAGCAAGAAGGACGACCCCAAGGTGGTGGATACCGTGGCCATTGCTGACCTGGACAAGCCCAAGGTGGCCTACTGCCGGTGAGGCGCCTGCGCTGTGTAGAGAACGAGCGTTTCGCTGCAAGTTCTCACTTGAGAGTGTTGAGCCGTAAGATCAGGCTAGAATGCTACCGGTGAAGCTACCCACAGCTGCGCCTTGCTTGTGGCATGCATGCCCCTATGCCCAACGACTCGTGTTTATCATGCGCACAAACTGACCTTTGAAGATGCGCACAGCCTTGCTGTCCCATGCCTGGCCCCTCTTCGCATCCCCTGCAGGTGCTGGCGCAGCGGAACCTTCCCACGCTGCGATGGCGCGCACATGAAGCACAACGCTGCCACCGGCGACAACGTGGTGCGTTCTGGCTGGCAGGCTTGAGAGCAGCACTTGTTGCTGCTGTTGCTGCTGTACATGTGCTGCTGGTGGCTACTCCCTTGCTTGCATGGCGGGGCTCCTGGTGCTGTGTCGTTCAACACCACTGCGTTTGCCGTCCGCCCTGCTCCTTCAGGGCCCTCTGATCGTCTCCAAGGAGTAAAGAGTCGGCTGGTTGCCAAGCCCGCCATGTGGCTGCCGATTCTGGCTGCGGCTGACGCCCCTGAAACTGTCTGCTGCGCCAATTTAATTCGATGTGACACGCCGATTGATATCTGTTTTCTGTGACTGTAAACACTGCCTGCATGAGCCTACACTGAAAACCAGGCCGTGCAGGGGCAGAACTCCGGGCATGCATGTCCCAGGCCGCCAGTCGCTAACCACAGCGGGCGTGTCGCGGCGCATGGGCGTCATCCGCCCTCGCCCTCCGCCTGGCGCCCTTACCGCCACTATTCCGCCGTTTCTTGGTCACCAGTTTGGTCCACAAACACTCCCTAACACCCACAGACCCAGAAAATCATGGCATACTGCGCTGCCGCCACCGTCTCCGCCTCCCTGGCGCGCCGCACGGCCGCCATCGCCGGCAAGTTTCTCTGCAAGTTGTTGGACGGGGTTTGGTGCTGGCGATGGGCGGAATGCGCGGCGGCAGCGGGCGTGCCGGCCCCCAGAACCCTGAAACGCGTCTAGCCTCTTGCCGGCCCCTCACGCCCCACTTCTGCTCCCATCCCACGTTTGCAGTGGTGCCGAAGCGCCCTGTCGCGCGCGCCAGTGTGCGCGCTGCTCCCCGCCGGCCGACGGCCGCCGCCCCTGCCGCCGCTCCTGCCGCCCCTGCCGCCAGCCAGCACAGCAACAACACGGTGCCGTTTGTGCGCCCCGGCAGTGCGGGCTGGCCCCGACGCGACCCCATGTACTCCTGGGACCAGCTGCTTCCCGAGCCCTGGGTGGAGCCGCCGCAGTCTGGCCTGGCGAGCGCCCCCCAGCTGGTGCCTGCCCGCCCCACCGCCTATGGCGCCTGCACCGGCGATGCCTGGCAGTCCCCTGCCACGTTCGTTGACCTCAACGCTGGAGTATCTCCCTGCTTTGCCGGCCTGAAGGAGTCGCAGTGGCGCCAGGTGTGTGTACGCGTGTGTATGGGTGCAGTCCTTGGGTGACCAGTGTCCGCCGCCCTCCCGTTCCTGCCTTCCGTCGTGCGTCCTTGACCCTACTCAACAGTGCTAACCGCATCCACTCTTCCTCGTCACTCCACGCAGGTGGCTCTCCGCAACCCCTGCCTGGCGGGCCGGGTGGCCACCCTGCTGGCTGCCAGCGACGGCCTGTGGGCCAGCACAGCTGCCCACCTCCTGCGCCGCCTGTGGCACGAGTGCGGCCCCGCCCTGGCCCTGGTGGCCCCCGGCGGCACCAGCGCCCTGGCCGCCCTGCCCGGCTTCAACCTGCTGGCGCTGTTCCAGCGGGCAGCCGCCTGCGTCGATGAGCTGGCAGCCTGCGGCGAGCACAGCGCCGCCATGCGCACGGCCCTGGCAGCGCTGCAGCTGCTGTCCCACCTGCGCTTTGGCAGCAACGCGGCCGCGCAGCCCTACCAGGCCCTGCGCATGCAGCTGCAGGCGGGCCTGGCCGCCGCCGCCAGCCAGCGTGCAGTGCGCATTGAGGCACAGGACTTGCTGCAGCTGATGGACGCATGTGTGTGCGCCGACGCCCACTTGTGGCTGGCGCCCTGGGTCTGCCACCGCTGGGCCGAGGCAGTGGACGCCCAGCTCGCCTCTGGCTGGCCCAATGCCGAGCTGGCGGTGCAGTATGTGGAGCGCTGGTGCGCCCTGGTGGCCCGCGGCCGCCTGCACTTTGCGCCCCGCATCTTCCACTGCATGGCCACGGCGGCCGAGTCCCACGAGCTGCTGAGTGCCGCCCAGATGGGCCGCCTGCTGGCCGCCGAAGCAGCCCTGCCCGCCCACCACACCAGCGGCATGAACTCCTGGCTGGCCTGCTGGACGGCTGAGGTTGGCCGCCGCCGCGCCAGCCGCATGCGCCCATCCGCCTGCTTCGCCGCTCCCCCGGCTGCTGCCGCTGCGGACGCCAGCGAGCGTGCTCAGGGCACGTCGGGCCGCGCCCTGGCACTGGCTTAGCGCAGGCGTGCGTCCATTGACAAGCCTGCGGCCCCGCCGCTTGCTCCTTGTTGAATAAACCGTGGGTGGCCACTGGTGGCCTTTCCTCTCCTGCCCTCCCTCCCCTAACAATGTCCGTTCGAGAAAACCCAACCAAATTTGTTTGAGCGCCCCCTGCCCATTGCCTATCCTGCTATCTTGCCCCTGCTTGTCCCTGCCTTTGCCTCTGCCTTTGCCGACTGCCTTTTCTCGCCCGACTGCTGCGATGATTTGTTGTGTGCCACTCCAAGTGTGCCCCCCGGGCTGCAACGCCCCTGCTCTGCTATGTCCGACCCTCCCAACGTATCCCAAACTCTCCCGAACAGCTCTACAAACCGCCGATCACTTAGAATGCACTCGCCTTCCGTTTTTGTGGCCCCTCTACTGCGGCTCCGGCTCTGTTCCAAAGTGCTGCTGTGATGTTGCCTCAGAACAGTCCGTTGGGTGATTGGTTGGGCCCGATATCACACGCACGCACTTGTAAAGCAAGCAAAACAAAGCACACATCTCACTCCTGGAGGAGGATCGGCACATTTACACTGGACAGGGAGGGTGGTACATGGCACACTGAGATCGGCTGAAGGGTTAGGACGGTGGAGGACAAAACATGGCACACTGAAAGCAGTCCAAACTGCAATTCGACGAGGGTCAGCGGCAGGGCACATTGGCTGTTCGTGCGTTGTGGTGATGGAGGCCGCAAGTATGGACAGCGCTGCTCCAAATCCAAGCAAGCAGCCCGACGTAGATGAGAGGGAGGGGAGAAAAAGGTATGGTGACTTGCAGGTATCGAAAACTGGCCCACTGCAGGGCCGAATGAAAAGAAGGGTGGGGAAAGCAATGAAAATTGCGCCACAAAAACTGGGTGTGGGCGGGCAGCGATGGCCCACCCGCCATGGCGACAACCAAATCATCCAATTAATGTGGTACTTGTTGGGGCGCAGCAGCGCAGCAGGCAGCGCGATGCCGCCCAAACGCCGGGCACTGGGCGGCAAGCTTCTGCAATCTGCGGCTCCAGCTGCCGCGTGCGATGCCAACAAGGCACCCATGCGCAGCTGGGTGGCAGCAGAGCCTGGCTTGTTGACAAGCCTGACGCGAGACTGCCGCCCAGCTTTGGTGGCATCGTAGCACACAGCTCAGAAGGTGATGATGAGCTGCTGCGCGGAGCGGCCGGCGTGCAGGCTGCCCACTTGCGGCACGTCCACCGTCAGGCGGTTGCCCTCGTGCTCGAAAGCCACCTCAAAGCCGTCCACGGTGCAGGCCTGTGGCGGCGGGGCAGGAGAGCAAGAGGAACACGGATCTGTGCAAGTGGCAGTGTATGGGGCTGACCCCACACAAACAGTTCACCGATATGCAGGCAGCAGGTAAGCCACAGCTGATGAGCTGTCGCAGGGTGGCTGTCCACAATGTGCCTCCCCACTTCCCAGCCCCACCCCAGGCCCCCACCCACCAGCGGCTTGTGGCTGCTGTAGGCCAGCAGGCGGCCGCGGCCGCGCACGGTCAGGAACACCAGCAGCTTCTCGGGGGGCGGCGCGCCCTCGGCGGGCGGGAACTCCTCTGCACGTGATGATGTGGCGCAGCATGGAGCGAGCAGGGAGTGAGTGGCTTTGAAAATGAAAGCAGCTTGTTAGACTGCCCGCAACCAGGCACAGAGTACAGTGGCAAGCGCAGTCTGGCACATCCCAGATCGCGCCCAGCAACGCCGCAGCCGGCCCTGGAGCACCACAGCCCACAGCACAGCACAGCACAGCACAGCGCAGTGCAGCTCAAAAGCGCACCCATGATGCTCGCGCAGGTGTTGCCGGGCGCCTCCACGCGCTCGGCGTGCACCGCCTGCACCGCGCCGCCGCCGTTGAGCATGTTGGCCAGACCGATGGGCGCAAATTCCAGTCCAGCAGAAGAAGAGCCGCCAAACTCGTAGCGGCAGATGGGGGACAGCGTGACCACCGAGGCATGCCAGCCTGGCAAGGGGCGGGGCGGGGATTGCAGGGGATAAGCTGGACACCAAGGTAGGGGCCGCAGAAGGCACCAAGCGGCCGGGGGAACTTGGCGCAGACTGAAGAGCTGAAAACGCAAGTGCAGCAACTGCAAGTGCAGCCCTGATCCAGCCGGACAGGCGCCACCATCCCAAGGCCCTCGAGCGCACGCTCACCCTTGACGCGCACGGTCACACCATGGTCCCACGACACGCGGTGCAGCTCCTTCGTTTCACCCACATACACCGCAAAGTCTGGGACCGCTGCCCCACGGCTGCCTGCCGCCAGGCCAGCGCTCTCCGCCTCCTCATCCTCCACCGTTGCCGCCGCCGCACCGTTGCCGCTGCTGCCGCTGCTGCGGGCGTGGGACAGCGCGCCTAGGGAGCCAGCGGGGGCAACCTCGAAGGCTGCAGAGCCGCCGCTGCTCATGTAACTGGCGCCCAGCGCAGCCCAGTTGGTGGTGGGCACGCTGGCGGTGCTGCTGTGCCCGCTGTGCGCAGACATACTGCGGCCGGCCGCCGGCCGCCGCCCTGCAGCCGCCTCCTTTTCGCTGCCGCCCTTGGCGCTGCTACTGCTGCTGCTGCTGCTCTTGGCCGGGCTGCGCTGCCGGCCGTTGGCGGTCTGCCGAGCGGCCTCCTCCGCCTGCTGCTGGGCTGCCGCGGCTGCCGCCAGGGCGCCCTCCACATCGCAGCCAGCCGCCTCCAGCTGCACCCTGAACGTCTCTACATCCGTGGGCCGCACCATGACTACAGGCAGAGAAACAGAGGCAAGAGTGTGGAAGGGTTATAAGGTGTTTGGTGGGGGGATGGAAGGGTGGCAGGCGGGCAGCAACACAGCAGGGTGCGAGCAGCCAGGCGGTGGCCTCCGCAGCCAGCAACAAGACTTGGCCAATATGCAGCGCGCTGCAACCAAGAGCAGTGCCGCAGGCAGGCAGGCGGAGCAGCTAGTCTAGCTCACCCTCCAGCTCAGGCGGCGCTGAGTTGTGGATGAAGAAGCGGCGGCGGGAGCGGTCCCAGGAGGAGCCCTGCGGAGCAGATGGAGGGGCAGGCAGGTGCGAGTGACATGTCATGAAGCAGGACAGCCCACCGGCCGAGCCATTGAGGCACATATACAGACATTTGCCGCCATCATAGTGTGCTGGGCAAGGAGGGCAGCCAGCACAGCCGCACCTGCAGGTTGAAGACGCCCACCACGCCGGTCGTCGCGTTCATGTTCCACACCTGCACAGCGCGGCAAGGGAGACGCAAGTGAGGCAAGCCGGCACCAGCCCCTATCTGCAACCCGCCGACACACACCATACCAAGCTTGCCAACGACTGTTCACTTCTGCCGTGCGCTCCATGCTTAGTCAAGTTGCACAGACGCACACGCACCTTAAGCAGCGTGCTGCTGTCGCGCATGACATCCCTGAACAGCGTGTCGCGGGTGGGCCGCCCCGGCAGCAGCGCGCGCAGCACCGAGCCGTCGGGCAGCACCAGCTTGCGCAGCACGTCAAAGCTGCAGGGGCATAGTTTGAAGGTTGGGATTGAAGGGCTGTGGGCATGATTGAGCCAACCGTGGCGCCTGTGGACGGAGCAGGATACAGCTAGGGGCTGACTCTTGCCATGCAGCCGAGGAGGGTCACTCATCTGCGATGGCCTGCCATCCCCCCAGCAAACCGAGCACCTCCTGCTTGCCTGTGGGAGCCGGGCGCGTCCGACACGTAGACCGGCCCGCCGCTCACGGCGCGCGCAGCGGCATGGATGTCGGCGGCCACGTGCCGGCTGGAGAACATGTCCCAGTCTGCGGGTGGGGTGCGCAAGAGTAGATTGATTTGCAAGACGGCACAACCTTCAAGCGTGCATGTACTGCACTGTGTTGTGAACATCAGCCTAAAGGAAATACGCATGGTGAAGCAGGCTGTACCGTGCAACCCTCAGCGAGGCTCACCCGGCAGCGCCAGCGGCGACAGGAACAGGCCGTTGAAGGCGCAGGCGGCGAGGTGGGGGATGTGGGAGGCGCGGTCGGTGGGGTAGAAATCGTCTGGATGGAAGGGAAGGGTCAGAAACAGTGGCAAGTCAGTGGCAGTGCAGCAGTTTTGTGGTAACCATGCACAGGCCAGGCCGTGCGCCGCGACCCGCATGGCATTCAAAAGGCAGGCAAACACGGCGCAAGCACCTCGCCGTTTGAGCAGCGCCCTTCGCACAGAGCGCCAGCCGTGCAGCACCACCACAACCCACGCACCCGAGGCGCGGGCCACGGCTGTGTCGCGCCAGCGGTAGATGTTCTCAGTTGAGTGGCACATGCAGTTGATGGCGTGGTTGTCCCCAAAGTTGGCTGCAGGGGCGGGAGGGGCAGCAGGGTGAGGACATCAGGGCACACAGCGAGGCATGAAAGGGTGCATGCTGGGGATGGAGGCAACCTTTGCAGGCAGGAACCTCTCAGAACAGATGCGCCACACAACGCCACAAGACCTGCCACAAATAGTAGCCAAACAAGCACTCCTCCACCTCCCCTCCCCCACCTGAAATGGAGTCCTCCAGCGCGGTGTGCACCTGCAGTGCGGTGCGGGGGCCGCCGCCCAGGCGTGACCCCACCAAACCGACGCCCGCCTGGCAGTCCACCTTGACGCCGCTGATGCCTGCCGAGGAAGGTGGGTAGGAAGGAAGGGAGTTACGCAAGAGTGAGCGCTAGGCATGCTGTTGGTGTAATGTTCGTGCAGTGGGCGGAGTGGCAACTTGGCAGCGAGCAGCATGGGTTCTGAGCAGGCTGCTAATGCTTCCCTGCACCCCTGCGCCGGCATGAGCAGTGCCCTGAACACCCCGCCCTTCCCTGCCCCGCCACCCACCCGCCGCCGCCAGGTAGCTGTGCATGTCGTTGAAGAGGAGGTCGGGGCGGTGGGGCACAGAGATGCCCGCCAGGATGCCGGGGTTCCAGCCCATGCTGCAGCAAGCAACAAGGCACCGTGGGGAGGGCATGGTGGGGGGCTGAGTGGAGGCGCAGTTTGGTGCTATGAAGCTGCATTGCGGATAACAAAAGTACCAGCACCAAGCACAGCTAACCACAGCACGAGCGCGCACCTGGGCTCAATCTCGCTCAGCCCGGGCGTGGGCTTGGGGAAGGTCAGCTTGGCCTCGTACTTGCTCACGCCAGCCGCATTGGGAGACACGCCGCTCCAGTAGGCCGACAGACCTGCAAAAGCGGGGAGGGGATGGAACAGGGGGCCCAGCGGTTGCTTTCAGGGTTTCCATTACAGGGTGCCATGCGGGCTGCAGCGCTGCGCTTGCAGAACTTTCCACCCAAGGTTGTCTGTCCAGCGCTCGACATGTGCAGCAGAAGAGCAGGCTTGCACAGCGCAGCGCACCGTGCCAGCAGTAGATGTACTCCACGTTGAAGCGCTTGCGAAGGTGCTCCACCACCGACCGCAAGTCCTCGCGCCGCCCCTGCAGCAGGGGAACCAATGGTGAGCCCAGCGGGTCAGAGAGTCAGAGATGAGCATTACGAGCCGACATTGCAGTGCGGGAAACGCTGCTTGCAGCCGTGTGGGCGAGGCAGTCTGCTTGCAGGCCCGACCCGGTGCAGCAACCAAGGCGTGCCAGCCTGCTTCACAGCCAGGCGGGGCAGCGCAGGGCAGAGAGAGGGCTGTGCCGCACCGAAGCGGTGTCCTCGGCGGTGGCGTAGGGCGAGCTGAACTTGGCGTTGGCGCGCACATCGGTCAGCCTGGAGGGCGGGAAGAAGCATGTGTGTTGCACTGAGGAGAGAGAGGTCAATGCTGGCAACCACAGCAGGCCCCCCACCACGTCACGCCCAAGATGAAATGTGCGACATGGTTGGCATTGCGTGTGAAGCAGTTTGCTGCGGGCAGGCATGTCCCCACTGCTCGGCAGCAGCGCGGCCGCCCACCTGCGCGTGAAGTTTGTCGAGTCGGCGAAGAACTGGAGCATGGCGCCCTTGAGCGGGCCCGTGGCCATGTAAGTGAAGAAGCGGACGGGCCTGGGGCGGGGGAGGGGAGGGGCAGGGAAGGAAAGGTTGTGCGTTTGGCAGCGGTGCGAGTGCGCCTGGGGAGCGGGAGTGCGGTCTTGATCCCTATCCCTGACAGCAAGGATCGTGGGGTGGACTGCTGAGCATGCGATGCCTGCCTGAAACGCCCATCCACCCCGCTCTGCTGCCGGGCCAAAGAGGTACACAAACGCCTCACCAGGTGCCGTGCTCCGCGGGGTCCACCACCCACTGGTAGAACAGGACCACCAGGGCCTGGAAGGCGCCCACAATCAGGCCCACCACGTACTGCAGGGAGGAGGGGAAGAGAGGAAAGGCGTGCATGGTGCGATATGGTGCTGTTTCAGGATGCTGCATGCCGCTCCAAGTGCGGTGGGTGCCTCCTCCAACTGCACGGCGAGTGATGCCCCACCTGGAAAATTGAGGCCACCGCGCGGATGACCAGCGGCTTGTGCCGCGTCTGCGCCAGCGCCGCGCCCTCCACGTCGGCGCTGCTGGTGATGACGTGCTGGCGCGCCAGGGCGTGGTAGTCCACTGCTGCATCCAGGTCGGCCTCCGGAGGGCCTGCATTTTGGTGAAGGGGCAGGACAATGGGACAGTGGGCTATCTGTGATCAAGAGATGGCGGGGTGTTAGAGCATGGTAGCCTACTGCCACTGCCGCGTCCAGGTCGGCCTCTGGGGGGCCTGCAAAAGTAACCAGCACAAAGGAATATGGGACGAGAACATGCATTTGTGGGGCTGCGTTCAGCAGCTGCAGCAGCTTGCAAGCACGCAAGGAGGGCGCAGCGCACCAGGCAGCGCACAGTGCCCTGTTCAAAGCGCTGCGCAAGCTGCACAGCTTCCCCAGACCAGCTCCCCTCCCAGGGGCCGCACCGCTGGCGCGGATCTCCTGCAGGTATGCGCCCATGGCGGTACCGGCTGGGATCTCCTTGGCCGCCTGCCCCAGAGCCTCCATCTCGCCCTCCAGGTACGCCTCGCGAAGGGACGCATCACCCGTCTGCACAGGCAATGGGGATAGGGGTGGCCGATGTGCCATGGTGGCGGGTGAGCGAGCACGTGTGTTTAAGCAGCGGGTGCTGGATTGGCCGGCGGTGCCCATCCTCAGTTCACATGAGGATGGGCGCACCAACCGGTTGCACATGGTGCTTCAGGCCTGCTGAACACCGATCACACTGTGCAAGCAGCTTGGATTGCAGCGCCCTTGTTGTGTGTGCAGCACACATGTTGCGCAATGCCCCGCCCTGCCCCCCGCCCCCCACCTTCTCCGCCTTCTCCTTCAGCAGCTGCTGCTTGAGCTGCTCGGTGGGGATGTTGCGGTACGGCTCGTCCACCTGGCCAGGGGTAATAAAACAAAGTTGGTGCTCTGACACGATCTGCATTGCTGGAGTCCTGCTATAAGACCATGACTGCTGACAAACACTGCGCCACTGCTACCCAAGCCAAGCCAAGATAACTTGCAGTGGCCGCACCTCGGTGCACTGCCAGCCGTCGTCGATGACTACCCAGCGGGGAGGCACGCCGCCGCTGCTCAGGCTCTGCACTGCGTCCGCCAGGCCAGAGGCGCTGACTGCCGAGTAGAAGCTGCGGGGTGGGCAAGTGAGTGAGATGACGAGGTGATGTTAGAACGCCGCAACTAGGCACAGACACGCTGTATACATGCCAAGCAGTAGGCCCGTCCAACCCCCAATCCAGCACCCCTGCTCCTGCCTCACCTGTCCCAGCTGCACCAGCCGAAGACGTTGATGTTGGGCGGCAGGCGCTTGTCGCGCAGCGGGCGCGCGCCGCCCGAGCGCTGCGCCGCCGCCGTGACCGCCGCCTCGATGAGGGCGTACGGCTCGCGCCCCGCCATCATCAGGATGGCGTCCTCAAAGTACTCGCTGGCCACGGTGTCGTCGCCGCTCTCCATGCGCAGCGTGACGATGTTGTGCACCGCGTCGGCGGAGCCCTTCCTGCAACAGAGGCGGTCGGATGCGGGCGCGGTGAGCGGGCGGCAGAGATGGCCAGATGGTTGCGACGAGCGTGCGATGGGCACTGGTTTGAAACATAGATCAGCGGCAGCAGTTTGAGCGGCGAGGCGCAGGGAGCCTGGGCTGCGGGCCTTTGCAAGCGGCCGGGCGCAGAGCAACGCCGCGCAGCAGCCCGATCGCTGTGCCACGATATCAGCTCGGTGTGGCAATCGGCGGGTAGCAAACGGAGGCGCCTGGAGCGCAGCCAACCACTCGGGTGCCAGCTGCAGTCGCCCCCGCCCTTCCCAGGCCACGCTATGAGCTCCAGCAGCGAGCACTCGGCCAAGCGGCGGCGCGCCGAGGGCCTGGGCCTGCTGTCCACCCCGCCGCCGCCGCTGCCCGACGCCGACTTCCTTCCGCCGCCCGCCGGCGAGCAGCAGCAGCAGCAACGGGCGGGCAGCGAGGAGGCGGGCGGCAAGCCCGACGTGTTTGCCTTCTTTGCGGAGCGTGCCAGCAAGCAGCGGGAGCTGGAGATGGAGGTGCAGCGGCTGCAGCAGCGCGAGGCGCAGCTGGCCAGCCGGGTGCAAGAGGCAGAGCTCGAGGCCAGCCGGCTGCGTGATGGGGCCACTGCTGCCTCAGCGCGGCAGCAGGCGCGCGAGGCACAGCTGGAGCTGCAGCTGCAGGAGCAGCAGGAGGCTCTGCGCCTAGAGGTAGAGCGTGCAGCGGGCCTGTCGGCGCAGCTGCGCGCCGCCACCGCCACCGCCGAGGCGGCAGACCAGCGAGCGGCGACGGCCACTGCCGAAGCAGATGCGGCAGCACAGCGTGCGGTGGGCACCGCTGGAAGCGGGCCTGCTTCCACGGAGCTGCAGCTGCAGGTCACGCAGCTCAGCATGCAGCTGGAGCAGCTGGCGGCAGACAAGGAGGAGGCTGAGCGGCGCTCCGAGGTGGCGCTGGCCACGGCGCAGCAGCGCTGGGAGGCCGAGGCTGCGGCCGCCCGCCTGCTGCAGCAGCAGCTGGAGGAGGCGGTGGGCCTTGCGGAGCGGGCCAGCAGCGAGAAGCACGCCCTGGAGGCGGCACTGGCCGCCAAGGACCGGCAGCTGGTGCTGGCCGAGTCGGCGCTGGAAAGTGCCAAGTCCTCGGGCGGCGATGCGGTGCTGGTGAAGAGCCTGCGGGACCAGCTGCGGGAGCAGGAGGCCCTGGTGGCAGAGGCACGCCGCCTCAAGGAGCAGGCCACGTGAGTGCGCTTGTGCTTGGTTGGGATGGGGGCAGCCAGAACGGTGTGCCGGGGCGGGAGGGAGGGAAGCAAGGTGCATCGGCGGGCCGCGACAAGGACTGCTTGTGGCAGCTCAGCCGATGCGTGGCTTCTCACACCGACACTTCAGCCCCGCCTGCACGCCCCTGGCTGCTTTTAGCATGAGCTGCTTTCCATGCCGTCTGCAACTCCCGCAGCAACGTGCACGTGATGCGGGAGCAGCTGGAGCGGGCCGAGGCGCGCGCCCGGCAGGCAGAGGAGCTGCTGCCCGACGCAGCAGAGCTGCAGGTGGCTAACGAGGGGCTTTCGCTTGGCAGGGTAGTGCAGGTGCCTATATCATGCTTGCGTGCAGAGTCATGGGTTCTATGAGGGCAGTGCAGCATCGGCCTTCTAACGCAACCAGCTCATTTGACTCCCAACCCGTCACACCCTTGCAGGGCCGGCTGGAGGCGGCGGAGCAGCAGCTGCATCGCTGGCGGCTCATCCTGGACGGCGCGGCCGACTGCGCCACGCCCGAGGATGTGCTGCACCTGCTTAACCGGCTGCAACAGCAGCACGTGCAGGCGGCGGTGCAAGTTGGGGACAAAGCTGAGGAAGCCGCCCAGCTGCGCTCGCAAGTTGAGGCAGCAGCGGAGGCACAGCGGGAGGCCGAGGCAGACGCTGCAGCAGCGCGTGCCGCGGCGGAGGAGTCGGCGGCGGCCCTCAGCCGTGCGGAGCGCAAGCTGGCGCTGCTGGGCAAGGAGCGGGATGGGCTGAAGGCCATCCTGGCCTCGTATGACGAGGAGTACCTCAATCAGCACGGTGGGTGATGGCCCCAGAAGAGGACAGCAGGCGGGCTTGCTTGAGCAGCAGGCGTTGGGAGGGAAGCGCCCACAGCTCGGTGGCAGGCAGCGCCGGTTGGTCGGCATTCCATGTCAGCCACCACGCCAAGACGCACGCCCACTCCCAACGCCCACTCTCAACTAGTCGCTGCTCCTCCCCTCTGCCCCTTTCCCTGCCCCCAGGCAGCGAGCTGGGCCCGCAGCAGAAGCGTATTGTTGAGCTGGAGGCGGCTGTGGCGGCCCTGCACGCCCACGTGGCAGGCCTGGAGGAGGACTTAGGCTCCCGCTCCACCGCCGCAGCGGGCGCAGCGGGCTCCGCCAGCGAGGCCGCTGCGCGCGCTGAGGCCGCCGAGGCGCGCTGCCGCCAGCTGGAGGCGGAGGCTGACAACCTGGGCAAGCAGGTGGCGCTGCTGCAGGAGCGGGTGGGGCGCGGAGAGTACAATGCGGCCACCACGCGCGTGCTGCACTTCAAGTTCAACCCAGAGGTGTGAAAGGGTGGGCAGCTGTGCTGGATCAGTGGTTTGGAAGGGAGGTGGGACGGTAACGGATGTCGGAAGAGTGGAGCACAGCAGCTCCATCGCAGCGTTGGCAGCATGGCCAGCTGCACTCGAGTATGCCTGTGCTCGTCTTTCTTTCGCAGGCGGAGCTGGCGCGGCAGGCGCGGGACGCCCGGATGGCCGAGGTTGAGGCCGAGAACGAAGCGCTCAAGCAGGCGCTGCAGCGGCTGGAGGCGACGGCAGCAGCGCTGCAGGGCAGCGGCGGCGATGCGGCCGGCGGCGCGGCCGGGCAGGGCGGCGCGTCTCCCAGTGCGGCGGCGGCAGGCAGCATGCGGGTGGCACAGCTGGAGGGCGAAGCAAACGTGCTCCGCCGCAAGGTGGCGGAGCTTCAGAAGGGCATTGAGCGGCTGCAGCAGGTGCGGGCCGGGTGCCAGGACAAGCAGGCGGGCCCATGCAGCACCCCAGTGGCGTTGGCTGGGGCGGTTGCATGTGGCACTTCACTGCTTGCAGCAGGGCACACATGCCGCACCCTGTCATGCGTTTGCCTCGACCCTGCCCACTGCAGGTGTTCAACAAGCAGATCACGCTGTTCAGAGAGGCCGTGTACCTGCTGTTTGGCTACCGCGTGGAAATGGCCAGCGACCCAGGGGTGAGGGGCGGGCGGGGCGAGGGGCCAGCGGGTTGGCTGGTTGGAATGCATGCTGTCCTAGGGTCAGCTGCCCCTGGAAGGTCTCGGCAGCGCTTTCAAAAGCAGACCTGATTGGTGCCCACTCACCAGCTGCCTCACCTCCCCATCCCGCCCTGCCCAAGCAGGCCCGGGAGTTCAAGGCGCAGTTTGCGCTGCGGCCGCAGCACGCCGAGGGCGGCGCCGACGCGCAGCTGCTGTTCCGCATGCTGCGCGACGGCCGCCTGGTGCTGGTGCCCACAGAGATGAGGTGCGGGCAGGGCAGAAGCAGGGTGGATTGGGTGCAGTGCTGTGCGCCACATGCGCTGCGGCCGGCGGGAGCAGTGCTGGCCAGGGCGGCGGGCCCAAGGCAAGCACCGCTGACTTCCAGCCCCAGCGCAGCAAGCTACAGCACTTCTGAGCTTGCGCCCAGCCAAGGCATGCTCCTACGTACTTATCACCATATACTGGTCACTAGACAACCAAGCGCCGTGCTGCTTTCGTATGCCCCTCCCCGCAGCAACCGGCTGGCTCGTGAGGTGGAGACGTTCATCGACCGCTTCCGCTCCGTGCCCGCCTTCACCGCCAACCTCACCATGGAGCTGTTCCAGAAGCAGACGCAGTGCTGAGCAGCAGCAGCAGCAGCAGCATGACCGCACTTGCGGCAGGAGCAGATGCAGTGCTGAGCAGCAGTAGCTGCAGCGCCACTTGTGGCAGCAGCATGCTCAACTGCTCAGCCAAAGGGCTGCTGGCTGGTGCAGCAGCAGGCTGTAATGCAGCGGCAATTCTCCAACGAGCAGGGCCAGTGCACAGCCGATAGAGCAAGCTAATACTGATGCAGCAGCACTGGTAGGCAGCTGGAGCAGGAAACACCGCTCCCCAGTAGGCAGGACATCAACTCCCCTTCTATTGTTGCGCAGCCGAGAGCCGCTGCAATTTTCCTGGTCTGTAACTGCCACCCCCTGTACACCCCCTGTTCCTCAAGGCAGCGCAGCAGGCAGCGCAGTAGCAGCAGGCTTGCCTGGGCGGGCGCAGCGTGCCGCGGAACGTCTGCTGGCTGATGAGCGGCAGCATCATGGCAAAGGTCCCGTCCTCCAGCTCCAGCAGCAGGAACTGCGGGACAAGAGTAAGCACATTGTCACTAGTTGGGCGGCAGGCAATGGATGAGGTGCTAATAGTGAGGTGCCACCGGCGCTCATTGGGCTGCAGGAAATGCCAACCAGGAAAGCTAGAGCGCATGCAATGAGCAGTCAGCTTTGCACAACCCACTGCTGCCCCACTCCCAGTCACCCCGCCAGGCAGCTGGACACACGCAAGTCAGTTGCACGTGCAGCCGCTCGCCGCCCCTCCTGCTTTTACTCCCACCTGCGTCTCAGGCGGCAGCTCCCTGGCTGTCTTGCCCCACTCTGGAGTCATCCACCACATCTTGTTGCGGGCGGAGCACAGCCACTGCTTGCAGTGCAGCTGCAGCACAAGGGGTGACGGCAGACGGCGGGCAGGCAGGTGGGCCAGAGAGCCGATGGCTTTTGGCAATGCTCACTGCAGCAGCACCACAGTCAATGCACCAGCAGGGAGGGCAGCAGCTGCCAGAAACGACGGAAACGGGGCGGTACGCTGGCGGTGCTGCACCGACGTTCTCGACATTCCGTGCGCTACACACCGGCATGCTTGCAGCACAAAGCTGACCCTTGGGCAGCTTCCCACCGAGATACGGCTGCAGTACACCAACAGGGGCAGCTGCTTGCAGGCATGGCCAGCCAGCCCTGCAGCAGCACAGGCCTCACCTTGCCCAGAGGGAAGTCTTCCATCGAGCTGGCGCCCTTTGCGGCCTGCATGCTGAGCAGCACCATGTCGGTGCCGGCTGGGTGCTGCACCCGCGCCAGGGGTGTGACGTTGTCCAGCAGCAGCGTGCCATCCCCCACGGTGACGCGGCCGTCGGCAAAAGCGATGGGCAGCAGCTGGGCGGCCTCATCGGCGCGCTGGTGGGGCGGCGGCGGCGCCGGCGACGACGCCTGCTGCTCCTCTGCGGTCTCCGGCGGCGCACGCGGCCGCTCGTGCTGCAGCTGAGCAGCCGGCACGCCCGTCTGGCTGCTCTGCTGGCTGCTGCTGCTGCCGGCATCGCTGCCAGAGCGGCCGGGGCCGCTGCTGCTGCCGCGCTTGGCAGCGCCGCCGCCGCCCATCCTCACTGGCGGCTGCGCCACCGCGGTGCACTGGAAGTGGCGCAGGGGCCTGGGCGCGGCAGGCAGGACTGCAGGCAGCTGCCTGGGCCTGCAGGAGGGTGAAGGGAGTGGTGTGCAGGCAGGGTTGTGCTGCCGGCACGTGGACCACGGAAGCCTGGCGGCCCCTGCAGCGCTGCAGATTAATGTACACAGCACCACGACATGTCAGCAGCGGTCCCAGCCCTCCTCGCCTGGAGGGGCTCGCGTGCAGCAGGCGGCGGGCGGTGGCGAGGCGAGACCACTGTCGGACGCCGTGCATTTAGGCTCCGACAGGCATGCGGCCGCTGCTGGCGGGAAGGCTGGGGCGCGCAGGTGCGTCCACAAGCGGCACAGAGGGCCCCAGCAAGCGCAACCGCAGGGCTGACCGGGATGGATTTGGCGGGATCAGGTTGGTGAGAGGATGCGCAATGCGATCGTGGGTCGAGCGCTGCGAGCCTTGCAAGCCAGCAGCGGCAGTGACAAGGTGCCCACAATGCAGCGAAGGTGCAAGCTTCCCAAGGGCCTGCAAGCGTCAGATATCTTGTCGGCAATTATCGACAATTGTTTGGACGACCGGGAGGGCGCTGGCCAGCCCTGGTCTTGGAGAGCCGGCAGCAGTATGGCCACTGCAGCCTCGCAGCCGGCCAGCAGCAGCTGGCATTGGAAGGAGACAGCCTGGTGAGCTCACGGATTCAATGCCTGCCCTTGCAAGCCACCCCGACTTGCCGCCGCCGCCGCCGCCACCGCCGCTGCCTGCCGCCTGCTGTCACCGTAGTGTGCCCATCTGCTTTGCGGCCTCAGGCTGGTGGAGGGCCACAAGCAGCCACTGTACTGCGGTGCCTTCAACCACTGGTCGCCGCTGCTGGCTGACCTGGTGGCCACAGTGGGCAGCAACCGGGTGCGTGGTGCGCTGGCGGCTATAGGGCCTGCTTCAGGGAATCTTGTGTCGGGCAGCCAGTTGTCCTGCAGAGTTGTGCAGGCAGCTGGGGCATGCAGTGACTTGGCATATCCAATGGGGCGCAACAGCAAGGCAGGAAGGTTGAGCAGCTGGCAGGCTTCTTCCTGCCTACTAGTTTGTTTGTTGAGCGGCTCCTCGCAATGTGCCGTTCTCCCGGCTGTACCTGGCCCTGCCCGCAGGCCACGATCTACCGCTGCCTGCCCGACGGCGGTCTGCAAGTGGTGCAGTGCTACATCGACAGAGACGTGAGCGGGTGCAGCAGCCTGGCCGCTGCTCCTGGCTGTCGATGCTGGACTTGGGTGCATGCAGCAGGGTCCTCGTGCCGGCTTGTCTGCTCGGCAATTTTACTGGCTTCTTCATAGGTGCAACCAGCCAGCTGGCAAACATTGTCACTGCGCTCCTCTCCCGCCCCCACAGGCCAGTGAGGAGTACTTTGTGTGTGCATGTCTACAAGTGTCCTGCTGCTATCCTCTCCTGCCTGACTAAGGGTGAGTATCGTCCCTGTGCTCCTCCTCTCCCGCCTCTACAGGCTAGTGAGGAGTACTTTGTGTGCGCCTGGAGCGTGGACGAGGCGAGCGGCGCGCCGCTGCTGCTGCTGGCGGGCAAGAAGGGGCTGCTGCTGGCGGTCAACGCGCTGAGGGGGGCGCTGGAGGTGCGCCCCCCGGGGGCAGGCTTTGTGTGCAGCTTGCACTTGGCAGGGGGTTGCAAGTGCCTCAGGACAATGCCACTGCAAGCACCGTACCCTGTTGGTTGCCTTCAGGCACCGTGCAAGCAGCTGCAGCATGAGTGGCACCAAACCAATGTGTGTTGAGTCGTCTGCTTCACTGTCCTGCTTGCTGCCCACAGGCGCAGCTGGAGGGGCACGGCTCCAGCATCAACGACATCGCGGTGCACCCCGACCGACCAAACCTGGTGGTCACGGCCAGCCGCGACCAGAGCCTGCGCATGTGGAACCTGCGCACGCGGTGAGGCGGCGGGCACAGCCCGCGGGTTGGGATGCCTGCGGTCTGCCCAGCAAGCGCCAGTGGGAGGGTGTCACAGCCAGGCCCTCAGACCGCCAGCCTCAGATTACTTGGCAACACAACACTGCATCATGTCTGCCTGCTCACCTGCCTGCTGCCCCGCCACCCTGCAGCTGCTGCGTGCTGGTGTTCCAAGGGGACGGCGGGCATCGGAACGAGGTGCTCACCCTGAGCTGGAAGGCGGAGGCCCGGCAAGCGCCCGACGACAGCCAGTGCGGGGAAGCACCCGGTGGGGACCTGGGCATGCTGCTGTCGGGTAAGTGGTGCAGCAGTGTGAAGTTGAAGTGTGTTGGTGAGGGTTGCAGGCAGCCTGAGGATGCTGCTGCCGGGTGAGCATAGGCTTTGCAGCGTGCTGGCTGGCCCTGAAGTGCGGTGCAGCGCTCTGTAGAGTTCTGGGCATCCCCCACTTGCCACCTGACTTGTCCCCCCCACCCCGCCCTGCAGCCGGCATGGACAACCAGATAAAGATTTGGGGCCTGCAGCCGTACGCCCGCGTGGTTGCTGCCAGCGAGGAGTGGGTGCCTGGGGGCCCCCGCGTGTTCCCCACCTCCCATGTCACCATGCCGCTCTTCTCATCAGAGGTGGGCCTGCGGGATGAGGTTGTTGGGGAGCTGCCGGTGCTTGCGCAGCCTTTTGCCTGGCGCAGCGTTTGCATGCCGCAGGCAGGTGGCGGCAGAAGTGCAGGCGGTGGGCTGGGCTGGAGGCGCAATGTGTGTGGGAGCTTTCACATCGATCATTGATCGCTGGGTGTGCTGCTGAAGAGAATGCGCCTCACACCAGTAGCTCCACTCCCGCCTGCCCGCAGCGGCCGCACTGGAACTACGTGGACTGCGTGCGCTGGCTGGGCGACTTTGTGCTGAGCAAGTCGGTGGACAACACGCTGGTGGTGCGTTGCTCTGCTGGCTATAGCTTGTTTGTCGTCAGGATTTGCTTGCTTTGCTGCAGCAGCGTGCCCTGATGCGGCAGCTGGCTGGTCAGTTGCCGCTTGAGCAGTTGCCAATTCCAGTTCTTGGATGGCCGCCTGAAAAGGCCTGTCTTACTCCATTCTTGGCCTGTGTGCGCAGTGCTGGCAGCCAGACACTTCCACGCAGCAGCACTCCAGGGACGGCGATGTAAAGTTTGTGCAGGCGCGAGGGTTGGATGGGGCTGCAGCCTCTGGGGCGGGAGTCCTGCCTCCGAGCTGTGTTCAGGGCGGGGTCTGTTGCATAGCTTATAAACTGCAATCTGCGGCCTCCCACCCATGCCTGCCACACATACACTGTGCTCTTGCTCCACCCCCCCAACTCCCAGGAGCTGGCGCTGGAGGACTGCGGCAGCGTGTGGTGGCTGCGCTTTGCGCTCGACTACTGGGGCAGCCTGCTGGCCATCGGCACGGCGCGGGGGCGGGTGCTGGTCTTCGACCCAAACACAGTGCCGGTGTGTGTCAGCATGGATTTCACTCAAATGTGTTTTGTTGTGGATGTGTGCCTGGGGGGTGAAACAGCCCCTGGTCTGGCATGCCATTTGCAGTTAGGCCTGGCTCCTACGCACAAGGCACAAGGCACTATGCACAACACTTGTCAAACCAAGCAACCATTCCCACTGCACCCCGCAGAGCGCGCCCAAGGCGCGTCTCAAGCCGCGGCGCTCGGCTGGCCTCAAGGGCGACCAGCGCGCGCCGCTGGTGCGGCAGACGGCGGTGTCCTTTGACGGCTCCATCATTGTGGCATGCCACGACGATGGCAGCCTCACACGGTGCGCTGGAGACCTTGGGTGTGCTTGCGGTACAGCACTCAGGCCGAGTGCTAGTGACTGAAAAGCAGTGCTGCAGGAACAGCCTGTTGCTGGGGCCGGTTGCTGGGGAGGATGACTGTCCTCAGCTGCCGCTGGTGCATGGCAGGGAGGCTGCCTCGCTGTCGTGTGCCGTCAATCTCCTCCCCTCTGGCCCCCACCACTTGTTTCCCACAGGTACGACCGAGTAGAGGCACCCAGCAGCATTGCGCCGACTGGCAGCAGCTGGGGCGGCCAAACAACTGGCACTGCGGGTGGAAGACCGACAGGCGGCAGTGGCGGCGGGGCGGGCGGCAGCGGGTATGAAAGCGGTAGTGGCAGCAGCGAGGACGAGGGGGAAGGCTGACGCTGCCTGCATTCCACCATGGGTGTGCGCACTGTGCTCATCAGCCTGCAAACCTGTCTGCATGGCACAATACTCCCTTGATCCTGTACCAGTCGCGTGCAGCCATGAAACGGCACACCGTGGAGTGGTGCGTGAAGAGGCGGCAGCCAGAACCCTCGCTGCCCTGCCAACCTGAGCACATGCCCTGCACGGCCGCAGCTGTCTGCACTTTGGCGGCCCATAGTAAAGCCAATATACCTGGGTGGGCCTGAAATGCGCAAGTCCGGATGCTGATGTGGCGTGAACCGGCACTGAGGCGGGTGGTGCAAGGAAGCTGCGCTTGCATGCAAGGGCAGATGGCTGAAAGGCGGCGAGAAGGGTCGCATTGCCCTTAATTCGAAGACCAGTAACGCCACAGGCAACAGCATTTGCTTTGCAGTGACCCGAAAGACCCTGCCCGCCGCGCTGCCGCCCCCAAGTCTCATCCACGCCCCTCCAGCCATGAAGCCCACCATCGCTCGCGCGGCCGTCGCGCTGCTCGCATGCTACCTCCTGGTGAGTCCCAGCGCCGAACATGCTGCCATCTGGGTGAGAACACGCGGGGAAGCGCTCGGGTTCCGCTCGAGACACATGCCCATGCATGCCCGCGCTTTGGGGCCCTGATCCTGCTCAATTGCCGCTCCTGCAGGCATCGGGAGCCAGCGGTCGCACGATGGCACCGCGCGAAGGAGGACCCGCCAGGTGGGCCACCCCGCCGCCCCAGCGTGCGCAGCGCAAGTCCGACGGACTGGCGCATGCCTGGCCTTCCATTCCCACATGCCCCTGGCTTTCACGCGGTTGTCTGAGCTCGTACCACATTCATAATAGGATTACCAATTTATTGACGTGTTCAGCTTGCTCACTCTGTTGTATGCAGGACGCTCAAGGGGATTGAGGTGGCAGGCACTGCCGAGTCCACGCCCGTCCAGACCAAGGGCCTGGCCGACTGGCTCGACGCCATCGGAGACGTGAGCTGCGAATGCTGCGGTAGCAATGGATATGTCGGTGTATGACAGCTGCCGTCCTCCAGTGCTGGATGCTGACTACCAGCAGCGCTTGGCATCATTGGCGGATGCCCCACCGGCTCAGCCTGCGCCACTGGCCCAACCCCCTGCACCCCTGCTCCCACCCCTTTGCAGACAATCTTTGGCACGTGCACCTGGGGCAACTGCTGCGGCGCCGGCTGCGACTGTTCTGAAGGCTCCGATGCAAAGGACCGCCTGGACCGGGCGTGCCGCGCTCACGACGTCTGCTACGGTGCGCTGCTCATGCTCTGCTGCCGACCCGCCAGCGGCTGCAGTGCACAGCACCGCTGCCTCGCACCATGCCAACCGATGCCATTGCGTTTTTGTATACACATTCACTGTTCCGCAAGTTGCAATCCTATGATGCGTGTTTGCCCATGCCGCACCCCTGCGTGGCTGCAGGCGGCGAGGACTGGAAGGACTGCGATGCCATCTGCCGCTGCGACCGCGAGCTGGCCGAGAAGGCAGATGAGGTGCGGTTTGGTGCTGGTGCTGAATGCAGGGAGTGAGAATGAGGTGGGGCAGACACCACAAGGGTTTGGCCAGCGCATCCGCTTGCGTGTATCCACTTGCATGTATCCGCTGTCGAGTGTTTGACGACGCCATGGCATGCAAAGCCAACACTGGTACCGCTTCTCCCATGCCTGCCGCAGTACGCCGCCTTGGACTGCAGCGAGATCGACTATGCCTACTGCGAGGACATGAAGGCAAAGGCGGAGCCCATCGCCGCCGCAATGTGGGTCAAGATCGGCGCCTGCAACTGCTGAGTTGGCCAGAGGCCTGAGCTCCCTGCCAAGTCTGGCGATGAGCATCGCCTTCCCCCTCCTCAAGTCAACCCAACTTTCGCTAAATGCTGATGCAACGTTTATTGACAACCCAGCAATTGCACTGCCCCCAATTCTTCCGAAAGTCGTGGACAACTCCCGTATACCGACCCCTGGCCATCCTGGTTCATTTCAACAGCCTGACTGCTGCTCCATCCCGTTGCTGGTGCTATCCGTTGCTGGATACGTCTGCACCAGTTCCTGCCCACCCCTTTAACCGACTTATTTCTCTTCGGTCGATGTAAAAATTCAAGGAACATAAAGTGCCATTCAACTGAGCCATGACTGCTGCTTCCTCCCTAACAGCCAGGTTGCAGCGGCAGGCCTGCTGCGGCAGCGGGCACGGGGATGGGCACACGCCAATCGTTGCTGCTGCTGCTGCACAAGGTTGAGCAGACACAGCAGCATCCTGCATTGCAGCCCTTGCTGGCATAGAAACACGACACTTCTGTGCTGCCCACTCTTTCTACACTGCCCCACCATCTCCTTCAGGTGTTGCGCCTATGTGCCGGCGCCGGCGGCGCTGCAGCGCGCTGCGCCTGGCATGCGCAACATCGGAGCGCCCGAGGCTCCCTCTATCTTCCCGCACCCTCTGATCACAATAGCCTGCTGCGCAGCAACTCGTAAAGCCTTGCACGCGCAGACAGCAAAGGGACCATGTGTGCCCGCTCCTGCAGGATGCGTGTTACGCTGGCCAGACCCCAAGACACACACTCGTGTCCCACCTGAGCGCCCTGCCGCGTGGTGACTACAAACCAGGCAGGATCATTCGGGTAAGGCGCTGCCAGCTGAAATACAGCCCTTGAACAGGCCTTTGGGCGTGATGGCTGTGTTAGCTGATGCGTGTGGCTCGCTCTGCCTCAGGCTCAACTAGCAGGATGCCGCCCCACCGGCCTGTTTGCCAGGTGCATGCTGCTGATCGCGAGGATGCTGATTGGGAGGCAGAGAACGAGCAGCTGTTGTATGCCGCAGACAACGGCGATTGGGAGCTGGTTGCGGCCCTGGCAGAGCGCGGTGTTCCCGTTGACCCCCTGAGCTATCGATATCTTAACTCGGGAAGTGGGGAGGAAAGTGCGGCGTACCCCACACCCCTTGTGTGGGCCGTCGACGCTGGCAACCTGGATGTTGTGAGGATGCTGCTGGCTCACGGCGCCGACCCCAACCTGCGCGTCGAGGAAGGATTTGGGGACAGCAGCCTCCCTGTGACGCCGCTTTCGCTGGCCCTTTTCGGGCCCGGCTGGCCCGAAGAGCTGCCCCCGGGCAGCATCAACCATGACATTGTTGCGGCGCTTGTAGCGGCGGGCGCAAATCCAGATTATGTGCTCAACCTTTGGCCCAACCACTTTCCAGATTTTGCTCTCCTGCACTGGGCTGCGCTGGCAGATGCAGCCGAGGCCATTGAGTTGCTCGCCGCCAATGGAGCCGATCTGGAGGTGAGAGGTAGCCGGGGCGGTATTTGGCACAATGCGCAGCATTGTTGCTGCCACACGTGGGTGGGCCGCATGCTGCCTGTGCAACAGCCTTGCAGCATGAGCATGCCACCGCCACCCGCTGCCGCCTTGGCACACTCTCGCAGGTGAGGGACGCAGATTACATAGGTGGATCATACTACCTGTGTTTGGTAAACAACTCTGATTCTGAGGAAGATCTTAGGGAGTGGAGCGAAGAGGACTACTTTACGGGAGGCGGCCAGACACCACTGATGGTGGCTGCCAGCAATGGCAACATTAATGCAGTGGAAGCTCTCATTGCCGCCGGCTGCAACGTCAATGCCGCAACAGTCGCACGCGGCAGCCGGAGCCCTCAGGACAGCACAGCTCTGCAGTTGGCGGCAATGGGCGTTGGCACCGGTGATGAGGACGAGCCATATAACCCAGGAAACCTGCCGGCGGTGATCAATGCTCTCATCGCTGCGGGTGCTGAGGGCGCAGCGGAGGCGCTTGTGCTTGCACGGGAGAGGAATGCTGACCAGGCAGTGCTGGCGGCTCTTCAGGCCGCTGTGAGCGCTAAAAACAAACCCTGAGGGCGGGCCGGCAGCAGAGCGACGAGGCATTTGCATTGCACGGTGGCACCCATTGGTGAGCCATCGAACGCCGTATAAATTATAAAACTCAAGTAGTCTGTTTGTGCAAACGCTTCTACACTTTGCTGCCTACTATCCATCCAACACAGCTGTGTAAGTTTACGATGTTTTTTAGGAATGCAGAGGTGCCGGTTGCCGCAGTCTGCATGAGCCGACAGCGCAGGGGGAGTGGGCTGCGAGAGGCGGCTGCAGAGAACAGAAGTTGAGCAGACACAGCATCATCCTGCGCAGGACGCATGCATCCCGGCATTCTTTCACTAAGATGCATTTGCCAAAGCTGTTCTTGAAATACATGCAGTGCATTGCATCGGCAGCAGAGGAAACTCATCTGAAAAGCTGGATGGAGCTGCTTTGCGTGGACGCCGCACATTCGGGCAGCCTGGCGGTGGGCAACGGCAGTCACCACCCTGCCTTTAGCTGCTCAGGATGCAGTTCACACCTTTGTCTGAGCGCATACAGCCGCCTTGGACGGCATCGGCAGCTTCTGTAGCCATGGCCGACGCTGGCGGCCCTCGGGTCCGGCCCCCAGTGCTCGTCAGCAAGCTGCACTTGGAGCCAGGCGCTGCTGAGGCAGCAGCGGCCGCAGCAGCGCGCAGGGTTGCGGCTGAGAGGCTTGTGACGGCCCCGACGGCGCCAGCGGCGGTAGCACCGGCGCCCGCCGGTCCAGCTTCTGGTGCAGGCGCCGCAGCGCCGCCGCTGCCGGCTGGCCGTGGCAGGGCTGCACTGGCACAAGAAGCACCAGGGCCAGCGCTTGCAGGCGGCTCGGCGGCTGGGACAGCTGCGGGCCAGGCTGCTGCCGCAGCGCAGTCGGCAGTGGCGGCAGCAGGTGGCGACGAGCCTCACAGCCACGGCAGCTGGTTGCAGCAGCTGCTGGACGGCGTGTGGCGGTATGCCCGTGATGCAGCGCAGCGCATGGCATGGGAGACCATCCCCCCTGCGCTCGATGCCAGCCGGCCGCCCTGGGTGAGTGTGGCTAAGATGTTGGACACTCGCCTTCCAAGTCGCTTGGCCATAGCTTTGACTGCGCTGCGCAGCTCGAGCATAAGGGACAATGTGACTTTCTGACCAGTCGTTCTGCAAAGCAGGTGCACGAGCTGGCACTGGAGGAGTTCACGGTGGGCGAGGCGCAGCCCACGTTGCGCGACATCCGCGTGCACAGGTGGGGGGGCTGAGCTGAGACAGCTGGCAGCTGCTGCTGGCCCCGTGCTGTCTGCTTTAGCTGCCGTCTGAAGGCCTGTGCCGCAAAGAATTGACTAACAGCCGGCAGATTGGCATCTTAACTGTGCAGGAGCGGCGGCGGCGGCATGGACGAGCTGATTGTGGAGTTTGAGGCGGAGTGGCACAGCCAGCAGGTGCTTGTGCTGGCCAAGTATCGCTGATGCTTTGACAAGCTTGTGGACGCATACGCACGCGGCTGTATTTGAAGGCTTGCCACCAGGCGGCACTTTGGCCCAAGCTCCTCTCCCCACCCCCTACCCGCAGGACGTGCGGCTGCTCATTGCAGTGCCGCGCCTGCCTGTGGCCGTTTCGGAGGTCACTCCAGACCCAATTGAGGAGGCGTTCCGCCTGCTCATGCGGCTGCGGGTCAGCCTGAAGGATGCTTGGGTGCGGGCTGGCGTGCGCATTACGCTGCGCCCCCTGCTGCGCCGCCTGCCCGTGGTCGGAGCACTGCAGGTGGGCTGTACACTGCTGGCTGGGCTGGAGTTGCAGGCTCAACGCATGCATGGCATGGCACATACGAGCCGTCCAACCCTCATCCATTTGGCACTGCGGCCTGCAGTTGGAGATGTGCCTGCTTGGATTCATCAGCCTGATGCCCCTCTTTGCCACCTATGCCCCCATCCCCCAGGTGGGCCTCACCCGCATGCCCGAGTTTGGCTACGAGCTGGACCTCTCAGTGGCCTCTGCCGCCCTGGTGCCGCTCATCAAGGAGTGGCTGGATGCCGCTGTGCGCGACATGGTGCTGCAGGTGGGCGGGCCGGGACCGGAGCAGACGCTGCAATGTGCCACGCAGTCATTTATGCAGCTGGGTTAGGCGGACTATGCACGCGCCTCTCCAGAAACCTGGGCGCTCCCATTGGTGCTGCCCATACCCAACCATCCCTGGCTGATTGAACCTACCAATCCCTCCATCCAACGCTCCCCTGCCCCCCACAGCCCTACGTGCTGCCGGAGCACTTTTTCTTCCCGCTGGACCCCGAGATCAAAGATGTGGAGCGGCCGGTGGGGGAGCTGGCCGTGCGAGTCGTGCGGGCGGACAATGTGAGCTGATGGGAGGGGTCCCTGCCGCTGGTGCAGTCCATGCTGCTGGGCTTGCAAAGTTGGGAGCAAGGCCTGCCACCCTCTGAACATGGTTGCTGAAGGCACCGTTTTCTGTTTTTTGTCAACCGAACCGTGAGCACACCTCGATGGCCCCACCATCCCGCCTCAACCCCGCCCCCTGCCCCTGCCTCCCCCAGGTGCCCAACCCAGGCCTGCTGGGCAGCGCCCGCCCGCTGCTGGAGCTGTTTGTGCGGGACAGCCAGCGCCGGCGCACGCACGTGGCGCAGCTGGTCGGCAGCAGCGCCGCCTGGGGCTCGCGCTTCGAGTTCCCCGTCTCGCTGCCGGGTGGGTTGGAGGGCATGGGTGGTTGGGAGGCAACCTAAGAAGCGAGATTCATCTCAATCTTGGGTCCCGGGATCGCAGGCGCTCGCCTGGCAGCCCAGCAAGCGCCTGCCTCCATGCTTGTGGGGCAGCATCCTATCTGTGGCATTGATCCGTCCACGCCCAGCCACCATTCCAAGGTTGCCTGCTGCAGAGCACCAGGAGCTGACTGCCATCCTGTACGACTACTCCGAGTTTGCGCCCAATGACGAGCTGGGGCGGGCGCAGCACAAGCTGCGGGACCTGCAGCCGGGGCGGGAGCAGGAGGTCACGCTGCTGCTGCGGCCCAAGGGTGAGGGCAGGGGCAGTAGGCTTGCAGGCGGTACAGGGACTGCTGCGCTATGCAGAGACAGCAGGCTGCCGCAACCTGGTTTGAGTCACCAGCCCGCAATCCCAGCGGCGCTTCCATTTGTTGCTAGCTATCGGGTTTCGGCACTTGATATAATTGAACAATATGCTTGAGCATCACGCCGTTTATTCTCCAACCCCTCCCGCCCTGCCGCAGCCGAGGAGCACCACGAGCGAGAGCAGCGGCGCATGGGCACCGCCGACCGCATCGCCATGGCCCTGGGCCGGCCCTTCACCAAGAAGGGAGGCTCGGTGTGCCGGCTGCGCCTGCAGGTGAGGCAGGCAGGCGTTGAGGGCGGCGAGCGGGCGGCATGAACTGCATGCTGTTTGCTTGTTTTGCGTTGATGGTTGGGTCCTGCCTGCTTGTCTGAAAACATTATAGGCCTGCCGCTCTTCCATGCACTTGCCTCTGCAACCACCGACCCTGCAGCTGACCTACATCGCTCTGTCTGAGGGCGAGGTGCGTGCCGTGATGGAGCAGCAGCGCCTGCCCGTGCCCGCCCGCTCCGCCACTGCCGAGCAGCTGCACCCGCTGGCGGTGCGCCTGCTGCACAGCGGTCTGCTGCTGGTGGCGGTACCGCGGGCCGAGGGTATCCCAGCTGGTGGCATGTTCAAGCCCTATGTCAAGCTCGTGGTGCGAGTGGGGCGGCGGGAGGCGGAAACAGATGCAGCGCAAGCATCCCGCCAGGGGGCAGCTGAGTTCAGCCGTCCCGCCGCCCTGCACCTGGAGCCAGAGGTGCTGCGGAAGCGGGGCGCGCAGGGTGAGTTTGGGTTGAGGAGGGAGGAGTGGTGAACTAGGATGTACATGCTGGGTAGACTGAAGCGGCAGAGGCCGGCCGGCAGGGTACCCTGGCCGTTGGTCAGAGGCCTGCACCTCCACTCCTTCCCAGCCCCTCCCAAACCCCACCACCCGCAGCCGAGCTGGAGCTGCTGCAGCACAACTGGATGGGCGGCGTGAGCAGCTGCGGCACCCTGGCCCTACCGCTGGGCCCGCTGCTCACTGGGGAGCGGGTGGCGGGAGAGCGGCGGCTGGAGGGAGGCGGCATTCCAGCCGTTCGGCTGCAAATCGATGCACACTTCCGGCCCTACTTTTGAGCGTGTTGCTTGTGCAAGTTGTGATTGGGTGTTTAGCGTGTCCTTACCAGCCCCACTGTTGCAGTGCTGCCTGTACCTTTGCGCACCTAATGACGTGCTAACGAGCGTCAACGCTGAAAGCTTACATGCATGCCAGTCTGCTGTGGCATTTACACCAAAGGATCAAAAGCAGGGCATGCAACGGCGTGTGCACAGCAGGGGCATCATGGCGCATCCGCCCCTTGCTTGCTCTTCGTTTCGACAGGTCTATCACAAATCAGTTTGGCAAGGCGCAGTACCACATGCAGCTCACACCTGTGGCGCCCCGGCGATGGGTGCCGGTGTGACAGGCGTGGGCAGCGGTTCAACCACCACCCCCTGCTGCGCGGCATGCACGTTGAGCGCAGCCTGCCGCGCCGGCGGCAGCGCACCGCCGCCGCCCATGCTGGCTGTGTGCTCCTCCTCGTCGCTCAGAGTGAAGCGAGCGGCAGCTGCCGAGGCGGGGCCGGCGGGGCGGCCGCCCAGCGTTGGCCGGGGCCGTGCCTCCTCTTCATCATCGTCCCCATGAGACAGCACGCCCAGCTCTGTGGTGGGCGCATTGTCCACGAGGCCGCCTGCACGTGAGGGAGGGACGGTATGAACAGCAGCAATGGAGGGGCTGCCAATCCAAGCGAACTGCATTGCGCGCGGGTGCAGGTGCTCGCAGCTGCTAGCGTGCGGCCCCCGCCACTCCAACAGCTAAGTCAGCCCAGCCCAACCCAAAGGCCCACCTGTCTCCAGTTCCTCGTCAACCAGCAGGTACGGGCTGCCCTGCCGCATGCGGAACGTCCCTGCAGGCAGGCGGCGCCGGGGCAGGGCGGGCTCAAGCCGGCAGGTGAGCTGGAGGGTTGGCAACCCAGTGGCGCAAGCACCATGCATGAACCAGTTGACAGCGGCCACAGCGGCAGCAAACCCAAAGTGGTGGCAGGGGCGGCATCCGCAGGCGAAGGGTGCACTCACACAGCAGCACTCCCAGGAAGACCAGGAGCACCACATTCTGCAGAACAAGAATTGTTCGATCCACGACCTGCGTTGTAGAGGAGGCGGGGTAGGAACGAGTCATGATGCCAGAATACTGCTCAGCGGCGGCTGACCTTGATGCCTGCAACCAGCAAGACGCGCACCAAGTGTGCATGCTGCCCACCCACCGTGGGCACGAACAGGGGCAAGAACACGACAGCGATTGTCGCGATGAGGTAGCTGCAGACGCCGTAGAAGAAGAGTCGGATGAGGCGCAGCTTCTCCCGCTCGTCCACCTTGTCCTGGAAGGTCTTGGGGGCGTCCAGGTCCGCCTCTGCGGGTGGCCAACAGCACTGAGTTGTGGGCAATCGCAATGAGTTCACACAGCATGGACGAGGCAACTAAGGACGCCTGGTTGTGGGTCCACATAGCCAGCCTTGTCCTGGAAAGATAACATTTGCTGCTCCAGGGCGACACGTGGTCACGAGCAGGGGCATAGAATTTGCACAAAAGACACACAGCGCCATGGACTTTGACAGGCCAAGCAGGCCTATCCCTCCCTCCTACGCTTTTTAGCCACACAGGCACGAAGACATTCACTCACCCACAACATCCACGTATAGGTGGCTGGCATTGCCCCCCGTCTCCTCCAGCAGCACCGCATTGCCGCATGCAGGGCAGGGGCAGGTGGGGCAGGATGCCGCAATAAGCGAGGGATGGCAACCCAGTCGCAAACTTGCACTACGCAGTGCTGCACTCTGCCTTACGTAGTACAACTGTCTGCAGCAAAATTCAACAGACCAATCTGCCCATCCTGGCCGCTGATCTGCACAACAATCGTACTCACCCGCGGCAAAGGGCGGGACGCCCTCCCCGGGCGCACCGGGGCCGCCGGCACCAGCGGCCGACACATCGGGATACCCCTGCTCCAGCAGCTCCTTCTCCTTCTGGATGGTATCCTGCACAAATGAAGCAGCGGAAAAATGTTTTGTCAGGTGTGGCGCCCATGGTGAAAAGAATGAGGCGCAGGAGCAGCGATTGCTCAGCAGCAGCGACTGCACAGCAGCAGTGTAGGCAGCGTGAGCGGCGATGGTCGGGCGGCAACAGCGGCGGTCCACAACTCACAAAGATGAAGAACCAGGCCAGCAGCATGGCCATCGTGTTGGCCAGCAGGCAGATGAGGTAGACGAAGCCTGCAGAGTAGGACAGTGCTAAGCAGTGAGTATGAGCATGCATGTGACTTGTGCCGCTGGACAGATGCCTATGCAACACACTCAAGACCCAGCGCAGCTCAGCGGCTCACCGGTGGTGCCGCCCACTTTCTCAGCCGTCTCTTCGGGGATGGTGTCGTAGTAGGTGGGCTGCGGACAGTAGGGTGAGGCAATGCAGGCACTTTCAGGTGTAGGTGGCAAGTTGCATTGGACTAAATGACATTCACGCAGCAGGGTGGCTTCAACAAGGGAGCGGCACACCATCCTTATTGACCGTGCCCTCTCACACCTGGTCCGTGAAGGCATCATACCCTCGAATCGCATTGAGCACGTTGTCAACAACCTGTGGATGAGAAGCAGAGGGCAAGGGAAGGCCCTCAATCGCTGCCTCCCCAGCAGGTGGCAAGCAGAGAGCCAGCCTGCCCCAACCTCAGCAGCGGGCAGCAAGCGGGCCACAGGGCGTGCGGGTTTCAAGCGGAGCAGGCCCACAGCTCACCAGCGCAGTGATCAGGTAGACGACAGGGATGGCGATCACCACAGGCTTGTGGGGCCCCAGGGTGGTGCGCGTGATGCTGCGGGCAGGGGCGGGAGTGCGCAGGGAGGCAGGTTGGCACGCCACAATGCCGCACCAGGTGCACTATGCATGATTGCGCCTTGCTGAGGAGTGTGGCTGCCTGCACAAGTTGCAGCAGCTTGCCATTGCTGCCCCAAACCAGGGCAAATGCGCCCCCGGTCCTGCTGCTGCGACGCACCAGTAGCCGGCGGAGACGGCCAGCAGGATGCCAAACCAGAAGGAGGTGGCCAGGTCAGCAAAGAAGATGTAGGCGCCCAGTGTGGCGCTCTTGACCTGGACCAGATTGGAAGGGAGGGCGGAGCGGGGCAGGCGGACATGGATGGACGGCCAAAGGGAGGGCAGAGCGGGGCAGGCAGCATGCACTTGGGTGGCCAGGCGGGGCGCAACAGTGGCCGGGCGGGGCGCAACAATGGCCAGGCAGGGTGCAGCATGGCAGCGCTGACACAGACAGCAGTAGGGGCAGCGCGACAAGCAGTGCAACAGCTTTCCAGCTCTCACATGCTGACCGCCATGCGATTCCACTGCCATGATGAGCAGCACTATCTCTTGGAGCACAAACAGCCCCGCCGAGACGACGAGCGCCCAGTAGAGCTGGAAGCTGCGGAGGCATGTGGAGGGGGAATAGAGCCATGCGCGGTCAGATGACTTCACACTGGTCATGGCACAGCCATGGCACAGCCAGTGCTGCACCACGCCGCAGGCAGCATCCCATGGCCCAACAACAACGACAACACAACTGCAGCAGCCACAGCCGCCGCAGCGGCAACGCAGGCACGGGCGGCCCTCACCCTCTGCTGCGCACGCCGCGGTGGCGGATGCCGTCGATCAGCCCCGCCAGGAACAGCAGCACCCACAGCGCGGTGCGCGGGGCCACATAGGCCATGTTGAGGTACACACGGCCCGCCATGGCGGCAGCCTGCCCAACTAAGTGCCGGCGGGCGACAGAGGGTGGGCGGCAAGGCACGAGGGGCGGATGCACGACCAGGGCAGTGCAGGGGTGGACTGCAGGTGATGCAAAGCAGATGTGAACACAGATTGATGCTTGGATGAAACAAGACCTAGACCTCGCGGCGGCCCAGCGACGGCGCTGCTCGGCAGCAGCGGCGGCGGCAGCTGGCGGCGCGGCAGCTGCTGGCGGCCGCAACCCCTCGCGGCGCTTTCACAAACCATTGCTGGTGCCCGGGCGCACCTGCTGTGGCCGCGGGGCCGGCGCACGCGTCCCTGTGCGAAAGCCCGCGAGGTGGGTGGCACGGCCGCGCGCCGCTGCGTGTGCAGAGCGCTGAGCAGATCGCTCCTGTGACCAAGCACTAGTGATCGCCGCAAAGGAGTGCCCTGCTACCGCATGGGTGCTGTGTGCTGTGCATTTGGACGCTGACTGCTGCTTTGCGCCCGCTGCGGCTGTTTGTATCAGCAGTCGACACTGCGGAGGACACGATCAGCAGCCAGGCAACTTCCCCGCTCGCAGCCGGTCTGTTGACTCTCTCCTCCTGTCGTGGGACTCTTCAGGCCGGGCAGCAGTGGCACTTGGGAGAGCTGGCAGTCAATTGACAGGCAGCAAGCAGGCAGCAGGCGGCGGCGACAGGAGCGGCAGCGGGCACGATGGCGGCGGCGGCGGCGGCGGCGCTGCCCGAGCAGGAGCCGGAGTACAAGCACTCGATGGAGGCTTTCTATCGGTGAGCTTGTGGGTTTCGGTCTGCCGTGTTGCCTCGTGTTGCCTTAAAAGCCGCACAAGCGGCAGCCAAGCAGTTTGCAACGCACTCGCTGCGCCAGCAAGCATGAAGCCCTCCTGCCCTCCTGCCCTCCTCCCACTCTCACGCCTCCACGCCAACAGCATGGCCAAGTACCCGCTGGTGGTGCAATCAGACTGCACCGCCGACGTGAAGACGGAGGTGGTGGACATCTGCGTGACCGCTGTGTGAGGCTGGTGCTGGGGCCACGTGGCGTGGCAGTGGGAAACCAACGGCATGGGCAGCAGGACGGCAATTGCCCCGGCCAGCACTCCAATGGCGCAGCCGGCAGGCGCACCTGATCCGACTGCAGCGGTGCTGTGCATGCGCCAGGGCGGTGCATCCCCCCAAACACGCCAGCACCCACCTGCCCTTGCCGCCATGGGTGGGGCATCCCTCCAACCCTTCAGCACCCACCTTCCCTTGCTGCCATGTGTGGGCGCAGGGAGCGGCACCCCGCAGATGCGGAGAAGAGCACCCAGATGATCAAGGAGGCACTGGACAAGCGATTTGGCGGGCCCTGGCACGTTGCTCGTGCTGTGCTGTTGTACTGGACCGCCGATTGCAACATGCCCCAGCCAGTGGCTCACCCTTGGTGCATGGGCGGCAGTTTGTGTGAGCTGTGCCTCACCGCCGGGCCCCACACTGTCTGTGTGCAGGCATGTGGTGGTGGGCCGCGCCTTTGCGTTTGAGGTTTCGCACGAGGTGAGGCGGTGTGCTGGCCAGAGCCTGCTGTCTTTGCGGTGCACTTGCCATGCCGGCAACACGGCATACCACGTTGCATGATGGCTGCAGCTGCTTGACAGCCGACATCTCCCTGCATGCCCCACTCCTCTTGTGCAGTGCAAGCACTTTGTGCACATGTATGTGGCTTGGACCACTGGAGTGCTGTGCTGGAAGTCCTGAGCACATTAAATATTGTGAGCGGCAGTCAGCGGCAGGAGCAGATGGCGGCGAGTACAGCAAAGCGACTGCTAGCAATGGCGTAACAGCCCGGAATGGTGATGGGTTCCAATTAAACGATCGGTGGATACAAAATGTAACAAGAAACCTGCTGATGGTCCAGGAAAATGCGGCGTTGACAGGCCGTGGGTGTCTTTTGGGTTCCTTTTTAAACGTCTGTGCGGCAGGTGAAAAAGCTGATGATGGCGGAGGTAGGCTGCAGCACAGGGGAGAGGAGAGGGGCATGGTGAGTGGCTGTTGCGCTCGTGCAGGAGGTGCCGGGCCGGTGACTGCGAAAGTGCGCGCAAGCACGGCCACAGGCAGATGCACCATTGACGCGCAAGCAATCGACAGGCAGGCACAGACGCACTACATAAATGACTGGGTCGCCCTGTTTGCAGGGCCCGGCGGCAGCTGGGAGCACCCCGCCTGCAATGGCCGTGTGAGTGCAGAGTGGGTTAGCAGGGTGCACAGCGTGGGTTAGCAGAGCTGCTGCCGCATCCATGCCTTGCAGTCAACAGTGGCAGCACATACCTTCGGTATCCGTCTTGGTCACGAACAGGATCTTAGGGGCTGCAAAGACGCCGCTTTGGTCAAAGGCGGGTCTGCGGTACCAAAACATGTTTGCCGCCGGGTCTGTTGGGCTGCAGGTGGCATGGGGGAATGCCAGCAGGTCGCGAGGGTCATGCGGGCAACTACATCAACCGATAATGGCGCAATGCGTTCCAACTTGCAAGCTCTGCCTGCCTCCCAGTGAGCACATGTCGGGCGTAATGTGCTCAATATGCTTGCGCCTTGCCTGGGCATGTCGAGGCTCCCTGCTTCCCGCACAGTGGTCAGCGTCCCAAGGACCGTGCTGTTGCTTTCGTCGGTGGCAATGAACAGGGGGACATGCGTGCCAGCCAGCCCATGGGCAGTGTATGAGTATCCTGCTTGAAGAAATTGCAGCAGACGTCAGAGAGCACACCGGCATACACGCGCAAGGCGGGTCGTACTGCCAGGGCAGGCTCAAGTGCCGCACCTGCATGCTTGCCGGTCTCCACATTAGTGCCGTTGACCATCCAGCCAACATTCGCGTACGCCCCTGTTGCCGCGTCACAGCTGTAGTTCTGCATCCCAACAACTGCACACATAGGAACAGCGGAGCGGCAAGCCGTGCTGCAGTGACAGGTGCAGCATTGACAATCGACAGCTCTGCAAATCTCGCCGCCTTTTCATGTTTCAGTAGCCGTTCTGCCGAACTGTTCCAGATATTGAACTGCTGCATGTGACTCGCCTTTCCAAGTGTAGTTCAGCTGGTAGGCATCAGCAGGCAGCCAGATGGAATCGGAGGGAGGCGGCAGGCACTCCCCTTCCTCTGCAACACGCGGTACAAAGAACGTAACGGTGGCCTGCCCAGCTTGATGAAACAAGCAACTGGTTTATACTCACTCACAGGCCCACCACACACGCCACACACTTGCTGGGTACAGAAGGCTGTTGCCCGGGGTGGGATTGGCCACCAGAGCAGCCAGGTCAGGATTGGCCGCTGCACCCGCGGCAATGAACGTCTGCGACGCATGGAAGCAGGGAGGCCAGGGCCCATGCATTGCATTGCCATTGCAGGCAGTGCATCTGGTTGCCAAGCGCAGAAAGTAGCGGCAAAGCACAACTCAGCACGCAACCGCCCTGTCTGGCTTGCACCCACCTCATTTTCCATCCGCAATATGGGTGCATTGGGCCCGCCCTCAACAAGCGACAGCAGCGCCTTAGTCAGGCTGCGCGAGACAGGGGCTTGTGAGGGAGTGGTCTATGCAGGACACATTGTCTTTTGTGGGCCAGCAGCGGCTGTTCCATGCGGGCAGAAGAACGCTGTCTGATCAAGCCGGGCATGCATGCTACCCACTTCTGTGCCAGCGCATCGTCGCCAATCCTGACGGCAACCGACATGGGTGCCCGCAAGATGGGCTCCAGCTCCACAATGGTCAGGTTGGGCGCAGGGAACAGGTTTGCCGAGTCACTGCGGCAGAGCGCAAGGTGGGGCATGTAGTGAGCGAACGCAAGGAGCGTGTGGTGAGCAAGTCCTAGTGTGGAGCCGCCACATCTGTTTTGTTGGGCTATCAACGGCAGGGCAAGCAAACTTTCGAAGCTCACTCGAGCAAGCCGTCCGCCTCGCCAGCGTAGACTAGAGCAACCGCTTCTGCAGGGGAAACCATCTCAGCGGGGCAGCGGTGAGCCGTCTGGCTGGCTGCATGCAGGCGGGGTTGACGCACTGCCTGGCGTTTGAGCGCCCATGCACACCCCCCAAGGTTTGCTTTGCCCACCTTCAATCGACTGCACCGGCAGCAGCGTGACGTTCTGCAGGGCCGGAGTTTGCGGTGCCGCATCAAGCACGTAGTTGCCCTCCAAAACTGAAAGTGTCCTGCCGCTCAGGTCGCCCCAGCTGCTCACTCCCTCAATCAGTCCGTCCGGCGCAAACACGGCGGCTCCGGAGCTGTAATGACTGGGGAATAGAAACTGCACCAGCCTGCTGCGCTCCGCAGTCACAGTGAAGCCTGCAGGTTTACGGGGAGGCAGGGTTGTGTTGCAAGGGTTGTATGCAGACACGGTGACCCGCCTAGCTAGGCGGCTGATGTCGACAGTCGCAGGCAGCATGCCTGGAACCACTCACTGTTGAGCACGGCGTCCACGGTGCCGTTCAGCAAAGCTGGCTCGCGGTCTTGAGCACCCAGTGGGACAATCTGTTTAGAGGGGTGGGGGCAGGCAGCCATGTGTGTCCTCCAGCTGGGGCTGGGTGGGAGCGGGAGGGCACACCATACACGCCATTCTGAGCTGCAACCATACCATGTGGCACCATACAAGATCCTGGGGTCACCTGCAGGTCATACCCAGCCTGCCGCGCCAGTGCCTCGATGAGCAGCCCCTCGAACCCTGCGAGCAAGCATGCATGCACGCTTAAGTTGGCAGGGAAACGTGCAGCCACAGACCCTGTGCCCATGTGCAGTCACCAAGCCATGCCCACGCAGGCGATCCAGGCGGCAGTAACGTGCAGCAGTGCCACTGGCGTCACTGGCATGTACCTTTGGGTTGGCTGTTCTCCAGGCTGCTCATGGGCATGCGCGGCTCGGCGCCAAAGCCGACGCGCAGCACAGGCCGCGCCGCCGCATCCTCCAGCAGCAGCCGGGAGGAGGCCACAGCGGGAGTAGCAGCCACATACACTAGCGCCGCCAGCAGAGCAGGCAGGTGCACCATCATGAGCCTGCACAGTGAGCAGGGCGGGGGCAGCATCCGGCCGCCGCTTGCACCGGCGGCACGAGCGGGGGGCAGCAGGCGCATGAGCTTGGTTCGGGCGCTCCCGTCCGCCCGACACCTCTCCAACGCGCACCTCAGTTCCATGGGGGGCCGAGGCGCCCCTCGAGGGCGCGCCCGCTCAGGACCGCCCCCCGGGCCTTGGGTATGGACTTTGCAACGCTGAGCAGGCTGTGCCAGGGCGTCGATTCACCTCTCGCAGAGTCAGTGGCGCGTGCGTTTGGGCGAGATGCTGCTGCCAGCCGTCTTCATACCCGCCGCCGCCACCGTGCATGTGCTTCGTGCACTGGCGCATGTGGTGGCCGTGCTGTCTCACTCTTGTCTCTTTCTGCCTTCCAGGATCGAATGTGTTTGAACAGGTCAGACAATGTTTCAACAACAGCCAAGCACGTGAAAGAGTTGGGCCCTCACTGAACGCCACCAGCCGCCAGGACGTGCACGACGTGCTCGCCGTCGCTCAGCTGGCATGCCCTTCCATGTCGGCATGCTAGCTCCCACGCTGGCTTCTCCACGCCTCGTTGCCACTACCTAGTGGTCTTCCTCACACCTCCGGCACACTGGCCAGCCCGCCGCCGGCGCTGCCCGAGCGCGGCATGCCGCCCTGGGCGGTGGCGGCCCCAGCTGTGGGCGCATCCAGGGCAGCTGAGCCAGAGGGGGTGGGCGTGTCACGAGGAGTGGCCTCCCACAACTCTTCTGAGGGCAGGGGCAGCGTGGCGCGCAGGGAGGGCGCGTAGCCCGAGCGCGTGCGCTGCGTGCGCATCGCCAGGCGGCGGTCGCTGTGAAGTTGGGGGGGAAAGCGTGTGGAGGGAAGGTGCACCGTGGGTTGTTGCGTGTGCACCGCAGTGCAACCGTTGTGAGCCCTCCAGCCCCGGCCCCAAGCTGATCCTTTCACGGTCAAAGCATGGCCTGCTTTCCCGAAGGGGCCAGGCTGGCATGAGCGCACGAGCACCGCACCGAGGGTAGGTCACGTGTAGGCCGGAGTAGAGCAGGCAGCAGAGCGCCCAGGGCACCGCGGTGCAGATCACGACGGCGTCCTGGCAGGGGGCAAGGCGGGATGGCACGTGAGGTAGCCCCCTGCCCTGCCTATCCATCCCAGCGCAGACGTCAACCCCAAAGTTCACCAGCCTCCCAACCCCCCTCCCACATTCCCTCCCCTGCCTTCCACTGATCAATGTTCCCCTTCTCTCCCTCACCCCCAGCGCCTTGGCCCGCTTGATGTCCGCATCAGCGCCGCCCGGTGAGTCGCTGGAGTCAAAGCCCAGCCGCTCAGCCAGCCAGCCCACGATGGGGGCGCCGCAGGCCGCCACCGCCCCCTGAGCGCAGGAGGGCGGGGAGGGGAGAAGCCAGGTAGCACAGTCAACAGAACCGCTCATGCAGACCCGCCACGCTAGCGCCTTCTCGCCCTGGATTCCAGCCCTGCAAACCAGACTCAAGCTTGCAGCATCAGCCGGCAGCTTGCCTCGAAGGCGCGGTCGAAGGAGTAGACCAGGGAGCGCAGCTGGCTGGGCACCACCTCGGCAAAAACGGGGGAGGTGCAGGCGGAGCCCGCCCAGCTGCAAGGGAGATACTCCCGATAAGGGGGTTTCAGTGCAATGCTTCGACAAGGTGAGATGCTGAGCAGGGGCGCAGAACCATTGATAATCAATCAGTGCCGGCCCGCACCTGCAAAGCGGAGCAGAATGCAAGCAATGACGAGTTGCGGTGCCATACAGCAAGTCCTGGTTGGCAGCCGCAGGCGCGGGCAGGGGCGCAGCAGCAAGGTGCAGGCTGGGCTGATCAGCAACTGCACCTGATGGTCAGCCCCCAGATGGTGAAGGACACTCCATAGATGGCCACGATGGCGCCGCTGGAGCCGTAGGGCAGCAGCTGCAGGGAGGGCACAGTTGCACAGCGAGATGGAGCGCAACGTTGCACTTGCGGCGGATCCGCCGCTTCCGGAAGCAGCTGCTGTGGTCGACACCTCTGCCACCCACAGCCGCCTTGCGCAGCTTGCCCAACAAGCCGCTGCCATGGCGATGCCCCTCTTCCTCACCTTGAACATGGCCACGGAGAGGGGCACGCCCAGCCCCACCGACACCTGGGCCACAACCACACGACCATGGTTGGGGTAGCGGCTGGCGGCCCAGTCACCAATGAAGCCGCCCAGCTGAGGGGGAGAGAGGACATGAGGAAGCGTTTACCTGCTCCAACCCCCACTTTCGTCTCAAAACCCCCACTTTTGTCGCTGGTTGCATGCAGAGTTGTGCACTGCTGGGTGGCACACCAGCCTGGCATGCCCCTGCTGGTGCAGCACAGCACAGCACGCAACGACACACCTGGGCTCCAAAAGCGGTGCCTCCCAGGAACAGGGCAGCCACCAGCGAAGCCTGGAAGTCTGCAAGGGGGCAAGCGGCAGATGAGAACAGACTGTTGAGCTGCCACGTGACAGGGCACTGGCACTAGCAATTTGACGAGGCGCCGCCCGCATGTGCTGTGCTTCGCAGCGGCCCCTCTGGATCCGAGCAGCAAGCGACCCATGCAGCAGGCTTGATCAGCTAAACATCCCTCTATGAACCTGCAGCCTCGGCGCCCACCTGAGAAGCCCAGCAGCTGGAGGTAGAGGGTGTTGAACACCAGGGCGTTCCAGGGCGTGCTCCCTGTGGCAGGGACACAAAGTCAGGTTGAAAAGGCAGGGAGAGGAGCGTGCCAGCGGGCCATACATGACAGACAGCTGTCCACCATTCCTGCAAAGCTGCCAGCAGTGCTGCCAGCAGTGCTGCCTACCCACCAATCACGCCCTGCGTCACCACGATCACGAAGCTGGGCACAGCCAGCACCTGTGCAGTGCGGAAAGGGCGGCGGAGGCAGGCTATCCACCTCAAGGTGCAGGGCAATCTTGAGCCGCCACCAGTGACCTTGCACGGCAACTTATGTCGGCACCACCGACGCAACCTGGCTCAGTGCCTACCACCCCCGCACCTGCCCAATATCGGCCAGCATGCGCTTGGGGGTCGCAATTGCAAGCATATCCGGGTCCTGCCTGCAGCAGGGGCGAAAGGCAGGCGTGACGGAATTGATGGGACATGACAGCCAGCAGCAGCAAGGTGCAACTTGTCAGCCTGGTTGGTGCATCACATGTGAGCCAACCCGAGTGTCACGACGTAAGCACATGTTTGCAAGCCAAGCCGGCCCCACAAGCCCTGTACTGGCCTGTACTGCGGCTCTTCCAGCTTGTACCGCGGATCCACCGCAAACAACCAGTTGAGCAGGCCAATGAGCAGGCTGGTGCAGCCCACTGCGCACGGGGAGGGTGGCGGCGCAGGGAAGGGTCAGTCTCCTGGCCATTTCTGGTGCCAGCTGGGATGGGATGCAGTGGAAAGAAGGAACCCGCAGCAGTTCGCACCAGCAATGAAGGCCACACGCCAGCCCTGCACGCCCCACGGGTGGGTGTGCCCCATGTTGGTTGCAAACAGCGCTCCTGCGCAGCAGCAGTGGTGCAGGCGGATGTAAGGCTTGGTGGGCGAACAGGTGCAACGCAGGTTGGAGCAGGCAGCAGGGGCAAAACGCATTTCGCACACACACACAGGCTAGACCTGCACTCGTTCAACCCTCATCTCACCTAGCATGCCGCCCAGGGCAGAGGTGAGGTACAGCGCTCCAAACGCTTTGCCGCGGCTGCAGTGCGGGGCGGCAGGGTGGGATGATGCAATGAATAATTTAGCGCTGGGGGCTCATGCATGCGACTGAAGTCGAGGTGCACAGGTTTACCAACACGCCTCACCTGAGGGCGCTGAAGTAATCCGCAATGAGAGACTGCGAGCAAGTGGGTGTGCAGAGCCTACTTCAGCCAGAATGCTCTACAAGTCACAGGCCGTCGTGCCATCAGCGGCGCACTCCACCCCATCGGCGGGTGAAGATGTTGCCAGCTGGCCCGTACCTGTGCATTGGGCAGCAGCAGCCCCAGCCCCACTCCGTTGAAGGCCCACACAAACATGCCCTGCGGCAGGGAATGACAGAGCATGAAGTGGTGCATACGCAGTGCGGCACGTTCTACCATGCTGCTGGGACAAACTTGGACTGCAGGTGCTCACTGTGACGACCGTGTTGGTAAAGGCAAAGCCGATGGCCATGACGCCCCAAATGAAGCAGCCTGCCGCCATGACGTTGGCTCTGCAAAGAAGCAGGGGGAAGCAGTGAGAAGAGGGCACGCCCCACTGCATCCTCCAGCACCCGAGCTTTTCAGCATCTCAACTTGCGGCGCAGCATGCATGGGTGCCCCTGAGCTACAGCCGCATGCGCTTGCCTGTTGAGGTAGTGCCCCATCAGGCCGCTGATGGGTGCACACACAGCCTGCGCAGGGGTGCCAGGGTGCAAGTTGAGGCATGCCCAGCACAGGCGGCCTGCCACTCGCAGGCAGCAGTTCACAAAATTGAGATGCCAGCACACTGGCCAGTGGCAGCAGCGTGCATGGCATGCGCAGCGCGCCTGGACCAGAGCGCAGGCCAGCGTGATGAAGCCCAGCTGGCGCGGCGTGGCACGGAAGGAGCGCCCCACGTACTGCAGACGGGCGGATGGGGGTGGGTGGGTGTTTGCAGGCGCGGCAAACGATTTGGTTGCGTATCATTGGTTCCTGAAGGCTTGGCCGAAGCAGCAAGGGCATTGTGCATGCAGGGAAGCACACTGCACAAGCGCCCAGGGGGCACTGGTGCCCGGCCGACTTCCCCGTTCCCATGTGCACCAGCAGCGCACCTTGTACAGCGCCGGCAGCGTCTGCTCGTTGCAGCGCTCCAGTATGCCCGCCACATTGACCAGCACGGTGGTGCGGGCTCGCTGGTCGTACAGCGTGCGGTACTTGCCTGCAGGGGGGCGCGGGCAGTTTTGAGAAGGACGCACTTGCACTGAATGAGGCACAGGACGAAGTCCCTCTTGCAGTTGTTATGGCTCGAGCTTAGCAATTCCGCCCTCTCTCATTGAGCTGCCGTCCTAAAAAGTGGCCTCTCAGCTCACCGTGCTTGTCCCGCAGCACTCCACCTGCCCGCTTGGCAGGCAGCGGCTGCTCAGCTGCCCCCGGCGCCGCCGGCGCAGCTGCTGGGCCGCCTGCCTGCAGCGCCGCGTCTCGGAACGGCGTGGGCAGCACTACACTGCATGGAGACCGTGTGACGGAGGGTCAGGCCGTGCTTCGTGTACAGGTTGGAGCTCAGTGAGACTGCCATGTGAGCCCCTGCGCACCTGACGGTTCTGCTGGCGGCGCTGCCGTCGCCCGGCATGGCGCGGGCGCCCTCATTGGACCCTCGGCCGACCGCAGCGATCAGCGGCTCCTCCAGCAGGCCGGCCTCCCCGCTCTGCTGCTGCTGCCGGGGAGGCTGCTTCAGGGGCATGGTGCGCCGGGGGCTGGCTGCCCGCTGGGTCCGAGGCGAGCAAACCACTATTGGATAACACAATCACAGCCCAGGGATCAGCCAGCAGCAGGAGAAGGGCACCCAGTGCAGCCGCCTGCCCGCTGCTGGCCCTCGCCCATGCCCCAGCGTTCATGCAGCCGCCAGCCTAACAAGCGTTGATCACACCTGCTTTATGTGGATTCATTACACAGGCAGGGGGCATGGCAGAATCGAACGAATAAAAAGAACCGGAGCAGCATCAGCTTCAGCCATGAGCGCATCAGATGTATTTGGAGGTGTGCGAGGAGCGGGGCGGGTGCCAGTGCTCGGAAACAACAAAACTGCGGTGGCAGGGAGCAGGCATGACGGGCTCTTCTCAGGGCCAGAGGGCGGCCGGGAAGGGGGCAAGGGATTCATGCAAACGGATACAAGTGAGCGGGTGCTGGCTGAAGGGCTGGAAGGGGTGCGGTGTGTGTGGCGTGGCTGGCACGGCCGCCGGCTGCCGAAGGCCGGCCGCGCGGAGACAGTGTGTAAGGCAAAAAATTCGGCAGACGAGGGTGCTGCCGCGGCGCTGCGTCAAGGCGGCGGCGGCAGCCACGTATTGGTGCATGCGATGGCTAAGGGGTAGCTACTCCGAGGGAAAAGAACGTAGGAAGAAGGGGGGGTTGGAGTGGGAGGGCGGGGCGGAGGCGAGGACACATCACGCTAGCAAGGTCGGCGGGCAGGGCTCAGCCCTGTGCCCAGACAGATCAACAACAACTCGGGGGCTCAGGTTGATTTACAAGCACTTCTGACGCGCGCTCAACGCTGGGGTTGCTCTCTCTCACTGAGCGGTGGCGGAGCGCGCTCTTGGCAGCGGGCCTGCACCCGCTGCAGCTGTGTAGCACAGCCAAGACGAACAAGGCAGCTGTTGCCATTGGGGCTCCGGCTGCGGAGGCTGCATGCCACATTGGCAGGCAGCTTGGACAAGACAGGCTCTGCCGCCTCAAGCAGCGGCCAGCACGTCTGCCTGCTGCTGCGGGGGCGGCAGGGGGACGCCCTCGCTGCCGCCGCCGCCGCCGCCGCTGCTGCGCTGGCCAGCGGGCGCCGCGGGAGCTGCCGGTGCAATCTCCAGCTGCTCCAGGGCGGTGGCCAGCTTCTGGCTGGCTTCCTGCTGGCGGTTGAACACCATGATGGGCGCCGGCACAGCGGGGCTGCTGCCCAGCTCAACGGGCGAAGCAGGCAGGGCAGTCGGGGACGCTGCTGCCGCCTGCGCTGCCACGCTAATGCCGTTGCTGGGCTCGCTGCCCTGCCGGCTGGCTTGGCTGATGGGCTGCTCTGCAACAGCCCGGTCAGGAGGGGAACCGCCCTGGGGCCCGGCCCCGACTGGCACGGGAAGCGGAGCACCGCTGGGGGTAGCGGCAGGCGTGGCGGCTGCCGCCGCCCTGCTGCTGCTGCTGCCACCACCACCGCCGCTGCTGCCGCGGTCGCGCCGGCCGTTGGGCGGGGGCATGCCGTGCGGCATTGCGGGGAACATGGCTGCGGGGCGCCCTTGATACATGGGGTGAGCGCCGGCTGCAGGAGTGGGGATGGTGAAGCAGGGGCAGGACGGCTCAGGCAGCAGGCAAGGTTGCACGTTGCAGTGGGGATCCAAGCTTGGCTGCATTGTGGCCACTGACCACCTCGCTGCAGCTCGTGCAGCACGGCTGCTTGTGCTTGCCCCGCACGTGGCCGCTCAAGCAGCAAAGCATGCACACTAAGCCACTGCCGACCACATCCGGCACCAGCTCCCAGCAGCCAAGCCTTCCGCAGCTCCCGCCTTCACTATTGACAGCCAACCCCCTCTCCTCCAACTCACGAGGGAAGGGCGGCAGGAAGAAGTGGGGCGAGCTGGGGCCCGGCGGCGACCCAACTGCCATGAGCCCCGGGCCGTGGGGCGGCACACCCGGCCCGCCCGGCTTGCCGCCGTGCATGCCCAGCAGGGAACCCATCATTGGAGAGGGCCCCGGGCCGCCGGGGTGGCCGGGATAGCCAGAAGCCATGTGGTAGCTGGGCACGCCGAAGGCGGGGGCCATGCTCGCGCCCTGGGGCAGCTCCGGGTGATGGAACTTGCAGGTGTGGCCAAAGGCGCACCTGCGGCAACCCAAGAGCAGGAATGCAGCGTGGGTTGGCTGGACAGGTGATACCGAGCAGGCGTATGCCCTGCCGAGCTGCGCCGCTGCAATGCACCTGCTGCTGCTGGCACCCTGCCACGTAATGAGTTCAAGCTTGTGCTAATGCAGCGGCGCTTGGCAGATAAATATCAAGTCGCCTCAGCATGCCACATACGCATTTCCACCCAGCTGCTGTCACATCGCAGGCGCAGATAAAGGGCCTCCCTGCCCCCACCTGTAGTTGCGCATGTAGAACGCGCACTCCGGCTCGCCCGGCCGCAGCGGCAGGCCCAGCGAATTGAACTGCACCTTGGGGGCCTTGTCCAGGGGGTGCCCAAACTTGCAGCTGCGGCAGCAGGGGGATGCATGTGATCTAGGGTTGCGCGAATGTGCTTGCACCAACTGCATGCTGCAAGGGGCGCCTGACCTATGACTGTCGAGCATGCAACGGCACAGCTGGGCAGCAGCAGTCAATTCACCGCCAGCAGCTTGCTGCACATGACAGGCAGGCTGCATTCAACCACATGCAGCAAGGGTCTGCACAGCAGCAGCAGCACACAGCAGCAGCAGCAGCAGCAGCGCAGCAACAAATAGCAGCCCTCCCAAGCTCACTTGTCGCCGTAAGCGCAGGTGCCGGTTTTGAGGAAGAAGGCGCAGGGCTGCTGGCCCCTGTCACGGCTGCCACGGCTGCGCCGGCTGCCGCCGCTGCTGCCACCGGACGAGCTGCCATTGCGGCCGGCCTTGCCAGCATCGCCCCCGCTGCTGCTGCTGGCTGCCAGGGAGGAGGCTCGCCGCTGCCGGTCCCCTCCCTCCTCGCCATCGCTGCTGCTGCTGCTGGGCCCCGCCTGCGACGCAGACTCACCCTCCCCCGGCTGCTCAGCTGCGGCGGCCTGCTGCGCAGGCATGGCCGGCCGGGCTGCTGCTGCTGCCGCCGCCACCGCAGGCACCGAGCTGTTGCCACTGGGGGCTGCTGCCTCGCCGCCTTCCGGCGATGCGGCGGGGCCTAGCGTCACAGATGAGGCGGCGGGAAGCTCCAGGCTGCCGCTGGGCGTGCGCACTGCGGGTGTGGTGCGGGGGCTGGCCACAGCGCCTGCCAGCACCTCGGCTGCCGACTGCGAGAGCGGCACGCCGCCCCAGCCGGTGCTGCTGACGCTGGCGCTGCTGCCGCTGCCTGCACGCCCCATGCCCGACTGCCGCTGGTGCGAGCCGGACACTGCGGGTGTGTGGGGCGCCGCCGGGCCGCCGGGATAGTAAGCATACGCAGGGGGGCCGTTGGGCCCGCCTGGGTAGCCGCCGCCGCTGGCTGGGCCCATCTGCATGGCGCCAGCGGGGCTGGGGCCGCCAGCACCCTGCCGCCGCGGCCCACTGCTGTTGCTGCTGCTGCCGGGGTGGGGCTGCCACTGGCCGCCGGGGGCCGGCATGGGCGGCGGCTGCTGGTAAGGGCCCAGTCCTCCCATGCCGGCAGCAGGCGGGTAGTAGACCAGCTGCTGGGCATACGGGCCATAGCCAAAGGGCACCATGCCTGCCACCATGTAGCCGTGCTGCGGCGGGGACAGCTGCAGCACGCAGGGGGCAGGGAGGCAGGTGGGTGGGTTTGAAGGGCGGCGCCAAGTCACCGACAGCTCGGCACCGCAAATGCTACAACCCCAAAGCTCGAAATTTCAGGACCGGAGCAGGTCCCCACCTGGCTGGAGTTGGGCCCTGGGCGGCCCACTTTGGGCTGCAGGCCCCCACCACCGCCGGGGCCGCCACCGCGGCGACCGCTGCGCCGCTGCTGCTGCTGCTGGCCTGCCGCCCCAGAGTACGGCTGCAGCAGTCGGTAGGCTGGCGGCTGTGAGGCATCGCCGCCGCTGACAGGCACCGGCTCCACCACTGCATGGCTGGCCAGCCGGCTCATCAGGCCCACAACTACACGTTCAGCAATGCCCAGCTGGCTGCATGGTAGGGCGGCGGGGAGTAGGGTTCGTGACTGCAAAATGCCTGTGCGGCACGCCGCCCGGGCGGCTGCGCGCTCAAACCCAGCAGCTTTTCGAGGGCTTCCAGCAGCAGCTGGTGCATCAATCATGCCGGCATGATGCCTGACAGGAAGACTGCACCGGCTGCGCAAGTCAAACGGCCTGGCAGCTGCTGCGGCGGCCCGCACCTGGCCAGCTCCTCGGCGGTGGACGCCCCGCCGGCCTGCTGCAGCCTGGCCAGCAGCCCCAGCCGCTGCGCCTCCTCCACCGCGCCCTGCGCATCGTCCATCGGGCGTCCCTTGCCTCAAAACTGCAGGCCGTGAGGCCGGGGAGACAGGAGGGGCTGGGTAGTAGGTTGTTTTCCGGGTTCCAGGTCGGCGTTCCTGACGCCAGGGCGCCGCAACGCGATGTCAGAGAGGCCAGGGCGGTGCGGTGGCGGAGTGGGGGTGATCGGGGAGACTCACCTTCCCACACACACCGACCCTTGCTTGCCCACTACGCGCAGCGCCAGTCACAGAGCGCAATGGCTGCTCAATCGAGCCTGGAATGCGATCTGAGGCATTGGCTAGGAGAGCTATGCCTCGCATTCGCGCCTGTTCACACTTTGGCCGCCGTGGCAGTCCTTGCTGTGCATGGGGGTTCGAGGGGTGGGTGGCACCGCCGACTGGCCGCAAATTCCAACCATCGGGAAGTCGTTCAAGCTATTCTCGACATGGGCCGGCAGCAGAGTGAGTGTCGGCCGCTGTTGCCATCGCTCGCGCGGCGCAGCAGCGGTGGCGCGCCCCGCGGCGCCCCAGCATACCGCTATCAGCTCGCTGCCGAGCACTGCCAGCCAGCGAGCGGCCCATGCATGCAGCTCCCACCGCCGCCGCCGCCGCCGCCGCCGCCGCTGCCGCCACTCCCGCCTGCCCGTGCCCACCGCCTGCCCAACCCTCCACACCAACCCACCCGACCGACAGGACTGAAGAAGAAGCAGCGGGAGGCGGGGCAGGATGCCATGGAGGCCGACGATGGTGGCGGCTGGCAGACGGGGCCACCGGCGGAGGACGGCACCGCCGGCGACTTCATAGGTGGGCGCGCTGACTGTAGGGGGTGCAGCAACCAGCCGCCGTCTGTCATGCTCAGTGCGCAGTTTTTGCTGACTGCCGTAGCAGCAGGTCACTGCTGTCGTGGGGAATCGCTTGCATGCTCCAGCCGACGGCGTTGTGCTGACCAGCACAACCACCAGTGCTTGAATTGCTGCTCAGTTCAGCCATTCCCTCGTGATTGTGTTGATGTAGGCATGGACACCGGTGAGGCCGGCGCAGCCCAGCAGCAGCAGCGGCAGCCAGGGGAGAAAGTGGTCCGCCTGCGCGGCAAGGCCAGCAGCAAGCAGGTGCGCTGCACGCGGGGGTGCAACACTGCGTTATTGCACAGGGTGGCTGGCCACCAGGTTTGACTTGAGCAGCAGGCATGAGGCACCCAAAGGAAGGCCTCTGTGCAGCCAGTGCACATGTGGTAGCTGAAAGTCTGCTGCGTTGAAATGCTCGACCACCTGCGCGTGGCATGGACATAAGTGCATGCACATGCAGATGCCGCCAACCGTCCCGCACACCGCGCCCCCCGTCCGTGCCCCGCAGAAGCAGCGCAAGCGGAAGAGCCTTGAAAAGGCGCTGGCGGTGGCCAGCCGCAAAGAGACCAAAGTGGCCAAGACGTCGGCAAAGAAGGACGGCAAGAAGGGGCTGAAAAAGCTGTGGACCAACGACCCTAAGGCAGACACGTAGCGAGCAAGTGTGTCCAGCCGCATTGACGTCATGCGTGTTGATGTCAACCAGTTGCACGCTGCCCGTTGCTGCCGGTCTGCGTGACTAGCCGCCAGTCCGCCGTCCGCCGTCGAATGTTCCACCACCCAACTTGTACACTGCCTTCTACCCATGAATAAAATGTCCGCTGACCCCTGCCTACTCCTCCGTTGTTGACCGCCCCATTCGCTTACTCTTGCCGCGTTTACTGCCGCTGCCACCTCATGCTGACGTACCCGCAGCTTTAAAGCCACGCTGCCACTGTAACAATTTTACAAGACCAGTTGCATGCAGGGTCTTGACGCATCCGCATGTGCATGGGGCAGGGCAGCCGGCAGGAGGGCAAGCAAGCAAGTGCATGCAGGATGCCAGAAGAACTGAAGGGCAGGGCATTCTGAATGGTGCAACGTCAGGCATCGACTTGTGTTGAGAATCCCTCCGACTGGCGCCTGAGAAACAACTAGCGCATCAGGGAAGCCAGCGCAGCCGGACAGGTTGGGTTGGGTTGGGTTGGGTTGGGTTGGGTTGGGCGGTGTTGTGTGCGCCCAACGTCGTTGGTGGGGCAGGGCAGCCTGTGCGCCGCCGAAGCCGCTTAAGGCCCACAATGTCTTGTTTCAACGGGCTTGAGGCGAGAAGCCATCCACGGTTTTAGTCGCCAAAGATCTGCAGATGGGAGTGGTTTGCAGGGTTGCTGGATGCTGTGGCCTGCTAGGCAGTAGTTTGCGAGCTGGGCTGGCGCTTCTGATCATGCATTCTCATCTCTGCAAACCCTTATGCAAGAGTGGCCCACCTTGAAGTTGGTCCAGCCTGCACGCGGTTGGCCATGCGGGGCAGGGAGGGCAGTTGTGTGTTCAAAGTCAGATGACGGTCGGCAAATGAGCGACAGCGCGTGGCATGCTCGTGGCCCGCCAGCCACTCTGTGCGGAGAGTATGCCAAGCAGTGCTGCACAGCACCATGCCAACGGCAGTGCTCTGATATAACTGCTCTCTTGCATTAGTCCTGCTAAATGATGCACACAATCAGAGGATGAGTGCACCCACCCAGGATGATGTCGCGCACGGCCGCCACTGTGGCTGCGCCGCACACCAGGAACATGACGAAGCCCACGATCTGCATGGGCGGTTTAGGGTTTCGGTCAAACGAAGCCGAGGTTAGTAAAGCATGGGTGTGGATGACTCGGCTCGAAGCACCACAAGGCAGGACTGCTGAGGGTCTGAGCCAGGCTGGAGTGGATGGGCTGGCAACAGCCGGCGCACCAGCATGGCCCACTTGACGCCACCTCCCGGCTTGTACACCCTGCAGAGCAGGGGGCATGGGTGCGAAGGGTACGCATTCCTGCTTGCTGTGCAGGATCTGATGCCCAAGGCATGCCGGGCAGCTGCTCAACAGCCAAACAGCCCAACTCGCAACCACACTTCCGCTTGTTGTATGCTCGCCTGTAGTACATCCTGCAAAATCATTGGCGAGGGGAGAGCAAAGGTAAATGGATAGTCAGGCAGGCTGCGCAGGCCGAGCTGTCCAGATGGCAGTGTTGGGTGCACAAGGAAGCTGCCATCAACTGCTTGTCCCGGATGGCTGGCATTTGCATGGAGGGCTGCCGCAAACCGAACCAATACTTGCGCTGCACAGCACCTGAAGGGGTACCTGCACCAAATGGCAGGCAGAGTGCAGTGCAGAGACCTGGTGAGACACACACTAAAGGTGTGCAGCCGCCCGGAAGCCAACCAGGCCATGCCGGCACTGCGCCCTGCCCAGCCAAGCAGCCGAGACATGCAAAGTCTGCAGGCTGCAAACTGGGCTCCACATGCCCTGCTAAGTGACTTGCCAGATGGAGAGCGGGAAGAAGGTGAGGGCGCCGATCAGGCCCACTGCGGATTCAGGTGGTGAAAAATGCGGCACGGTCAGAATGCGGCAGCAAGTGCCATGTGGCGCCGGCATAAACTTTCCAGCCTCGCGTGCAACATGGCTGGCTCAGTGTCCGTGCAAATCCCACAGTAAATGTTAGTCTCCTCTGGACTGCTACTTCAGGCTGGTGCACTCTGGGGCAGACTGCTGCGCCCGGCAGGCAGCCGCACGGCAGGCGCCAGCAACAGCAGGGGGGCTCCACCCATGCAGGCTGCCTTCCAAGCGCCAAACACAGCTCACCGATGGAGCCGAAGAAGGGCAACACCACAGAGACAATGGCCGAGAAACAGACATATGCTGTGCGCACCAGCAGGCGCTGCAGGGCAGGAGCGATTGGAGTGGGGGAGGCACGCCCCTCGGCTCAGCAGGCATGCAGGGCTGGGACGGCTGCTTCCCCGCACGCGCCTCCCTGAGCAGATGGCTGCCTTCCACTCCACCCTGCTGCATTGCTCAGTCAAACCAGCAACTCCAACGGCCCACACCATCCAGAAGGGCAGCAGGTAATTTTCGTCGTTCAGCGGCACCGTCTCTGCACGTGGCACAGGGGCGGGGAGCAAGGTGAGGGCGGATGCAGGGGAGGAAAGCATCGCTGCACACTGTGCCGCATGCACAGCCTGGAAGTATTGTGTTCCCTTCAGCATTGGCAAGGGTACACACACCAAGCTGTGCAAAAGCCAGCCAGCAAGTAACTCCAGGCAGCCGACTGCTTTACCCACCGTTGGCCACTCCAGTGTCCACATGGTACATCCTGCAGGCAGGCGGACAGTTGCCACCTTTGTATGTAAAGGTCCATCACTCAAGGAGTGCTCAACCATGCCTTTACAAGGCGGTGGCGAAGCGCAATGCTATGCAGAACATCCGTCACTGCACACAAGGCACCCACGCTGCTGTCTGGCTCAGGCGGCGCAGGTTGTCCACTGCAGGGTGGTGGTGGGGAGAGGAGCGCGTTGGCGGCACCTCACTTCGCTGCTTGCGTCGCCGGCAGCTGTGCAGAAACCCCGTGGCGTGCTGGCGCTTTACCACGCATGCAACGGCGTGAGCGGCAATGGCAGGCATGGGTGGGCATGGCTCCATGCCTCTGCACCACCGTCACACACTGCTAGCTCTTAAAGCTTGCAAAATGACTCACCGATGGAGCGGCGCTCCAAATTCCCTCCTTCAGCGGACCCGGCACGGGCGGAGATGCGCACCGGCTCCTTCCAGCCCTCTGGAAAGGGGGTAATGTTGGGGGGAGGCAAGCATGGATGGCGGTGGTGTGAGGGCGGTTTGGAGCGGGCAGCCAGCAGAGTGCAGGCGAGGCATGCACAGAGAAACCACTTGTAAGTTGGAGCATTAATCGGAGCTGCCATGAGCTCCAGCTCCTCGCACCCAGGCACCGAGCACCCCCAGCCCGCCCCCAGCCCACCCACCCGGGCGCAGCGTGGGCACGGTTGCGGAGCTGCGCACAACTCGGGTGCGCACTGCTTCCTCAGAAGACACGTCTGGGCCGCCCACCGTGCCGGCGGGGGCGGCGGGGTAGGGCGCGGCGGGCACAGCGGCTGCAGGAGAGCAGACGGCAGGCGTGAGTTGCAGCGGCTGGTCAAACCCAGAAGCCCAACAGCCCAACAAACGCTTGTCCGCAATCTCACCGCCGGCCTTCTCGGTGTCGGTGATGGCTCCCACGGGCTTGACGCCGGCGCGGCGCAGGCGCCAGGCCTTGACGTGGCTCTCTGGGGGCAGTCAAGAGGCGCGGGGGCATGCAAATTGGTCACACAAACAGCTGCCTCAACAACACACAGCAGCTAACTTTGACCAGGGCTGCTGTGGCAGGGGCAAAGCATGCATTGAGCAGGCGGATCCGAACTGAAACTTTCCCTGTTGGCCACCAGCACGGAAGAACTGTTTGTACTCACCCAGAGAGTCGAAGATTGCCTGGCCGTACACCTGGTAGGCCTGCGCAGCAAGCAGGTGTATGCAAAGGGCGGAAGTGTCAATCCACGCTGGGTACATTACCCCTCGGCACAGCAGTCAGCTCTCTTGTGGTACAGATGGGAATGTGCAGGCTGAGGCGGACAACGATGGACGCCCTGCCCTGGCCTGCCGCGCTCACCGACACCATGTGGAGCATGATGGCCTGCAAGCAGGGGAGGCAGGGGTGGGAGGCAGGCGAGGTGCATGGTGATTGAGCTAGCACCGCGCTGAAGCAGCACTTGAGCCTGGTGTCAATTCGTGCAATACGGGGCATGCAGCAATGTCACCGGTCGTCTGCACGGTTGGTCTCAGCCGTGCGCCCTCGCACTCACCACGTTGGCGGCGATGAGCACGCCCTTGGGCGCATCAGGGAAGCCCGCCAGCACCATGCCCGGCACCTCTGCGGGCGGGCACACATGGCAGACACATTAGTGTAATGGTGCGTTAGCCCACAGCCTGAGCCGCCTCGCCTGGCTGTCATGCTGTCTTACAACTGCTGGGCGCTGGTGCAAGGCGGGGAACCACCACAGGCTCACCGTTTCCCAGACTGACGTAGCCCGCCACAGCCACCTGTGTGCACGGGACAGCAGGGACTTGCGACATGTGGGGTGCGTGCGGACAGAGTCAGCAAGGCGCCCTAACATTTGCATGGCGCGGAAGCACGAGCAGATAGCAAGGTTGCGCAATAGCTGCTGTGGTCACCGACCAACAGCATGGAGTGCAGGCAGACAGAGCAGCTGCAGCAGTTCACGGTTTCGTGGTTGCAATACCATGCAGCTCAAAAGGCACATGCATTCGCTCACCGTGAGGTAGAAGAAGAAGGCTCCCGTCACCGAGATGTCCACCGCACGCTTCATCGTCTTGGTGGCAGCTGGGGGCCTGGGCAGCGGAATAAGAGCATTCGCGGTTGGCACGGAATGGACTCGTCATGCACCACTCCCCCCATGCAGACCGCCGCTGCACAGCGCGCTGTGCTGCGGCAGGGCTGGGTGGCACATGGCGGCCTAACCAACTGACTGCGCCGCGGTCACCAGCTGCCCCCTGCCTTCCCTCTGCACGCCTTGGCTGCTCCCCCTGCAAACCCAATTGTTTCCCATTACTCTACTCACTGCCGCATGGTGTCTTGAATCTCCAGCAGGATCAGGCTGCACAGCGGGCAAGCGCAGCACTGGTGGCGGCACGGCGTTTGCGAGCACACAGCATGCAAGCGTATCCGCTGCTTGTGCGGCGATGCATTCATCTGCTGCGCAAATGGATTTCAGCCAGTGAGCTGGCGGGTCCCACCTGAAGGAGTAGGCAAAGGCCACACCGCCCAGCGCATTGAGCTGCAGTTTGTTGGGGCGAGTGAAGAGAGCTTATTTGTGCGCGCCATGGCCAGGGCTGCAAGCAGGAACCAGCTCATGCAGCCTGCAGCGGCGCCGCCTAAAGCTGTACCACGGCAGGCAGCAAGGGCCATTGGTTAGCTCACCACACCGAAGGCCTTGTTCACTTGGTTGGCCTGGATGCCGCCCACGGTGCCCAGGTGGTTGCCGGCTGCACAGTTGGGAGGGCAGCACGTGCCAATTGGCACAGAGGCGACCCTTCAGTGCATTTACAGCATGCAGGTGGAAGGGCAAGGGCGCAGGCACAAGGCGCGTGGGAGCCGGCTGTGAAGTCAGGTGCGCTTTAGGCTGCTCCTGGCCTCCAATTTACAGTCCCAACACGAAACTTTGTCCCCACAGTGCTGAACAGCACATACTCACAGTAGACGAGCCCCAGGACCTGCGTTGGGTATGCGGGGGTGGGGCAGGCGCACGGCATGTCTGCTGAGCTGCGTGTACAAGCAACAAAAGCGGCATTGGCAACGGCTTGCCAGCAACTCCATCTGTAGATGCAGCGGCCCCGCACGCCGCTCACCAGCGCGACCATGCAGTAGAAGAGGGAGGTGGCCACGCCCACGCCGCTGACCCACCAGGCCGACTCCAGATTGGGCACCTGCACAGGAGGCTCAAGGCGTGTGCACTTTGGGCAGGTCGGAAAGCAGGGCAGGGCAGGGACCATGGTAGGGCTCCTGCCAGGGGCACGTGCAGGCTCAGCGGCAGCGGCAGCACAGGCGGGCAGCCCTGCTGCGTGTGCGCCAGGGGGCCAGGAGCTCTGAGTGCAGCCCGGAGCGTCAGGCTGGCTGAGAGCATGCACTTGCTGCGGCAGCCCATCAGGGCTGCTTGCAGGCCTGAGCCTGAGGGGACACCGCAAGGCAGCCAGCTGCGCACCTGGCTGAGGATGACTTGGGCCGCTGAGAAGAGCAGGGTCAGCTTCCAGGTCTGGAGGGGGAGCAGTGGGGGCAGTGGGAGCGGTGGGTGGTGCGGTGCCCGGCTGGGCACAGGGCGGAGAGGCAGGGTCAGTGGCCAGGTCCAAGGGGGAGGGGTTGAGGGCTGGGCTGAAGCAGGGGATGTGGGGAACCCAGAGCGCGCATGGCCAGCCTGATCCTGCAAGTGGTGCAGGCACCTCGGCCGTGTGGTGCCTGCCGTCCCCACTAAGAACGTCTGCCCAGGCGTGCCTGGTTCCAGCAGTTGCTGATGCCGTTGATGTCGCAGGCGAAGGTGGCAATGGTCTGAAGGGTGGGTTGGGGCGGGAGGGCTGCGGTGCAGGCCAGCCAGCAGAGCAGTGCCGCACACACACGGCTGCGCTTATAACTCTCTGCTGCTTTGGAGGCTGCAGAAATGTAGCGTTGTGCATCCTGCTGCCTAAGGTTCGACCACCGCTGGCTGCAGCCCTGCCCTCACCTTCATGGAAAGTGCGCCGGTGATGGTGTCTGCAGGCGGGGCGTCGGTGGTTGGTTGTTAGGGCCAGGGCGGCAGGGCGGCAGCCGGGCACCTTGTGTGCAGCAGGGCGTGCCGCACTTTGAAGGGAGCTCCCGACTGCCTTGGCCAGCCATCGCTGCCACCAGCCCGTGCCCTCTACGCAAGCCCCTGGCACCTTTGGCATGCAACAAGAGCAGCAGGGCTGCGTTGCCCCCGCTGGCGGCACCACACTCACAGGCGATGGTGATGAGGACGCAGTTGAGGATCTGGAAGAAGGCCACGCCCCAGGAGTCCCACTTGCCCAGGATGTTGTTCACCGCGTGGTGCTGCATTGTGCACAGGGAGGGGAAGAAAGGGGCGGTGAACGAATGTGGGTGGTAGAGTTGCATGTACAGCCTTGCATGTACAGGGAAGCAGCTGGCGAGCACAAGCGCAGCCAGTACCAACTGCCCTGTGCCGCTGCCTCGGCCCTGCTGCTGCCCCCGGCGCAGCTCACGTAGCGGGCGTGCTCAACGCCGTTCACGCAGTCTGAAAGGGGCAGAACAGAATGTGGAGGCAGCCGGCTTGCAAGCGGGTGTGAACAGCGCATGTTCACAATGGCACAAAGCACTGCTTCCCCGCCCTGTGCGGCCAGTGAGCCTTACGCCAGTTAGCCCAACTCTACGATGTTCAGAACGGTACTCACAGACCATGGCCAGCATGCGGGAGGAGAGCAGTTGAATGATGTAGAAGATGATGATGCAGATGGGGCCTGCGGGCGGTGTGTTGGGAGCCAGCTAGTGTAGAGAGCTGCTGTGTGGGCGTTGATGGTGGAAACCTGGGCAAGGCTGGCGGCAGGGCTGGTGTGCTGGCTGCTGGGCTGCTTCATGGCAAGGCAGCGTGGCGCTGCAGCCCGGCAGGGCAGGCATGGATGGAGCAGGTTCAGCTGGCACAGGGCGGTGGCGGGCTGGGTGTGCTGCGTGAGCCGGCGCGCCTCCCTCTCCCCACACTCGCCTGCCACCCTGCGGGAGGTCAAGGGATAAGAATAGCATTTGTAAGGTGTTGTGAAGAAGGTAGCAAGCTGCCATGACAGGCTAAGAAGCTCAGGGCATCATGTGCAGTGCAGGCACGGCCCGGGGTGCGGCGGCGGGAGCGGCGGCTGAGCGGTCGCAAACAGCATGCATCGGCGGGCTTGCTCACCATCCTAGCCAGCCGAGCACTGCAAGGGAAAGACAGGAGGGGTGCTTTTAGATTGCTGCTGTGCAGCAGGGCAAGTGGAGCAGGCAGCAGATGTGGCAGGCACAGCGCTACTCAAGCGCCCCAAAGCGCAGGCAGGAGGCAGGCAGTCGTCCAGGGATCTTTGCCAAAGTATCTGGGCACTAAAATAGGCTTGAAAAAACGAAAAACCTCTCGGGAGCGCGAGTACGCCCGCCCCAACAATTGCGCTTTATTTAGAAGTCCATGGAGGCAGGGGAACACGTGGGGAGGGGGGCCGAAGTCAGCGGGCAGCAAGGCGAGCTGGCGCTGCCAGCAGGGCCAACCGACAGGCCTGGGGCTCCACTGCACTGCCCTGGGCTGCTCCGATTATTAACATCCTTACCAGAAGATGTGCAGGGTCGCGGTAAACGCTGTGCCGGTCTTGTCATTTGGGAACCCTGCAGGAGTGCGAGTTGGCAGACTTCCTGGAGAGGGGCCCCTGGCCGTGCAGGAAGCTTGGGAGGCATGGGCAGCAAGCCAATGCCACAGGCACCGAACACACTGCCACGGCAGCCGATCTTCTACCCACTCACCATTGGGGTGCCTGCACATTAGGAAAGAGGACAGAGGCGGAGAGGGGCATGGTGAGCGGCATCGGCGGCGGCACCCGCGCTGCGCTTCACCGCCGCCGCCGCCGAGGCGGCCTGCTGCAACGGCCTGCCCGCCTTGTTGCAATGCCTTGGTTGTCGACCAGCACCCCCTGGCTGCAAGCAAGCCCCTCACGTCTGGCTGCACGGCGTGAACACCCGCTCCGAGGCGGGGCTTGCACCCCTCGCCATTGGCTCCTGCAACCTGCAACACTGGTGCCTTGTGTGAGGTAAGCAGCTGTAAGGACGCTAAAGCAGGCAGCCCACAAACCCACCAGCTTGCCGGGCGTGACTTGTCGACGTGCCGGTCGGCTTCACACTGCCGTCAGATGCGGGCGGGACTGGCATGGCATCAAACCAGAGGGCAGATCTCATACATCCACACATGGAATTCTGTGCCAATACCAGCCCGTTAACATTTGATCGAGCTTGCGCTGATTGCCAATGGCGTGCACTCGCCGCCGCTGCCGACGTCGCCCCTGCCGACTTAGCCGCTGCCAGCTGCTGCCGCCCCTGCTGCCGCCGGGGTCGGCACCCCTGCTGACCCTGAGATTATAGTGAACTCGCGTGTCATGTGAGTGGCGGTGAGTCACATTGATCGACTGAAGCAGAAGGCACTCTTAGTGGCACGCTCATCTCCTGCCCCTCCCGCCGCCGCCGCCGCCACCGCCGCCAGGTCAGCTCTTGGCGGGAAGCCCCTGCGATTGCTGCACGTCGATCTAGACGATCATCAACTTCCAACGACAGCAGCGCCTCCACAGATGGCGGTCCTTCAGGCCTCAGCTGCGCCAGTGCGGCTCACTGCGCCAGCGGGCCGCCTTGCAACCGCTAGCAAGCGATTGATCAGCCTTCGAGGACAGCTCAGATGTCCACCGCGGCATCAGTGCAGCGCAGGCAAGGGCACGGCATCGCCGCCGCTCTGTTGCCGCCGCCTGCCGCACCTTGCAACCTGGTGCTTTCTGCCCCGGTTCTCCATAGTGATCCATCCTCCTTCACCATTGCTTGTTCTTCCCTCAGGTCCAGATGGCGCTGAAGCAGGCCCGGATGCAACGCCCAGCCCAGCCGAGCAGCAGCGTGCGGAGCCGCCGGCCCAGCAGCAGGCCGCGGAGCGGCAGCAGCAAGAGCAGCAGCAGCGGAGAAGCAGTGCCGCGCAGCCTGAAGAGGAGGAGGAGGAGCGAGACCTGTTTGTGCCAATCCTGGTGATTGCGGCGCTGGTAGGCTACGCCATGACAGCAGCCATCGCTTGGTGGGAGTACAACATCGACTGATGCACGGCCTGCTTTGCTTGCCCATTTGCTTCCCATCTTGCTGTCTGCTTTGCCCCCAACTGCACCCTGCCATCTCCTGTGAGTTTCTTCAGCTGCTGCAAATCATTCATTACAGCGGTTCCATCTTCGTTGGGGCGCTCAGCGCTCGATCAGAGGCCTCCACACAAGGGGAGCGGCAACAGCCGGGGAGGGGCAGAGCGGCAGGCAGAGAGGCAGCAGCAACGAAAAGGTTGGGGGCAGGAAAGTGAGCGCAAAAAGGTGGGGGCGAATAAAGATCCGGCCGAGGGGGTCGTTTGGCACAGGCAGGCGAGTTGGTTCAAACCGGAGAACAGGGAGGAGGGTACAAGGGGATGCTGCCAAGGGGTGGCAGTGAACAAGAGCGGGGCGAGTGCATTCGCAAGTCGATTTGGAGGGGATCCATAGTATCATCATGCCACACGCGGGGTGCACACAGGAAGCAGAAGTGGCAGGGGCAGCTCACGCTCAAAGTCTAGAGGCCATACAGGGCGGGTGACAGGTGGTGGTGGGGGCGGTGGTTGGCCGGGGGCAGGGGCGGCAGGCGGGGCGGCAGAGCCGCGCAGCGCAGCTGCCGTTGCCCGCCAGCAGGCTACAGCAGCGGCTCACAGCAGCCAGGACTGCACAAACTGCTTCTCCAGGTGCTCTCCCGAGGTGATGCGGGTGAGGGAGAAGTGGGTGCAGCAGCAGCCGGTGCCGGGGCTCACGTTGCGCACCGTCTTGAGCAGGTAGCAGCCCTCCACGCCCGTGTGCCGCCGCGACTGCACCACCACACCGTAGAAGCAGCCGCCCTGCTGCTGGCAGGTGCTCGAGTCGCCGCCGGGCATGCCCGCGGGGCGCAGCGCAGCAGCGCGCACAGCGTCGCGCCGCCGCACCAGCGCACTGCCGCCGCCGCCGCTGCTGCCGGGGGCCGAGAACGGCACAATGGAGGGCAGGGGCAGCGTGCGGCCGCCGCCGGCCTGCCGCTGCACGCCCGCCGCCGCCGGCTCTGCACCCTGCTGGCTGCGCGCCGCCTTGCTCTCGCTGCTATGCCCATGGCTGTGGCTGTGCCCGCTGTGCCCGCTGCCATCGCAGCAGTCGCCCACCTGGCCCTGCAGGATGGCATCGGCCAGCCCCGAGCTGACCAGGCGGTCACACACTTCCTGAGCGTGCGCACGCAGTTCCAGGCTGCTGCGTGGGCTGCGCGGGCTGGCGGGCGGGCTGCCAGGCAGGCTGCTGGCCTGCTGCTGCTGCTGCTGCTGGGCGGCCGCCGCGGCGTCAATGGCGCCTTGCGGCGAGCCGGCGGCGGCATTGGGCGAGACGCGCTGCACTAGGATGACCACATCTGGTGAGGACTGGCCCACATGCTCTGCGATGCCTTGCCAGAGCTGCAGGAGGGGCGGGGAGGGGAGCGCGGAGCGCAAGGTGGAGGTTAGTCACGAGCGCCAGAATGCCGGTGGCTGATGCAGAGCGAGGGGCGCAAGGCGGGGCCATGCAAACCGTTCAAACCCAGCTCCAATCGTTGCACCCAGCAGCAGCCCGCACCTCTGGCACGCCGACCACCGCCTCCTGCACGCCAAAGGTCTGCAGGCGGGGCGAGCCGCCGCCCGGCGCCAAGTGAACAGCCTGCAAAAACGGCGCCTGCGTGTCGGCTTGCTTCACAATGTCGCGCACCGCGGCCTGGAACCAGTCGGCCGCTGCGCCGCCGCGCCGCTGGGCCAGGTGGTACCTGCGTGAAGGGGGCGGGAGAGGCGCAAACTGTCAGCATGGGTTGGCAGTGCAGCTTCGGGCGCCTGCGGCTGCCTGTGCAAGGAGCGATCAACCGCCGCTCCCTGCGCCCGCCCCAGCCACTCACTGTGCCAGGCCGGCTGCTGCATTTGCTGCCTGAGAGGCGTGGGTGCGCACGGTCAGGCGCCTGCGCAAAGTGGCGGGATGAGAGGCAGCGGGGGTTGGAGTCAAAGTCACCGCGAGCGGGCCTGCGAGCGGGCGGCCGCAAGGCGCACGCCGGGCCCAGCGGTTTTGCCGCCTCACCGCATCCGTTTCGGTGAAGACCGGGTCCTACAAATCCTGCCTGGCGGGCGAGCGCACCTAGGGGACGGGCAGGCGCTGGGGGCCGGCGCCGCGAAGGTGGGGCCTGTCCAGACCGCTCCCGCGCCGCCCTGCTGCTGCCGCTGGCCTGCGCATCGTGCAGGCGCCTGCCAGAAGGCCGCCGCGCCACAGGCCGCGGCCATTGTTTTGCTAGCGCGCCGGAGACCGCCGCTGTGGCGCCGGGGAGGCTCGTCAGTGGATCACAAAGGTGTTTAGGGGGAAATGGTGAGGTCGGTTTGAGGGGAGGCGTGAGATTTATTTTTCGGCGTGCGCCTGCTGCATGCCCGCCTACGCCACAGTGGCGACGGATCAGTAACGGAGCGCTGGCATCCCCTCGCATCAAAGCCCATGCCAATGCACCTTGGTAATGCCTGGTGAGCCACAACCATTGCACAGCCCTTGTTGTGCGCGCCGCCTGCTGCCCTTGCTCCCCGGAGCCCGAGCAGCCACAAAGGACTGTTCGGAGCAATGCCTTGATCTTACATCGTGCAGTCAGTCAGTTCCGCAGATGCGCAGACAAATGACCAGGAGAGCTGGGGGAGTAATGTACAGATCAAAGGGCGCGCATAAGATCGGCACGCTGAGAGGAGGGATCTCCTGTGGTTGTATGCTGCAGCAGTGGGTCCAAGCAGGACCGAGAGTGCCATGTCCTGGCTTCATGCAGTGCTCCTGCCACTGCCGCCCTTAGGGAAGCGTGGCTGCCTGCTTTGCAAAGCTCCCGCCTGTACTTCAGTACGAGGAAGCGGACTCTGCGGGTAGGCAGCGCGCCCACCTAAGGTCGGCCGATGCAGCGAGCACATTACTCAGTCAGGACAGCAGCCGGCTGGCGGTCGCTCACTTATCAGCCACGCGGTGGTACACCGCGCTGACGGCATCAAAGGAGTGGCCCAAGTCCTCCCAGACGGCGCCCAGCACGGCCTCGAACACCTCTGCAGGGGCAAGGCATATGCGAACAATGGGACATACCGAGCAGGTGAAGGGTATACGGTGGAATTAGGTCTGTTTCGTGGCGCTGCCCAACATTCGCTGCTGCCCGCCAGCCTTCTGCCCACAACAGACACCCCCAGGGCCCAACCCCATGCTGCGTCAGCAGTGTCCCACCTGCCAGCATGCGCTCAGAGGGCGGCAGTTGTTCAGCCGGCCAGCTGAGGACGGGTGCAGCAGCGCCTCCACAAGAGGCGCCGATCGGCACATGGATAGCCCGGCCTCCAGCTGAGAGACTGCTGGGCCCCAAATGGGCGTACATCATTGTGGCAGCTGCGTGTGCTCAGCAGTGTAGACAAAGCAGTCCAGACGCAGGGCCATGAGGGGAGCAGTAAGCGCACCCCCAGAACCGCCATGAAGCCAGCGCTGCGACCGGCTCTGCAACCCAGCCTGCCTGGCTCTCAACGGGGTCAATGGAGGGTTGCAATTTGTTTGCAAGATATGTAGTTTAGCCAATCAAGCTCCTCTGTCCTCAATCGCTCCCAGTGCTCGCTGAAAGCAGCGGCTGCATTGCAGCCATGCTGTGCAGCCGCCGCCGGCTCTTTAGCGCCTTGTGGCCTGCTGTCCCATCACGCGCGAGCAACATCCTACGATCAACATCCATCCGTCACCAAAGGCACTTCAGCGCCGGGTTTGGGCGAGGGTTGAGACCCGCTGCCTGCCTATCTCGCCTTTCGAGCCCCGGTATGTATGCGTTAACGTTGGCTCACAGGCGCGTGCTGAGTAGGCTCAAGTGGCCTCGACACGACCTCCCACTAAGCGTCCCCTTCGCCGCCGCCACTTGCCGCAGGCCGCCTTCGCCGCCGCATCCCCCCGCTGCCTGCTGGCCGCTTGGCGCCATGGCGTCTGAACAGCAGGTCAGGAGCATGCCTCCGGCCCTGGCCCTGCTGCAGAACATCGCACGGCAGGACCTGCCAGCAGTGCAGGCTGCGCTGGCTGGCGGCTGCGAGCTGGAGTGGAGGGGCATCTCCGCCCTGCACATGTGTGCCTTCTGCAACTGGGCCGACCCCATCCCACTTTTGCTGGCCCGAGGTGGGTGGGTGTGAGCGCCGCAGCATGGGCAGGGTTATTAGTGTGCGCGCCAGCTGGTGAGGCCACTGCTTGCTGAGCGCCCACCTCCTGATTGCACACCTGGTGAACGCCGGGCGCCATCCTGCACGCTTGCAGGCGCACGCCTGGACGCCCTCCTGGGAGAAGGGGCGCGCTGGAGCAGCGAAGGCCTTGTGGGGCGGCTGCAGGGCGTGGGCGTGCCTGAAGACCTGTGCACCGCGGCGCTGCCGCTGTACCAGTGCAGGACGGCGCTGGAGCTGGCCGCGTGCTGCGGCGCGGACGCAGTGATTGTGGCGCTCCTGGCAGCAGCAGGCGCAGGGCGGGAGCAGCAGCAGCAGCAGCAGCAGCAGGCTGATGCAGCCTTCCTGCAGCTGGAAGCGCTGGCCAAGCGGCAGGCGCGGGCGCTGCAGCCAGAGGCGGCAGCCACGGCTGTGCCGGCGGTGGTGCAGCGCTGCGCAGCGGCACTGCTCGCCGGTGGCACTGCTGGAATGCACGCACATAAAGTGGCAGTGCGGCTCGCTTTCCCGTTTGCCGCGCCAGCGCGGTACGGCGCCGCGACAAACAACAGCGGTTTCCCACCCTGCCCCTTTCTGCTGCAGCAGCTGTTGCAGCTGCACAAGGCAGGCCAGGTGCCGGCGGCAGCAGACGCAGTGCGCACCATCTGCAAAGCGCTGGCCCAGTGCGGCAAGCAGTGCGCAAAGCAGGGTGCAGCCGAGCGGCGCAAGCTGGGCTCCGTGCTGGCGGCCTGGCTGCGCCTGCCCGCGGCTGACGAGTTGGAGGGGGGCAGCCTGTCCACCCTGCTCGAGCAGGCGTGCACAGCGGGGCTGACCGTGGCCCTGCCTGCGCTGCTGGCGCTGGCGCCGATGCAGGCACAGCTGCGTGCCGAGGCCGAGCTCTCCGTTGCTTTAGTGTGGCGCCACGCGGATGCCAACCGCTACGCTCCACTTGTGTGTGCGGCGGCCTCCAGCGGCAGTGTGGCAGTCCTGGATGCAGTGCTGGCTGCGGGCGGTGCTGTGACGCTCAATGCCATCAACCAAGCAGTTGCAGCAGCCGTGTGTGCACGCTGCTCAGATCAGCGCTCCCTGCGCACGCTGCAGCTGCTGCTGCGGCGCGGCCGCCCACCGGTGCCCACTGACGTCGCGGCGCTGCTGAGCTGCTCCGGCGGAAACATGGCTGCTGAGCTGTGCCACCGCGTCTGCCCCATCTACAACCTGCTGTGCATCCTCTCCGCCGAAATGGATGTGGTGAGCACATGGGGCTGCCAGGCTGGCGCAGATGGGGTGTGCCCAGCCCGGGTGCCGGCTCTTGGAGCACACGTGCCTGCCACTGCCACTGAAGGCAGGCGGGCCAAGCGGCGCTGGTGATAGCCTGCGCAGCCTGCTGCGCTGCGCTGCGCTGCGCTTCGTTGCTGCGCGCAGCGACTGAAATGTGCAGCTGCAGTGCCCCATGTACGCACCCACCCCATACAACCGTGCCGCAGCTTGTGATAGACTTGTTCGACGAGGCGAACTCAACGGAGGTGGCCCCTGGGGATGCGGCGCTGCAGGGGCTGCACCAGCGAGCACTGGCTGTTATGGATGCCCTGGCAGATGCAGGTGGGTGGGCGGGCGGGCAGGCGGGGGCGGAGCGGCGCCCATCATGCTCTGGCTGGCACAAAGCACTCTGCAGTTGTGGCGCCACGCCCGCTGCAAGGGCGGCGCTGCGCATGCTGTGAGCGGGCCCCACCTGGATGGGGGTCACTATAGAGCGCAGTGGTGCTGCATGCGGGCTTGTGTTGCGCTGCCCAGGCCGCCGCACGTGCCTGTTCCGCATGCATCACAAACCCTCATCCCAACACATGCATCAATCACGTCTCCATCTCTTTTGGTCCTTTCCCGCATGCTACCACCCTCCACACCCACCAACTGCCTCTCCGCCTTTCCTTGCTCCATCCTGCAGGCTACCGCCCCTCCACGTTCACCAACTGCCCTCACCGGGGGCCGCCTCGCATGCCACCGCCGCCGGGCGAGCGGCCGATGCTGCCGACCTTCTACCCACCAGACGATGCAAGCTTCGCAGCCAGCTTGGAGCTGCACGCGGGCTGCAGGTGCGGCCGGGCGGTGGGGCTGGATGGCGTGCCATAGATTGATTTGTTTATCAAGCTGCAGCACCTTTTTTCCGGTAGCCCTGAACTGCTGGCTGCCACCTTCCTGCCTGGCTGGACGCAGGTGGCTGTGGCTGGCTGCGCAGCGGCTGCCATGGAGCCCCGAGGCCCATGCCACCTTCCCGCCCGCCTTCAAGAGCGCGGCACGCGCGCTGCTGCTGGCGGCGCATCGAGGCACCGCCCTTGCGGCTGGTGCCAGCGGCAGCGCAGCCGGTGCCGGCGCCCTGCACCTGGGGCGCCTGCCTCGCGAGCTGCTGCACGGCATCCTGGGGCGCGCTGCGTATCCGCTGTCGGAGTGGGCATGGAGGGCGGCAAGCACTTGTCGGAGGTGCAAGCATGGGAGCCTCCAGACGACTACTACAGCGATGAGTATGGCTGTGGGTACAGCTACCGCGATCGCTACTATTGGTGAAGGCGCTATTGATTCCCGCGCCAGCTTGCTTGTGTCATGCATGCAACTGCGTTCCAGGACCTATTTGGTTGTAGTCATTTAGGAAAGAAATGCGTTCAGTGCTGAGAGCAAAGCTCCAGAAATATTGCGCCCCACACGGCGAAAGCGGCAGGCCTTGGCTATCAACAGCACCGCTGGTTTGTGCTGCGCTGTCGTGCCAGCGTCAGTCAGTGCAGGCACGGTGAGAGCAACCTGTGTGCAGTCAGGTGGGCAGTGCTACCGATTGCAAATTGCACCGACGAAAAGACCAGCGATGGCTCCAGGCGATAGTTGCCAAGAAACGCCATGGAGCCACAGCACTCAGACCGGCTCTGTGCAACTTAGCAAGCCTGGCTCTCTCATGTCTGGTTGGTTACAGCGGGCTGCTTGAATCGCGGCTCAGTCGTCAAAGGCATGAAGTTAGGAACAGGAGGGCCGGGTGTTTGGGTCGCACAACATCAAACACGGCAGAAGCGGAGGGCAGAAAAACAGCTGTTTGGTTGGGAGTTGGCAAAAGGGGCGTTCATTGCAGGCCAATAAAGAATGATGCTGTTGCTCGAGTGCGCCCTGCCCAGAAGGGGCAGTAGGCAGCATGGGAAAAGAATCAGACGGGGCGTTGGGCTGTGTGTATCATGTGCGTGCGTTGCATTGCATTAGCAGGGGCGTAACTGGCTGCACCTCGGTGCATGGCGTGCGAATAGGAAGAGGCATCCGGGAGGCCAGCGGAACGTCATTGTGTTGTATGGCATGTAGAGTCGCAAAGAAATTAACATCAGGAAAACCTAGGAAACTGATATGGGTCGGTGGGCCTTGGTCAGCCGGGGGGCGGCGAGGCCTGGCGCTGCCGCTTGTGGCCGTGGGCCGCGTCCACAGCAGCCTCCAGCGGCCACTGCGCCTGCTGCTCACCCTCCTCCATCGGCCCGTTGGCCGGGCTGTTGCTGCCCTGCTGGCCCTCGTTGGTGGCCGCTCGCCGCACCAGCGCCTGCTTCGCCTGCGCCTGCTGCTGCAGCAGCTGCTGCGGCGAGCCATGCGGCAGCGGCGGCCGCGCACCCTGCGGCAGCTGGCCAGGCGCCGAATCCCCGCCGCTTAGCGGCAGGGAGGGCACCACACCAACAGCAGTGGAGTGCAGGCCAGTGGCAGTGGCATGGCCAGTGCCCTCGCCGCTTCCGGGAGGGCAGCTGCCGGCTGCAGGCAGGCTGCCGCCAATGGGCGTGGTCTGCAGCTGGCGCCAGCCCGCCATGCTGACGATGGCCTGCTGCGCCTGCTGCAGCTGGGGCGCCTGCTGCACCTCCTGCTGCGCCTGCTGCTGCTGCTGCTGCTGCTGCGCTGCCGCAGCCACTGCCACAGCCTGCTGCGCCGCAGCCGGCGCAGCAGACAGCGCGCCGGTGAGGGTGGTGGCGGCGGGGGCAGCAGACATGGCGGCACGTGCGGCTGCGGCGTGGCCCCCCAGCACAATGTTGCTGGACACATCCTCTGACTCGCCCAGGCCCTCGGCCCGGTCCACAATGGGCGGCAGCGCGCTGCCCGCCATGACCGAGTGCCTGCAAGGGAGTTGGAAGGGGTGGGGGTCCGGGAAGAGGTCAGCAGGGCAGCATGTGAAGCCAGGAGGCTGGCCAGAGTTGAGGGAACCCAGGCAGTTGTGTGCAGGCCAGCATAGTGGCAATCCCACCGACATTCGGCGGCCGTATCCCGACTGCCGAGCATCACATTTGGCTTGCCGTTGCCCACCCAGCCCACCAGCACCCACCCAACCACCCACCTGTAGTTCTCCATGAATAGCCGCTCCGCCTCTGCAGGCTCCGCATCGGTGGCCGGGCGGAAGGGCCCCGCCGGCTCCGCCGCCGCCGCCTCGCCGCCCGCCCCCGCCTCGCCGCCGCTGCGCAGGCACGCCTGCACCACGGCGTCTGCCGCCTTGAGGGCGGCGGCCGACTCCTCGACCTCCATCACCGGCCAGGGGTAGTTCACGCCCAGCTCCACGCCTGCAAATGCACAAAGATGCACGCTTTATTCGGTGCTATTCGGTAGCTGTTGGTAAGCAGGTCTACCTGCGCTTGCGGCCAATGCTGCCGGTCATGCTTGCTGTGTCTCACCGCAAGGTACGGCGCACACCGCCCCATCCATCCACTCATCTACCCATCCCACCCCACTCTTGCCACCCTCTCAGCCCACCCACCTGCATCTGCCAGCACGTTCTCGGGCGCGAGCCAGGGCTGGTGTATCCAGCGCGCCGGCAGGCGCGCCAGCACTGGCAGCCAGCGGCGCACGTAGCGGCCGTCGGGGTCGAAGCGCTTGGCCTCTGTGGGCTGGTCAATCATGTAGCTGAACTCGTGCGCATCTGTGTGTGGGGAAAGGAGGATTGGGAAGGAGTTAAATCTGCGCGGCGGGTTGCTGCTGCATGCACAGCCGTTGGCAAGATGAGCCAAGGCAGCCTGCACGCACACAAATCAACCTGGCTTGTGCACGCACAGGTGCACCAGCCTGCCTACAGCGCCTGTTGCTGTACGGGTGCACCGCCGCTCACCCGCCATGCAGCCGGCCACGTACTGCCAGCCCAGCGCGTCGCTCTCTAGGTCGGCGTCCAGCAGGGCGTCCCAGTAGTGCTTGAGGCCCCACTGCGGAGAGGGAGGAGGGAGGAGAGCGGAATGAGCAGCAGCCCAGGGCGGGAGACGCGGCGTTCAGATGGACAGGTGCCGCTCAGGGGGAAGGGCGGGAGTGAGAATTCACATCCCTCCTGCCACTCCCCTCCCTCCCTGCCACCCGCACACAAGGTCACACGCCCAGCCCAGCCCAGCCCAAAGCCTCACCTGCCAGGGCAGCAGCAGGTTCTTGACCAGGAATGAGGCGGCCACCACGCGCATGCGGTTGTGCATCCAACCCGTGCCCCACAGCTGCGCGCACAGGGGAGGCAGGAGCGGGCAGCAGCAGAGGGCAGCGTGAGCTGGAGGCGTTAACTGGGGGAGGTAGCGAGAGGGCTGGGCTGGGCTGGGAAAATCCCTCCAGCCACATGTATCATGTCGCACAGGACTGAGACAACAGTAGCACCCCGCAAGCAGCAGCAGCAAAAGCACCGCAAACAAAGCGCAGCAGCTCAAAGCGCACCTCGCGCATGGCGGCGTCCACCAGCGGGTAGCCAGTGCGGCCCTGGCGCCAAGCCTGCAGCGGGGTACAGGGCAGGGGGTGCGGCACAGTCACACTTGCATGCAGGGTGGGTTGAGGGCACATGCCACAGCCACGCAAACGCGCCCACGAGCCCTCTGCCAGCCAACCAAGCACATCCATCCCCGCTGTTCGCCTTGCCTTGAAGAGGCGCTGGTCGAAGCGCCAGGGCACTGCGCGCAGGTGCTCCAGCAGCGAGCGCTCGTGGGTGAAGGGGAAGTGGAAAGACAGGTAGCGGCTGTACCTGCAGGGACATGGGGACGAAGGGGGTGGGAGCGAAGGGAGTGAAGAAGAGTATGGCCGGCGCCATTGGTGAGGGGAGTGGCAGGGGTGGGTGCAAGTTGTGGGAGAGGCCGCTGCCCGCCAAAATTGGCACAGGCAAAGGTGAAAAAGCCAGCAGTGGGCGTGCAGCGGCAGCGAGCTTCCGGCCGGGCGTGTGCTCAGATTAGCGACGTTCAGCGTTGGTTGCGTTCAGCGGGGGCGGGCCCCCTCGCACAAGAGGTGTCAGAATGTGTTCAGCTGAGTTCTTCACGGCACAGGGTGGCCCGGTGTGTGCACGGCAGGGAAGTGCATGCGATGCACGTGCAAGGTAGCAACTGGCACACTAGACAGCAGCCGCTGTAGGTCATGCATGCAGTCATGCGGGTTGCAAAATGGCCAGGCAGCAGCCGTACAGCAGCAAACTTGGCAGGCAGGCCAGCGGCGCTCACTCTCGGTAGCCCATCTGGCGCAGGAAGTCGGCGACGCTGGTGCCTCCGCCGCCGCCCCGCGCCCACTCCAGCTCGGCATGCTTGCACACATAGTAGATGTGGCGCACACTGATCTCCCCTGCACAGCAGGCACACACAAACGGGCACAAAAATGAGTGGGTTGCAGCAGGCAGTGGGCAGCCACCAATTGGTGGATTTGTGGCGCACGCTGATCTTCCCTGCAACCGGAGAACATGGGAGGGCAGGGTGGTAAAGCAAAGCAGTAGATGTGGCGCACGCTGAACTCCCCTGCAGTACAAGGGCACAAACTGGGTGGACGTTTGGCCACATTGTAGACGCGGCGCATGCTAATATCCCTTGCAAGCTTTGAGGACATAAATGAGTGGTTGTTGGAGCAGGCAGTGAGGCGGTTGCGTGTAGATCCTGAGGCACGCCCTGCCTTGCGCAGGAATGCCGCTGCTGCACAGGCGGACAGCAAGGCCGGTAGTGGCAGCAGCCCTTTGCAAGCGCTGCAGCACGCACCGTAGTGGATGTGGGGCGACAGGCGCGAGGTGCTCTTGCGGTCTGTCTTGGCGCGGTCGTGGTCAAAGTCCTGCGGAGAATTTTTGAGTGGCAGAGAGGTGGGCATGACGGGGGTGTTGTGCAAAGCCCCTTGGTGTGGGGAGCTTGCAGACAGCCTGGAGCTGCTGTGCCATGCGCGCAGGCTGAGGCCTTGAGCAACCTCAACGGAGCAGAGAGGGCGCAAGGGGGCAAGGCCTGTTGGGCTGCTTGGTATGGCCAGCACAACAGGCGCACCTTGAGGCGGCCGCTGCGCACAAAGTCGTCCAGCAGGCGGTGCGCTCCTGCTGAGCCGGGCTGCCACTGCAGGGGGCAGAAGGGCAGGAGGGCGGTGGGCAGTTGGAGGGGGTTCGGGAGCAGGGCCACAACTTCCACACCGCGTGCAGGCAGCAACGGCAGCTCTCAGACACGGTGGCTCCCAACAGGCACGGCAAGCCAGCAGCCATCCAAGCTTTGTGCTCGCAACAGAGCGCTCTCACGTGGAACTCCAGCTGCGCGTTGGACATTTCTTCCTCAGGAGTCATGATGCCCAGCTGCCCCAGCTCGCCCGCCTCCACGCCCCGCGGCAGCGGCGGCAGCGCCGCCGGCAGCGGCAGCGGCGCGGGCGGCGGATACGGCAGGCCGCAGTGCGCGCCCCAGAAGCCGTCAAAGCAGGTGAAGGGCTGCGGCGGGTGCGAGGGAAGGCAGTAGGCGTGTCAATTGATCAGCAGGCGTGTTGGGGGCAGCAGAAGTGTGCAGCTCTGCCTCAACTGCGGCTGCGGCTGCCCAGCCCTTCAGCCCAGCCCAGCTCAGCACCCACCGCCTCAGCACCCACCACCCCACCCCCAGCACCCACCTTGCCGCCGGGCGCCAGCACCTCCCAGGGCTCGCGCAGGATCTCGGCGTTGAACGACTGGCAGTGCACGCCCGCAGCCGCCAGCCCCGCCTTGACCTCGTTGTCGCGCACCATGGAGATGGGGTCGTAGCTGTGGCAAGGCAGTGGCACAGATGAAGGTAAGGTGGGACTCGCAAGACACGAGGCGCAGCAGCACACCCGTCACAAGTCCTCCCCCTGCGCAAGTGCCACTAGCCCACCCCCTGCCCACCCTCTGCTGCTGCCCACCCGCCCCCGCCCCTAGCGCTCACAGGTGGTTGAACAGCACCGCCCCTGCCCCCAGCTCCCGCGCCAGGCGGCACAGCAGCGCGCGGCTGTCCGGGGCGCGGTACGCCAGCAGGCGGGAGCCCAGCGCCTGCGGCAGCGGACAGCGTGGTCGTGAGACAAGTGCAATGCAACCGGTGCAGCGCTGCTGCCACATGTTGACCTTGGCAAATTGTGGCATAGCTGCAGGGCTCACGGCACTGCATTAACGGCAGCTCCACAGCTGGTTGCCCCTCTCCCGGCAGCCCAACCCCCTCTCATGGCCTCACCCGCAGGTCTGCATCCAGCGCCTGCAGGCTAGCGGCCAGCCACCAGCGCGAGCAGCGGCCCGGCTGGAACTGGCCCTCCTCCTCCGGCACCCAGATGTACACCGGCAGCTGCAGGGCGGGGAGAGCAGGGCAACTGCAGGTCGGCGCGCAGCCAGGCAGGGAGCGCCGGCGCCTCGGGCAGCTGAGGCGTGAGACACGTGTACTGCAGCAGTTGTCGCTCACGGTGCGTGGCTGCATCGTCGCAAAACGACTGCTGGAGCAGGCCTGCCATGATCGGAGGCAGCACATCAGCTGCCAGGGCCCGCTCACCACTTCCGGCGCCAAGCGGAGCGCGGCGACGAGCGCAGGGTTGTCGGCCAGGCGCAGGTCGCGCCTGAACCACACTATGACGCGGCGGAGGCCGCCCTCGGGCATGGGGGCCTCCTGGAGGGGCGAGCCGGGCCGCTCCTGGCCGTCCACCACCATTGACGTGGGGCCCGGTGGGGCGGGCATGCTAGCTGGCGCGCCTCATCGACTGCTAGGGGAGGTGGGCCTCTAGCCCAGGCACGCGAGGGCCCTTCGGTAGCGGGGTTGCGCCTCTCGGGCGCGGTCGCGACGCTGTGTGTGTCTGCCAGGCTGTGCACTGTCTGTAAGCGTCGGTAAATAGGATGCCATGCAGCCTGGCGCGGCGAGAGGGGCAGCAAGTTGCGGCCACGAGACTGCATGGAGCTTCTTCCATGCAGCGCACTTGCCGGCGCTGAGAGCAGCTGGCGCGCTTTCTGACAACTGCCCTACACACTGCACATTGATCTGCTGTTGCCAGATCGCACAGCCCACGAGTGCAGTGGACCGCCAAGCAGTGGACCGCTTTGAGGCAGCCGGGCAGCGCAGCAGCATGGTGAGGGCAACTCTGGATCGGGCGCACTCCAATTGCAATGCAGCACGCGGCCCTGCGCCCACTGCGGCGCCGCCGCTCAGCTGCCGCCACTGTTCGTTTCAACGGCAGCGCCCGCCATTGTTCACAGCTGTCGCTCACACTCCTGAATGCCTTGGCATGCCATTCGTGCTGCAGGCCGCCGCGGTGGACGTGAAGCTGGAGGACCAGCAGAAGATCAACCGGTTCAGCCGGCTCAACACGCGGCTGCACGAGCTGGAGGCGCAGCTGGCGGCCAAGCGGGTGCGGCGCCTCCCGCCGGACGCGCTGGCCACTGCTGCTGCATGTGCCGTGGCTGCTTTTCAATGTGGACACCTTGCACAGACAGCGAGCCCGCTTCTGCTCAACGTTTTCTGCCTGCTGCCGCTGCTGTGCAGTCGGATGCCGAGGACTTGGAGGAGGCGGGCAACGAGGTGCGCCTGCTGCTTCGCTTGCAAGCAGCAGCCATGCAGCAGCGTGTACTGATGCAGCAGTGCACACTGCCATGTGTCACATACCATGCACTGTTGCTGGAGCGTGCCTTCCTTGCATGGGCGGCATGGCTGCCTGCATCATGCAACATCCAAACTACACATGCCAGTGTGCGCCCTCCTCCCTGCTCCCCCAGGTGATGCTGCTGGACGACGAGACGGCGCCCTATGTGGTGGGCGAGTGCCTGGTGCACCTGCCACGGGAGCAGGTGGAGGAGCGGCTGCAGACGGGTGCGGGGGAGGCGTGGGGGCAGGCAGGGCGTGTGCTGAGCTGGTTCCGCCTGCTGACGCCTGTGGTTCGACCCGCCCTGTGGGTTGGGCGCATGTGGGATGGGGGCAGGTGTTTGACCCAAATTTTTCGGGCCGCTATGTACCCTACTGCCCCTGCACTGCCTCCCACCCCACCTCCCCCGCAGCGCTGGACGAGGCGCAGGAGGCAATCCAGAAGCTGGAGGGCGACATCCGGTCGATCAAGGGGCAGATGGCGGAGCTCAAGACGGTGCTGTACGCCAAGTTTGGCAACAGCGTGAGTGTGTTGTGCGGTTGTGCGCAGGTTTGCGTGAGGGGCTGGGCTGGATGGTTGCAAATGGATGACACGCCTCCTGCCATGCTGATGTTATTCCATTGTGCTTGACAACTTCCGCTTGCAGATCAACTTGGAAGAGTGATGTGCGCTGCTGTGGCCCGCCGCGAGCGGCTTGCGCAGCCATCAGTCTGCGCTTGACGGACCCTACCATGTACTGTTGTCGATTATCTCTTCTACTAGCCTTCGACTATCCACAACCATCCGTTCTTTACAAGGTTGGAATGTCTGTAATCGCACATGTATGCACAGGCTGTGCACAGCAGAGTGCTGGGGGCCAGGAGGGAAGTCGAAGGCCCAATAAGCCGCAACCACTGCTCTCCCTCTCAGCTGCAGCCGCTGCCTCCTCCGCGGCTGCCCCTCCAGCTCAGCTGCCTGCCGCGGCCGCCCGCTCAGCTGGGTATCGCTGTTCCAGCCACGCCTCCAGGTGTGCCAGCACCTCTGGCATGTTGGTGCGGCCAAATCCGAGCCTGAACCGCCCCTCTGCCGCGCACTCAGGCTGGCCATACACTGTGGAGGGCATGAGCAGCACCCCCGTTTCCTCCACAAGCTGTGCACACCAGGTCTCGATGGGTTCATGAGTGGTCAGCCGGGGGAAGGCCACGGTGCCGGCGGCGGGGCGCCGCCAGGCAAACACGTGGCGCCAGCGCTCGAAGAATGCATCGAGGGCATCTAAATTCGTGCGGATGATGGCCAGGCGCTGCTGTACCAGTGCATCCCAGCTGTGGATGGGGGGGTTGGAGGGGCGATGTCGTGAGAGAGCGACGTGGGCATGGGTTTGAAGGGTGCAAGGATGAGCGCTGGATGCCTGCGTGCAGTTGTGATGGCTGCGCTGGTGCATAGATCCAGCATGTGCCCTGCCTTGCCATGGTCCTTGCTGCTGCTCTGCTGTGCATGCGGCTGCACTGCTACTGTAATGGACCCGTCAACGCAACGATTCCCCAGCTCACTTGCGCAGCATGATGAGCGCCAGCACCTCGCTGGGCGCTGAGGAGCAGATGGTGGTGTAGTCCTTGAGCTCCAGGATGCGGCCAAGCACTGCAGCAGCAGCAGGGACAACATGTTCATTTGAGATGCAGACAGGGCAAGCAGGTGGTGTCGCCTTTGAGCTCCCGGGTGCGCCCAAGCACTGCGGTGTATTGCAGTCCAACAGCAGGTGTTCAACAGCAGTGGGGGTGAACATTAGCTCAGCTTCATTGCAGTACGAGAAATGCATGCGGTGCCACGCAGTGCACAGCAGCTGCAGCCTCACGTGCGGCGTCGCGCGTGGCCACCCATCCGATGCGCAGCCCCGGCCCGCCCGTGGCCTTGCTGCAGCCGGTGAGCGAGATGCCTTGCTCGTACGCGTCGGCTGCTGCCGGCAGGCGGGCTGCAGAGTCCAGCTCCAGCCAACGGTACATCTCGTCGCTGCAGGGATGGGCGGGTTTGGGCGGGTGATAAGTGGACCACCAGGCTGTTGCAAACATTGAACAGGCGATGCGATGCACGCTCGGCAGCTCGTGACATGCATATTTTCCAGCGTGGAAAGTGGAGCTCCGGGAGGGAAGCATGCCATGACAGCTGCCCAGATCAGCAATCAAGCTTTCACCTGAACAGGTAGGCGCCCGCGCTCCTGCACAGCTCCACCAGCCGCTGCCACTCGCCCTGGCTGAACTGGAAGCCCTGCGCATGGGACAGCAGGGAGGGCACAGGCGCCGGCAGGCCAGGTTGGCTGATGAGAAAGTGTTTGGCCCAAACAGCAGCAACACCGTGCTGGCTTGAGCGGCACAGCAGGCAGAGCAGGGCAGAGCAGGGCAATGCACCAGCGTGTGGGCAGCGCACCGAGGGGTTGTGCGGGGAGTTGACCACCACCAGCTTGGGCGGGTGGCCGCCCCCAATCAGGGCCTCTGCATCCTCCATGCGGAAGGCCAAAGAGCCGTCAGCGGCGCTGCAGGCAGGCAGGCAGCATGGGTGAATGGACCAAACTGCTGGTGCTGAAGGGGCAGCAGGCAGGAGGGTTGGATGGCGGCAGCAGACACGTGCTCCCCACACTCCTGGCACCCAGCATTGCCCCACACCCAGGCCCGCACCTGCGCAGCCGCCAGGGCACCACTTCGCAGCCCAGGCTGGCCGCCACCTCGTACAGCGACTGGTAGCCGGGCACGGTGCACACCACTCGGTCGCCGGGCGCCAGCAGGGCCTGCGCAGGAGAGAGGGAGAGAACAGGGGGTGCCAGTGTGGGCCAGGCAAGCCCAGCGTGCATGGAGTCGTCGACACGATCCGCTGCAAAGCATGCATGGACAGCCGCAATATCAAGTGAGCACGCAGTCGGCAGCTCATGCAAGGCAGTTGGAAAACAGGCAAGCAGCACAATTGCCACTGGCTTGCCTGCATGGTGAGCAGCACCAGCTCCTGCGGCGCCGCCACCACCAGCTGGTCGGCCCGAATGCTGCTGTAGTGCACCGCCGCCACCGCTTCCCGCAGCGCCGGCAGGCCCTGGGTCTCGGTGTAGGACAGGCGCAGCGCGTCCCAGCGCTGCTGCGCATCGCTGTCAGCCAGCGCCAGCAGCTCGGCCATGCTCAGGGGCTCACTGCGTGAAGGCAGGGGCAGGCAGGCAGGCAGGCGCGTCTTCAGGCCAGATGCCCCGCGCACTCCCTTCAGTTCAGAGCGGTTCGTCACAACATCTCACAGCCGTTGTTGCAACCGCACCTGTCCGAGTTGCAGAGCTGGTGCTGCGCCGTGAACTCGTACTTGGCAAAGAAGCGCTCCAGGGCAAAGGGTTGCAGGGGGCGCGGATGGGCGGCGGCAGCAGCGCCGCCGCCTGGGGCTGTGTCGGCTGTGTCGGCTGATTGCATGGTGGATCTGATGGGCATTTGATCAGTGACTGGTGGCAGGCTTGGAAGCGCTGGGCTCACAGAGGGCGACTTTGGAGGTGGCGCGGTCGTCAGGCGTGCTCCGAGGGACGGCTCTCGGGACCGACGTGCGATCAAGCTGATTCATAGGGCCTTGAATGGGGCGATGTGCTGCCATCGTGCTCTGCGGCGCCCATCATGGGGGCGCAGCCATTTCTTCACCCTCTGCCCTCCCCCGCGCAATCCACATATTCCATCGACCTCAGCAATGTTCCAATAATGTCGGGCGCCCTGTTTGCGCCCTTCAGGGCGCTCGGGCTGATTGCGGACGACGTGCCGCCGGCCGTGCAGCGGCGGGGCAATCAGACCTTCGTCACAGTCAGCGTGGGCAAGGCCTGGCAGGTCCGTGGCGCGGCGGGGCGGCCCGAGGCGGCGCCATGCATACGCACTGCATGCTCCTGCGCGACTCCTGCTCACCCCGCCCCTCCCGCCCCTCCCATGCGTGCAGATTTACAACTGCGACAAGTTGCGGCTACTGCTGGTCGGCCCGCAGGTCGGTGTTGCCTGCCGCCGGGCATCGCTGCTGCCGCCGCCTGGCTTTGTTCCCGACTTGCTTGGCCTCCATCCCTTTGTGCCCTGCCCCAACACGTTCGCGCCATTGCCCTCCCCTGCCGTGCTGCAGCTGAAGCACAGCATCTGCGCGCTGGCATGCAAGGGCGACCTCACGTTTGCGGCGGTGCGCGGCACGATTGTGGAGTGCCGCCGCGTGCACCGCAGCGGCGAGTACCGCGGGCATGACGCCGACATCCTGCAGGTAAGATTGCAGCCTGTTCTGAGAGGGCTTGGAGTGCTGAGCGGCGCTGTGTGGCTGCAGGCTCTCGAGGCTATTCGCATGCAGAAGGGCTGCATGCAGGACGTTGCAGGCCCGCACCCCGCGCTACCTTCCCTTGTGGCTCCAACCCGAACCGCTCTGCCTCCCCATCCCTGCAGCTGCTGGTGCTGGGTGACCGCCTGCTGAGCCTGGGCCGCGACGGACGCCTGCTGGTCTGGCGCATTGGCCAGTATGGCGCACCGGAGGTCGCCATCCAGTTGCCCAGGTGCGGCACGTGGCTCTGCTGCTGTAGCACTGTGCCCAGGTGCATTGCATGCTTTCCGGCTTGCAAGCGCAGGCGCGTGTGAAAGCAGTACACCTTTGGGGTGGAGCTGGAATGGTCCTGCTGCCTTGCCGCACCTCCATGCATGCATGCCTCCGTTTGGCAGCTCCTGACCCCCTGTTACCCCGCCCGCCCCCTCCCCCGCAGCGGCTTCACCCCCACGTGCATGTCGCACCCCGACACCTACCTGAACAAGGTGGTGGTGGGCAGCGAGGAGGGGCGCCTTCAGGTGCGGAGCGGATGACGCACCCCTGCTGCTGAGCCAGGAAGGGCGAAGCCATGTATGCAGCAGCAGCAGCTGCTGCTGGCATGCTGCGTGCGTGCAGCTGCCGTCATCTCCTCTAAGTAGGACAGTGTTGTCGGTCCGCAACTGACCCTCCACCACCCGCCCTCCCCCGCCGCCTGCAGCTGTGGAACTTTGCCACCGCCACGCGGCTGTACGAGTTTGAGGGGTGGGGCTGCGCGGTGCGCTGCATCGCGCCCTCCCCCGCGCTCGACGTGGTGGGGGTGGGCCTGGAGGACGGGTGAGCACAGATGCTGGAGATAGCTGCAGCAGTTTGTTTGGTTTGCAGTGGTGTTGGAGTGGTTCAGCAAGCATGCATGACACACTGACAAGTGCGGCCAGCTGCGGCCTGCTGCTGCCTGCTAGTCTCACGGCATGCGCACCACCCTGCCAGCACATCGCATCTCTGGCCAGCTCTGCACCTTGCATGCACGTAACCCATCCACACCACCGTGCATGCGCATGCACCATACGCTCGAAAGCCCCTGTTAATCCCTCCGCCACCGACCTCACCACGGCTGGCAGAGTTTCAGATGGCGGCGAGAGCCACGGTTGGGAGTTTCGCTGACGGCATCCGGTTGCCCATCCGGTGTTATCTGATAGTAGCTCCTGCAAATCTCACTCACATTCATCCAACCATCCTTGCTGCACATCCTTTCATACACTGGAACCGTCGCTTGGTCCACTTACTCGCTGCTCCTCGTCCTCTGCCACCCCCATCCCCACCCCTCCCCAGGCGCGCCGTGCTGCACAACCTGCGATACGACGACACCGTCATGCAGCTGCACAACGCTTCGGGCGCAGGCACCAACGCATCGCTCTACCTCACAGGCAGCGACGCCCAGGCGGCTCGACTGGCCGCCGGCGGCGCCTGCACCACCATCTCCTTCCGCACAGGTGCGGCTTGTGGTGCTGTGCTATACGGTGTGTGGGAGTGGTCAAGCTCAGGGCATGTTCCTGCACTCACTGTCTCCATGCACCCGTGCATCCGCTGTCTTTTGCTTGCACAGCCCGCTGCACACACATCTGCACTTGGACGGTTGCAAGGGGCCCTTGCCTGTGAGGAAGCTTGCCACCTGGGCGCAGTGCCGCGGCGTGTCGCTGGGCGCCTGTTCACTCAGGCACGAACCTACCCGGCAGCGTCGCTGGCTCGGCCGCCCCCCCTGCGGCGGCACCATGCAAGCATGTGCACCCTTTCGGGGGTGCCTTCTGCATGGTTGAAATGCCGCCGATGCGCGGGGAAGCCCACCTGCCTATGTGCAGCGGGCGTGGGCGGCCGCATGGGCCGGCAGTTGCGCACACGGCGCAGGGCAACCCGCAGTCTGAGGCTTACAGTTGGCCCCTTGCAACCCAGTTCTTAATCTCACATTGCATCGTAGCCATGCGTTGCCCTGCTCCCTGTCTGCTGTCTTGTGCTGCTGCCGTGAAGACACCAGCCCCTGCCAGGGTGCATTCCTGCCACCCGCTGTGCCGGCACCATTGCTGGACACTGATAGGGGCGTCGAGCAGCCTTGCTCTCGTTTCCGCTGCACCTTGCATATTTCACTGCCTTTTGGTCGGCGGGCGCGAGGATCGAGATTTCCAAACAGGGCGTTTCTCAAACAACATTCGCAGTGCCCGCTCTAGAGCGTTCGCCTTTCGCCGGGCTTGAGCGCTGCTGCGGCTCACCTTCCTTGGATGTCTGAGCGCCCCGCCGACCGAAGCTTTGACCTATTTTCGCACACACACTTCATTGCACACACGGCATTGCACACCCTGTGATTGCGCTCTGAAACGACTGCATTGCTTGGCTTTTGCTGCCATGAGTCCCGCCTCCACTCGGCCACCCGCCCAGCCGCCCTGCTTGCCCACACTCCCTGCCCTCCGCCCTCTCTCACTCCCTCCCCTCCTGCAGGCGCGGGCATGCCGCTCATGGCAGCCGGCGGCGGCGCGGGCGTGGTGACGGTGTGGAACCTGGAGCAGCGGCGGCTGCACACGCTGATTCGGGACGCGCACGATGCGCCGCTCGTCTCCCTGCACTTCTTCACAGGTGGGGGAGGGGAAGAAGGGGACAATTCCCAGGGGCTGTGTGTGCGGTGGCGTGGTTGCCCTGGGGCAAATTCAGCCGCCGGCAGTGGCCTGCCCTTGGCCATTGCAGCACAGCCCCTCGCACTCGCTGCCCTCTCACGTCCTGCGCTCACCTGCTCACTCCCTTCACCTCTGCTCCCTCCACGACCCGCAGGCGAGCCGCTGCTGATGAGCTGCGCGCGCGACAACAGCCTGAAGCAGTGGGTGTTTGACGGAGTGGACGGCAGTGGACGCCTCCTGCGCTTCCGGTCCGGCCATGCAGCGCCGCCCACAGTCGTGCGGCACTACGGCTCTGGCCGCCTGCTGCTGTCGGCAGGTGCGCTTCTGCTTGCTGAGTGTGGTTGCTGGGTTGGGAGAGGGTGTGAAGATTCAGGGTATCGCGCTTCCGTGCTGCAAGAGGCAACAGGCAGGCCCGCGCTGCGTGCCTGCGACCTGCGATCTACTCCTGCCTGGCATCCGCATGGCCATCCTCACCACCGTGCCCTTCACATTCCTTCTCACTCCCCGCATTGCAGGCCAGGACCGCGCCTTCCGCGCCTTTTCCACCATCCAGGATGCGCAGTCGCGCGAGCTGAGCCAGCACCACACGGCGCGGCGCGCCAAGCGGCTCAAAATCGAGGAAAAGGAGCTGAAGCTGGCGCCGGTGCTGGCGCTGGACGCATGCGATGTGAGTGGTGGTGGTGGCGGTGCTGCTGCTGCTGCTGCTGCTGCTGCTGCTGCTGCTGCTGCTGCTGCTGGACCTGCCGAGCTAGCTGGTGGTGGCGGTGCTGCTGTTGTGAAGCTGCTGTGGGCAGGTTGCCTGGCACCGCGCCACAGAACTTGCAACCAGGCACTGCGCCTCGCCTGCAACTTTTTTCGACTGCTTCCTGCCTGAACTCACCTATTTTCTACCCATATTTACCGGCCCGCCCGCAGGTGCGTGAGCGCGACTGGTCCAACGTGATCACCGCCCACGAGGACGACACGCGCGCCTACGTGTGGCGCCTCCAAAAGTACACCCTGGGAGAGTGGGTGAGTGGACACCTCTGCCCTGCGCTGCTCGGGCTCCCTGCGGCACTGAATTTTCAAGACCGAAGCTGCATGTTACTGTGGCGCCAACCCCTGTCTGCTGCCACCTTTCAGAGGTCTGTGTCGTTGCTTGCCCGCACATCCATCGATCGAGGCTGCTTGACCCAACTGGTTGTCGCTGTCTCCTTCTCCCCCTCAGGTGCTGTTCCCGCCCGGCCGGGAGTTGGCGGGGGCCAAAGAGAGCCAGGTCACCGCTGTGTGCCTCAGGTGCGCAGGCTGGCTACCAGCATGTGGGTTCCGGCAAAGCGCTTGGCTAGCAAGCGGCAGCCAGCCACCAGCCCTGGCTGTATCCAGGGCAACCACATACTGTGGCACTCTCTCACTCATGCCGCCACCCCCTGTTCCTCCCCTCGCAGCCGGTGCGGTAACTTTGGATTTGTGGGCAGCGAGGCGGGGCGGGTGGACCGATATAACATGCAGTCGGGCATGCACCGCGGCTCCTACTGCCGCGACCCCAAGGCAAGCGGGCTGGGGTTTGTCAGGGGCCGGCTTGAGAGGCAGGGCTGCTCTCGCGTGCACGTGTGCAGGCACACACGTGCCTGCAGGGCTGGGTGGAACTTGGAGCACAGCAGCCATCGGCTTACGCAGGCAACCACCCGTGCCCTGACCGGCCGCACCCTATGGCTCAACAGCCCTGCTCACCCCTGCCCCGCTTTTGTATGTTGCTGCTCTTGTGCAGATTATGGCGGAGGCAACCAAGCGCAGCGCCCCCGGCGTGCCCGCCCCCAAAGAGCTGCTGGAGAGCCCCGGGGTGACGGCCCACGACGGCCCCGTGCGCGGCGTGTGCGCGGGTGAGCCCAGCCGGCGGCCTGGGCTTGAGCAGTGCGCAGGGGAGGCACGCCGGTTTTGGCTGAAATCTGTGTTTGGCGCAGTGCCATGCACAAGAAGGTGTTGTGACCATACCAACTCACTCCCACCGCGCCGCTCTGTTCCGTTCTGCAGACGGCGCCAACCGGCTGGTGGCCAGCGCAGGCGAGGACGGCTTCATCCGGGTGTGGGACTTCCGCAAGCGCACGCTCAAGGCAGAGATCAAGGTGGGTGCTGGGCAGCCTTGCTGTGCTTTGGCAGCCTTGCGGTTTAGTGGTGTGCCGGAAGGCTGGTTAGGAATTCTGGGCGGCATGGACGTGCTGTGCACCGTATGCTGCGCACTGCTCCCTAAACCTGCTTGCAACACAACTCCCTGGGCCTTCCGCCACCTTCCTTCTTCGCCAGGTGGGCGCACCCGTGAGGCGGGTGTGCAACCACCCGGGGACGGGGCTGCTGGCGGCGGCCTGCGGCGACCACGTGGTTCGCATGTACGATGTCGAGGTGCGAATCATTGGTTTCTACACTGGTTGTGCTGAGTTGCCATTTCTGAGGCGTAGTACTGCTGTGCTGGATGTGCATTGCTTAACAAGATTGGGTTATTGTGCATATGCGTGGCTGCCGCTGACGACAAAACTGGCACCAGTCCGAGCCGCCAACACTCATTCCTGGCTGGCATCTGAGGACTCGATTGTTACACACCCTGAGGCAACCCGGCCCGCTGTTGCATGTGCATCTGCTTGCACGCAGCACACAACCTGCCCGCCTCTGTTTGGTGCATGCCGCCTTTGCCCGCCCTGCACATGTGCTGCCGCTGACGACAAAAACTGGCACCAGTCCGAGCCACCAAACACTCATTCCTGGCTGGCAACTGACGACCCGATTGTTACACACCCTGAGGCACACATGCTGCATGGCAATGCCTGCTTCACTTTTGCTGCTCCTCACCTGCTATCCTTGCTGCATGTGCCGAACCCACTTTTGCTGCCCGGACCCCTGGAACCCACCACCACAACCATCCCACCCCCACCCCATTCCCCTCTGCAGGCGGCTCGGCTGGTGCGCCAGTTCCGCGGCCACACCGCCCCCATCTGCGACATGCAGATCAGCGCCGACTGCCGCTGGCTGCTCACCGCTTCGCTGGACGGCACCGTGCGCTGCTGGGACATCCCTGGTGAGCAATGCTGCGATGTCCCTGTGGTGGGAATTGCGAATTCGGCTGAGCTTGTTTGTCTTGGTGGGGTGTGGCGCCAGCCACGGCCACCCGCCGCCTTGCTGCTGCATTGCACACACGCTCACTGTGCAGTGCATCCTTTGCTGCACGCCACCGCATGCCAGCACTGGTTATGCATGCTATTACTCACCGGGCAAGGATGGTTGTCTCGTTCGTCTGAATGCGAACCCCACCAAGGTTCACTAAGCTTGACGACAAGCATTATATCACCACCCATAAACTGAGCCCCCAGCGCCCTACTGTTGTCCATCACTGCTGCTGCACCGCCGCTTTGCCGCTAGCTGCACTCTGCCCACGCAAACCACACCCTTGTGCGGATGATGTGACAAATACAAGCATATGGTTGATCGCCGGCCCTCCCTTCTCAGGGGGCCGAGCATGAAATCACCCTAGGACGGTATCTGTACGCACACACCTGCACCCTACTCTGCACCCGTGCACCCGCCCAGTCTGCGATGATTATACCCGAGACTTAATGCATGTTAGACTACCGATTGCTGCCGACTCCGGCTGCATGAGTACACAAACTCTTGGCTGTGATTCTGAGCAGACACTGGCATGGCGCACTCTCGTTTGCATCCCATCTGCATCACATCCTTTTGCTTTGTCAACCGAGTTTGGCGTTTGCAGTGCGTTGGTCTGACGCTCATTCCCACCACACCCCTCCCCTCTTCCGCTACCTGCAGCGGCGCGCGTGCTGCAGGTGATGCGGCTGGGCGCCCCCGTCACCTCCCTCAGCCTGGGGCCCGGCCAGGACCTGCTTGCCACAGCACATGTGGGCAAGCGCGGCATCTACACCTGGAGCAACCAGGCAAGCGGGGTGGGGCAGGGCTGCAGCAGAGTTTCCGTGGAGTCGACCGTGAGGCGATGTGGCCATGGCCGACAGAATGCCACTGGAGAGAGAGGTTGTTCTGACACACCTTGTTTTGGCACACCTGCGCTGGCTAGAAGCATCGCCCCATCACAGTCCATGCCACGCGCCTGAGCAATGCCCGCTCTTACCCTTTCTCCTGCCACCCTCTCACCCTGCCCACAGATGCTATTTGGCAGCGGCGCGGACATTGTGCCTTCGGAAGATCCTGTGCGAGTGCGCCTGCCCTCCATCACCGCAACAGCTGCTGGCGGCTCAGACACTGCCGCTCGGCAGGACGGGGCGGCGGCGGCAGACGAGCTCCGGGCCATGCTGCGCCAGACGGCTGGCATGGGCGGCGCGGGTGCTGCCACAGCTGGCGGCAGCGGCTCGGATTCTGAGGAGGAGGAGGAGGAGGGGCAGCGGCCGCAGGATGTGCAGCAACCGCCCGCTGAGCCAGAGTCTTCGGATGCCAGCTCAGATGAGGAGTTCGCAGCTGACGATGCGGCAGCGGCGGCGGCGCGGCGCCAGCGGCAGCGCCGCCAGGCGGCTGCCGCACCTGAGCTGGACCCAGCGGTTGCGGCGGCGGCGGCAGCGTACGCTGCCAGGGATGCGGCGGGGGCGCCGCGGCCGTTGGAGCCGGAGCTGGTCACGCTGAGCATGCTGCCACGCACGCAGTGGCAGAACCTGGTGCACCTCGACACAATTAAGGTGGGGCAGGAGGGCTGGGTGGATTAGGATGGTCTGGTGGGCTGTTGCCAAGGGCAGCCTGGCGCAGAGCGTTCAGGGGCAGCAAGCAGGAGCTGTGGCTCTTCCCGCCCCCATGCGTCCTCGTGCGATGTCCTTTTCGACTTGATTGCCACGCCACCTGCTCTCTCCCCTCTGCAGGCTCGCAACAAGCCGATTGAGCCGCCGAAGAAGCCGGCTGCCGCGCCCTTCTTCCTGCCCACACTGGCTGGCGTGGACGCCGGGCGCAACCCGGTGTTTGATTTCGGCGCGGCTGATGGCCAGCAGGGCGGCGAGGGCGGCGCAGCCGACCCGGCAGCTGAGGCGGCACTGGCAGCTCGTGCGGCGGCGGCCTGGGGCGATGGCGAGGACGAGGCAGAGGAGGGCGGCAGTGAGGGCGGCTCAGACGCAGAGGGAGAGGAGGGGCGGGCGCAGGACGGCGCCGCCGACGCAGCTGGCAGCGGCGCGCAGCGGCGGCGGCCGCCGGCGGGGCGAGTGCTCAAAACGGGCGCAGCGGCAGAGCACAGCCAGCTGGTGCGGCTGCTGCACGCGTGCGCGCGCGCCGGCGACTGGGCCTCGCTGGTGGCGCACCTGCGGGCGCTGCCGCCGGTGCAGGTGGATGCTGAGATCCGGGCCATGCAGGTGAGGGCATGTTTGGGTCGGTGTATGCAGGGCCCATACAGTTGTTGTAGCTGGAGGTGTGTGCTGGGAGTGCGGCTCAACAGGAGGGCTCCAGAAGTGCCATTCAAATTCCCTCCCACCCCGCGTTTGCTCTTGTGCCTCCCAGGTGCTGGAGGGCGGCCCCCAGGAGGATCTGGAGCACCTGGCCCTGCTGCTGCAGTTCCTGGAGGAGGAGACGGCCGCGCACCGCAACTTTGAGTTTGTGCAGGTGCGGCCCGCGCAGGGCGGTGTGCGGTTGGTGTTGATGGCTTTGCCTGCGTAAAATAGCCGTCGGGAAGGAAGCCGGTCCAGGTTGCGAGTAATAGCCGAGTTATGGATTGTGTTTTGTTGAGGCCTGCCCAATGCTCCAGCGGCTGCTCTGGCCCTCAACTCTGCCACTCCCTGTCCCCTGCGCACCCCCCACAGGCGCTGCTGCGGGTGACGCTGCAGGTGCACGGCGAGACGATAGCGGAGCACGCTGAGCTGCGGGAGCGTGCGCAGCGTGCACAGCAGCGGCTGTCGGCCACCTGGCGCCGCCTGGACGGCCTGCTGCAGAGCACGCGCTGCATGGTCGGCTTCCTGGGCAACCTGCAGGCCTGAGCTGGCTGGGCAAGGCAGTTGTATGTGCAGAGCTGGATGTAGCCACTGGCTGTAGGCACAGACTCTGCCTCACTGTACACTTCTGACCTCTGACTCATTTGATTATCTACACTCTGTGACGCTTGACGTGAACCAATGCAATAGCATGAAGGAAAGGGATGTCAAGGAAGGGATACACAGGAGCATGAAATGCCATGTTTGATGGTGATACAAGGGGCTGCTGCCTGGGGGCGGAGTGGGATGCGGCAGCAGAAGGCAGGTTCAGGGGAGCGCATAAATCACATGTTGGCACAGAAATGTCGCAGAGACGAGGTGAAGCCGCAATTGCTTCACGGCGCACTCCGGCTGCTGATTGAAACCGCAGTTCCCTCCGATTGCTGCTCCACCGCCGAGCTGCTGCCGCAGCCGCTGCCGCTGCCGCCGTCCTGGCGCAGCAGTAGCTGCTGCCGGCGCCGCTGCTGCTCCAGCGCTGCTGCCAGGGCTGGGTCTAAGGGGCTGTCGCCGTGCAGCCGCTCCAGCCGCTCCCACACCTTGGCCTGTGCAGGAGTCAGTGTGGGCCGTGCCTTGGATTTAGTGCCTGTGCATCACATCCCAGTGTGCCATCGACCCCAAGGCATGGCGGCCACTGTCCCGCTGCATCTCTCGCTGGAGCAGGCCCCCAACACCAGCAGCAGCTGTCAGAGTGTGCAACACACAAGACGGGCAGCAACCAGCAGTCATCTGCACAGCAGTCGTCGGCAGCTGCGAACAAATGCCGGCCCCGGCCCAGGGCCGCACCTCGAGCGCAAACAGGTCCTCGTCCTGCACGCTGAACCGCCGCATCGCATCTGCCAGCCGGAATAGGTACCTGGCAGGGGGAGGGAGTGGCAGGAGGGTTGAGAGCCAGGCGGGGCGGGCAGATGGCCGGCCAAGCAGCGATAGCACACCGGGATGTGCCTGTGCCTGTGCCAGCACAGCAGGCAAGCCCCCGCGGGGGAACCGCAGTCGCAGTGCGCCACCACCAATCTGCCTGGCACTCATCCCCGCCTCGCTCACTCCCAGTTGGGCCCGCTGGGGCCGCGGGCGGTGGCGATTTGGTGTGCAATGTCCTCCAGCGGGGCAGGGCCCAGATAGTTTGGGTTCCGGCTGGTGTCGGCTGCAGGTGAGCAGGGGGAGGTCCAGCCAGCCAGAGGTAACTAGGTGGGCCGGCAACGCGGCAGTCAACCAGGGGCAGGCCCACGCCTGCTGCACCCTGCCTCTGCAGTTCCACTCCTTGCAGACATGGCCGGCCCAGCACCCGAAAAGCACAGGGTGGCCGCCAGCCCATGGCACCGCTCGCTGCAGGCCCACAGCTCGCTCACCCGTGGCAATGAAGGTGAGGGCCTGCAGCGCGACCGCCCCGTCAGCGGTGTGCACATCCACCAGCGCTCGGTGGTCGTACTGCTTCTCCTGCTTGGCAGCCGGGTTGGATGTGCAGGCAGGCAGGCAGAGCGGCAGGTGGGAATGCGGCCTGGGCACGTGGGCAGGCAGCGGGCCACCATGCAGCGAATGAGGTGGACCTGCCGCTGAGCCGAGATCTGCCTTCGAAACCTGAAGCATTCCACCCAGCATGCTGACATTTCCAGCACTGCAGCTGCCCAGCCTCACCCGCCACTCCAAGTACTCAAGTGTCGCCTGCCGCTGCTGCGCATCACCCGCCAGCTTGAAGGCGGCGCCCCACTGCGGGCAGAGCAGAGCAAGGAGAGCTGGGGGTTGAGGAGCCAAGCCTAAGCGCTGCAGCTTTCACGTCGCAAGGGCCTGCTCAGGCTGGGGTGAAGGAGCTGTCCATGCTGGGCCTGCTGCAGCACGCAGCACCCGCCCAACACACCAGCAAACACTGGTGCTTCTCTCCATCGGCCAGCGCCCAGCACCCACTGTGACAGCGCCCTCAGCAGGCTCCAGCGTGACTGTCCGACCAGGCGCCTCTGGCACGCCGCGGTGGTCTGTGCTGCCCTGGTGGAACACCCGCCTGCGATTGGGGACCGGGGTTGTGAGCAACTCTGTACAAGGTGCTGCAGGCGTGCTGCGCTCGCCGCATCCTTGACACTGCAATGTGCATCCCCAGCGGCAGTCTGAAACTTGGCAGCGACTCACCTGTAGCCGCGGATGTAGCATGGCTGCAGCGTATCCGAGTACTCAAAGCCTGCGGCACGTGCGGGTGCAACAGGGCAGTTGTCAGCAACAACAGAACCAGCCACGATCCATGCAGCGCGATGACCAAACTGCCCAGCCCGACCAGAGGGCCCAGAGCCCACCTGGGTTGTGGATCAGCGAGCCAAAGCCGAAGATCCAGTCGCTGCTGGGTGCTGCCATTGCACGGGCACGGTAGGCTGCGGGGCAGGGGACCGACGGAGGCGCGGTGGCTGAAGGCGGCAGCGGCGGCAGTGGCGGCGGGTGCGCAGCCGTTCAACAAGAAAGCCCACTGGGCAGAACCATGCGCTTCCCCGCGCCAAGTAACAGCTGCAGCAGCAGCAGGGAGGCTGCGCACCTGCAGAGCCCGCAGTGCGAGCAGTCGGCGAGCTGCTGCTGGGCCGCCCGCCGGCAGCAGTACATGTGCAGCGCATGGTGCTGAGTGCAAAGAACATATACCAGGCGCTCTGGTCCCCTTCCACTTTCACCTCCGCCGCTGCCGCCGCCGCGCAGCGCTGTCCATGAACCACATACATTTGCGAGGGATCCACGTGCTCACGGGACTGTCTGCGCCTTCACGCGCCGATACAAACTTGATCCAGCAGTTTGCGGCACCCTCGCACAGCACCGTCCAACTTGCAGCCATGGTGCTGGAGCTTGTGGTGCGTTGGCGCGCTGATGACTGCTCTGCCTGCGATCGGAAGCGCCCCAGCGCCCGGATGCAGCGGGCACAGGCCCGCAGGGAGCCGTTTGCGGCGCGGCGGAGGCGCCTTGCGGGCTCCGACAACCCTACACCTCTGGTCCACACATTTTGGCTCGCCGGCATTCAACTTGGGCTTTCCACCCACATGCTGCAGCTTCTGGGCATCGCGCTGCTCGTCCTCTATGGCTTCCACCCCATCACCAGGTGGCGATTCAGGCACATTGCAGGTAAGGCCGCTGGCTGTGTCCAAAGGGCGCCAGCGATGCCGCGGCCATTTCTCTGCACACTTGCTCTTGGAGGCAGTCTCCCGCTGAATGGGAGGGTGCCGTGCCCGCGTTGTTGCCACACTCCGTGCTGCGCTTACTATGCAGCACTGCCTTGCCTGGCCCGGCCGCAGGGCCGCGCCCTGCTTGGCTGGTGGGCAACCTCGCTGAGATGCTGAGCAAGGGGCAGGTGGAGGCGGCAGCGCGCTGGGGCCAGCTGTACGGCCCCATCTGGTGCTTCTGGTCAGTTGTGGGCTTTAGAATCGCGTGGCTGCGAATTCGCGCTTATTCATGCTTAGCAAAAAAAGCCATCGTTTGTCGCCCTGAATGGTCCGTCTGTTGTCACATGCTGCAGGCTGGGTGCAGTCCCCGTTGTGATGACCGACGACCCGCACATCGCCAGGTCAGACGCACCTGCTGCTGCCTTACAGTGTAACTTCCCTTGCAGTGTAGCGGCCATTCGGTTGATGTGCAACACATCATGTGACACATCGTGTGATGTGAACGCTGACCTCCAGCAATCCGCTTGCACTGTGGCATGCTCTGTGGCCCCTCAAGCAGTGCGCTCTGCCAGCCGCCCGCCCCTTGCAGAAAGATCGTGGTGCGCCCCGTTCGGCACAAGATCTACTCGCTGCACGTGGGCGACGAGGAGCGCTTTGAGTCCAACAACATTGTGTTCATCAATCACGCCATGTGGAAGGAGACGCGCAACGCATGGCAGCCTTTCTTCTCGCCAAGGCGAGCGATGGATGACGATCTGTTGCTGTGCATGCCTGGCGACGTTGCATGCTGTAGGAACCACTGTTGTGATGCTGCCCGCTTGCACTTTGCACTGCATGAATCTCCAACCCCACACCACCACCCCACTGCTCCGCAGTGCGGTGCTCAAAAATGACGAGCTCATGGCCATCACCTTCCTCACTGTTTGTGCTGCGTGCTCTCCACCGCGCAGCGCGGTGCTGAAGAATGGCGAGTTTTGATCGCCATCAGCTTCTCACCTTTCGTGCCTGCATGCCCTCCGCCCCGCAGCGCGGTGCTCAAGAATGACGAGCTGATGGCCCGCTCCGCGGCCAAGCTGGTGCGCCACCTGGCGCCCGCGGCGCAGCAGGGGCAGCCCGTGGATGTCTGGCGGGAGCTGGGCCTCATGACGATGGATGTGGTGGGCACGGCCGCCTTTGGGTGAGCGCCAGGGGGGCTGGCGCCTGCTTGCTATCATGAGACATGTCTGAAGGGGTGTCACCCTGGGCTGTGCGAGGTGGATGGTAGGGGACCCGCAGGGATGAGCAGATGTGCTGGGGAAAAGGGTGGCCAGCAGGCGGATTTGCCGAAACGCATTGGTCTGAGGCTATTTCTCTCGGCGCCCCCTCCCCACGCAGCGTGGACTTCAACACCCTGGAGAAGGGCAAGGGCGCGGGCGGGCAGCAGCAGCTGGGCAGCGTGCACACCCCCGCGGACCGATTGGTCGGCTGCGTGAACGACTTTTTTGAGCTCTTTGTAAGTTGATCCTGCTGCCATGCGTGTGTTCTGGTCATTCTGGGGGCCTTGGAGGTGGAAAGCTGCCCTCTCAAATGCTGAGTTAGGAGTAAGAGCACTACTGCCACACTGCTTGCGCTGGCCCTACCAACCAAGCCCAAGCAAGCCATGCAACTACCAACCCCTCGTCACCTCCCATCACCATCCCGCCTCCCCCAGGGCCTGGGCAACCCGCTGTTTGCGCTCTTCTTCCTCTTCCCGGAGTGCGAGCGCTGGGTCAAGTGGCTGGCCAACGCCTGGCCCACGCCCAACTTCAAGCGGGTGAGGCAGATGAGGGGAGGGGAGGGGTGCAGCTGGTGGGCTGGGTTGGGCTGTGATACGCGGCAGCGCGCTTGTTTGACGGGGTGATGTGCAGCTGTGGAGACTGCTGCAGCTGAATCCTGTAACTGCCTGCATCCTGCTGCAGCTGATGCAGCTAGCTAAGCTTGCATCTCCACTGCCCGTCCCTGCCCTCCCTGTGCAGGAGATTGCGGCGCGCCGGCAGCTGCGCATCGTGGGCACGGAGCTGGTGCAGCAGGCGCGGGCCGCCATGCCCGCCACTGACGGCCACGCCGACGGCGGCAGCCAGGGTGGCAGCGGCGACAGCAGCGCCGCAGCACACAACGGCACAGGGGCGGTATCCAGGCAGCGAGGGGAGGCACGGCCCGGCTCCTTCCTGTCCCTGGTGCTGCCGTTCATTGGGCGCCCGGTGGGAGACACGGGCACTCGGCTGGACGAGCTGTGGGCCGCCACACAGGCCTCTGGCTTCATCCTGGCAGGTGGCCGAAGGGTCTGCTGTTATCATTTATCAGCATGTGGTTTGAAGCAGAAGGGCCTGGCTGGGCTTGCCAGCGATGCAATTTGATTTTGAGGCCGAGCAGAGTGAGGAGGTTTGCTGGTGCGCCTTCATGCTCAACCGCCTGCCCCGCCCCGCCTGTGCAGGCTACGAGACCACAGCCAATGCGCTGGCCTTCACTGTTTATTGTCTTGCGCTGAACCCGGGTGGGTGGCTGGCTGTCCTGTGCACTACTTGTTTGCCTGGCAGGTGCCACCAGCTGCAGCCCTAGCACGTTTCTTTGTATGCCAGGACCAGCTCTCTGTCACCGCCTTAGCTGCCAGCGCCCAATCGCTTCACCACTCTCACTTTCTCCTCGCTCCACCTGCAGACAAGGAGGCCAAGCTGCTGGCAGAGCTGGACGCGTGGGGCCCACCCGATCGCCTGCCAAGCGCAGCAGACATGGACAGCTTCCCCTACGCAACGGCCTGCTTCCAAGAGAGCCTGCGCCTGTACCCGCCCGCGGCTGCGGCGGTGCGAGAGTCGCCGGCCAGCGGCATGCAGCTGGGCGGGCTGAACGTGCCGGAAGGCACTGCGCTGCAGGTGGGAGGCCATAGGGGTGGGTGGGGGCCGGGAGGAATGCTGGCGGCAGCTGCGCTGCTGTTGGTTGGCGGCGATGGCGGCGACGATGTCATCACCTGCCGCTCACCTTGCACACCACGCTTGCTCTGCCCTCCCTGCTCTTGCGACGTGCAGGTCTCCATCTTCGCCATGCACCGCAACCCCAAGTACTGGTCCAACCCGGAGGCGTACATCCCAGAGCGATTTGTGGAGGGGACACCCGAGGCCGCCGAGGTGTGGATGGGTCTGGGAGAGGGGCCTGCCTGACTTGACTGAAGTTTGTCGGTTTGCCTTGGCTATGCAGCAACACTGCCCAAGCATTTGGACTTCTGGGGTGCACAACGGGCCATTGCCGTTCCGCCTGCTGCCTCCCAGCGCCCCACGCGTGCTCTAGCATCTGCACCTTCCACCCTCCTGCCCGCTGCAGGTCACGCCGGGCGCCTTCATGCCCTTTGGTGACGGCGCGCGCAAGTGCATCGGCTACCGGTAAGGAGTAGCACTGCTCACACATGCACACGGTTGCTGGCACGCATGTGGTGCCGTTGCCTGCGTGGCTGCATCTGCCCTGCTGTGCATTCCCACCCTCTTCCTCCTCCGTCTGTTGGGCCCACCTGCGACCCATTCTTTCCGGCTTCTCTGCTCCCCGGCCACAGGTTTGCGACGCTGGAGGGCGTGCTGACCCTGGTGACGCTGTACCAGCAGGTGAGGCCTGCGGTGACCGCCCTGCACAGCAGCTGCATTGCTGGAACGGCTGCCTAGCATGGGGCCAGCTGAGCAGACCAAGCGACTGTCTAACTTGCTGTCCCCTCGCTGCTGCGCCCTGAGCACCTGGCATTGCACCCTTGCTGCACTTTCTGGGCACCTGCACTTTCTGGGCAACGAGCCCACCCGACCTCTGCTGCCTGCCCCTGCCACTCCGCCCCTCCCTCCAGTACACGTTCAAGCTGCTGCCCGGCCAGCAGCCGCTCAAGCTCAAGACATCGCTCACCACTGGGCCGGCGAATGGCATCAAGGTGACCGTGCACCAGCGCCGGCAGGGGTACAGCGCGGCTGAGGCTGCGGAGGAGTGACCAATCGAGCAGCTGGCCGAGCGGCGCCTGAACAGGCGCGGCGTGAAGCGGTATGGCACGTGCGGCCCTGCTTGCTGATGCAGCGTGTATTCTGTACTAGCGGCATTACAGTGTGGCAATCGTACTGCGCTTTTGTACTGCACATGGGCGCCCTTTCTCCTTTACAGCAAAGGTGGACGGACATGTGTACAGTTTGTCCAAAACGGGCACACTCCAAGCGACAGTTCAATGCGCCCAGGATGCAGCAACAATGCGTGCAACACACAGATTCAGCATGCAGAACAAGGTGGCACCAGGCAACTGCACCCAACACCCTCCCGGACTACGCGCGGTCATGAAGTGCAAAGGTTCAGTGCCCCGCCATAGGCAGTGTGTCAAAGGATTCGCTGGAAGGCAGCAGGGCGGGGCGGTGCTTGCGGCGCCAGCGCATCGCCACCAGCACAGCGGCCGCCAGGGCGGTGCTTCCCAGGATGGCCAGACCCGAAGCCTGGAACAGGAGCACCGGGCCATGCGTGCCGTAGAGGACGCCGCCTGCAGGAAGGGGCGGGGGCATGCGCATGGGGGCTATGGGATTGGAATGACAAGAAGCAACAGTGGGCAGTCTGTGAAACGCCACACCATGCAGCTTGGATGCTCAATCCCCGAGCCAGAAGCAGCAGGACCACTCACCCAGCAGGCCCGCCACGCCGCAGCCAACCCCGGTCCACAGCCCTTGGAAGATGGCCTGCAGTAGGGAGGGGCCAGCTGGTTTGGATGCAGGCATCTTTGAGGCAGCAAGTCGTTGCACTACACAAGATCAGGGCAGAGCACTGCCCGACGGGCAGCATGCATGTCACCTGCGTGGTGCTCTCCAGGCCCGGCGGAGCAATCTTGCTGCTGTTGACCGCGGAGGCTGGAAGGAGCAGGATAGTAAAGGCGGAAGGCAAGCTTTAGCAGCAAGGAAGTTTCTACAGCCAGCGCTTTCAATGACCAACATGGCTGGCAATGGTTGAACCCCAAGCACTTCTCGATATCTCCGCCTTACCCACCTGACCAGCCACAGGCGTAAGTGATGGCATGTAGGGCCTCGATCGCCACCCCCCAATGCAGCCCGATGCGCGGCAGCAACTACAGGGGAGGCAGGCTTGGGGATGAGGGTGCCTCGAGCCATCAGTGCCCACAAAGCTAAACTGCACAGGCCTTTGGGAAGGCCCCGCGCGATACATTGCCATAAGGCCGTTTGAGCCCCAGCGCAGCCCCAGCGCAGTGGCCTGCACAGTGGCCAGCGGAGTGGCAGCTGCAATAAAGGCAACAGGGGCAATATGCCTCACCGCATATGCCCAGATACGGACGCCCAGGGACGCAGCGGCGGTGAGCAGCACTGTGTTCATGCCCAGCGTCGCCAGGATGCGGCCTGGGGTAAGAAGGGGGTGAGCGGCAGAGGCGGTCAAATGGGCATTGTGTGCCCAGCTGCTTGTATTACAGTTGCAGGCCAAGCCGGGGGAGGGTATTATCAGCACAACAACTTCCCGCTCTTGCTATGCACCAAAGTAATAAAAGGCCGGCAGCTCGGGCAGTGCGTTGGCCTGCAGGAGGATGGGTGCAGCAGAGATGAATGAATGAAGGAGGCAACGTCAGCATCCAAATGGGTCAGCTTGAATCGTGCACAGAAGCTTCTCTGGCACTCTCGCCCTCACCGCCTGCCACTCACCATCAGCACATAGCCCATCAGCAGCTCGGAGCCGCCTGCCAAGGTTGAGTGGATCAAGTGTCAGGCAAGACGCGGGCCAGGGCATAACGGCAACACTGTTGCACAGCATGTCCAGCCAGCAAGTGGGCATGCAGCAGGCAAGATAACTGCGCCCACTGCCCACATCTTGCTGTGCAATGCAGAGAAGAAAAGGGCCCACCCTGCTCCGCCAGAAACATGAAGAGGAACGAACCTGCATGGAGAGGGCACACAGACCAGTCAGGTATGTTCAGGCTGGCTCAGTTGGATTAAGGGCATGTAACAGCTCAGCTCACCGATGATGCCGTGGCCAAAGCCCAGGATGGCCGTCAGCGCAAAGAAGGCGTCCACCTGCAGGGGTGGGAAGGAGCAGGAGCAAGTGAGAGGGATGGCTGCAAAATGGCACAAATGGACCAGCCACCATCGCAAGGTGGCAGGGGAAGAGCTCTTAAGCATGTCCTCGCAAGCATCAACCAGCTATGCAGCCCCTGACTCTCCTCCCCTCCCAGCCTGCACAGCCCTGCCGCACCTCGGGATTTGACAGCAGGCGCTTGAGCGCGGCACCAAAGCCCAGCGGCCGCTCCGCCCGCTCCCCCAGCTGCACCACCGAAGGCCCCTCCTTGCGCTCAGGACTGGGCCCCATCTGTGCCGCCACACCCGCCGCCGCTTCCGGCCCTGCCGGCGGCGGCGCCCCCACCCCTGCAGCTGCGGCCGCAGCGGCGGCCTTGCGCTCGGCGCGGCGGCGCTGGCGCTGCTGCCGCCGCTCCTCGGCTGCCATGCGCTCCAGCTTCTTGCTGAGCATTGAGATGATGAGCGTGCCAGTGGGGTCTGCGGGGTGGGAGGTGGGGTGAGGCATAAATGTGTTCCATGACAACTTGGCCAGCGTGGCTGGGTCATCGCCGGGGTTGGGTCAGCGCTTTCTATCATCTCCTACTTCCGCTCGCTGTATGCCTGTCAACAGCAGTGCTAAAAAAGCCAGATTGTGCCTTGCACAAGCTCTACTGTAATCAACCCGCTCGCCATGCTCCTGGGCAGCCTCCTGCAGCTCCTGGTCAACAGCCTCCCGCATCAGCTCTCGTGGCGTGGAGGCCGCCGCCTGCTGCGCCGCCTCCCACTGGGCACCAGCCAGCAGGCCGCGAGGGGTGATGGACCCCAGCAGGCCGCCTGCATGGGAGCAAGGGTTGGCAGGCGCGTGCAGTGGGGCAGGGCTGGGCACGGCACAGGATGCAAACAGACACATGCAGGCAGGAGGCAGAGGCTGGTCGATGGTCCTCTGCAACAACAAGAACAAACCAAGCCAGGCAACAGCAGCCCCTCTCACCAAAGCCGCTGACCGAGGAGGGCAGCAGGGTGGGCGGCGGGGGCTCGCGGCCCTCAGCGGTTGCTGCTGCCCTCTGGGCCTCCTTACGCGCCAGCCGCTTGCCCTGCCTGCAAGTGAGCAGGAGGGCGAGGCCCGCTCACTGGGCTGCTCAGCAAAGCATTGGGCTTGAAACGTGCTGCCCTGCACGCTTGCTCAGGAACGTCTCGTTTGACAACGCCCTGCATTTGTCCTGCAACGCCTCTGGACCATTCAGTGTTCAACACCCCGCCCATTCCACCCCACCCACCCGCCCACCGGTAGGAGATGTACTTTTGCACTGGGCTGAGTGGCAGTGCTGTCTCGGCTGGCAGCAAGCCCTCCTCACGCTCTTCTGCTGGAGCCGCTCTACCGCTCTCCCCACCTCCTCCCCCAAACCCTCCAAAAATCTGCTGCAGGCGCTGCAGTGCGGCAGAGCGGAAGGCTGGAGTGGCGGCAGGCTCCTCTGTGACATGCTCGCCCACGCCGGCTGGCGGGGCTGGCACCGCTGGTGCTGCCACAGCTATTGCCTCGGCGCCTGGTGGAGAGGTGGACACTGGAAGCTCCTCAGACACCTCCCTGCCGCCGCCTACTGCTGCAGCCGCCGAGCCTGCTTCCCTCAGCTGCTGCGATTGTTGCACCTGCTGCGCCTGCTGTGCCTGCTGCGCCTGCTGTGCGGTGCGGATGCCGCGCACGTCGCGCAGCGTGGTGGACGCTGTGCGAGCGGCGGGCAGGTCGTCAGCGGCAAACATGGCTCCAGCTGCGGCGTCCTCCTCGGCTGGCTGGTCAGCCGCGGAGGGGGAGCGCGGCAGCGCACGCGGCGCGAGGATGACGTCTGCAGTGGGGAGAGATGAAAACATCTGTCAAGGGCAGCGCTGCAACTCCTATACTGCAACAGGTCACTTGTCTCATGACTGAAAGATGCCGAATGAGATGCCCCCACCACCCCACAATTCTGGATCCAAGTTCAGACCCCACCCGAGTCGGGGCTGAGCGTCTCCTCTTCCTCGGTCTCAGTACCCGGCGTCGATGCTGCCGCTGGCTCTGCCGCCTGCAGTGGCACAAGGAATGGATGCTTCCGGACGTTTGATGGGGTCTGCAGTGCATCAAAGCTCAGGTAATGTGGAGGACAGCTTGGCATGCAGCGCTCTAGACCAGCTTGCCGCAGGACCGCTTCCATCGGCACCCGCCCTTCTATCCCGCCCATGTAGCAGCAAGGCTCACCTCAGGCTGCGCGCGCGTGCGCACCCCCGGGATGCCATAGGCCAGGCTGGCCACCCGCCCCAAGTTGTCAGTCGAGATGGGGCGTGGCAGGGTGACAGGACGGGGCGGCTGCCACGCCCGCTCCAGCGACCCAAGAGCCATGCTTGAGCCGTGCACAGTCCTCTCCTCCTCCTCTCCCTCTGCCTCCCGCCTGCCACCGCCCGCCGCGAGCGCAGCTGCAGGAGTTGTGAACCGCGGCTGGCTGGGCCCAGCCTGGCCTGTACCTTGCTGCACCGCCCGCTCTGCAGCCGCAGCGCCGTTGCTCAGCGGCGAGCCAAAGGGAGGGGACTCAGAGCCGGGCTCCTGAGCGCCAGCAAACGGCGAGTCACCAGGGGAGGCGGGCAGTTCCTCGCCCTCCTCTGCAGGGCGGGTGGAATTGGTTGGCGCATGGTCAGAGGTTGCAGCCTGGCTGCCGCCTCACCATGCAGCCAAGCCACGACAGGCACGCACCTGCGGGCGGCGCCAGGTGGTGCGCTGCGTACTGCAGGGGCAGCGCCGCGTAGCCATACAGGCCCACGCCTGCAGGGTTGCAGCGGGAGCAGCAAGGGGGCATGCAGGCTGAGAAGCCCCCATCATGGTATCGCCTGTGGCACATGCGTATCAGGCATCAGGCATGTCGTGTCCCGCAACTGAACTTGAGTGGAGCTATTTGGCCTTGCCTGCAGGCGGCGCCACTCCCAGCTCAGTGATGGCTTCAATGAACCTGCACCGCACATGGCAAGCCAGGGAACACGGCAGGCTGGGATGGAGAGCATGCCACAAGCATTGACATGCATGACATGCATAGGTAGACACCAAAACTACACTTGATGTGTAGCAACGCTTCCATTCTGCAAGCCGCCTGTCTTCAGCATGAGGCCGCGTGCCACCCACCCATGCCCCATGCCCATGCCCATGCCCACCTGATGATGGCCAGCGCCTTGCTGAGCCCTGCGCGCTCGCCAGCCGGGCTTGGCGGCGGCGCCTCCTCAGCCATCAGCGGCTGCTGCAGCTCCGGCAGAGCGGCGGCAGGGCTGGGCGCCTGTTCAGGCACTTCCTTGGACAGCCCTCTCTCAATGATAGGTGCCACCTGCTTGGGGTGAGGGGGATACATGCACATGAACTGCATATACCACAACTGAGCAAGTCATGCAGCTGCCTGTCCAGCAGCCAATGCTTTGGGCTATCCTGCAGGTCATGTTCTGGCTGCCAGAAGGAGCATAACGACACATGACAGGGCTACTCCAACCAGCAGCCGCCCACACCTTGCGCCTCAGTGCCTCCACCGGCAGCATCCAGGCGGCAGGCAGTGCCACCAGGGATCCAACCACGTAGCACACGATGCCGATGCTGTACGGGCAGTTGAGAAAAATGAGGACCACATGGGGACAGTTCAAGGGCATACAAGACTGTGCAGTTTCATGTGCACCTGCCATGTGCAGGAATGTGTGCCGCAGGCGCACATGCAACACGGCCGCAAGGCGCACACGGGGCAGCTGCGCTCACCGGATGCCAAATCGTGAGTTGACCCAGCCCGCGAGGGGCGCAAACTGCACGGGGGGAGAGGGCTGGGCAAGCCGGGTCATACTAGCAGCTGTGCCAGCTGTAAGTGGGTGCACCATGTACCACTGCGCATGCATGCAGCCGCCAGCAAACCAAGCCTCCGACCAATGCGGCAAACACCACTCCAGTCACAAACCGCCTTTGCAGCAGACCGCCTTTGCAAGCAGCCCGCCCCTCACCGCCGTCCAGCTGACGCTCGCCCACGTGCGCAGCCGCCCATAGTCTCCGGGCTGCAGGCAGGGCAGCAAGAAGTGCGCACTGAACACCCCCTTGCAGCGCCACCGCCGAGGGGCCATGTGCAGCTGCACTGGCACAGCAACAGAAGCAGCGCGCAACCGCCCGCAGCCGCCATGCCATGCCACTCTTCCAGGCCACTCTTCCAGGCCCCTCTTCCATGCCCCTCACGTGCGTGCTGGCTGCCATGACGGCGGCATCAGCAATGATTTGCGAGGGTGCGTACACAGTGGAGGCCAGGATCGTGAGGCACAGCATCGGCGCAAAACTGGCCAGCGGTGGCAGCGCCATCAGCCCCTGCGGGGTCAGGGGAGGAGTCGGGTTCATGGCATGCATGAAATGAAGCAGGCGGCGGGGATCAACAAGGCAAGGTTTTGGCACCATCCAGGCACAAGGCCCAGCCTGAGACTGCACAAGGAGAAGCTGTATGCAGCAGGCCAGCGCCACATCGCAGATTAGGTTCAAACCACCCCTCCTGCACCCAGCAAGCAGCCTCGCCTGCAGGAACGTCACGGCTAGGTATGTGAAGAGCAGCAGGAAGCGGTGGGCGCCCCAGCGGTCGGCCAGTGCCGCCACAATTGAGCCGCAAGGAGCTGAGATCCAGGGGCGCAGCGCAGACAGCAGGCCAATCTGGCTGGGGCGCAGCCCTGCAGTGCGGGCAGATACGCGTGCAACGAGGTGTGGCGAGTTGCAGATACACCTGGCATGGCAAGCTGCAGGGCATTCCCATGAGAGCCTCAAATGCCGCTTACGAGCTCCAACTGGTGCACATACACCACAGTTGCCCAGTGAGGCGGGGTGCTCACCGACATTGCGCGCAAAGAACAGGTTGAGGTAAGGGTTCAAGAACGCGGGGGCACCCTGTGCCAAGAGCAGATGCATGCACAATGGGCGTGGCTCAGCTCGGCGAGCGGGGTGGCCTGCTGATACAGGCTGGTTTGCGGACATGGGACGCTGCGAGGCACACGTGGTCGCCTTGCTGCCACTGCTCACTGTGCACCCTTTGCACGGCCTACCTGACTGATGGCGTACCACGCCTGCGACGCAGCAAAGCAAGGGATCCCTTCCGGAAGGGAGTTTCAGCTGGGATCAGCGCTAGCTTGGAAGCAGGGCGGCTGCGGCGGGCGAGAGCAGCTGTGCGACTAGCAGTCGCGGCGGCGGCGGCGGCCGCGGCCAACTGCACCCTGGCTGCTGTGGCCACTCTCCATGCTTGGCTGAGGTCTGTCCTCAGTCCAAAGCCCTGCAGGCCCTCTTGGCACTGTCTGGACACCGCACCTGCGCGGCCAGGAAGTGCCGCCGCCTCATCAGCCTTCAGCAATCCGCTCAATCAGACGCTGATGGGCTAACAAGGCAGGGCAACTCCTGTTTGGCAAAGGCGCCGCTGTCCTCATCATCGCCCCCGCAGCCGCATGACGCCGGCACGGCGCTCGAGCCTGCCTAGTTGGCTTTTGCTGCAACACTTGAGCCTTCATCATGACGTCCAGGCAGCAGTAACAGCTGTGCTGTTCACCCTGTGCGTCGCACACAATTCCGTGCTTGCACCGGTGGCGTGGCATCCGGCGCGCCATGCTCTGCCGCCCGCCGCCCATGCGGCCGGCTCCCCTCGCTGGTCGCCCAAGCCGGCAGCCGTGCCGTACTCTGCATTCCTGCCAAGCATTGTTCGGCTTCCGCGTGCGCTCAGGCCTCCCAGGCTCAGTGCCGCGCGGCTCGCGACGGTGCGCCCCTTGCAAGCCGGCGCCCAAGCCGCGCAGTGAGTCCGCCCATCCTCCTACAACCGACTGCGGCGCGCCGTAGCGCCGTCGGCACCGCCCAGCCTGGGGCGCCGCACCCCCCGCCACCCCCTCTCCCGCCGCTAATATCCCACCGGCCCTTTGCCCAAATGCAGGCAGCTGCCACAGCAAAGCTAGTGGCCATGGAACTGTTCAACGCTCCCGTCAACGACCCTCTGTTTGACAGCGTGCAGCGGCTCCGTCCAGCCATCCAGGCAGACGATGTGCCGCTGTGCCGCCAGCTGGCTGAGCAGGAAGCGCCTCTCTGGGTTGGCTCGAGTCCCATCACTTCGCTGGACGAGATGGTTGCAAGCCTGGCGATAGATGCAAACAGCCTGCGCCTGCTGCAGCACCAGCTGCAGCTGCCAGAGGGGGCAGCAGAGGCAGCTGCGGCGTACCACCTGCCGTGCAGCGGCCAGGAGCCGCCGGCGGCGAGCGCGGCTGCCGACCCGCTGCTGCTTCAGCGGCGGGACCCTGCGGAGCTTGGCAGGCTGCTGGCGCTCCACGCTCGCTTGCCTGCCCAGGAGCCCGCGGCGCTGATGCTGGTGGCGGCGGGCGCAGAACCGTCTTGGAGCTTGGTCTTTCGCGCAGGTGAGCCTGTTGGTCGGTAGTTTGTTGCGCATTCGGCAGTCTGAGCGATGAACATTGGTCCATGCACCCCCCCCTGCCCTGCTAACAGTTGATTCCCTCCGGCCGTGCAGTGGAGAAGCGGATGCCACGGCTGCTGGAGGTTGTGCTGCCCATGATGCCTCCCTGGGAGGAGCCGCCGATGCCACCCAACCAGGTGCTGCGCGTGCCCTGCGGCGGCTTCCGCCGCTGGCCCTACAACGAGTCGGCGCCCCTGCTGCTGCTGGGCGCGCACCAGGAGCAGGTGAGGGCGGAGTTGCAAACAGGGTAGGGTGGTTGGTGCTGGTGGCATGTGGACTTTCACCCGCTGACCAGCGCAAGGCAACATGCCGAGCCAACTGCCACATTTGTTCCTGCCCTGCGTATGCTGCGCCAGCCGCTGCTCCAGATATCTGCAACCCCCATGGCTTGCGCAACGCGCTGCCGGCCCTGCCTAACCCACACATTCACGCAATCATCCCTCCCAGGGCCGTCACCCGCTGGACCTCACCAGCCTGCGCCTTGCAGAGGCTCTGGGTGCTGCCGGCATGCAGCCGCCAGTATACAACGACGTGCGTGTGGCGCGGGAGGTGCGCCTGCCGCGCCTGGTGCCGCGCAAGACGCGCATGAATCTGCGGCTGGGCCACGAGCAGCAGGCGGAGATGGTGGCGGAGTTCAACCCCGGACTGGAGGACCCGTACTTTGGTGCACGCGACCGCTGCAGGTGCGCTGGGTGGGCGCAGTCTCCCAGCTCAGGGGCTGCTTTGGCGTTTTGTGTGGCTGGCACTGCACGGAAACATAGCACAAACAGAGTGTTTCTTCCGCGTCCCTCTCCCCTCTCTGTGAAGGTATCTGTGGCTGGCCATGCATCAGCAGCCGTGGTGGTCGCCTGACACCCACTTCGCCTGGCCAGCCTCATTCCGTGAGGCCGCCCGCGCGCTGCTGCTGGCTTCCCAGCGGCTAGCAGCGCCAGGGGCGGTGGCAGTTGTCGGCAGCACCAGCCAAGGCAGCCAGCAGCAGCAGGGCCCCAGTGGGCCTGCGGCAGCCAATGCTGCGACGCTGGGCAGCCTGCCCACCGGCGTGCTGCTGCACATCCTTGGCATGGCGGCACACCCCTTGTCCGCCTGGATTGCCGGCCTGCCGGCTTGAGCCGTTTGTGTACCATTCTCGTGGCTTCACCTCATTGCTTGAACCTCACTGCTTCGATCTTCAATTGCTTGGCCTGGGCGAAACCTCACGTCGGCCTGGGCTGGCGTCAGGGCGTTACCTGTTTGATTTGATGACTGACTTTAACCTTACCATTGTGGCGTTATCGCGGGCTTGCTTGAGCAGCTGGACAGCAACCCAGCAGTCCAAGCATGGGTCGCTGGACTGGGCATGTTGCATATGCAAGCACCAACAATTCACTTAAGCGGGCAGAGCGGACGTGTATAATCACAATGGCTCACATCAGTCTAATGCCAATGTCCTTGAGCCGGTGGGGCGGCAGCTGTCGGTGCGCTGGGTGCTTTGCGGCGGGCTCCTGGTGCATGCGGCCCCCCCGGTGCCTTCTGATCACTTTCTGGCGCCCGCCTACTGTTGCTGAGGGCACAGGGAGGCGGACAGAGGCGCGAACGAATGAGCGGCTGGTTTGGCAGGCGGGCCACGCCGCCCGCGGCCTCCCCAGCCGCAGCAGCACAGCCTGCCAGCGGCCAGGGCGTGCCGCTGGAGCTGATCCGGTATGACCAGGCCACCGGCAAGTTCGAGCTCGGCCAGGAGGCGCTGGCGGTGCTCAAGAGGACCCGCGGACCGGTCGGGGTGGTCGCCGTGTGCGGCAGGGCGCGCCAGGTGAGGCGCAGGCGGCTGCCCAGCTCGGCGGCGGCGGCGCGGGGAACGCAACGGGCGCACACCGTGTGCGCAGCCACGCTTCCGGCTGTTTCACGCCTCTGTGCACTGTTTCCTGTGCTGCCTGCAATGCAGGGCAAGTCCTTCATCTTGAACCAGCTGCTGGGCCGCAGCGGCGGCTTCCTGGTGGCGCCCACGCACCGCCCCTGCACCAAGGGTGCGTCCACTGTTGGCGTTGCGATGCCCCGGTGCCACGGCTCTCTTGGAGCATGCCTGAAGATCCAGCCCCTTGTCACTGCAGCAGCACATTGTGCATTTCTTGCTGGTGGTAAGGGTCTGCTGAATGGCGCAGCGCACGCGTGCACCCACAGCCTCACCTTGCCTCCTGCGCAGGCCTGTGGATGTGGTCCTCCCCCGTGGAGCGCCGCGGCGCCGACGGCTCCAAGTACTCGCTGGTGCTGCTGGACACAGAGGGCATCGACGCTTACGACCAGGTGGGCGGCGGATGCTGCCGCTGCTCGTGGTCCCGCTCCTGTGTGACTCTGGAATGGCGGACGCTGGTGGTGCTGCGGCTGTCTCCTCGTTTCCTGGCTCCTGCTGCTGCTGGATTTCAAGCCGCCCATAGAGCACATTTACGGGTTGCTGGGGTTTGGCCTTGTGCCGGCATGTCAAGGAGCTGCCATGCGCAGGCTGTGCTCCATGTGTCCGTCGCTCAGCTGGTGCACTGATGGACATGCATGCTACCCTCCTCTGTCCTCCCTGCAGACGGGCCAGTACAGCACCCAGATCTTCTCGCTGGCCGTGCTGCTGTCCTCGCTGTTTGTGTTCAACCAGATGGGCGGCATCGATGAAGCCGCGCTGGACAGGTGCGGCGGAGCAGCTTCGACACCGGGGGCAGGAAGCGGCGGCCGGCTGGCCGGCAGCCAGGGTGCTGTTGCATTGCTTGCCCTGGGTGGCATGGGTGCACTGCCCACTGTCATGTCATGTGCACTTGCGGCGTGCTGCCAAGCCATGCTGCTACCCCTACTGCCTCCCAGGCTGTCGCTGGTGACTGAGATGACCAAGCACATCCGTGTGCGCGCCTCTGGCGGCTCTGATGTGAGCACTGGGGTTTGGGGTGGGTAGAGCCGCAGCCGCTTTTGTATGCACCCTGCTGGTTGGCTGTCCGGCGGGCTGGAGCGCCAGCTGCAGGTGCTTGCCCTGTCGTGCTTACAATCGCCCTGCCTTCCTTCCCATCGCACCCTGCCCTGCCCTCCAGGATGAGACGGAGCTGGCGGCCTTCACACCCGCCTTCCTCTGGCTGCTGCGCGACTTCTACCTGCGACTGGAGGAGGACGGGCGCCAGGTGAATGGGGCGGCTGCAGTACCACCGAGCGTGAAGGGCGGGCGAATGCTGCTCTCCATGGCTTCCTAGCATGAGGATAAGAAGCGCATCATGCATCATGCATGCGATGCTAGAAGCCAACGATGCATAGTGGCAACGTTCTCGCATGCGATTGCTGTGCCCAGGCATGTTGCCATCACGCGAGCTGCTCCCAGCCTCATGCCGCTCTCCTCCTCCTCCCTTCACTGGCCCCCCCAGGTCACCCCGCGCGACTACCTGGAGACGGCGCTGCAGCCGCTGCAGGGCACGGGGCGCGCGGTGGAGGCCAAGAACCAGGTGCGGCTTGTGGGGGTTCCATGCTTTGTTGTGCCCCCCGTCATCAACCCGGCAAGCTCGAGTTACAGAATATGTCTGGCCACCCCTCACGTCTGCGCTGCTCGTGCCCCTGCCACCCCACAGATCCGCGAGTCCATCAAGTCGCTGTTCCCCGACCGCGACTGCTTCACGCTGGTGCGCCGGCTGAGGGGTTCAGGCAGTCCAGCAGCAGCAATGTCACTGGTGGCAGATCATACAGATATTGTGGAGGCTGCTGTCAAACAGGCAGTCTCATTATTGCATCTTCACACTTGCTGAGCTGCGAATAGCTCTGTTGCCACACACTTGTGAACCCTTGCTGAGCTGCTGCTAGCCCTGTTTCCATTGTCCATGCTCCGCCCTGCAGGTGCGCCCCGTGAACGACGAGGAGCAGCTGGCACGCCTGGACACGCTGCCCGCGGCGCAGATGCGCCCCGAGTTCAAGTGAGCGGCACGTTTGCCTGCGTGGCGGCCGCTGCTGTGTATTGCAGGAAACAAGGCTGCAGGCAGCAGCTGCCCCTTGGCAAACACGCATTTCGAGCACCCACCCACCCATTGCAACTTGTCGCCGCTTCCCTCCCCTGCAGGGACGGCCTGCACCGCCTCACGCAGATCATCTTCTCCAAGGCGCAGCCCAAACGGCTGGGCTCCCAGATCCTGAGCGGCCCCATGCTGGCGGGCCTGACCGAGGCGTACGTCAACGCCATCAACAACGGGTGCGACCTGCAGGCTGGCGGAACGGGGGCGGAGGAGGGTGAAAAGCTGGGAGCCAAAGAGCTGGTGCAGCAAGGCAGTGTGAAACAGCCTTGAACAAATGCAAGGGCAGGCTTGTACGGGTCATCAAGCTTCATGGTCAATGAAGAGCTTGTCACCAGGTGCACTGCCCTGCTCCTCCTCCAGCTGCTGGGTCTGCTTTCACAAGCCTTGCGCTCCTTTCATCTGCAGGGCGGTGCCCACCATCGCCACCGCGTGGCAGGGCGTGGCAGAGGCGGAGAGCCGGCGGGCGGGTGACGCGGCGCTGGCCGCCTACACCGAGACCTTCAAGGAGGATGTGAGTTGAGAGCGGTGCCCATTGCTGCCACTGAGGGGCCTGTTGGAGGCTGTGCCATTCAAGCTACATTGCGGCCAATGCTGGACAGCAGTGCCTGGCCACCTGCTTCCTGCCCTGGCGCTCACTACCCTGCCCTACCTGTCTGTTCAAATACCCCATCCCAGGTGCCCGCCGAGGAGTCAGTGCTGGAGGCGGAGCACCAGCATGCCCTGCTGGCGGCGCAACGCGCATTCGATGACATCGCCATCGTGAGTTTGGCGCTTTTGGGGGATGCTTGCAAGGAGATCTGCACTGCTGGGATGATTTCGACTGCTCTGGTCTGCTTTATTCAAGCAGGGCGGCTCCCAATGAGCTGTGGGGCTTAGCGAACCCCCTAACCCGAGCTGCCTCTCTCACCCATCACTCGCACATTGCTGCCATCGCCCCTGCCCCACCCGGACCCCCCACCAACACCCAACCAGCGGCCGCAACACTCAGACCCCAGCAGCTAGGTGCTCTCGTGCACCCAGCGGAACCCCGCCAGGTGCCATGTGGGGTAAACAGTCCAGCACTGGGATAGTGGCCAGCCTTTCCGCGCCTTGCCTTCGGGCAGGTGCGCACGGCTGGTTAGGCCATTGGTAGCCCTCAAAGGCGGCAGCGGC
>VFQQ010000296.1_pt1 | contig 112698 bp, 191 predicted proteins | sample 3512341 | NCBI WGS metagenome assembly VFQQ01 (sample SAMN10412373, study PRJNA504923) | tailings metagenome | isolation source: Relicate 2 Philex TSF1 revegetated site | place: Philippines: Tuba, Benguet | collected 2017-08-29 | reverse complement strand
GGAGATGCCGGCGGTCAGGCCGTTCTGCACGCAACAGGGGGAGGGGCGGGCGGGAGCAGGTGGTGAGCTGGTGAACGGGTGGGGCCGAGGAGCAGCGGCGCTTGATCAAGCCAGCATTGGTAGCTAGCGGTCGACAGCAAGCATGCACAGGAAAACTCACCGACCACATACTGACTGTGCTTGGCAGAGCATACTGCACCAGGCATGCCTGGAACCAGTCCACTACTCACATGCCCAAAACGCCAAGTCAGCAGGCCTCAGAACACACGCAATGTAAGCCAGTGCAGTAGAAGCGCACCTGCAGCGAGTCCACGGCCGACATGTTCATGCCCACGGCCAGCAGGATGACGATCACGCCAATCCACTTGTCGATGTTGTTGTTCTCGTTGATCGCGCCCAGGGCCTGCAAACCGAGGCAGGAAAGCAAAACAGGAGATCAAAACAGGAGGTACCAGGCGGTGATTCAGCTGGGCTGGACTGTTGTTGTTGGGATGGTTGCTCATCGCGCCGCACAGCCGACTTGGTACGGGCCAGTGGAAACTTTGTTTCGCAATGAAGACGCTCACCGCGAAGAAGTAGAGGTTGTAGTCGGTGGTGGCGGTGATCTGGCCGCCCCAGGCCGCCAGGATGCCGCACAGCCCCACAAAGAACACGACCAGCACGATGCCGATGCAGCCCAGGATGGAGCCCTTGAGCAGCGACCTGCGATGAGAAACCACAGTTGTGTGCTGTGAGTGGTGTACTGTGAGCGCCCAGTGGCTGGCTTGACAACTGAGCGCCGCGCATGCAGCGATCAGCTCTGCCTGCGCCACGTGTGTGGCTGCCAACCGCAGAAATGTGCGTGTCGATTGATGGCTTACTTGCGGTCGGAGGAGGCCCAGGCGCGCTGCCACATGGCCTCGGAGAACACGGTGGCGGTGAAGAGGGAGGCGGGCATGACAAAGATGGACGAGTAGCCCGGCTTGTTGGTGCCCGCCAGGCAGAAGGCCATGGGGTTCTCTGCAATGTGAGGACAGGATGAAGATTTTGAGGGTTAGGGGTCCCCCCAGGGTGCCAAAAGCTGCGCAATCCAGGCACATCCAATGCAGCACCTTGCAAGCAGCGCTGTCGGCTGCGCGCCAACCAGCCGCCCCGTCCTGCGCTCACCGGGGCACAAGCCATCAGGTGTAAACTCCACCGGGCAGCTGTCCACCGGGCGGCAGTCCCCCGGGAATGGGGTGGGCAGGGGGTAGCGGAAGTCGGCGGCGACATAGATGACGCAGAAGGCAAACAGCAGGGTCACGGCGATGCCTGCAGGGTGCCCAGAGAAACGAACAAGTAGGCGGTGGATGTGTGGGTGGGGGGCAGAGTCGCGCGCATGGCAGTGAGCAGGTGGCAGGGAGCCGGCTGCTTAAACTGCCGCGGAGTTACGCAGCACCAACCAATGTTGGTGCAGGCGGCGGCGGTTCTGGGTGCAATGCAGCAGCGCAGGCAACTGGCAACAGAGCCAGCCAGGCAGCTGGGGGACCCACCCTGCACTTGGTCGGTGAGGATGGAGATGTACAGGCCGCCGTAGGCTGTGTAGATCATGGTGGTGGCGCCTGGGCAGAGGGAGGGAGGCAGCGGCGGGGGCAAGCGTACACAGATGAGTGGTCGGCACGCCATGTTGGTTGAGGGTTGGTGTGCAGGCAGGCTGCGCGGCAGGAAGGCGATGTGATCCTGCAGCTTTTGCCCTCGCCGCGCCAGCACTCCTGCTGACAGTGCAGACCTCTGGTACCTGTTGGCGCTCACCCACGATGATGTTGATGACCCAGCTCTTGGTGCCCAGGTAGGTGCCAAACAGCGTGCCGATGGTCGTGTACTCAGCCAGGCAGGCTGCGGAAGGAGTAAAGTGGAAAACGCAGGTGTTTAATATAACGGTAGAAGGGAGGTAGGTGCCGAACAGCATGGTGTAGTATGCTGTACTCAGCCAGCAGGCTGCAGAGGAGGGGCAGATATGGGAACATTTGCCGCAACAACCAGCAGGCAGCAAACCGCCGTGGGATGCCCAGCCGACACAAACCGCCAGCTACAAGCTGCATCCCCCGCCGCTTCACAACAACACAGCGGGCGAGATTGAAGCGCATTGAAGCTCGCTCACCGATGGACATGTTGAAGAGGCAGAGCAGGACGACGTACGTCTTGGCGGCCCAGCCAAAGCGCCAGCCCATGAAGTCGGTGAGGGACAGCACGTGGGGCACCTTGCGCTGCGGGGGGCAGGAAAGAGGAAGGACGCACGAGGTTGAGGAGCGTGGTGAGAGGAGGAGGGAGTGAAAGGAATGCAGAGGCGGGCGCTCGGCAGGGACGGCAGGGGCAACCCGGGACGGTGCCGGGACCAGCCAGTCAACGCTGCTGCTTGACATTGAAACCCCGCAACAGCCACAAGTACATTGTAGCATTCTGCTGCCACCTTGTCTTACCCGGATCACGTTGCCCGCCACAGCCACCATGATGACGGGCAGGCCAGAGGCCAGAGAGTACATGACCTGCGCAGGTGGAAAGAAACAAGGAGGCAAGGAGGGCTGAGACTGTGTGCACACGGCAATCGGGCGCGGGACTTGCTGAAGGGCGTGTGCATGGGACCCGCGCCTGCTACCCAAGCCAGCGCCGCTTGCACGCTCCCCAGTGCCGTGACTCGGCAGGCCCCTTGTCCTGGTGCACTCTTGGACTCCACTTCCAGGCAGAGAGCCAGCCGGCCATCCCCGCATTCGCAGACACCGGGCATTCGCAGACACCGGCAGACCCTAACGCTCACCAGGCCGATGGCGCCGGCGCCATAGTTGAAGCCGGATGCAGTATATGAGGGCGGGCCAGAAATGACCCACGCGCCCAGTGCGCCGGCAAAGAAGGACCAGCCCAAGCGCAGCGCGCCAATCTGCCGGGGTTGGGAGGGGGGAGGCAATACCGAGGTCAGCGGGGCGACCAGGCGGCTGCGAGCCCGAACGGGCGAGGAGCGGCGGGCGGCCATGCGACGCAGCAGCTACAAGGTCTCACAGCGTGCTGCACAAACAAGCTGATAACAGATCTGAGTTGCTCGTCCGCATACCTGGGAGCGGGCGGTGATGAACTCCTCCATGTTGAAGCGCATGGTGCCACGCAGCCGCCGGCGCCGCAGGTACGCCGCCGTCAGCGCAAACGCCACAAAGCCGGTGATGAGCACGCTGGACAGCACCCACACCAGCACCTGCGGCGGGGAGGGGGGGGGGGCGGGTCGGTGGGTGCAGGCGCTCGGGGAGGTGCTACGCTCTATGTGCCTCGCAAAGTGCGCCTGCGCCGCCGGGCGTGCGCGGCCCCGGCAGCACCCACCTGGTAGCCGTGGAGGTCCATGGTGCTGCTTTTGTGGGGCTAAGAGGGGCTAGAATCTGCACCGGGAAGGCAGGAGCACAGAGGGGCGGGTGAGCAGGCGGGTTGGCGGGGCCGCCGCCTTTGCGCCAAAAATGCGCCAAATACCGGCAGGCAGCCGCAATCGGGGCGGGGCGGCGGCGGGGCTCCTGGCCACGCCAGCGGCTCAATTGCGCCCGACACTGTGGCTGGCAGCAAGCGGGGAGCCAGGCGGCGTGCCAGGGCGCCCGCCCGGAGGCCGGCCGCAGCTGGGCAGCTCTCCGCCCGCTTGCAAGCGTCTGCATGCATGCAATAGGCTCCTGACAGGCCCACCTAGCTGCCGATGGCCTGGTTGGAAGTCCCAGTAAGTGTGCGGCGTGGGCGGGACGACGGAAGCTTGTGGGGAGACCGCTCGGGAGCGCGCCAAAGAAGCGGTGCGTGGCGAGGCGAGTGGACAGCAGGCGAACACAGCGCCGGGAGGGTTTGCCGAGCATGCAAGGACGCCATTCCGGGCTGGTTACTCTGCGCTGTCCCCAGCCCTCTGGCCGCGCTCTGGCAGGCTGCCGGAGGCTGCTGAGCGTTGCAGGGGCGGCGGAGCCCCTCAGGGGGCAGTACCCAGGGCGGTCGGTCGCACATGCCGGTTTGGCGCAAGGCGACGTCCCGGGTTACATGCATGCGGCTGCTGCAGCCAGAGCACTGCCGGCTATGCAACAACGGATCAAGTGCCACAGTCCAAGGAAACAATGCAGCGGCAGCAGCGGGCTTCACTTGGCCTTGTCGGCCTTGCCGGCCTTGCTGTCGCCGCTGCTGCCGCCGCCGTTCGTCCCCCGCCGCTTCATCAGCAGCGTGAGCTTGTATGCCGCCCACAGCTTAAAGGGGAAGGTTGCCGGCTTGATGGCGGCGCGCAGGCATAGGGACTCGGCCAGGGACACTGTGAGGCGGGCGGGTTCCACGCCCGGGGCCTGCTTGAAAGCACGGTGGGGAGGCAGATTTCAGGACCGCAGCAGGACGGCGGCAAGGCAGGGATGCTGGATGGTGGAGGTGCACGGGAGCCGCTGTTGCAGAGCAGCGCACTGCTGCGCTGATTTAGGCGGCGCCTGCGGTCCATGCAGACCCCAAACCCAACCACCCTGCCCTGCCGCATGGCACCCGCTCGAGCGCTCACCGCTCGCAGCCAGCTCAGGCGCTGCACGGTAGCGGTGGCTTGTGCCATGGCTCGATCATAAGCCGCCTGCATGGCCGCGCCCTGCCGGCTGCGCGCGGCCGCTGCCACCAGCGGGCGGGCGATGGTTTGGGAGGGGCGGACCGCATAGCAGGACGCCCAGAATGCAGCAGCCATCACTAGGCCAACGACCTGTAGTCGCGGTTGGGTGTGGGCAGGGAGGGGCGGTGGCGGGGAGTGGGATTCAGGGCGTGGCTGGGTTGAGCGGCTTTGAATGCAGCAGGCAGGCAGGCCGGCATGGTGTGTGATCCACTGGCGAAGTGCAAGCTCGCACCACGCCCATGTGTGCCATGGGGACGAAGCATGGCACGTGAGATGCACACCAGCCGGCAGCGGCAGCACGCACCTCGTGAATCACTATCGCCGCCGGCACATCTGCTGCACCCAGGCCTTGCTCCTCAAAGTATGCTCCAAATTTAGCCACTGCACGCTCCCAGGGACTGCGCTTGGGGCCTGCCTCCACCTGCGCCGCCATTGCGGCTACCTGCACCGAAGCGGCAGCGGCGGCGGTGGCGGCGGCAGCAGCGGCTGGGAGTGGCATCGCCGGGTCATGGCGCATTGCGAGCCCAGGAGCGCGCATGCACGTCCGCCAGCGCGATTGGCGGCCCGCAGTCGAAGCCCTGGCCGGCTGTCTTGAGATCAAGCTTGCCTCTGCTCGCTGATGCCAGTGCACTTGATTGTGGAAGAGCCACAGCTGCGCTGAACTCGGCAAGCAAGCCTGCGCTCAGCGATCGCCGCATCTCCAGCCGCCGCCGCCGCCGCCGCCGCCGCCGGCACTTGTCGTGCAGAGCGGCCGCCTGCTGCATTGCGCCAGTGAGCGTAGCTTTGATTGCAACAACAGGTATTGCATGTCATTGTAAACTGATATAGTGTTCCAGCTAAAAGATGTGCAAGGCAATGTGCAAGAGAAAATCAACAGAGTTTGTGGGTCAGTGGGCGCAAATGGGGCTTGCAAAGCAGTTTGACAACAAATTGGCTTGGGAATCTCCAGCACTCGCACGTGCAACCGCACATTGCTGGCATAGCAGGAAATGTTTAATGTCACGTTTCATATCGGTGGTACTGCTCAGGCTGGACGCTGTCACCAGGGCAGCTCGTCGCCCGCCCAACTGTAGAAGCGGCCGTGCAGGTCCTTGCCGCTCTCCAGCACTGCTTTGGGTGGAGCGATTGAAAGCATTTTGAAAGCAGGGAGCGAGCTATGGATGACTCGCTATGGTTGGCGGCATCCCTAATTGCGGCGGCAGCAGGGCAACAACATGGCCATGCTTTCAAGCAGCGTGGGGCAGCAGGAGGAGGACGGCCGACGCGCAGCAGGCTGTTGCCACGCTCCGCTCGCAGTGCAGCCGCTGCACCTACTGCACCTGCCGCACCTGCTGTGCCTGCTGTGTCTGCTGTGCCTGCTGTGCCTGCTCACCCTGCAAAATGCCGCGCACGCTTTCCTCCGCTGTGATGTCGCCCTCGCCCTGGTTGATGTCGGTCTTCACATAGCCTGCGCAGCCCCAGAATGGGCAGCGGTGTCAGCACCATGTGCTGTGCATGCAGCCAGAGAGAAGATCCCGCACCCCACAGCTTGACGCTGACACTAGCTTGCAGCCGCACAGCACAGCACACATCGCAGCGCAGGACATGCACAGCAGGGCACACCTGGGTGGATGGAAACCAGGCTGATGCCGTCTTGCGCCAATGCAATGTCGACATAGCGCGTCACTGCAGAGTGCAGGGGATGGCGGTGGCAGCAGCATTCTCATCTGGGCAGTGTGTGCAAGGCCGCTGGCGGGAGCATACATGTGGAGGCAGCAGCAGTTGTGGGGACAGCGCAGGCGAGTTTGGCATCGAGATTTCCGGCCCTCGGCTAACCCCTCCCCGCCTGCACAACTCACTGCTGTTCAGGGCTGCCTTGCTCATGCGGTAAGCATAGCTGCATGGTGCAGGGAGGGCAGCACGTGAGCACAGCAATGCAACGGTGCCACCAGCTTTGACGATGAGATGGTGCAGGGCAGGGGTTGCTGCTGCTGTTAACGCGTTTGCAGCAGGGCCGGAGCAACCAGCCTGCCAGCTTACATCTGCCGCCGCCTCACCCTGGGTAGGCTGCAAAGATGTCGGTGCCAATCGACCCCAGCTGCAGTGCAGAGGCGGGGAGCGAGGTGAGATAGGCGCCCCGGTGGGAGATGGTTACATGCAAGGCACCGTGAATGATGTTGGTGTCTGCAAGCAGCACTGAGTGTTTCCTGCATGCACAGCACTTGCTGACATGCACGTTTTGCGACTAAAGCGCAACACAAGCGCATTACAGTAAATGTGCTTCTCACGATGCTGGAGATGTTGGCAACGACCGAAGGGCCGCCAGGGGTGCCAATCAGGCCCGCCCGCTTGAGCGCTTGTGTGAACAGGAAGGGGCCAATGGTGTTGGTCTGCGCGTGTGGAACGACCCAAGTGCAGCAGCAGTTTGCAAGGTATGCGGTTTGCTGGGGCTGCACGCAGGGCCCCACAGGCGCAACAGGCTGCTGCAGCCGGCTCCTTCTGCGGCACTTTGCTGGAGCTCCCGCGCACAGCCGTGCACTCCAGGCAAATGCGAACAGTCAAAAGACCAGCGATAAAGCAGTGACAAGATCAATTCGAAGCCGCATGCTCATACCTGGAAGCAGTCGAGCAGCTCCTTCTCCGTGACCTGCACGCTCAGGGCAGATGGGGTCGCGGAAGTTCTTTGTTTATAGGCATGCTGCAGCAGGCATGCTGCCAAAAAGTTGTCCGATCAACTGAGGATGTTCAGCATGGACACTTGCACGGCAGCCCAACCTGCGAAGCGATAGCGGCTGGTCCGTGCCCCAGCCCCAAAAAACTCCCTGTGCCGCTCGCCTGCTCAAACGGCCCCAGGCTGTCGATGATGCCGGCGTTGTTGACCACCACCTGCGATGGAAAACGCACAGCCCCAGCCATTGGTTGCGGTGCGCTGTCAAGATCGGGTAGGCATGCATCGCAGAGTGGCCGGAGCTTTCCATCAACACTCATCATATCATGCCCAGTTCAACCCGCCCCGCAAAAGTTGGGCCACCCAGCCTGCCTCACGTCCAGGTGGCTCAGCTTCCCCTTCAGGCCATCCACGCAGGCTTGGATGGAGGCAGAGGAGGCAGTGTCCAGCTGAACCAGCTCCACTCGGCCTGCGCCAGCTTGCTGCGCCAGCGCCTGCAATACTTGGAGAGCAGCTTATGTGTGCAGCACAGGTTGGGGATGGCGGCTGCAGGACTTCCAGCGCCCATGCAGCAGCCAGTAAATGCAGCGGCGGCAGTGAATCGCAAGCCATAGAGTCAGCTTGCGCTGTCCACTGCACATCCCCACGCTTGGCTTGCCTGCAGCTCAGCCGCCTGCTCCGGGCGCCGGGCAGCCGCCACAATGCGCGCGTTTGGTCGGGCCGCCAGCTGCTTGCACAGCTCAAGACCCACGCCACGTGATGCACCCGTGACCAGGTAGGTCTTTGTGGTCATTGTGCTGGGTAAGCCTTGTCTGCAAGCTGATCAGGGGGTGGCGCAGGGGAATTGAGGTGAGCCGAGGCGTGAGCCGCGGCGACGGCGACGGCGGCGGCAGGCCGCGGCGGCGCGCCATTGCCGGTGCATTGATGAGCGCACAGGTTGCCCGTGGTTGCAAGCAGCAGGGCGACTCGATCATGCTAGCAGGACTTCGCTGGACGGTCCTCGCCCGCCCACACCTAAATTGTCGCTGCTGCGGCAGTCCCAAAAGCCGGTGGAAAAGCTGGTCACTTTTGAGCAAACACAGCGCGGCCAGTGTTTCTGTCGCGCGGCATCACCGCCGCCACGCCGCACCCAGCGGCAGCTTCTGCACTGCGCCGACCTGATGCTCTGCAGCTGTTTCACATCTCAGGCGCCACACTGCTAGCTGTGCCATGGTCATGTAGGAGTTGCACCGAACAACATACAATGGATGGAAGCAATGGCAGGGGCATGCCCGCCGGCCCAGGAAGCAACGGAGGCCCGGGTCGGCAGCGGCAACAAAAGAATGGCAGGAATGAAAGCAGAGGGCACGTGCTGAGTGGATGCGTGATGCAGGATCAGATGCACAGTCAGGTGAGTCTTGGATGGGTGTTAGATATAATCGGTGCAAAAGGTTGCGGCCGCAGAAGTGTCACGATCAGATGTGTGTGATTGCCGTCCCGACGAAATGCGCCCGCCGCCTGGCAAATATGACCCCAGCCGCCGCTTCAACGGTAAATGTGGATGCGCCCGCTGTTGGTGGCGGCCGCCAGCACCGGCAGGCGCGGGTGCACGGCGTTGCGCGACGGGATGGCCGTCATGAAGGGGCTGCTCAGCTGCACATGACAAATGAGCAGTGGTGGGACACACATTCATGCCAGGCAGGCGCAGGTGCACAGCATGGCAGGATGTGATTGGCCGTCTCGGTAGCAGGGGCGGCTCACTGGGGCCATCCACACCGCATTCCCAGCTGCTCACCCTCCCTCCCCCTTCGCACCTGGCCCGCCAGAGCGCCGCTGCCGGCGTCAAAGATGTCCACAAACCGGTTCATGTTGCCCACGATCACGCCGTCGCCCGCCGCGTTCCAGCAGGCGCGGAAGGGCAGCACCCAGCGCCCGCTGTGGACAAGGGGATGGGCGAGGAAGCAGCCACGATTTATTGGGCCTGATTGGCACGCATGCTGCGGAGCTTGGCTGCGCGTCAACAATCTGTGCCCTGCACAAGCCGTTTGTGTTCCGCTGCCTAAGCTGCCCAGCCATGCCTTCCTGCACTCAACCGGCCATCCGCATGCCACCACCAGCAAAGCTCCCTCCCATTGCAGCACTGCCCTAACCCCCAGCCCTCACGTCTGATTGTCGTGCTTGATGGCCAGCAGCTGCTGCATGCCGTTGGCGCCGTCCCAGATGCGGCAGGTGTTGTCAAACGAGGTGGAGACCAGGCGGCGCGAGCCTGGCAGGCGGTTGGGGGTGGGAAACAGGGATCCAGTCAGCAAGGATGTAGGCTAACAAGCTGGAAACGGGCAAACCCGATTTCATGTCAAGGCCAGGAGAGCTGGGTGGTGTCACTGGGTGCTGAAACATGCCGTGCACGCATCCACATGCTGCCCGCTCAAGGACCAACGCACCATCAGGGGCGAACAGCGCGGCCTGGCAGGCCTGTGGGTGTCCACCGGTTGCCAGCGGCTTGGGCGCGCCGCCCTTGCTGCTGCTCAGGGCCCGCATGTCCCACACCTTGATGGTTGTGTCAGTTGAAGCGGTGGCAAACACCTGCGGGAAGAAAGAGAAAGGGGAGAAGCTGGAAACACGTGAACAGGCTGCATGCCATGGAGTGCATGCCATGGCATAGGTGCATGCCCTAGCATGAATGGCATGGCCCTGCCCTGCCCACGGTATGCTGGGCCACCGCTGCTCGGTGCACCCTTTGGCACGCGAGGTTGTACGTCGCCGCCCCGCCCCACCTGCTCCTGTGTCGGCTCAAAGTGCACTGTGTTGATTTTCTTGGCGTGGATGTCAAGTGCGGGGCCCAGGCTGCCGGCCGGCGGCGACCGAACGTCTACAACCCGCAGCTGGCCCTCGTTGTCGCCCAGCAGCGCGGTGCTGCGAGATTGTGCGTGTGGCAGGGGAAGGGAAGAGTGGGCACGTTTTGAGGCGCTGAGATGTTGGCTCCACTGATGTGCGCCATGGCGGCGCTCCTAAACGTAGTTACGTTGCAGACGCCAAGCACAGGGGCTGTCGTGGAAGCAACATGCAGCACCAAAAGCGCGCTGCGAAGTGCTGCCCGGTAAGTCAATGGTAGAGAACGTCAACGCTTGACATTGGGGCCGCACTTACCGGCCATCGCCCGTCACTGCAAAAGCAGGAGGGAGGGGCAGAGCATGGGTGATTTGAATACAAATGATCATCCAGTCACGCAACCTCCTACTCAGATTGCAGCTGGTTTGCACGCATCCCATCAACTTGGTGCCTGCCCGGCGGAGCACGCGCCAGCACAGCTCAGCACAGCATGCATGCTGTGCGTGCTGCGCTCACCGTCCATGCAGGAGTACTCGTCCTCCTCTGCTGACACAACCAGGTCTGCAGGGCAAGGGAAGCAGAAGCGAAATCGGGCAGGCAACACGGTGGAAACAGCACTTGGCTGGCGTGTAGGCATGATGGAAGGCCAGGCAGAGGGAGAACAAGCGCCATACCTGTGCCAAGGGGCTGGAGGGGTACCATGCAAACGCCGCCATGCGACTTTTAAACCATGAGCCTGCCCAGCTTTCGTCAGCCCGCCTGAAGCCACACCAATCGTCACAGTCATGGCAAGTGCCAGCTCACCCGACACGCCCCTATCCACATCCAGGCGCCGCAGCCAAAAATGAAACGGAGCCCACAGCTGACAATATTGAATGAACACCCCAGCTGACCCAACACGCCCCGCTCCACATCGAATGTTGACAATCAGTGAAATGCCACATTTCCAGTCGTTGCAAGTGCCTGCTCACCCGACACGCCTCGCTCCGCATCCAGGCGCCGCAACGAGCCGTCATAGGAGGCGGTGAACAGGGCGGCGCCCCGCCCGGAGCCACCCGCCCAGCGCAGGCCGGACACGTACCTGCGAGCGACGAGGAAACAGAGGGAGGAGGGGTAAGGGGTGCGGGGTAGGGGTGCATGGCAAGGAGCAGGCGGCGGCAGGGGCCAGACTGGCACAAATACAGGCAGGGGCAAGCAACCACAGAGGCAGCAGAGCGAATCACCAGCCGGCTCAAGGCCTGCGCCCATCGCAGCCTGAGCATCTCGGCAACACCCTGCACTCACTGGTAGTGCTGCGGCTGCAGCAGCAGCACGCCGTCAAAAGGCCCTGCCTCCTGCTGCTCCTCGCTGCCGGTGCTGGCACGGGAGCCGGGCCGGGCGGCCTTGCCGGTGGATGCATCCAGTGAGACTGCCGCTGCACTTGTGGCAGCTGCATAGTACAGCGGTGACATGCCAGCAGAGGGTTGGTTTCTAAGGATGCCTGCCTGTGGTCCAAGTTGCGCCAAAACAAGGGTCTGGGCCATTGCTGACGCTAACACAGCAGGCTGCAATTCCGCGTGCATGGCTGCCAATCCCGTTGTAAAGTTTCGTTGCCACCTGCACACCTGGCTTGCCATCCTGAACTTCCTCTCTGCCCTCGCCCTCCTCCTGCTGCTGCTCCCCCTGCTCCTCGCTTGCCGCGGCCCGGCGCAGGGTTGGCTCGGTGCGGCGCGCAGCAGGCGGCAGCTCGTAGCTGCCTTCGTTGACGTGCCACAGCGACACGTTGCCCTTCTTGTCTGCATGGTTTGAAAGGATTCGGGTTGGGCGGTTAGTGAGGGCGTTCCTGTACTGCAACCACCAACTGCCGCGCCAAGATGTGCGCATGCCTAGCTGCATAGCTGCAGCGGCATCACCGGCAGCAGCTCACCAGCGCAGGCGACGATGAGCGTGTCTGTGGTGGGGTGGAAGGCCAGGTGGGTGGTGGCCTCCTTGGTCACCTGCACAGCAGAACAGTCGCGCATGCACATGATTCCCCAGCAGTGTGGGCTACTATCCCCCATGTTGGGCATTCTGTACGGTGGGCAGGAGTGCAATGGCCTTGCGCAACCGCCCCAACATCACAAAAAGGCCATGCCTGCTCATGACTGCTTTGGTGGGCTTTGCATGCCCCAGCTGCAGCTGCCACAGCAGGCCCACCATTGGAGACGGGCAACGCGAATTATCAGCCAGCGCACCTTTGCCACATCATCCTCTGCCAGCCGCAGCTTGCAAAGGGCGGCTGCACCCAGGCCCCCTGCTGCCGGCGCTGCGCCGGCGCTGCTGCCACCACCGCTGCCGCCGCCACGTGCGCCCTTGCGCTTGCCGCCTGCCTTGCTGCCCGGCTGGCTGCCGGGGCTGCTGCCAGCGTCGCTGCCCTGGCCGCCGCTGTTGGCTGCCGCTGCAGCGTGAGCCAAAAGCTGGATGAAGGCCTCGTCTGAGTCGGCGCTGGCGTTGCTGCTCTCAAATTGCACCTCGCCTGCAGCGTGACAAGCACGGGGTGCAGAGGCAAGCACACGTAGACACACCGGCTGAGCATGGCGAGGGTAAGGCATCCCAGGCTGCAGTGTTCAACAACGTTCAAGCCCAGCAACCACGTAAACAGCCACCCAGGGGTGGCGGTCCTGCGGCTCCCGCTCCTCTGCCTCACTCCTGCTCCTCTGCCTACCATCTCATCAGCTATGCAATAATGACCAGCACAACTCCTCCTGCAGCCTCACCCTGGGGGTGGCGGTCCTGCGGCTCTTGCTCCTCTGTCATTGCACCTGAGGCGTAGCGCCGAATCACCTCGCCAGCCACCACCGTGATCTGCAAGCAAGCAGGCAGCGTCCAGCATGGGCGGGAGGCAGGATGCGTCTCAGGGTGCAGGCGCAGGCACGAGGTGCACGCTTTCACCAGTGTGTGACAGAGCAAGCAACCCCTCACCACAGGCACACCCAGCACCAGCAGCAGTGACCCCACCCACCCACCCACCCGCCCACCTCGCCCTGGCGCTCTGCGTGAATCATGGAGCCGTCGGCAGCGATGCCGCGCAGGCGGCTCGACTCGCGCCGCGGCAGCACCTCGCTGAGCCGCTTGCGGGACACGCCTGCGGGTGGAGGTGCAGAGGAGACACATGTGATGCAGCAGGGGTGGGTGATATGCACAGCAAGACACAGCCGTTGTGTGTGGGAAGGCACAGCCTGACACACGGTGCGAGCTGCACCGCAAGAAGGAGGGACACAAACCCGCGCCAACCGGCGGACCAAGCGCATGCCCCTGCACTGCGGCACGCCAGCTGGCAACAGACAGCAAGGGCGCCGCCGGGGAGCCCACATGGCGACGCACCCTTATGCTTGGCCGGCTGCTGCTGCTTGGCGGACGCTGCGGGCAGGAGCTCAGCTGCCATGCCTGGAAGGTTCAAGGCCATCATGCGCTGCAACAGGGGTGCATGTGCAGCCAGGGCGAGCAGGTTACAGAGGTCGGATAAGCCGCGAGCTTTTTTTGCTCATGTTTGGCAGGGCTGGGCAGGATGGCACAGCTGGGCGGTATATACAAGAGGTTCTCCACTATTGAATGAAGCGGGTCCCTGTGCCGGAAACCCAGCCGCTGCTGTGCAAGCTGGGCCGCGCTCGGCGTGGGTTGCCTGAGCGCTTGGGGCGAGCTGCTGTACTGATGGAGCACATGGCCGCAGCTAGCGGCCGCCAATTTCACAGCTAGCAGCCGTCAGCTTCGCAGCTAGCAGCCGCCAATTTCGCAGCCGGCGACCATAAGCTTTGCCTCCAGCAGCCATCAGCTCCTCTTCCTCACCTCCCGGTTGCGCTTGATGAGCTCGAGGCGCTGCCGCTCCATCTCAGTCAGTCCTCCGCCCCCCTGCTGCTGTGGCGCCGCCCTCTTCTGCTCCTGCTGCGGCTCCTGCTCCTGCTGCTCCTGGTCCTGGTTCTGCTCCTCCTCCTCCGCAGCGTCCTCCCCTTCCTCGCTGTCGCTGCTGCCGCTGTCGCCGCCCTGCGCCACGCGGGCACGCTTGGCCGGCCGCCCCCTGCTGCCGCCTGCTGCCGCCTTGGCTGGGGAGGGCTTGGCAAGGGATGGCCGCTCGGGTGCCGGGTGCTGCTGGTCGAAGCTGGCGGCGTCTGCCTGGGTCACGCCAAACGCCTGGGGCAAGGGCAGGGAGGAGGAAGGGAATCTCACGAGATGGACGGCGGCGATCAATGAACCCAACCCCCCATGCGTATGCAGGCAGTCAGCGCGGGGCTTACCACTGCAACCCACCAGCAGAGCCAAAACCAGGCAGCGCAAGATAAGGCCCAAGCGGCTCTGCATTACATACAGCGGCAGCCGCGGCAGCGGCAGCAGCGGCGGCAGCGGCGGCAGCGGCGGCAGCAGCAGCAGCAGAAGCGGCAGCAGCAGCAGCAGCAGGCAAAGCGCACCTCGTAGAAAGCGCGGCGGTCCTGCGCCGCCAGGTCAGCCAGCCCAGCGCAGCGTGTGGGCGCCCATGCGGCGGCGCCCACCTGCCGCATGGAAATCGAGCAGAAGGGCTTGACATCAGCATTGGGGTGAGCATGCTGGCAGGCGCAAGCAAGCTCCCAGTAACACGTCTGCTGTTGCGCGGCAGCGCAGGGCTTGATGGAAGGGAGGCAGCACCCTCCACATCAGTGCAAGCAACCCCAGGCCCCACCCCAGGCCCATCCACCACTGTGCACCCCGCGTGATGGGTCACCTGCTTTGCCACCGGCGCCAGCTCGGCGCCCGCAGCCGGCAGCGACAGGTAGCACTTTTTCTGGGGATCCCCCGCGGTCAGCACAAAGCGGGGCTCGCCGCGCACAAACTTGTGGCCTGCGCTCGGGTGGGCGGGCAGTGGCAGCAGCATGCTGATTTTGGCGGTTGCACGGACGTGGCGGACGCGACCGCAGCCAGGTGCAGGCAGCAGGGCGCATTTTGCTGACAACCATGTGCTTGCCACAGGCCCTTTGATCGTCTAGCGCTCAACCGCCAGCTCGAAGCAGCAAGTGCCCGGGCCGGACGGCCAGCTTTGACGGGAGCACCCACCTGTTGACTTGCAGGTGCCCTGGGAGCCCCCAGCCGATAGAGCATACTCCACGCGGCAGCAGCTCTCCAGGAACGGCAGCGGCTTCTGCGCGAGGGTTCGCAGGGGCAGACGCAGCAGGGCACTCTGGGTCGACAGGAAGCCACACCATGTGCTGCCCAGCAGATGCAGCAGACCAGCAGAATGTCTGCTGATGCGCCCCGGCCGCCACGCCGGAGGACAACAACAGCCCTGACTGAAGCCGGAAATAGGCACAGGCAAAGTCAGAACCAACGGCGCAGCTCTCACCATCCAGGCCATGGCCACGCGGCCACTGATCCAGGTTTCAAAGCCCACGCGCCACTCGCCCTTGGCAATGGGCTCGCCGGACGCGCGGCACGTGCTGCGCCCGCTCTTGGCCTGCTCAAGGGTCACCACCCCGCCCGCCATGGCTGCCCAGGCTGCTTCTGCTGCTGGGAGGGGGCAGCAGTGAGGGGCTTGCACTTGCCTACTGCAGCCGGCACAGCACAGCCTGCCTCGCCGCCGGCAGCAGAGCGGCGGCGGCGGCGGCGAAGTGGGGACCAAAACCATCACGCGCAATGCCCGCCGCATTATGATGTGCTGCGCAGCATGCAGCGATCGACGTAGGTGCGCAGCTGTCCAGGCTCGTGGGCTGGCCGCTGCGGTGAAGCGCGTCGCGTCCAACCATCGGGCGCACCTGCGCAGCTGCTCCTGGTGATCGCGGCCGTATATACGGCTGAAAGGCAGGCGCGGTAAGGCTGCCCACTGCGTTCGCCCGAATTTAATGGTGTGGAGGCGCCGTTGCTGGCCAGGGGTTCACGCCATCAGCAACGATTACTGATCTAACAAGTGTGTAGTTGGGCGATGTCCAAAGCCATGCAGCACCCCCCGGCGGCCGCCGCCACACAGCAGGCAGCGGCGGCGGCGCATCAGTGATCGTGCTCCCCGCCGCCTTGTGGGTGCCGTGTGTAGCCATGCTTTGCACACTGCACAGCTCAGCAAAGCTGCTCACATTGACGGCCTGATGAAGCACGCCGGCCTCTCTGTGGCAGCCCCGCTGGCGCAGGCCAGGAGGGAGCGGCGAAGCAAGCACCAGCAGCTGGCTTGTGGACGTGCGAGGCAAACAATCACTGACAGAGACATCACTACGAGGAGCATGTCATGAGTTGTGTGATGGTCTTGGTAACGAAAAATTCCTGCCAAATTCGAATGCTCTCGCATGACAGCAGTTGCGGCAACCAGCGGCGCTGACCGTGCACAAGGCGGGGCGTTTCCGAGGCCATCCTCCAGCGCCGCCCAGGCTGTCTGTTTCCTGGGCGCTCCATGCTGCTACACCAGCGCTGTGTCACTCTCCTGCCGTGCTGCAGCCGCAGGGTCACGATGGCGGCCAGAGCTGCTGCCTAGCCTGCCGACGAGGGAGGCAGTCTCCCAGCCAGGGAGAGCGTGTGGGACTATCCGCGGCCCCCAGCGCTGCTGCCCGTCCCCCAGCGCTTGAGGGTGCTGCTGCAAGGCCAGGCGAGTTCAGCTGCTTGGTGCCAGCGGCGGCGGCGGCAGAGGCGGCGGCGCTGGATCGCGTTTCTTGCCATCTTCCGCTAGCGCTTGGCCTTCCGGCGCCAGCAGAAACTGTCTGCCTTACACCAGTCCTCAGCTCGCCTCCATGCGTAACGTACAGGTGGTGGCCGACACAACAGGCGGCTACCGGGTGTGCGAAACCGCGTCTCCGCCCACCTACTACTTTCCTCCCGAATCGAATGACTGGGCACTGCTGCGCCGCTCGGAAGGCGAGTGCGGCAGGCTGCCAATGCATCCTGGGCTCTGCCGGTGGCAGCGGGATGTCCAGTCGATTGGCTGTCAACTGTCAGGTGCAGGCCAAGCGGCAGCCGCATGCAGCCGGGATGCCGCTGCCGATGGTTTGACGGCCGTGCCCAGTCGCCTTACCTCTCGCCCGCCTGCTCTCGCATGCACGCTTTAACTTTCATGCCGCCCGACTCATACCCGACTGCCACACACTTCTGTCATCTATCAACAGGCGGCAGCACCTTTTGCGAGTGGAAGGGCACCGCCTGCTACTGGGACGTTCTGCCGCCGGGCGGGCAGGCGGGCAGCGCACTGCAGCGTGTGGCCTGGAGCTACGAGGAGCCCACACCTGCCTTCCGCACCATTGCTGGCAGGCTGGCCTTCTACGCCCGTCCGCCCCTGGAGTGCTGGGTGGGCGAGGAGCGGGTGCAGCCGCAGGTGCGAGGAGGGCAGGCCGTGCTGCAATGTGCATGCTTGGGTGCAGCGTGTAGCATGCCACAGCCGAGAGGCATTGCACGGTTGGCGCTTGCCCCACTCAAGCTTGGGTCAGCGGCTGCCAGCGCTGCATTGCTGCTAGCAGCAGCTTCTCATGTTTCACATGAGCCCACCTTTATTTGTGCAGGAGGGGCAGTTTTATGGCGGCTGGGTGACCCCCAACATCGTCGGGCCGTTCAAGGGCGGCCCCGGCACCGCCGGCTGGTGAGGCAGCCGGGCATCCCATTGGTGCAAGCGCTGTGCACATGTGCATCCTCTGCCACTGCTGCGGCAGCAGCCTCCCGTTCCTCCAAAACGGGGTTGCTACGATCGACTTGTTCTGTGTCATTCCAATGGCCACGGTACGGCATGTAACATTTGACAGGTCACAGCCAGCTAGGCGTCTGACACATGCGGGGATGAAATGAGGCAACTATGAAATTTGGGCTTACTCAGCGAAAGGGGTGTCGTCGCAATCACAAGAGTTATCGAAATAAAGGTCACACGCGTTGGTGCAAGGCTCACACTGGAGGTCGCCGTTTGTCAAGGCGTGGCCAGAGTAGCATTCTTGGCAGGTGCAAGCATTGTCTGCCCAGCCGAAACAGTTCGGGATGTCATTGGCGCATTTCTCACATTGCTTGGTGGATGTGTTTAGCGAGTAGCTGTTATCGAATGTAAGACACCCGCAATTGTCGTCCTCTGCCTCGAGGCAGTTGGCCGGCGCAGAGCACTGCGGCAGCGTGAGGGGATGGCCGAGATTTTAAGTGTATGCAACAGTAGCCTCCTGCATCCGCTGTACGGGAGTGGGCATGCCCAGCTAATCCCAGAAGAACCCAACACTCTTGCCGCGTTGGCAGACCCACTGCTGGCCGCAGCACCCACCCGGCAGGACTGGCCGCTGGCATCCGGTTCCAAGTACTGCTTGCACTTGGTGCACTTGCAGTCTGTTGTGGAGTAGCTCTCGCAATTGGTTATGGTCGGGCACTGCATCATTGGAGGTGCAACAAAACAGGAACGGGTGCTTTGGGTGAAACTGCAGAAACACAAGGACGGAGGATAGCTTGCTGGCCAACAACGTATCACATGCTTGCACTGCAAGCGCTCAGCTGCCGTCAGGCCCAATGCTTGAACACGCCTCACTGCTGGCCCACCTGGTGGCATCCACCGGCACTGTCACTCCCAAATCCAGCCTGGCACGTCTTGCAGCTGCATTGGTCAGTGTTCTTCTGGGCGCATTTGGCTGTTGTGACGGTTTGTCCCAGGGAACACTGCGAGCAGCGGGCAACAAGAAGTGGGCGATTGGCTGTGCAAGATTGCTGCCGTAGTGCCGTGAGCGGCACCGTGCTGCTTGAAGCCCACTCTCAAGCAGCTCGCGAGCATCTGATAGGACCGCTGCACCCAAAAGTGTATGTCTGTAGTTCCATTTGAAACGTGCCACCCGGCACATACAGGCATTGCGGATCGCGTAGCATCGATAAGTGAGCGTTCCCACGCTGCTGACTGTACAGCACTGTACACATGTGTTGCTGAGGCACTGCAGCGCACCGTGCAGGAACGGCCGTTGGCGGCAAGGCTGAAGTACTGCTTGCTCGCTTTGCACTTGCAATCCGTCGGGGAGTAGCTGTCGTCGCAGTTTCGGATGACCGGACACTGCAGCATTGGCGATACGACACCAAGCAATGTTAACGAGAGGCTGCAGGAAGGGTGCTTGGGTGCTGCTGACCGCCAAAATTGCTCGCAGCTGGCATGTATACAGTAGCGCTCAGCCGCCATCAGCAACAACTGCAAGTGTGCATGCCCTTGAACCACTGCAGGCTCACCTGTTGGCATCCGCCAGCGCCATTGCTGCCATACAGATCCTGACACGTCTTGCAGCTGCACTGATCACTGTTCTTCTCGGCGCATGTCTCGGGTGTCACGGTTTGGCCAAGGGAGCACTGCATGCAGCGGGCGCCGTCAGCCTGCTTGTTTCTAAGAGAAGCACCAGCCTGACATAGTACAGCCCTCTACAAGCAGCCAACAGGACATTCCACCCTGCTACCAGCCATATAAGTTGCTGCAGTTGGCCCGCAGCAGCGCACCATGCAGGACTGGCCGCCAGGATTGTCGCAGGATTGGCGGCCAGGGTGAAGTACTGCTTGCACTTGGTGCACTTGCAGTCAGCTGTAGAGTAGCTCTCGCAGTTGGTGATGGTCGGGCACTGCACGGAGGTGCAACACAACAGGAAACCGTGCTGCGAGTGGGGCTGCAGGATTGTCGCAGTGGAGGATTGCCTACCAGAGCAGGTTGACGGCAGTTCGTACATTTGCGGGTGCTCAGCTGCTGTACGCAAGCGCGTGCGGAGGTTTCAATGCTGACTCACCTGCCGACATCCACCGGTGCCGTTATCCCCAAACCCAGCCTTGCACGTTTTGCAACTGCACTGATCCGTGTTCTTCTGGGCGCAGTTGGCTGCTGTGACGGTTTGGGCAAGAGAGCACTGCAAGCAACGGGAGAGGGGGAGTGATTGGTGGGGGCAGTAGCATGCTGCCGTCTGACGAATTTTGTTGTATCCTCACATGCATCTGACTGCACACCAAAGTATTGGACTGGACTGTTGATAATGTGAACATGTCCTGCTGAAACATGCATCACACGCACGCATCAGCGCGGCTGGTAGCACATTCAAGTGCGCCCAACACACCCTGATTGTGTTGCTTGCAGCACGCACCGTGCAAGATTGGCCATTGGCAGCCAGGGTGAAGTGCTGCCTGCACTTGGTGCACTTGCAGTCTGTTGGGGAGTAGCTGTCGCAGTTGGCGACGGCCGGGCACTGCACGCAGTAAAGGCGTTGCGGGTGAGGCTGCAGGGTTGTCGCAGTGGAGGATCGCTTGCTCGCAATGGTCCAGGACTGTTCGCATATTTGCAATGCAGGACTAGCTGCCAAGGTCATTGGCAAGCAAACAGGGGAGGTCACGGCAGGGGAGGTGCCGGCGCACCTGCCGACATCCACCGGCGCCATTGCTCCCAAATCGAGCCTGGCACGTCTTGCAGCTGCACTGGTCGCTGTTCCGCTGAGCGCAGCTGGCAGCTGTGACGGTTTGGCCCAAAGAACACTGCATGCAGCGGGAATAGAAGCAGGCTTAGCAACTGCAGGTTGGAGCTGTGAGCAGTGGTGACACACCTGCTTTCAACAGTCCATTGCAAGCAAGCAACTGGCTGGCTCTCCCCAACCATCCCAACGAGCTGCTGGCTCACAGTACATACCGTGCAAGTCTGGCCGTTGGCGGTCGGTGCAAAGTACTGCTTGCACTTGGTGCACTTGCAGTCCGTGGAATAGCTGTCGTCGCAGTTGGCAATGGCCGGGCACTGCACGCATGTGCCTTTGTCCAACCGCCAGCCATTCTTGCATGTGGCACACACGCAGCTGGTGCCCGGGCTTTGGTAAGCATCGCATGCCGCAGAACGTTGGCCTCCTGTGCAGACCGTGCACTGCCCTTTACTCAGGGAGAAGCCAGGCTTGCATAGCTCGCAGGAGTTGCAGGCGGTCTTCTGCGTTCTGTCGCAGTTGGCGGGCGTGTTGCACTGCGGCGCAGAGGGGCAAGCTCGTGTTGGGGCGGGTTCGATGTCATGTCAAGCTCTGTGGTCTCCCGTGCTGAATTGCTGGCCTCTTTGCCCCCCATACTGCCCCTTGCTCCACCCACCGGCTGCAAGGCTGAGGGGCTTGGAGGCGAGGGCTGGTCATCCCTGCAGCCATTGACTCCGCACGGCGTGACGAGCGCCTGTTTGTTGGGAGGAGAGGGAAAGTTCGGGCAGGCAACGGCGGATCTTTCTAGCCAGTCAGCATCAGTCGGCATTGAAGCAGCATCCTTGCGGGTCAACCTGCCCTGCTGGCATGCAGATTACCGGCCCTCTGCCGCCCGCGAACCAGCAGAGCAGCCTGCAAACACAGGCCTGACAGTGCCCAGCTGCACGCACCCGGTACTGTCAGACCGCCAGGCCGCCAAACACCACATCTTTGCCCGCATTGGCGGCAGGCACGGTAGTGGTGGTGACAAGTTTTGCAGCATTGTTGACGATTTGCTCCAGCCTGACGATGTACTCTCGGACAGTTGGAGGGTTGGTGGCAGCGGGGAACACCAGCCTGGTCTGGTTGATGCGCACAATTGCCTGGCCCTGCAGGTGCAGAGGTGAGCGGACGGAAGGGCAAGGTTGTGTGCTCCGGTGAGGTTCATCCGACTCATCCATGCCGCATCAGGCTGCAGTGGCATGCTCTATGCTCTACGCTCTAGCTGACCATGCAGCATTATGGTTGCGGTGCGAAACAAACGCCAGGTCCACACCTGGCCAGCGGTGATGTTGGGAGCAACCACAGGCAGCGGCAGCCCAACCTCCAACACTCCGGTCTTGGAGTCGGGGCCAAAGCCCACCGCATTTTTCTGCACAAGCAAACCAATGAAGCAGATGGGAATCGGGCGAAGGACTTCCTACGGCTGCAGCTGCACCACAAATAAGCACTGTGCCTGTCACACGCAACTCTGCCGTTGGTGCGGCAATTCGGAGTCGAAAGATAACTATGGAAGGCCGTTAGATTCCCAACAAAGCCACGGTGGCACTCACCAGCCCCACCGTCAGCTTCCACCTTCCCGGCCGGGGAATGGGACGGCCATTGATGTCCATGACAATGCGGTAGGCATTGGTCACGTCTCCCTGCACGCGCGCAGGTGAGTGGCAGCAAGGGCAGGTGGTCAGCTGCAGTCGCCTGCAGGGCGGCAACATGCATGCAGATGCTGGCAGGCGGGCGAGCACAGAATAGGAGTCGCAAGCACGCACCTGCCCAGGAATACATCTATTGGTAGTTGGCCAGGCAAAGCTATGTGCCAGCAGAAGTGCATTTCAGCAGAAAACTTGCCAGTTGGGGGATGATGCCGACACCTGCGCTAGGGAACTCCTCAAACTCCTTGCCGTCGGCCAGCAGCTTTCCACCGGAGCCGACAGGGTTCCACACTCGCACGCGTGCTTGGACCTCCTGGCTGTACCAGGGCGCGTGTGTGAATCGAACGGACACATTGGAAGTTCCGAGAGTGATTGTGCCGAGAGTGACAGCCACCGGCAGGCCTGCAGCAAGTGGTTTGCGTCGGCAAGAGTGGCGGTTGGTGTGCCAGCCAACCAGGTGGCCAGGCGGGGGCAGCGCGAGCATCAGTAACCCACACAACTGCTCCCGTTTGCTCAAGCGGCCCAGCTGGCCATGCATCGCGCTGATGTGCCCAGGCCAACCTACGCCCTCTGGAAGCGTGCCTGTGGCAACGGGCGTCGGCCACTCTGCAATTGCTGAGTTGCCGTTCGCATGCATAGCGAGGGCCAAGACCGTCCACTCATTTGGCGGCAGAGCAGTGGCCGGCTGGTAAGTTAGCCGGAACGAGCCAGCTCTGTGGGTCAGGGACGAAGCACAATACGCACTGTGTTGGACATCTGGCTCGTGTCATGCCGATGGCCATTGTAGCTGGCCTGCCCCAGCCTGGCTGCTTGGAGCAGGCTCCGCTGGCGCAGTGCGGACCAGTGGCGCTGCAAGGTAAGGCAGCGCGGGCGTGGTGCACATCTGCTTGAAGGTTACACCACGGCAGCAGCTGACCACCCACCCTGCTGGGACGTTCAGCTCTGCCTCAACCATGCTGTTACCAGCCAGCAGCGGCTGGAGGCCCAGCGCAAACTGCAGGGCAGAGCAGGGGGGGCAGTCGCTGTGCACGTTGAAAGTGCTGCTCTGGTGCTCCCCAGGAATGCATGCGACTCAAAACCGCTTGCCCCTGCTGCTGCTTGCCCACCCACCCGCCCCCGGGCGTGCTTGCCTTGCTGGGCCGAATGGCCTGGGTGGTGATGCCAGCCACGGTGACGGTCTGAGGCATTGACAGCACCACAGTCACGGCCTTTTCGCCGCCAGTGGCACTGGTGATGGTTGGTGCAAGCGGTTTGCCTGCGAAGGTGGGGAGGGAAGCAATAGGGCTGGTGTCAGTGCATCCTGTGGCTGCGGGTGCAGACTGTGCAGCAGCCGCCAACCTGTTGCACCAAGCCTGCCCAGGGCAGCATGCAGCAGTACGCAGTAACAAGTCATGTTTCCAGCTGCATATGCAGCAAGGCACCCTGAGACGCCAGCTTGTTGCCACTCACCCAAGCCAAACTCCCGCGAGGCAGTGGGAGTGGTAGCGCTGTCTGTCAGGCTGCCTGCTGTGAGGGCGGCCGTCAGCTGGAGCGTGAACAAGCCACCGCTGCGGAGTAGTTCGTTCGTCAGGGACAGCACTGCGCTATGCGGAATTGCGGCAGTGCCTGTGCCAGTGATGGATGCGGCAGGGATGGTCCAAGATGCGTTGCCCGCCTTGCTGTTGCCCGAGCCGAGCAGTGTGAAGCTCCATGCCAAGGTGGCATCGCCTGCGATCGTGTGGGGCGCAGGAAGTGCCCACTGTTGAACCAGGAAACAAACATGCACTGTGTGCTTGTGTGCTTGGTGGAGCGAACATGGCTGTCTTGATTGCATTGTGCTGCTGTGCCGACTGCCTTGTTCAATCGAAACCTGCCTGCGTTATCCGGGCGCAGGAAGCGCAGGGTGGGCCCACTGCTGCCGCTGCCAGTCACGCTCAGAATTGTGGGGCTCTGAAGCTTGACTGCATGGAATAGACAGAGGTGTAAGGAGCAGATGTGGGTCATGGAACTATTGAGTGGTGGTTACTGCTAGATTAGTAACATATATTGCGGACAGCATGGGTGCAGATCACGGCACAAGCCAGCATGGCAAGCGCGCGCGCACTGCGCTCAGCTTCAGAGCTGGACTCACCGACAGTGACGGTGCGGGGACCGGCTGATATGGGGGTGGCGCCGGTGGCAAAATTGTTGTTCTCCACATCCACATACATATTGTAACTGCCGGCGGGCACCTATGGAGGAAACGGCAGCAACAGAGACCAGCGGCAGATTCAGAGTTGCTTTACATCCACAGGCACTGCTGTGCGTTGCATTCCAATCGCTGGGCGCATGTGCCTGCTCTACAAGCTGAGCAGCCACCTCCAGCACCCACCGTGAGGTTGACTGTGAAGGGACCCTGCTCCAGTGGTGACACTTGCACACGCGAGCTGCCCACCCCTCGCACATAGAAGCGTGTTCCCAGCTGCAGGTGCTCCGCGGTGACGCTGCGGGAAGGAAATGGGGGCCCAGCAAACAACATAAGGTTCAACTGTGGCATGCGCAGCTGGCAACATTCCAGCAGGCCATGCACCAGCAGGGGCATGCACCAGCTGTCACGCAGCTCGCTCCCGGTGCAGTGCAAGGGCGCCCACTCACGCAAATGTCACGCTCAGCATGTCAGCAAAGGGGGATGCTGTGGTGAAGCCCGCTGGGGCTGCCGGCAGGCCCACGATGGCACAGGCTATGGCAGCCGATGGGTCTCCCCAGCCGTTGGCGTTGCCGGCCAGGGCACGGAAGCACTGTTGTTGGGCAGGCTCAGGATGTTGATGCCAACCACTGCGTTGCTGGAAACCTCCCTCCACGCGCTGGTGCCGCTTTGCTGGGCCTCGATCCTGCGGGCAGCGAGCGGGCAGCCGGCACAAGCAGTCTCATCTTGATGGCTAGGCATCAACCAAGCAAGCTGTGCGTTTGTGCGCCGGCTGCTGCCCATGCGGCATATGCATGGGCAGTGCACAGGCAGAGGCACATTCTGCCTCACCCGGCATGGCAGCACGGCTGCAGCTTGCGCCCGACCTGCCACTCAGGTTTGCCAACAGTCGTGTCTCACCTATAGCGGGTGGCCCCTGCTACTGCGCCAAGGGTCACTCTGGCCTGCGTAGTGTTGCTGCCCCTGGGGTCGGCCAGTTGTGGCGCCGTGGGCACGCCTGCTCAGATGGGCCAGAAGGCACAGTGCTTTCTCAGAGCTCGGGGCACATAACAACCACATTTTACCAGCTGCACACATGGGAACCGCTAGCGCCCGCCCCCCAGAGCTGCCACAATGGTTGTTAAAGCACGTGCGGCCGCATCAATGCCGGTGTGGCACCCCCTACAAGCCACTCACCCACAAGAACAGGGCCGGAAATGGTCGATTTCAGACGCTGGCCAGGCCCGTCGCCGTCTGCGTCCGCCTCAACAATGAACCGGCGCTGAACGGGTGGGCTCCCAGCTGTGTAGGGCCAGGTGAAGGTGAAGGGGTCGGCGGCAGTGCCGCTGCGGCCGGGGCTGTTGACTTGCACATCGTCGCCGTCTGGCTGGGTGCCGGCGGCATCAGCGTACACTCTGACGTAATAGATGGCGCTGGACTGTGGGCTGAGAAGGGTGACGTTGAGGGAGGCTGCATCCTGGGCGCCGCGCATGGACTGCACAATCGGGTAGTCCTCTGCAGCGCAGGTGGGAAGTCGGCGAGGGGGGCAACGCAGGGTGGATGCGATGGCCGACGGGCAGCAGCAGCACGGGAATCAACAGCTGATGCAGTGCAACCACTTGACATATCAACACCCACCTGACGTTACCGACACGGCATCAATGGCATACTCTGTGGAGCCGGATGGGAGCCCGTCTCGGCCCCGGAAACCAAGTCTAATGGTTGTTGAGGGCCCTGCTGCAACAAACTGGAGCTCATACCGAGTCCAGCTCGTGACCAGTTTGGTGGCGGTGAAACTGAAGCTGCCAGGTGCGCTGCCTGGTCGCAGCAAGGAAGCGTTGGCATCCCCCAGCAGCGCAGGCACGCTCGCTTGCACCGTCGGGGCGGGCTGCAGCTGGACTGCAAACGTGCTGGTCGCAACGATTCTCTGGCTAACCTGAAGCCAGAAGGACAGCCGATAGGAGCGCCGCACCACCGTGGCGACCGTTTGCGACAAATAGTCCAGCTGGCTAACGCCAACCACGCTCAGGTAGCGGCTGCCAGACACCGGAGCATCCGAGCTGGTGGACCCCGGACGTCCAGCCAAGGCAGCATGCCCACTGACCAGCCGGTCAGGTCGCCGCTCTCAAACCCGCCATTGACCAGCAGCTCTGCAGCTGAGAACCTGCATGGGAGGCAACTGGTGAAGGGTGGCGCCATCAGTGGCCAGCGCCGCAGGTTGCAGCTGGCTTGGGCATCTTCTTCCAAACAGACGCAGCCCTTTGGCTGCAGTAGACTGCACGAGCCAGCAGCACCCCGCTGTTGGGAGGAACACGCACTCCGCCGGCTGCAGGCTGGCATCAAAACCCAGCGGCAGCAGCCCACCGGTCGCAGCGCGCGCCTTGCCAGCCGGCAGTGCACACAGTGCACGCTGTGTTTTGGCCTGCGTGCAACCACTCCTCACTGCAAGAACAAGATGGCAAGCTGGACTGCAGTGAATGTAACTCTGGCTTCAGCCCAAGCAGCAACACACAAATGGATGGAGCATGTGGGCAAGAAGGGCCCGTGGGAAAGACAGGAGGGGCTGCATGCCATCCACCAGTAGTACTGCGCCGCGGTTGTGTTGCGCCGTGCCTTACCAATATTGGGTTGGAGCAACTGCACAAAGGCAGGTGGGGCGGACAAAACACATGGGCAGCTCAGCACAACAGCTGCATTGAGGCACCGAGTTGGGCAGGTGGGATTGCGGCGAATGGCCTAAATGAGCATTGTTGGTCCTACTCAATACTCTTTGCCTCGCACCACCACCAGCAGCAGCATTAGCAGGTAACTCCACCCTGCAAGGCGCAAACGTCACTCCACAACCTGCCTTTGCGTTGGCCTCACCTATTGAGATGGGGCCAAACAGGCTGGAGCTGACTGGCCGGCCCGGCCCGCTGCCGTCCTCATCCACCGTCACCCTAAACCAGCGGTCACCGCTGCCATCATCAAGCTGCCTGTCTGTGTAGGGCCAGGTGAATGTGAAGGGGTCGGCTTCGCTGCCGCTGCGGCCGGCGCTGCTGACTTGCACCGCCTCGCCGTCTGGCTGGGTGCCATCAGCATCAGCGAACGCCTGGGCAGTGTAGACTGCGTCAGACTGCGGGTCGACCAGGGCCACAGTGAGGACGACCCCGCTAGCAGTGCCCCTCGCAGCCTGGATGATGGGAAAGTCAGCTGCAACAGGAGAGGATCAAAACCGGATTTTTATTCGTGCACAACCTATCGACTGCTACTGGACCTCCGCGTTCTAAGCGCAATCAAGCTTCACAATGCACGGCAGTACCGCCACCCTTATGCAGCCGGCCTCCAATCCATCCCCATGCTCGCCTGAAGTGAGCGACACGTCGTCAAGCCTGGCGTCACGCGCCGACTGCAAGCTGAACCTGATGGTGGTCTGGGGCGCTGCAGGCAGAAACTCGATTTGATACTGAGTCTCAGTGAAGGAGCCTGCATTGCTGAAGCTGAAGTTGCCCGTTGTGCTGCCCAGCTGCAGCGGCGGGCCGCTCCCTGCCGGCGTAAGCACAACTGCCGGCTGCGTGGGCGGGGGTTGGAGCTGCACTGTAAAGCTGGTCATGCCAGTGTCGGACAGCCGGAAGGACAGCCGGTGGGTGAGCCCGACGAATGTGTTGGCCGTCTGCGCCAAGCGAATGGTGTCGCCCTGCCAGGGGTCATACGACTGGTAAACTCCAGCGTAGCAGCGATCTCCATCGATGATGGGTCCAAGGGTTGACCACAACACGTCCCGCGCAAGTGCGGCAGGCTCCACAGCCCAGCCGGTCAGGTCGCAGGTGTCAAACCCGCCGTTGACGAGCCGCTCCACAGCAGACAACCTGCAGCAGGTCAAGGATTGCCAACGCTGCAAGTCAAGATCAGCTTGCGCAAGCATCTTAGTTGAACCCACATGCTTCGAATGCGTTCGAACGCAGTGCTCGACGGCACAGTGCTGCCGCACTGCGCCGCAGAGGCACACTCCAGCCGGCTACATGTAGGCGGCATCGGAGCCTGGCAACAGCAACTTGCTGTTGCCAGGAAGTGCAGCAACCCACCGTTGGTCGCAGTATACGCCTTGCAAGCCTGGTGAGGTGCACAGGGTGCACACGTTGTTCCCGTCCACGTACCTCCATCGCTCACTGCGGGAGGAAGTTGAACTTTTGGATTGTGACGTGTGCAGGGCTGCCTCAGGCGTAGTGCAACAGGAAACCGCAATGCAATGGTGGAATGGTAAGTGCAGGTGAATGACATGCAGAGCAGCACACCAGCGCTGTTGCACACTACCTCACCAGTTTGAGTTTGGAGCTTCTGCGCAAGGGGGTTTGGGTTGGACAAACACAGGATCAGAGACTCACGAGCAACACAAAACGGAATGGAATTATAGTCACTCAACTTCATTGCTCCTCAGTAAGCAGCTCCTCAGTAAGCAATGTACGGATGCGGGACTCATATACGTGCTGATCTTGCCCATGACTCTTCCGAAACACGTCAGCAGCAACAGCAACAGCATGCGATGCCATTGCAGCAGCCCTGGGTTTGATGCACAGCGAACAACCATTCGTGTTTACCTAGGGGGACCGGGCCGAACCGATTGGAGCTCGAAGGCCCACCAGGCCCGCTGCCATCCTCGTCCACCTTAATCATGAACCAGCGATCGCCGCTAGCGCCGGCTGTGTAGGGCCAGGTGAAGGTGAAGGGGTCGGCTGCAGTGCCGCTGCGGCCGGCGCTGCTGACCAGCACTGCCTCGCCGTCTGGCTGGGTGCCGGGAGCATCAGCGAACGCCTGGACGGTGTAGACTGCGCCGGGCTGCGGGTTGGCCAAGGACACGGTGAGGGTAACCCCGCCCTTGGTTGCCCGCACGGCTTGGATCAGAAAAATGTCCTCTGTGACAAATGACAGATAAAAATCGGTTAGGGAGGGCACAACCCGTTTCAAGTGACAAGCGACAATGTGTGATTCAAAGTGCAATCCTCCCGCCCCTCTCAGGAATTCCACCCTGTCCCTGCGCACACCTGACGTGAGGGAGGCATCGTCAAGCGCTGCCCAGCCACCGCCAGAACGCGCGAAGCGGAACGCGATCTTCGTCGGATTCGCAGCAGGCTCGAAATCAATATAGTACCGCGTCCAGGCAAAGGCAGCTGGTCGACCCAAAGCTGAAGCGGCCCGCCGTGCTGCCCGACCGAAGGGGCGGGCCTAGTGTGCCCGCCCCGTCACTTCTGTCTTCCCGCTCGAAAACCCGAGCCGGCTGCGCGGGCGCAGGGCTGAGCTGGACCGCAAAGCTGGTGAGCTGTCCTTGGTTGATTAAATTGAAGGACAGTCTATGGGTGCGGCCCGCTGGCGTACTGGCTACCTGCACCAAAGTGATTGTGACCCCGGCTCCTGCGTAGAAGTAGCAGAGGTTTGTGGGCAATGCGTGTAGCGTGCCACGGGGACTGGTGCCAGCGAGGCAGGCTCTACAGCCCAGCCAGTCGGGTCGCAGGTCTCAAAATCGTTGTTGACCAGCCGCTCAATATCAGCGCTCCTGCGAGTCGTGGTAGGCACCGAGCCATGGGTGTGCTGCGAACACTGCTGACGCCCAGCCTGTTCTCATCGCAGCAACTTGCAGAGGCAAGGTTGTTACCTCGGCTACAGCAACTGACAGGCAAGCTGTGCGTGTACCCACTGCTCACCTGGTTGCCGCAGCCAGCAGCAAAACTAGCAGCAAGCGCAGCACGCCGCCCATGGTTGGTGATTGGGCGTGCGAGGGAGGGTCAAGCTGATGTGACCTGCGACAGCAGGTTGGAAACATATAATATGCCTGCTTGTGGCCTTGCGGCAAAGCTGTGCACGTGTGCACACTGTGCCTGGCAGGCAGGCAGCCGGCAGCACATGTGGCGAGCAGGGTGGCATGTGCACCCGGGGCAGAACATTGGCACTAAAATATCACTATTCTGGCATGCACATGGAGTCGCACACCCACCACAAAGCGCGATCACGGACTCGGTTCACAGGGACGTCCCGACATGCGCAGCCCAACGGGGCGCGCCAGTGCGGCAGCGGCGGCGGCAGGGCACCTGCGCGCACCAACCGCGGCTCTGTTTCCCAGCAGATCGAGGCTTCTGATTCGGATTGGCGGGGTCGGTGAATGCGATGGGGCGTGGCTGGACAGCAGGGCCAGCTACAAGCAGGCGCCAGGGCTTGTGACGGCTGCAAGCCGCACCGCTCAATTCATACATCGGCTCACCAGAACTCTGCAGCGCGTTCCCAAGGCCTGAGAAGCCCCCTGCGAAGGCGCCGCCCAAACGGTGTATACCACGCCGATCGGGGAGAGCCAGCCGTTCACTGACTCACGGCAGCGGTGTGGATTGAGGTAAGGCGGCCGCCAGCCTGCGGGAGCTTGGGCAGTACTCGGGCGGGGACGAGGGGGACGAGGGCTCTGCGCAGCACGCACCTGCACGCATTCAGTTTGAGCTGCAGGTTTAGGAGCACCCTCCGCATCAAAATCGCCTGCCGGCCTGGCCGCTGGCCAAGGCCCAGGTGGCCGCCGCTGCCTGCTCGCCGCCCGCCAGAGTCCCGACAGGTCCGTCCGCTCACAAAACGCCAACCATGCAGTGGCGACAGCCTGCTGCACATGACCGTGCAGCCTCAGCCGGGCACGATGTTGTGCTTACAACGGCAACTGGAAATGGCTGATGGACACCGAAGCAAAAACGAGTGCTGCTTCCTGCAGGCGGCCGCAGGCAGCAAGCGGAGAGCAGGGCGCAGTAGCAGGGGAGAGAAAGCAGATGCACAGGGGGGCATGCTGAAAAGGAGGACGTGAGGGGGCCTGTATCATGGTGGCATCGTCGGTTGGCGGTTTGATCTTGTTTGGTGCGTGTGTCGTGCCCGGGCGGTTCTGCCACACGCTACCCCAACGGCTGTCAAGCCGTGCCGGGGCGAGGTGGCGGCAAATGCGGCGCTGCATGCCGCAGGGCTGGCCTGCACTGCTGCACGAGCATAGCTGGCCGGCTGCTCAGTAGTTGACATCCAGTGCCTTGGAAATCAAGTCGGCCTGCAAGGGGGTGCAGGGGGACACATTTCAGCGTGGCAAGCAGCGGATGCACGGCGGCGGCCGCGGCGGCGGCCGCCGCATCAACAAAAGCTTGGGACCCCGTCCGCATCTGCAACCATTAGCCGCGCACTGGTCGCCAGCAGTCTCCGCTTGCACAAAAGCCCCGTCACGGCAAGTAACCGCCATCCCCTCACCTGCTCCTGCGCGTGCACCTCTCCACAGCCGGTGGCGCGATGCACATTCTGAGCACTTTGAACCCTGCCCTGAAACCCCGGGAATGCAAGTTACAAGCAGCACCCACCTGCTCCTGCGCGTGCACCTCTCCAAAGCCGGTGGCGGTTGAGGCCATGGTGGGCCGCCCGCTGTACTTGATGCGCAGCTGCACATCCCGACCAGTGGCCTGCAGGGGGAGGCGTGGCAACGGCACTTTGATGCTTCAAACAGCGCTGTACTTGATGCGGAGCTGCATGTTGTGCCTTGTGGCCTGCGGGAAGGAGGGCAGCAGCACAACTTGCTTACTGCTTACGCTCAAGCGCACGCAATGCTCGCAGCATACACACGTCCGCACCTCAATCAGCAGAACATTCCGCAACTGTATATTTCCTAGCACCGCTGCAGGCACAGCTGCCCCCCGCACCCAGCTGCCCATTCATCCATCCCTACCCAGCGCACCTCCTCGCAGCGCTGCAGGCGCGGTTGCACGTGCAGGTATGCGCCCATGTTCATGGGCTCCTCCTGCGCCCACAGCACCTCTGCACATGTGATGGCGTGGGGTTGAGATATGGGGCATGGGTGAGGGGCATGGGTAGGGCGGGAATGGGAATGACACTGGTGGAGCATCAATGCTGCTGGACATTGCATGCTGCTTCACATTGGATGAGTGCCAGCAGGCAACACAGTTGAGTTGACCCCACGCGGCAGCCCCCCACAGCCAGCTGGCAAGCAATGGCGCGCGCACGCACCCGCGTTGGGGAAGCGCCGCATCTCACGCATGACCAGGTCGAAGGGGAAGGGCGCCTGCGGGGAGTAAGTAGGGGGTTGGTGAATGATTACTGACGTACAAAACAACATGGGAGTCAATGCGGAATGGCCAGCTGGCTCCACCTTCCCATCAGCACCACAAACTTTGGTCTGAAATAGCTCCCAAGCAAACCACAAATCCCTCATGGCGCACCAGCTGCTCGATGCGGATGATGGCCACCTCGCCCTGCTTGCCCTGCCGCGCCCGCTCAGCCGCCAGCTCGTAGTACACCTGCGGAGGGAGGCAGGACAGGCGGTCCTTGGGTTTGTGCGTACAATACTGGTGGCATGCAACACAGTAGGAAGCCGCCCCCTCGGCCACCAGCTCGTAGTACACCTGTGAAGGGAGGCACACTGATGATTAACATTCAGCAGTACTGGAAGCATGTAAACAAATGGTGCAGCTGGAGGCCGCCAGCTTGTAGTACACCTGTGAAGGGAGGCAGCAGAGTAAATGCACATGCAGTCACCTGCTGCTGCAGCTGCCACTACTGCCGGTAGGGGCGGCCGGCAGAGTAAATGTACATGTAGTCACATTGCCACCCCAGGCGACACAGCTTGCAGACGAGGTGCAGAAAACGGCCCCCATGAAGTAGGTAGGTGTTTGCTCTTTGCAAACGTTTGCAGCACATGAGCACATGAGCGCATGCGCACATGAGGACATGGTCAGCATGGACAGCCACAAAGCATGCGCACCCGGCCGGAGCAGAAGACGACGCGCTTGAACTCGGGCTGCTCTTGTGAAGCAACACCCACAAACTAACTCAGCGGGGCCACCCCCACACACCTTGCCGGAGCAGAAGACGATGCGCTTGAACTCGGGCTGCGGGGGCGGGTTCCATGAGCGGTCGGTGCTGCTCTCGTCCATGATAACGCGCTTGAAGCGCACACCCTGCAGAAAGGAGTAGCGTGGGAAAAGCCTATAGCGACGGGCTAAATATGCATGTACTGCTGTTCTCGTCCATGGTGACACGATTGAAGCGCACGCCCTGGAGGGCAGGGATAAGCGGGGGCAGACAACTGGCAGCAGTTGGAAGGCACGCCAGCCCTGGAGGCGCGCGCTCTGCAGGCAGTGTTTTGGGCAGAGGCAAAGCGCCACAGCTGGGGCATCCGAGGTCACACCGGAATCCCGACTGTACCAATTCAACGCAACCCGATCGCACCTGGATGTTGGGGTCCTTGTCGCTGGCCGTCTCGCTAAACTCTGCCAGCGGCGACTTGGCCAGCGGGTGGCGCAGCAGGTTCTTGGGGGCAAACATGATCTGTTGGTTGCGCAGCGCAGGGGAGCCAGGAGATGTTGCAATGCTGGCGCACACTCCAGGCTGATGATGTTTGGGGTGTGGCTCAGCTGCTCCTAGAGCTTCATGTGCCACACAGTTTGCAGCCATGGAAAGTCGTCGGCCAGCCTTCCCTGCCCAGCCCTGTTCACTGTCCCAGCCCATCCCCCCATCCCTCACCAGCGGCTTGCGGAACTGCGTGGCAGGTGCCTTTGCCCACAACTCCGCTCAGCCCCAGCCCTGTTCAGCGCCAGCCCTGCATACAATGCTCCCCCCATCCCTCACCAGCGGCTTGCGGAACTGGCGGTGCAGCTGGCGGCGCAGCACGTGGAAGTAGTTGGAGGGGGTGGTGCAGTTCACAATCTGCAGTCACGAAGCCAGAGGGTGATGTGTGGGCAGCTCTGCGGGTGTTGTGTACAGCTGCGCTGTGCAGACAGGCAAGGCAACGGCATCGCAGCCTTGGTCCCAGTGCCAGCCTGAAGCTCCCGCTGCATCCCCACAGCGAACCCCAGCAACCCATGACTGGATGGACCATCTAATGGGCGGGCACACCGCACCCACCTGCCAGTTGCAGGACTGGATCTGCGAGCCCAGGTGGCCGCCGATGAACCACTTGCTCTCGTCGATGGTGGGCAGCTTGTAGGGGTCCTCGTCCACCATCTGAGGGAGGTAATAGGCCAGGGTGGGCAGGATGTGTGCGGGTGTTGTGCGACTGGCCAATGCTCCCCCAGGGCAGATGCAACACAGCTGGCTTGCCTGCATCAAGCGTTCCATGCGGCCCAAAATCGCACCGTCTGCCCACAACACCCAAGCAGCATCCCCAACACATCCTGCTTCACACCTGCAGGAAGCGCTCCAGGCGGCCGGACGAGTGCTCGGGCCCCTGGCCGTCGTAGCCGTGGGGCAGCAGCACCACCAGGCCGCTCTGGCGCAGCCACTTGGCCTCGCCGCTGCTGACAAACTGGTCAAAGATGATCTGCGGGGATTATGGCATTCGGCGGCAGACGGTGAGGGGCAGATGGTGTGGAGGAGTGGCACACCCATAAACCAGACCCAGCAGGCCAGCTGAGTGGGCCGGCATGCTCACAAGGCAGGCAATGGTTTAGTTGGGCTCGGCATTGGCTACCTCGACAGCACAGCCGCCGTGGGCCAGCATTAGGGCAGCCATGCCGCGCCCGACCAACCCTGTGCGCCACCCATGGCAGTCGCACTCACACACCTGCGCTCCGTTTGCAAAGTCGCCAAACTGCGCCTCCCAGATGACCAGGGCGTTGGGGTTCTCAATGGAGTAGCCTGCACATTGAGCAGGGAATATGCCTTTAACGAAACACACCCATTGGAACTGGCGGCAGTGAATAGCGTTGGGGTTCTCAATGGAGTAGCCTGTAAAAAAATGGGGGGCAGGGGCGCCGGCAGGCAGAGAATTATAGCGGCAATGGTGGACCACGGGGCAGCAATGTCACCATACAACTCACTCAGCTCAAAGCACGGCACCCAAAACTTACAGAGCAGTGTGCCACCACCCCTTTGATGGTCAAAACCAACCTGCGCATTTACAAAGCAATACAACAGCCTCACCCAGCTCGAAGCCCAGCACGCCGTACTCGGAGAGCGAGGAATTGGAGACCGTGAACTGCAAAGGGAGTGACAAACAATGGGAAGGAATTGGAGACCGTGAACTGCAAAGGGCATGACAGCACAATGGGCAGGAGGTGGAGACCGTTAACTGCAGGCGATTCAGCACATGATGGCAGGGAGGAGGTGCCAACCAATTACGCACCTGCTTGGGCCGCTGGCCGTGGAACACATGCTCCAGTGGTGTGAAGGTGGAGCCTGCAGGGGCGAAAAGGTATGCAGAGCAGCGTTGTGGCAAGGCTAGAGCCAGGCTGACTGGAACAGTTGACCCCATGGCGTGAAGGTGGAGCCAACGGGGGCAGCAGTGGGTGGCAATGTAGGGCACCACTCAAGTTGCGCTGTCCCCATGCTACTCCGCCCACCGCCCTTCAGGTCGTCCAGCAGCAGGGCGTGGCAGGCAGGTCTTTTTCCTCAACATGTGCACAAGAGCACCAGCAGCACAGGCAGGCACCTACCGCTCTTCTGGTCGTGCAGCACGGCGTGGCGGTGTGAGAAGGTGCCTCGCTCCACATCCTGACCGCTCAGCCGCACGTGGTTGCCTGGGCGCAGGGTGACAGGGCAAGGGGTGAGCGGTTGGCCGATTGGTTGCACCAGCAGGGTTCCAATAGCAACCGGCAGTGCAGAGCCATGGAGCAAGGCGATGAGTTTGCAGGGCCAGAAACGCACGCCACTCACCCCAATCGCATCAAGCAACAATCCATCGGGACTGCAGAAACAACAACAACAAGAGCACCGCTCACCCTCCGCCAGCAGCGTCCCGAATGCCAGCGCCTCGCCCATGCCCCAGTCGATGCCCTCCCCGCTCTCAACCATGTTGCGCCGCGCCTCGTACACCTGCAGCGGGTTAGTGCCAACAGATATTTCCATTGTCAGCTGGCTGGGTGAGCAAGTGTATGACTCCACCATGTTGCGCCGCGCCTCGTACACCTGCAGCGGGGGTGACAGCGCAACAAACACACTCAGCTACCAGTTGGTTTGCTGAGCACGCGAAGTTACGGCATGAGATGATGCAGCCTGTGCTGCAGCGCACCCCAGCCGCCCTGCCCAGGGCTGCGGACCCAGCCCAACTTTGAGAGTCGCAACCCTTGGCACACAGTACATCCGACTTGCTTTTGCGATTTGGCGGTGCGGCGTGAAGTCCTCGGGCAGCCGCGTGATGGCGTAGCCCACCTCCTGTGGGAGGAGAGCAGCATTGGCGCAACGAATGGTGCATTAGATAAAACGTTCCTGAAGAAACTAAACTGTAGCCGCGTGATGGCGTAGCCCACCTCCTGCGGGAGGAGAGCGGCAGTCACCAAAGCAATGGTGTGCAGTTAATGCATTCGTGGAGACTGCAGCCGCGTGATGGCGCAGCCCACCTCCTGTAGTACAGAAAACAGTTGGTGCGATTCACAGTCAATAACACATCAATGTAAAGTGCAGCATCCAACCCTCGAATAATCCCTGTTAAACCTGCCAACTAACCATGCATACAACACAGCATGCCCCTGAATTCGACAACAACGTGCGCACCCTGAGCAGGTCCATGGGCACGCCGGTGTTGCGGATGCGTGAGTGCTGCGAGGGGCTCATGAAGCCCGCCCAGTACGACGACAGCCAGTCGCTCTGCGGGAGGCGGGAGGGCAGCAGCGGCTGGTGGTGAAGGGCAGCGGCAGCTGGGACGCCGCATGTAGAGCCAAGCCAAGCCACGCCTTCTGCATCCTTCATGACACAGAAACCAATCCAGTAGTCCACTTCTTTTGTTGCAAAACCCAAGCCCGAAGCACCTTCTTGGGCTTGTAGTCCTTGGCGCCCTCAAACGCGTCGTGCAGCATCTTCTGCACCTTGTCGCTGATGGACCGAATCTGCCAGAAGGAATGGAGAATTGAGGGCAGGGCCGACTGAAGGTTGCCACGAGGCATCCAATGGGTTGTACCTGCGGATGCATCGCATGCTGAGGAGCACAACACGAGGCACAGTGGACCGTCGAGCACAGCGCGACAGCACAGCACCTCGAATGCTGCAGCACAGCGCAGCGCAGCACAGCACAGCGCAGCGTACCTGCTCCTTGGGGATGCTGCCCTCCCGCAGCAGGCGGTCCTGGTACACCTGCGGTGGCAAAAAAGTGTGGGGGCACGCAAGTGGTGAGGGCGCTGCAACCCAGCCAGACTGCAGAGCAGCAGGCTGCCCTGATACACCTGCGGTGCCAAGCAGTGTGGAGCAAGAGAATGGTAAAGAAGGTAGTTAAGCCACTGCAACCCAGCCACAGTACATGGTTGTTTCAACCAAACCGCTTGGTGCTGCCCTGGACAAGCAGTGATAGGCCCACACAGCAGCCAGCTTCGCACATTCAGCGCGTTCTTGTGCCGCTTGATGGCCTGGTACATGAGCGGCTGCGTGAACATGGGCTCGTCAATCTCGTTGTGCCTGCAACCAAAGATGGGGCAGAGTTGCATGGCAAGTAATTGAGCGGCTACATAAACATGGGCTCGTCAATCTCGTTGTGCCTGCATGCAGTGGGGAGCGGGCAGGGCTGAAGCTAGATGCGCGTGCTGCTGCTGCTTGGGGAGTTGGGGCAGAGGACAGGCTGGTGCACAAACAGCGGCATGGCAACCAGGGGCTAAGGCGGGCACGTGTTTTGGCACGCCGCCTGCTCGCACACCCATCATCCATGTCCACCATTCTGCCCCACCCACCCGTAGCGGCGGTATCCAATCAGGTTGATCACAACTTACCTGACCATGGCAAGCAAGCACACATTGAATGCCAGCCCACACACCCACCCGTAGCGGCGGTAGCCGATCAGGTCAATCACCACGTCGCTCTTGAACTCCTGGCGCCACTCTGCCGCCAGCTCGCACACCCGCACCTGCGGGGAAATACAGGCAGGCACAGGCGGTGACGGGGTTACACAGGCGACTCGTAGGCGGCTTGTGGGAGGGTTAGGTGGCGAGCAAGGGTCCATTGGTGACCAGTGTGCAGGGGCGCTGCAATGCTGCAACACTTGCTCAGTGGACTCATGCCGGTGCGGGCACGTGGCCAGGTTTAAGCCCACGCTTTGCCTGCTTTCAGCCCCAGACCAGGGTGCACACCAGGCACGTTCATTGGCACAACGACACAAGTGTGAAAACAGGTCACGCACCACCGCCTCGGCGTCGTCGGCGTTGACGTGGAACACGGGGCAGGCCAGCGCCTTGGCCACGTCTGAAGGGCAGGGAGCGGGTGTTTGTCATGCAGGCAAGTCAGTCAACAGGGCTGATTGAGAGAAAGACTTGGCCAATGAGGCGAGCGCACGGGGCAGGCCAGCGCCTTGGCCACGTCTGGAGGGAGGGAGCGGGGTTGCGGGCGGCAATGAGGGCGGGGGACGGTCGGTGGAAAATGGAGCTCCACGAGGGCTGGCCAGCAAGCAAGGACCGCAATTTGCAAGGCCCGCTGCCGCACCCGTGCAATAGGGGCTGCTGCGCGACTTGCGGGGGTCGGTGGTGAAGGCAACCTGTGGGGGCGGAGGGCACACAGAACGGCGCGGCTTGGATGGGAGCTTGGTTGAGCAGGGCAGGGGACGGCTGGGGTGCCGGGTGGACGGTGGCAGTGCGCTGGCTGGCGGAAGAATGGACCGAATCCTGCCCAAAACGACCCCGTTACCAGCCAGCAGTTTCCTGATTGTTCACTACCAGGTGGATGGTGCCGCCCCTCCAAAAAAACCTCTTTCACAGGAGTTACCCATAAGGTTTGTCACAATCATTCCGCACCTGGTTGTTGACCACCAGGTGGATGGTGCCGCCCACCGTGTACTCAGGCAGCTGAGACATATCCAGCGCCTCGTACACAATGCCCTGGCCTGCAGGCATGCCGGGCATTGCGAAGGGAAAATCAGCCTTGAGCGCCAGGAGCGACGCGCCCCGACAGAAGGGCGACCAGGCCCCAACACACAACAGCCGCCCCTGCCACACCACGCCAACTCTGCTGGCTGCAAACCCCGGCTGGTTGCAAACCCCGGCTGGTTGCAAACCCCGGCTGGTTGCAAACCCCGGCCGCGCGCACCTGCAAACGCGCCGTCGCCGTGCAGCAGGATGGGCATGTTGGCGGTGCGCGACTGGTCGTCGCTGTAGTACTGCTTGGCGCGCACCTGCGGGGGAATGCAACATCCAGCACTGGTCAAAATGCGACAGCTTTCCCAATGGCCACCGGGTTTGAGCGTCACAACAGCTCGGGGCTGCCTAGCTTGAAATCCTTTAGCACCGAACATTCAGCCCAAGCGCACCTTGCCCATGGCCACGGTGTTGACTGCCTCCAGGTGGGAGGGGTTGGCCAGCAGCGACAGGTGGATGCGCTTGCCTGCGACATAAGGAAGTTGGGTGGGCATGTCCCTGGTTACAACCTGCCAGCAGCGACAGGTGGATGCGCTTGCCTGCAATCATGAAGAGAAAAGTTGCAAAAAACGCCAGGCAAGGGTGGACTGAAGTCGCAGCATGTAGGGCAGCGGCTGGTGTGCGAAAACAGCGCACGTGGATCGGCTGCTGCCGGCGGCTGCGAGGCAGCAGCCGATCCACCCACACACACGATCCTGCGCGCCGCTAGCAGGGGGCTGCCATTGTGTGAGGTGCCCATGAGCACTCCCCCCCCTGCCTGTGCCAACCAACCTATGAAAGCCGCACTGCTGATGATGGGGCGGCTGTAGCAGGCGCCCAGGTGGCACTTCTTCTTGCAACCAGCCCCAGGCCTCAAAACAAGAAAACAACAGCACACACCGCTGATGGTGGGGCGGTCGTAGCGGGTGCCCAGTGTGGTACTTCACACTTCACATCTCCCGAACCAATCACAAACCACCACATTAGCACGATGTGCATCCCCTTTACTGCACTGGACAAGCACGCACGCACCGCTGATGGTGGGGCGGCCGTACGAAGTGCCCAGGTGGTACTTCTCCTGGCAACCAGCCCTCAAACCAAAAGAACAGAACAACTCACCGCTGATGGTGGGGCGGTCGTACGAAGTGCCCAGGTGGTACTTCACATCTCCCGAGCCCATGTAAGTGTCCGGATCATCAGGGCTGACCTCCTTCACGGGCTTGCGCCCAGCAAACTCGCTGAACACCTGCAGATAACATACAATAGAAAAGTGTGCAAGGAGTAAAGGGCGAGTGGAGCGTCAGCCAGAAAGGCCGCAAACTCGCTGAACACCTGCAGGCAAGGGGCGTGTGTGTTTGGATGAATGAGCGCATGAAGCGTCAACCAAGAAGCCCCGCAAACTCGCTGAACACCTGCAGAAAGGGTGGTGTGTGTGGGCATGGAGCGTCAAGCAGAGCGCCCCGCAGCTTGTGGCGGGTGCGAGACGTGAATGTTGTGGAGCGGCGGCCAGCCACCCCGTGCCCTTTAACCGCAGTGCACACCGGCCAGCCCTCCAAACAATCGCACACCGCGCAAATGCAAAGATACAACTAGCCAACCGCCCCGCACCTGCTCCATGGGCTTGAGCGTCGGCGAGGCCCAACAAAAACCACAAACCAACAAACATATGGCGACCGCCCTTGCTACCCCACCTGCTCCATGGGCTTGCGCATCAGGCTAAAGACAACAGCCTGCAGTAAATTACTTTCAAGCATGCTGGGCCATGCCAATCAACTGCCTCCCACCTGCTCCATGGGCTTGCGCATCACGTTGGCCAGCACGTTGAGGCGGCCTGCGGGTTAAGCGGGGCATGGGGCATGAGCAAATTGAAGGCAATCTTCCCCAGCCAAACAAGCGCAGGCATGCCAATGCCATATCAGAAGTCCAGCATTCAACCAGTCAGCTCACCGCGGTGCGGCATGCCGATCACCACGCTCTCCAACCCCAGGTCCGCTCCGCGATCGATCAGCGCCTTCATGCCCGGAATCAGGGCCTCGCAGCCCTCCAGGCCGAAGCTGCAAATAGGGAAGCAAGGTTGAGCAGATTACTGGTTTGAAGCTGAGCATGGGGCAGCCAGCATGCGCAGCAACAGCCTCCTACCCTGCCGTCCACACACGCTGCAGCAGCACAATGCATAGCGCATGCCAACTAAGCAGCCGCTAACGATCAGACCGACTGCTCCAAGATCAGGACAAAAAAGGGGAACAACTCACCGCTTGGCGGCGGTGTACTTGTTGGCCAGGAAGGACTCAAACATCTCGCTCCACGTCAGCCTGCGGGCGACAGCAGCATCAGGTGAGCTTGCACAACACATTGCCGGCAGCGCACTCCTCCTTATAACCTCGGTGCTCTGCACCACGCGGCACCACGTCGTCGCAGCTGCAGCAATTGGCAGAGCAGCAGCTGCAGGCAGCCCTGCCCCTGCGCACTCCCCCTTCAAGCAGCGTCTCCTCCTGGCGCACTCCCAACCCTACTCAATAGGCCTGTCCTGCTGCATTGTATTGCAACAATCATCACCTGTCTAGGATGCGCAGCTTCTCCTCCCGGCTGTACTCCTGGCGCTCCGCCGTCTCGATGCGCGCGCGCAGCCAGTTGCACTTGTCGCTGTCAGGTATGTGCATGTACTGCAAACGGGGGCAGGGAGGGAGGGGGTGAGGGCGCCAGCGTGCTGAGCCGTCCAGACATGCGGTCAGCGCACTCTAAACCGGGGGGCAACTGCTCAGCAGTGTACATCACACCGCCACAACCAAGCAAAGGCAATCAAATACCATCGGGAAGCGCAGCGCACCTCGTAGCCGATGGCGCCGCAGTACGTCTCGCGCAGGCGCTCCAGGATCTCGCGCAGCGTGCGCACCTGGGGGCAGCGGTGCAAGGGCAGTTGGGGGCACACCATGAGACAGGGTGCGCAGGGGAGGGCGAGATCAGTCGGCGCCAGGAGAATACGCAGCAGAGCACCGAAACAGTTGGCACCATCAGAGCGCGCGGCGAGGGGCAGCAGCGCGAGAAGCAGTAAGGGGTGAGACCAGCAGGTGTGGAATTGGCAAAACGCTCACCTGGCGCCCCTCCGCCATGAACCCCTCCATGTTCCAGGTGCCCAGGTAGAACCTGCGGACAGGGAGCAAAGAGGAAATTCAGTGAGGACTGTGTGCCATGCGTACCGCAGCCCAAAACACGCGCAGGGCAATGCAGGACACGACAGCCATTTGCGGGCTAAGCTCTGGTGTGTAGAGGGGTCCTGCTGTTGCAGAACACAACCATCAAAGAGCACTCATGTCCAGGTCCTTCTCGCTGAAGATAGCACGCAGGCACAGTCGTTCCAACACCGAACGACCCCCCCCCTGTTCCATGACTTACTCCCGGTCCAGGTCCTTCTCGGAGAAGCCGTAGTAGGCGGGGTCCAGCTCCTTGATGCGCGGCCGCTCGTCCAGGCCCAGCGGGTCCAGCTGGGCTGCAGGTTTGTGCAAAAATAAGAGGAAACCGTGGCATGCTGAACGCGATCGACAGGCATAATGCGCAAACTGCTTGGCCTCACAGGTATGGCAGCAGCACTTGGCAGCAGCACCCGCTGGTGTGCGCAATGCAACAGTGTGCAGAGGATGACGATCCAGCGTTTGACATTGCACACCCCCGGCGGAATTTACTGCACCAGCACACACAAGACGCCCAGCACCGCAAAGCAGCCCAGTATGAACGGCCTGCAGCATGCAGGCACAGCCGGCGAGCCCCAGCGGCGCACCTGCGTAGTGGCCCATGACCTGGAAGGCACGCACCATGAGCAGCAGGCGCATGCTCTCCTGGATGGTCTGCATGGGTGGGGACAGTGTGCAGCGAGCGTGCATGTGCAGGTCAGGGGAGGTTGCCGGCTGCTGCCTGGGCGGCAATCCATGAAAGCAGCAGTGAGGCAACAGCGGCAGCAGCAGCGCGGCAGCAGCAGCAGCAGCCAGCAGCAAAATGCAGCACGGGCTGTCGCAGTGGCAGACCGCCCAACGGGCCAGCACAGTTACGCTGCATCACCCACGCTGCATCACCCAGCTACGCGGTACCACCAGTCCAGCGCTAAAACTCAGTGCATGCGCACCTGGTTGGAGATGGCGGCCGCGGTCAGCGGTGAGCTGACCTCCCCCTTCTCCCACGCATCGTACGCCTCCGCCACAGCCTCCGCCGGCACGCCCATGTCTGCAAGAAACAAGACAGGGCGGGCAAATGGAGCAAATGAGAAACAGCATGGTTGGTTGTGCACGCATAAAAAAAGCCTCCGGCACGGCCTCCTCAGGCACGCCCACGTCTGCACAATTTGGGGCGGAAGAATGGCGATCGGCAGGCAACATGGCTGGCGGCACCAGTTGGACATATCAAGCGCGAGGTGCTGCTTTCCAGCAGCATGGTACAGCGCCACAACTCTTGGCAGCAGCTTGCGTCCGGAATGGAACGGTCGCAGGCGGGCGCTGCCAGCCATGGGTGAGAATTGTCGCTGACGACGCCCAGCCAGGGGCATTTAAACGCCGGGCAGGTGTAGCTGCAACCACGCTGCACAAGCCAGCCGTGCAGGGGCGAGCGCTGATCAAGCCAGCAGAGCCCAGCCAGCTGCAAAGCCTCAATGAGCCGGGAGCCGGTCAAACCGGCGGTCAACCGCCTTTGTCCAGCTGCTTCCGCTGGCGCCCGCCCGCCTGGCTTGTCTCCGTCGCTGAATGGCTGATCCAAGTCTGTGTGCATAGACTGCCCAGCTGCTGCACTGTGCAGCACTGAAGTGTGTGGCATGCCTGCCACCCCACAGAGAATCCGCGGGCGCCACAAACGAGCAGTGCGCCGCCGGCCCTGTCTGGCTGCTCTGGTGGGCTGTGCGGCCCTCCCGCCCTCCCACAAACTGCCCAAACCCCACCCCCGCTTGCTCAGCTGCCCGGCAGCCAGCCCACAAACGGCCGATGAGTCGCAGCAGCACGGGTGCAGCGACGGCGGCGGCCGGCGGCAGCGGCGGCGGCCCCCCAGGGCAAACCCTTGCCCCGCGCGCACCCATGGAGTGGAAGAACGAGGCCCACGACTTGTCCACGCTCTTGGGGTTGCTCCTGTAGCGCTCCTCCAGCTCCTCCAGGTAGGTCGAGGAGGTGCCGTCCAAAAACGAGTCCTTCAGCTTGCTGAGCGGCACCGGCTGGGGCTCCTGCTGCACGCCGCCGCCCGATCCCGTTATCTGGCGAGCCAGGGCGGGCAGCCGGGACGACGCCCGCCTGCCCACGCGGGCCGACTGCGAGAGCATAGCGTGCGCTAAACGGTCATCCGAGGGCCCAGGGCAGGCGGCAAGCCGCAGGAGAGTGCTCCCCGACAGCCCGGCTCGGGGCACTTGTCGCCGCCGACGTGGCCGCGCAGCATGCCGCCGCACGTTGCGGTGGAAGTTTTGTTCTCCTTTTCTCGCCAGTTTACCTTTCTGTTTGCTTCAAACATGTCTCAGTTGCTGTCGAGGAGCAGCAGGACTTCACTGACTTCCATCAGCCGCACAACGGGCCGCCGCTTGCCACCTGACCGGCTTGGGGGGAGCCGGGCGGGCGGCGGAAGGCGCACCAGCATGCAACGCCTGAGCATCACTGGCGGCAGTTTTTGCCGGCACACAAGGTAGCATATCGTTCGAGGTGGAGCTGCAACATGGTGCGTTCCGATCAACTTCCCCAGCAATGCTGCGCAGGCACCACGGATCGAAAGGCAGGGCAGGAGCCGGGCAGCCAGCGAGTCGCCCGCCTGGGGCTGCCAGATTTGCCTGGTTTGACCGATGCTGACGAGCCCATCCTTCCACTGTGTGTTAATGGGATGTTTGAGCGCTGCGTGCTTACTCTCGATGAGCACAGCAACCGGGATGGTCCTGCAAGCAGCGAGGCCGAGGCGGTAGGGAACAGAGCAGGTTGCGAGCAAAATACAGCATGTTGCCAGCTCAACTGCACAGCTGCACGGCTCCTTCCAGTGGCATCGAATGTCTACAAGGAAGAGCTTGCACTTGCAATCATAATAGCGCATGTTTGCTCGGCCATGCGAGTGCATGATGCGTGGCAGCGCAGCTGGGCAAGCGATGCAGTACATGGCCCTCCAGGCTTGCTGTCTTGCCGCACCTGGGTGTGCTGCTGCCTTCGGCAACTGTCAATATGTTTAAGGGCACTTTACGCCTCTGCAAAACTGACCTGGTACCAGTAGGGCAGTTTGCAAGGGCGGTTTGGCGCCCAGGCAAGTGCCGCCGCCCGCCCCCGTGCCCCCTCGCCCCCGCCTGTTCCAGCGCGGGGCGGGGCCTGCCCGCCGCTCAATTTGCCCTGGGTAGCTGCAAAGGGAGTATGGCAAGGAGATCGGGGGGCTCGGACGAGCGGTGAATGCCCCAGGTTCAAGGAGAGTGTTGACAGGCAGGCTTCCCAACCGGTCTCAGTTTTCAGCGCGACGGCTGCTTGCAGTGCCCTCCTGGCTGCTCCACACGCTGCGTACTGTAGCCAAGAGCGCAGTGCGGGATCAGAGGTCGGACTGGGCAGCGTGCAAGAGCGGCAAGCAGCAGTCGACCGGGCAGCAGGTGCGCTCGGGGCTCTGGGGCTTTGTCACCAGGTAACAGAGCGCATACTCAACCGTCTGGCAGCGTGCCGGGGCCGCCAGGTCGCTGCAGCTGACTGCCATTCCCATCAGCGGCCCGGCAGTGCTCGTTGCTTTGCCCCAGCCCTTGCAAGCGGTTGCAGTAGAGATTTGGAAGCGTTTCAGCGCGGGAAGTTGCGGCACCGCCGCGCAGTTGGGCCGCCCCGCCTCCCGCCCGCCCCAACTGCGCGTCCGTTGCCCCGTTCGCGACCCTGCTCCCGTGCAGTCTGTGCACCATTACGGCTGCCCAAACGCACAGGCAGCAACCTCATACATAGAAGCAGCAGCGGCGGGCATGGAGCGCAGCTAGGGTGGCGCCGTCTGACAGCCAGCTCATGACGACGCAGGCGGCGGTGGCGACGCAGCCCGCCGCCAACGGCTCGGCGGCGGGCACCTCCGCTGCAGCCGTCAAAGAAGAGGCCTCGCCAGCGCCGTCAGATGCCAAGGCTGCCGCAGCGGCAGCTGCAGCAGGTGCCAGCGCTGTTGACGGCGCGCGGCATTCGGGCAGCCCAGCCGTGGCGGCACCCAGCGGGGATGCCAGCGCACGAGCCACGCCCGATGCGGCAGCAGCAGGTGGCGCGGCCGATGCAGCGCCCAGCAAAGAGGACGAGGAGCAGCGGAAGCTGGAGGACGAAATTTTGGCGGAAGGGCAGGCCATTGCCGGCGTGCGTGCCCTGCTAGCCAAGGCCTTCAGGTGATGCTTGCTTGAATCATGCAATTGCTAGAGGGAGGTCGACGTGTGCGTGTGCGTGCATGGCATGCAGCTTTTGTGGATTGCAGCCTGCACTTGCTGTAGTAGTAGCATGCTGCTGCGGCTGCACCTCGTCACGTGCATGTTCTGCACAGTTCCCGCAAGCAGCAGTTTCGCATGTCGCACAATCCCCAGTTGTTCCAACGCTGAGTGCACATAGTTACTCGATCAACGCACCTGCAACCAGCGGCCCTCACCTGCTGTCAATGCTGTTCTTTGCTCCTTGCCCCTGCAGCCGCCCTGCTGAGGAGCCTGCTGTGCCGCTGGGCCACTGGGGCTTCCTCATGCGGGAAATGCAGTGGCTAGCAAACGACATGGCGCAGGTGCGCGACTGCACTCAGCCCTCAGCACTCAGCTGTGCTAAATGCCTCTTATAGGACACGCCTGCTCACACCCTGTGTTGCCTGTGCCACAATCAAGAGACTCCATCCGGGCGAACCTTGTTGATTTGCAGGAGCGGCTCTGGAAGCAGGCGGCGGCAATGGCGATAGCTTACGAAGTTGCCCGCATGCGCGGCAAGTGGCAGGGCTGGCTTTGCTGCTATTCGAGGGTTGGACTGAGCACCTGCAGCCTGCACGTGCAGCTGGATAGTGTATGGCGTTGAACTAAAGCAGCGGGCAGCAAAATGTTGCCCACTGTTGCTGGTTGCTGATGCGGCCGCTGCCCCTCCCATGCTCGCCATGTGCAGGCAAGTTCAAGCTCAAGCCACCGCCCGAGGGCCAGCGGCGGTGAGTGCGCCTCGTCGGTGGCATGCTGCAGCTGTCTGTTTCATCGGGAAAATGTCCGCTGCACACAGCTGTTGCTAGTGAGTGTTTGACGATGCTGGTGGTGCTTCACGTTTGGTTCTCTGGGGTCGGTTGTAACCCTCTGTACTGCCTGTCTGCAGGTACCATGATGAGCTGGCAGCTCTGCGCGCAGCGGCCGCCAAGGAGGCGGGGGCAGAAAAGGCGGGCGGGCGGCGGTCAGGTGCGCTCGGGGGACACACAGTGCTAGCTGGATGGCTGCGCAGCTGCGATCAGATACATGTCACCAGTGGATGGGAAGCGAAATCATGTTGTGCAAACGTGGCTGCACAAAGTTGTGCTTGTGCTTGCTCCTCGCCTCACCCTGCACATGCCGCTCCCCTGCTCTCCCTTCGCGTGGCGCAGCCAGCAAGGCGGCGGCGGCAGACGCCAGCGCGGCAGCTGCGCTGAAGCTGGACCCCGCGGATGACCCCATTTGGCGGGACATTGAGGAGTACAGCAAGGAGCTGGAGCTGCCGGCCACCCCGCCCACAGAGTGAGCCGAATGGGGAGGGTGTGGGTGCTGGCTGGTGAACGCTGGAGAGCCGCCTTGATGGTGGTTGCTGCAAGGCGTGCGAGTGCATGTTGCTGGCTGAGGTGTGGGGCCCCTAGCACGTGGCAGTCTCGCTGCGGCATGCCAACGAGACCGAGCGCCCAGCGTAAAGGCAGCCTGCGGGCACAAGCGCCCTTGCATGCACCTGTAGCTGACCCACCTCTACCTGGCTGTTCCATTTGTGCAGCGACCTTGGCAAGGCGCTGGCGCTGACGTGGCAGCACGATTCCGAGTTCCAGGTGCGGCCTCCTGCTTGCAGTTCGAATGGCGGTTGAGAAAGCACTTGACCAAGCCATCTGAAAGCCTTGCCATGGCGCATGCAATGTGCACGCAACTTGCAGGCCAGCTGCTGGACCTCTCTGGCCTGCTGCTGATATGGGGATGTGCCGCCTGCACGGGTCACGAGCTGCTAGCAAGTCTCGGCAGCTAAGACGAGCTCACCTGCTGGCTGTCCGGCTGCTCGCATGCCCACCCATTTGTTGCTCTTATGCTGACTTGTTCGCTGTCCGGCTGCTTGCATGGTGTGCTGCAGGCGGCGCTGGAGGCGCAGTTGATGCGGTCGGATGTGGAGCGCATGATGCGGGAGGAGATGGTGGGTGCTCGCATTTTGTGCACTGCCTGCATTCACATCCAGTCTTCTCTGACAAGGCTTGACATCGCATGGCACCGCATTATCTGTTCAGGTGCCGCTGGTCGTGCGGCCTTGCACTGCCTGCCGATCAGCAGCAAGCAGGCTTAGTCGTGTGCTGTCAGTCTGATTAATTGCAACTCTTTTCTTATACATGCAGGCTGCGCGGGAGTACCGCTTTGAGTACGAGGCGGCGCTGGCCAGCCACCACATGGCGGTGCAAGAGCAGAACCGGCGAGCCATGCGCCTCGACGCTGACATGGCGGACGCGGGTGTGTGGGCTGGCTGCTGTAATTCTGCTCTTGTTTGGCTGCTGTGCGGGCCATGGCAACGCGGACGCAGCGCGGCAGGGGGCTCCCATGCCGGCTGCCGCATTGAGCAGAGGGTTGCTGCCCAGTGGGTGAGCGGGCGACAAGAAGGCCCACATACGTCATGGTATCCTTCACACCCTGCTTGGCTTGTTGGTGCTCTCCACACAGAGGGCCTGCTGCCCATGGATGAAGATGAAGCAGATGACGAGGTGGCGCGGCAAGAAGGCAAAGCGTCTTCATCCCTCCTTCACACTTCGTTGTTCTTCCACGTCTTCACATCTCGCAGAGGGCCTGCTGCCCATGGATGAGGACGAGGCGGACGACGAGGTGGGCGGCAAGAAGGCCAAGGCGCGCAAGCGGGCGCGCAGCGGCTACCTGCTCGACGACCTGGCCAGCGTGGGCGCACCGCCTGATGAGACAGGTGCGTGAACCAGCAGCACGGTTCCATCGATCGCATGCTTTGGGCTTTTTAGCGGTCGTGGACAGCAAGCGGACAGCTGCACAACCTTGCTGACACTGCCACACCCTCCCCTGCTTGCCCAGGGCCCCGGTCGCTACTGCATTCAAACCATATGACCCGCTGTGATTTGAGCCGTGTCTCTGCTGCTGCCATGCGGTGCAGACTCGGTTCCCAAGGGTGGCCTTAAGGGCCGGGCTGCACCACTCCCTTGCTCACTTTTCTACTGTCATTCACCATGCTTGACACCCCACGCCCCATCACTTTCGCATCATCCGCAGACTCTGTGCCCAAGGGCGGGCCCAAGGGCCCCGGCCGCCAGTTCATCGAGGACACGTACCTGCAGCGCAAGCGGCGGCGCGAGCGCTACAAGTGAGGGGGTGTTGATTGTTCAGTTGACCGCCGCCGCTGGGATGTGGCATGTGGGGTGTGCTGGGGCAGCGCAAGCGGCGGTGCGAGCGCTACAAGTGAGGGGGGTTGTTGATTGCTCAAATGGCCGCCGCTGCCCTGCGCACTGCTGGGGAGGGGGGGTGGGCCAGGGATGTATTAGCAGCGCAGCAGTTTGGAGGGCCTGCCGCTGCGCTCAGCAACTGATCTGCCGTGCACTGAATATGACTTGCACTGCGCAGGGACGTGGATGTGGACTACGATGTGGGCATGGAGACGGCGGGGCGGTACGGCACGCGTGGCAACCGGCAGATGGCCACCCGGGCGGGTGCTTCGCGCGCGCAGGTGCGGGCAGCTGGCTGAGAAGTGGTGTATTGTAGCTTTGGCGGGCAGGAGGACAGCAGGGGCAGGGCTAGCCGCACGCCGCTGCCCCATCCCAATTCCTCCCCTCGTCTCGTGGGCCCATTCCAACGCTTCCATCAAGACTCACGCCACCCTTCCCCTGCCACATCCTCACCCCTCCCCCCCCCCAGGACCCCAACAAGCGCAAGCAGCAGCTGGGCGGGGAGGCGTACGGCGGTGTCGGCGGCGGCGGCGGGCAGGGCGCCATGGCCCGGCACGGAGCGGTGCGCCCCACACACCCGCAGGCCGCGGTGCCGGGTCCGGTCATTTGGAGCAAGCCGGAGGACGACCTGTTGCTGGCAATCACGCACGAATTCGGCGTCAACTGGACCATGGTGAGAGGGGGCGGGGGCGGGGGCCACTGTAGCATGCCACACAGCGAAAACGTGCCGTGCTGTACATGGGAAGCTCTTTGCTGCTACCCTGGCGTGCCTTGGCTGTGCGCGGCCTTTAAAATTGTCCAAACTCAAATTGCGCCGCCGCCTGCAGCGCTTCACCCTTGCACTGCATTTCACTGCTCTGCAGGTCTCCGAGGTGCTCAGCCTGAGCCTGAGCATGCAGGGCATCTTCCGGCCGCCGCACCTGTGCAAGCAGCGCTTCCGCCAAATCACGGTGAGAGGCTGGGGCTGGCAAGTGGCTGGCTGGCCGTGTGGGAAACAGAGCGGCTTGGGTGTGGGCGGGACAGAGTTTGCGGACAAAACAGGCAGAATTTGCCTGGATGGTAGCAGTTTTTGTCGCCGCTTGCTCTACTGCTACCACACCCATCTTTGCCACAACTTCTGGAACCCCCTGCCCCCTGCGCGCAGACGCCGCTGCTGCAGCAGCAGGCGCAGCAGCAGGCGCCGCCCGGCACGGAGGTGCGCCTTGCAGGGGCGAGGGAGGACATCAGGCGGTTGCTATCCATCCAGCTCTGGCTGTACTGTTGTCTTTTTGGAAAGCTGGCTGTCCTGTTGTCTTCTTGCAACAGCACTGACCACAGCAAGACTGAAGGCGCTTCCATCCCAAACTGAACTCGGTCTACCTCCTGAGTTTTATTTCTTCCGCAGGTGCCGCCCGTGGACTACAGCGAGGACAAGGCGCTGATGGCGCTGTACATGGCCATGTCCAAGCAGCAGGTGGGGGGCTGGGGCTGCTACTTCTGGCGGGGCAGCGGAGGCGCCGCTGCTGCGGCCTGCTGTGCAATTGGTGAGAGTGTATCATGCGTAGCCAAGCCTGCAACTGCCCACATCACGTGTTGTTCTCGCTGGCAGGCGCGCGAGCTGATTGTCATGTCGCTGCCGGTGCACATTAATCGCGTTGAAAGGCATGCTCACTCCATCCGCAACTGCCCCCACATGCACTATCCGCAGGCGCGCGAGCTGATTGTCATGTCGCTGCCGGTGCACGACGACGTCATGATGCGCATGCTCGAGGCGCTGGTGCAAGTGGGGGCCACAGCCAAGCAGCGCCGCCAGCTGGTGAGCGGCAGCAGGGGGAGGGGGGGCAGAAGAGTTGTGCAGAGCAATTGCAGGCTTTGGTCACAGTGGCTCACGCCGTTGCAACGCATCTGGCTGCATCTGGATCATACCCTGCAGTCCTCCACCGCCAGCCGGCACAGTGCATCGCTGCGGCGTTCCCTCATTCAGCACCTGCACGCCACTTATCATTCCTGCTGTGTTCATTGTCGGTTCTTTGCAGGAGGAGAAGCGCAACGAGGTGCGCAAGATTGCTGAGCCGCACCCCTCGCACGGCACGGTGCACCAGCTGGTAATGGCCAAAACGGGGAACAAGCACCTCACGCCCATGGAGCTGGCTGTGCAAGTGGACGTGGCGTACGCGCAGCAGGCCAAGCAGCACCAGATGCTGGCGCAGCAGGCGCAGCAGGCGGCGCAGCTGCAGGCGCAGGCCGCGCCGCCGCCGCCGGGGCAGCAGGCAGCGGCGGCTGCTGCGGCCGCCGCGGCTGCCCCGCCGCCGCAGGGCACCGCTCCGGGCGCACAGCAGGGGCAGCAGGCGGCACAGCAGGCAGTGCAGCAGCAGGCGGGCGCACCCAGCCCCGCTGTGCAAGGCATGCCGGCTCACAGCGGTGCGCCCGGCGTGGCGGCTGGCACGCCCGCCGGTGCGCCCGGCCTGGCGGCGCAGCAGCAGCAGGCGGCGCAGCAGCAAGGCATGCCAAGCTCAGCTACGCCGCCGCTTCCTGCCGGTCTGCCGGGCCAGCCGGGCAGCGCCGGCACGCCAGGGGCAGCGGGCATGCCTGCGCCGGGCCAGGGAGCACCCTCCCCGGTGGGTGCGCCCGGCCAGGCGCCCGCGCCGCGGCCGCAGCAGCAGCAGATCACGCTGCAGCAGCTCAACCACATTCTGGACACCGGCAAGCTGCCCAACGGCCAGGTTGGCAACGGGTGTACAGCAAAACAGATGTGCCTTGTTTGCAAATGACGGGTGTGCTACGTAACAGCGCTGACCTGTGCCGCTGACCTGCTGCCCACATCCCTGCCACGACCCGTGCCTCTCCTTGCCACTCCTGCGCATTGCCTTGCAGCCATTGCACGGCGGTGCAAGCACTCTCTGATCGCCCACCACACTTCCCTGCCTCCCGCAGCCGCTGGAGCCCCAGATGCGCAAGGCGATCGAGGATAAGAAGAACGCGTACCTGGCGCAGATGGCGGCTGTGCAGCAGCGCCAGATGATGATGATGCAGCAGCAGCAGGCGGGCGGCGCACCGGGCGGCGCCCCCGGGCAGGGCCCCTCCGCCGCCCAGGCGGCCATGCAGGCGGCGCAGCAGGCGGCGGCGGTGCAGGCGGGCATGCGGCCGGCCATGCAAATGGGGGGCGCGCCCATGTTCCGGCCAGGGCTGCCACCTGGCGCAGGCGGCATGCCGGGCATGCAGGCGGGGATGCCGCCAGGGGCGGGCATGCCTGGGCAGCCCATGGGCATGCAGGTGAATATGAAGGGCGGCGTGGCGGGGTGGTAGCTGGGGGTCTTGGGTCTTGTCGGCATGAACTTGGCTGGCTCTGAGTACACGTGCGTGCCTGGTGAGGGCGCGAGTGGTTTAGGTTTCATTTGCATCATTTGCATGAACTTGGCTTGCTCTGGATGCACGTGCATGTCCACCGGTCACCCACACTCACTCGCCCCTGTTTGCCTGCCCCCCTTCAGCATATGATGGGCGCTCCAGGGATGGGCATGCAGCCCATGCAGCCGGGCATGCAGGTAAGCAATCGCCAGCTGCTGCCTGCTTGCACATGCTTGCGCCTGTTGGCACCGGCTTGGCAGCCTGGGCAGTCTTGGGTGCACAGGGCAGCCACGGCTGCATGCCTCTTCCGTCCGCTGGCATGCCTCTGAATATTGCTGCCACTGCCGCGCCTCTTCCTCCTGCAGCAAATGAGCGCGGCCGCTGCCGCGCAGCAGCAGGCCATCATGCAGCAGTTTGCCATGCAGCAGCAGGCGCAGATGGCAGCGGCAGCCCAGGCGCAGCCCGGCGCACAGCCGCCCGGCGCCTGAGGTATCGCAGCAGCCAGCACCTGAGATGCGCTCCGCTGCAATCACCCTCCGCCATTAGATGCCTGGGTACCTATGTAGGAATAAGCTTTTCCGGGCGTGTGCCCACCTGCCTGTGCAAGGCGGGCAGCGCCGCCTCGTCTTCCCGTGTGGTTGCTGCTGTCTCCTGCCTGCTGTGCTATGCCTGCTGTGCTGTGCTGTGCCGTGCTGTGCTGTGCTGTCTGCTAGCTGGTTAGCCTCGTGCCGCTCCCCACCCTCCCTCTCCCGCCTGTGACTCACACCCCAAATGACCGCGTCGTTTCATTCGCTCCAGCACCCACCCAACTACTCAAGGTTTGTACAGCTGTAACTGACCCACTGGTGAACGTTGTTGACCAAGCCGCCAACTGAACAGGCAGCAGTGTTCCTGGCGATTTTGGATGTGCCATGACATTACAGTGCAGATACGAGCAACGGCTGCCGAGGTGCATTAGTTTATTCTTTACGAGGCTGGCAAGGGCGACAGGGCTGACGACCAAAAACAGTGCACGGTTATGTTAGAGTCGTACTGGTGGGTAAAAAGTTGCGATACTGCACAGCCAACTTCCAACCATACTGGCTCCTATACATGAGGCTGCGCAGCAGCTCCAGTGCATTATATGTTGCCTGGGCGGCACGAATGTGCTAAGCCTGGAGGCGCGTGCTGCCAGCGGCCAGCCCCGGTGCTGTCACATCCAGCCCAACCACCTTTGGTTCTCTAGTTGCCGTTGCCGCTCGCCTTTCCGTTCTTGGCGGGGATCTCGTACACGGCCGCAGCGCCAACGCCGGAGCCCTGCAGGCAGCAGATAATGCGTGTTGTTTGTTCAACAATGATGCAATGTAGCACTTACGGTGATCACACGCAGGTGGTGGTTGCACATGCCTCCACTACTCCAGGCAAGCCTCACCGCACACATGGAGACCAGCCCATACTTTGGGCCCTGCACTCAAAAAGAAGAGCAGCAGCAGCATTGGGAAGCAAGTGAGAGCACTGCACATATCTGGCAGCCAGCACAAGCCGCCCTCTGCTCCGAGCATGCTGCTCCAAGTGTGCAAACCGCCCTGCCACACACTAAAAACACCCACACAGCCTCAGCTTACCGGGTCGCCGTGCTCCTGGCGTATGGGTAACTTCATGCACCAGCCAACCCTCCCCAATTGTGACCTTTCCCCATCACAACACCCAAGCCACACACAGCCGCACTTACCGGGTCTCCGCTCTCCTGGCGACGGGCAAGCTCGTGCAGCAGCGTCACGGTCTGGCGCACGCCCGTGGCGCCGGCGGGGTGGCCCAGCGCAATGGCGCCTGCGGGTGAGCATCATGAAGGGGTTTGGTTGCTTGGGAGGCAGGCAGCCACAGGCAGTAACAGAATGTGCTGGACAAGCTCGACACGGTTCAGATGCATGGGGCAGAAGCTGCACGAGGCAAGCAGCGCCGTTCTGCATGCCAACCGAGAACACCGCTGCACTGTCCAGCCCACCTCCGTTGGGGTTGACCTTCTCCTCGGGCAGGCCCAGCTGCTCCATGCAGTAGGCAAACTGTGAGCAGGAGGAAGGGAGCGGAAGGATGGGGGTGGGATGCCATGACGCCAGCATGGTCGAGCCGACAGCAATGCGTGCAAAATTGCAAGTTAGGTCAGCAGCATGTGAGGCAGGGAAACAAACTCCAGAGCGGGGCGTGGGAGGGTGTGCCACAGGAGGGGGTGCTGTGGGGTGCGGGCTCCAGAAAGGCTGTACCTGTCAACAGTTGCAAGCGACTCACCTGGCTGGCGACCTCGTTCAGCTCAAACACCCAAAGCCGCTTGTAAAACAAGCTCTTCAACCGGTGTGAAGCGACTCACCTGGCTGGCAAAGGCCTCGTTCAGCTCGAAGACCTCCACCTCCTCCTTGGTGATGCCCGCCCGCTCCAGCGCCTTGGGCACCTGCAGGAATGTGGACATGAGACCGCCTGCTTAGAGCCGTGAAGGAGGGAGCTGCTGGACCTCACGACCGCCCGCTCCAGCGCCTTGGGCACCTGCGGGCCGCCAAGAAACTTTCTTTGAAAGACACCAGGAGATGTTAAGCTGCAGCAGCAAAGCAGTGCCGATAGCGCAGCTGCCAAGCACCAGCAGACGCGTTCGTTGCATTGCAGCTCACGCTGTGGCGCTTAGTGCGATAGGCAGCAAGATGAGCACGGTCTAAGCCCCGCTACACTCGCTGGCACAGGGCACAGCAGACTGATCAACCTTGCACTTGCAGCCAGCTCACCGCCACCAGGGGCGCGGTGCCCATGATGCCCGGCTCCCGGCAACCGCCACATTTTCACAAACCCGATCGACCTTGCAGTTGCAAGCGCTTGCAGTCAGCTCACCGCCACCAGGGGCGCGGTGCCCATGGTGCCCGGCTCCTGCCAACAGCCACATTTTCACAAACCCGATCGACCTTGAAGTTGCAAGCGCTTGCAGTAAGGCTCACCGCCACCAGGGGCGCGGTGCCCATGGTGCCAGGCTCCACAGCCACCTACATTACACGGTGCATTGATCAAATTGAAACTTGAAGCCCAACTCACCGCCACCAGGGGCGCGGTGCCCATGGTGCCCGGCTCCACAGCCACCGGCACAAACGAGCGCAGTGTGGCCAGCACGGGCAGGCCGCGCCGCTCGGCCTCGGCACGGTTCATCATCAGCACCGCAGCCGCACAGTCCGTGTTCTGAGGGAGCGGGGGTTGTAAGGGGAGCATTGACTGGGTGGAGGGCGCAGTTGTTCGCCTGTTTCGTGGAAAAGCAGTCGGCAGATTTACCGGCCAAGCGCTGCATGCAGAGTCGCCATAACTGCATCTGCCGGACGCAGAAAAGCAGCATGCCGCAACGCTTACCGAGCAGCAGTTGCCGGCGGTGACGGTGCCTCCCTTCTTGAAGTACGGCTTCAGCTGCAGGAGTGTGTTGAAGGCAGGAGCAGCAGAATGAGCCTTGGGGCATTACAATCCTGCGCACTCAGCATGCCGCGTAATGAAAGACACATGGACTATGCAAGCCGCGTCGCTGCCATGGACGCACAACACAACGGAACTCGAAAGCAGCACAAAACAGCAGCCCGTGCCTTGGCCAGGGACTCGAGAGTGGAGTCGGCACGAATGGAGTCGTCCGCTGCCACCAGCACCTCCTTGGTGTCTCCTGCAGAGGTAAGGCAGCAAGCTGATCCTCGCTGCAGACCGGCGGAGGTTTACGGTGAGCTGCAAGGCAAGCACCCTGGCTCGCATGCACACCGGGTTGCTGGGAAAGGCATGCTGTGAGAGAGGCTGCGCCATCTGGGCGGCAGCAACCGCCAGCGGACGCATGCGCTTGCTCAGCCAGTCAAGCTGCCTGCATGCAGCACTGAAGAATTAACAACAGCACCCACCTGAAGCATCCTTTCGAGGCACCTTGACTGCCACAATCTCCTGATCGAACTTGCCCGAGGCCTGCAATGGTAGGTGGGGCAGCGGGGAGTCACAATGTGGGCAGCCGTCCCCCAGGCACAGCCAGCAATGGGCAGCTGGCACACCAGCTTGCTTCGCAGCCCTTGGCGACGTTCTGTGTGCTGAACGCGCCGCGTGGGCCTTTGCCCGCAGTTGAGAGGAAGATGCGCCCAAACAGTCGCTCCCACTGCTCTTCTGCCCCGCACCTGTGCGGCGGCGGCCTTGGCGTGTGAAGCGGCGGCAAAGCGGTCCTGTGCCTCCCGCTCCACATGATACTTCTCAGCCACATTCTCGGCGGTCAGGCCTGCAGGGAAGAGGGTAAGGCGATGTAACATGTAGAGTTGCAATGCGGCTTGAAAGCATTGCGCTCCACGTGATACTTCTCAGCCACGTTCTCGGCGGTCAGGCCTGCAGCAAGGGATTGGCAAAGTGAAGGCTTCACTTCACAGCTCATCAGCAACTCAACCGCCTAGACACAGCGCGCCTCTGTCCGCACCACACTCAGCCGGGCATTGGCCAGCCAAACACAAGCACCTACATGCAGCCGCATCGCACAGCACAGCCGCTCACCCAGGGGCAGGCCAATGACCATACCACACCGCGTTCAGCGGAGCCTTCGTGCGTCAGCCAAAAACATGCAACCATGCAACATTAGCCAGGACCCACCCAGAGCCAGGCCAACGTCCTGTGCGTCCTTGCTGCCCTGAATGTAAACAGCTCAGCCGCATCAAAACATGCAGCCAATCAACACAGCAGCATTACCCACCCAGAGCCAGGCCAACGTCCTGCGCATCCTTGCTGCCCTGAATGTAAACAGCTCAGCCGCATCAAAACATGCAGCCAATCAACACAGCAGCATTACCCACCCAGAGCCAGGCCAACGTCCTGCGCATCCTTGCTGCCCTCGATCTTAGGGTTGTCGCTGCCCTGCCAGTCCAGCGGGTCTGGGCACAGAAGGCCGCCGGCAGAGAGGGCGCGGTCCGTGAGTAGCACGCAGCGATTAAGGCATTTTGTTTGTTCCTTAGCTGTCTGATGCCCAAACATCCAGACTGCTGCAGCACAAAGCACACAGCACAAAGATGCAAAGGCTGTCATGAAATGCAGTACGCAAACGCACATGTGCGAAGCTGAGCATACATTTGTGCTCACCCCTTGTGAAGAACTCGATGCCCCCCGCAATGCCAATGTCGATGTACCCAGCCTGAATGGCGGCCGCCATGTTGGCGATGGACTGCAGGCCCGCGCAGCACTGCCTGCGCGAAGGGAAGGGAGAGAAGCGCAGCAGAGGCATGGGCGTGCAAAGGGTTGAGCGGCAAGGCCGAAAGAGAGTAGGCAGGGCTCCCTGGGCGGGCGTAAACACTGAGAGGGCGAGCAGGCAGGCGGGCACTGCTGGCAGCCAGGCAGGCACGGGGCAGCCGGTTCCTCCCGACCACATTCCCTTGCCAGCCGCCACCTTGAGGAACTTGCGAGTTTGCCAAGTGGCCTACCTGTTCACTGTGTAGGCGGGCACGTTCACCGGGAAGCCCGCCAGAATGGTGGCGGAGCGCAGCTGGAGGGGGTAACAGAAAACAGAATCCACAGTGGGCAGCTGAGGGTGAGGCAATGGGTGCAGGCGGCATGAGCAAGCAGCAGGTGGCTGCACGCTCTCTGGCACACCTCAGCCCCTGACACTTGGAGCTTGCAGGCCGCCGGTCGTGCGCGACTGCCGGCAAGCACGGCTAAAAAATTGCCAGCACCAATATTGCCTTGCTACCTGCCCTGCATCTGCACCCCCCTCACCTCGCTGGCGCGCTTGGAGGTGGAGGGGAAGACGGAGCCGAAGCACACATCATCCACTTCCTGTGGCAGCGGGGGCTCACAGAACGCGGCTGTTGCAGTTGGTTTATTAATACCTTAAGGACGGCCAGGGCAGTGCACCGCAGCGTGGCAGCAGGCAGTTGGCACAGCAAGCGCAGCACAGCAGGAGGATCACCAGCATGGCATCGCCCGCCCACCTCGGGCTTCACTCCGGCTCGCTCCACCACGTCCTTCAGCACTGCCACCACCAGATCGTCGGGGAAAGCATCTTTGAACCCGCCCTTCTTGGCGCTGCGGGGAGTGGCGGGGAGGGGGCCAGCTGAGCAGAGGTGAGCGGCAGCGGCAGGCTTAGGGTTTGGCGGCGCAGGAAGGCGGGTGGGCACCCCTGCCGATCCAGCCACTGTGCAGCCAGCCGCCGCCCGGGCAAGCTTGTTAACATGCCGCCAGCCCCTGCCTCACACCCACCGGCAGTTGGCCGTGCGCACAGCTCCCACTATGACCACGTCGCCTGCACAGTCGTGGCAGTGGCCGGTGCCCTTGCCGCTGGTGCCCGACTCGGCGGCGGGGGCGGCCTGCGGAGCGGAAGTGGAAGCAGCCGTGGGGACAGGCAGGAGTTGAGCGCTTCTGTTAGCCCCGCTGGCCTGCTGCTGCTGGATTGCACAGTGTGCGCTCCAGAATACAACGAAGTGTTGTGAGGTAGGCAGCAGGCGGAGCAGGAGGTCGCCAGAATCCGAGCGGCGGCAGGCAAGACGCACCGCTGCCGCCCGGGCCGGCAGCGCCCAGCGCCGCGCGGTGGGGCTGCTGCAGCCCGCCTGGCGCCTGGCAGTGGTGCGGCAGAGGGCGAGCTGGGCGCCTGGGGCGCGCCGTGAAGCGGAGCAGGCACCCGGGATGGGCAGCCACGCTGCCCGCGTCAAAGTACTGGCTGCTGGCTGCATGCGTCACTGATCACTTGCTGGAGGTGATGGGGAAGGGGGAAATGGAAACAACGCACCGTGGGCCGAGATCCCATATCACCGCCGTCGCACAGCGCGGCGCTGCGCGGCGGCGAGGCAATCTGGGGCGCGCCATCGGCTGCTCCGGCACTTTCACCCTAACAGCAGCGACCAACAAGATGCTCACCACCACTCTGGCGCCCTCATCCACGCTCAGGCGGTCGGCCGTGACGGCAACCAGCGCCACCCCCGTGCGCCTGCCCCGCTCCAGCCAGGTGCGCTCCGACTGGGTCAGGAGGCCGCAGGCATCCAAGGGCTCTGGCTGCCGCCGCCGCCGTCGCCGCCGCCGCCGCTTGCAGGCGGCGGTTGGATAGAGCACTGCCGCGGCTCGATCGCAGCGCCTGCGCTGCTTGCGACCCTGCCCGCAGCTTGATTACTGCGATTCAGGCAGGGTTTGGGGCGCAAGCGGCCGCCCTGGCTGCGGGCGGCATGCTTGGTCAAACCGCCCGCCTCCCACCCCGAAGGCGGCCGGGCCCCTCTCCCCCAGTTTTGCCACGCTGCTCAGCGTCCACCCCTTTGCTTCCCTCCACCCCTCTCTCAGGTGCTGGGTGTCACGCAGACCTCGCCCCGCAGCCCCCGCCTGGCGGGCCGCAGCCAGCGGCCCCTCAAGGTGCGACATCGCCTCCGCCAGCTTGGTCTCGCCGCCCGGATTCCCCTGCAATCTTCGCTTCGGGATTCGGGTATCCAGCCCACCCTGGCAAACTCATGCGGCCTGCAAGCTGCCCCTCAATCCTGTCTACCACCATCCCATTTGCTTGTTTATCCAACTGTCTCCTCTTCCCACCTGCCCATTCTCCTTTGCCGCGCAGGTGTGCGCCGCCGCGGCGGTCGACACCGGCCTGCCCACCGCCCGCACCTGCTCCAATGCTCTGCACGATGTGGTCATCGTCTCCGCTGTGCGCACGCCCATGTGCAAGGCAAGTGGCGTAGCTTTGCACCAGTTTAGGGATGCAAGAGGGCGGCATGGATAAGGGGGTTGCGCGCGGATTGGCGGCGGCGCCGCCCGGAGGGAAAAGGGATGAGGGTGCCTGCTGAGCTTCCCAGGTCCACACACACGCACTCTCTGCGGCCATTTACAACCTGCTCACGCAATCTGGCACTCTGTTTCGCTGGCTACTGAGTGCAACGCATGCATGCACATGCCCGCCGCTCCACATGCCTTGCCATGCCCGCACGGTGGCAGCATCAACAGCAGCCGCCTCCCCCCTGTTCATCCTGCCATCCGTCTGGGCACTGCAGGCGCTGGTGGGTGGCTTCTACGAATGGCGTCACGCTACGGGTAGCCCCTGGCTGCTGCTTGTTCCTCAAATTCACCCCTGCAGCCCATGCATTCCATCCCTCGTTCTCCTGCAGGCGATGGTGGGCGGCTTCAAGGACACACCGATCGACGATCTGGTGGTGGCGGTGCTCAAGGAGACGCTCAAGCGCACGGGAGTGAAGCCCGAGGTGGGCGGGGTGCATTGTTCCAGCAAGGGCGGTCAAATCTGGTCGGCACGCGCGGCAGTTGTGGGGAGAGGGCGGCACCAGATTGGGTCCATGCATGCCACACAGGAGGCGGGAGCAATCGACGGGAACAAGAAATCGACTGAAGACTCCCTGTGGTGGGAAATTGTTTGCTCAATCTGATTTGCAGGAGGTGGGCGACGTGGTGTTCGGCAGCGGGCTGGGCCCCTCCTCCAAGCGCGCCAATGAGGCGAGTTGGGATGCGCAGCGGTAGAATGTGCCACACGCTGTGAGCAGTTCCTCGCCGTGCCTGCCAGCCCAGTGCTCGCAAATGCACAGTGCTTGCAAATGCAAGTGCCTTCCAGCGAGAGCAGTTGGCTGGCCAACATGTGAAAGGAGCAGCCTTTGCTGGTTTCATTTGTCTGCAGGTGCGCACGGCCACCATCCTGGCGGGCTTCCCCGTCACCGTTCCAGCCATGACGGTCAACAGGTGCACTCAGAGTCAGAGCACTGCTGCTTTTTGTGGAGATCAGACGTGCAGTCAGCCAGATCACGGCTTTGCTTGCGGGGCTCTGCACTGTGCAAAGCAATTCTCACCGCCCACTTCTGCCTGCTGCCAACCTGTTGCAACCCCTCCCATGCCCCCTCCCTCACCCCCCGCAGGCAGTGCGCCGCGGGCCTGCAGTCCATCGCCGATGCGGCGGCGGGCATTGCGGCCGGCTACTACGACATCGGCATTGCGGGAGGCAAGTAGGCGTGAACTTCTGGGTTGACGGCCTGCAACAGCATGTGCACTGCAGGCTGCCCTCCCTTGCCACGTCGCACGCTGCATCCTGTTAGTACCTCTGCATGTTCGCACGCAGGCGTGGAGAGCATGAGCCATGCGCCGCTCAAGTGGGAGGGCAGCGAGAACCCCAAGGTGGGCGCTGCGCTGCGCTGCGCTGCGCTGCGCTGCGCTGCGCTGCGCTGCGCTGTGCTGTGCTTGGCTAGGCTAGGATGTGCTCTGCTCTGCTGCGCTCCTGTTGCTTTATTAGCCAGGCTTGTGAAAGCCATGGCAGCTAACTGCACGTGGTGTAAACATCCCTGTGCTGCTTCGCATCCCCATCTGCAGCTGGAGGAGAACGAGGACGCCAAGGCGTGCCTGACCCCCATGGGTGAGTGAAGGTGGGATGGTGCAGGCCGGGGCTGGAAGAGAGGGTTGGGCTGCAGCTCTTTTGCTTGACATTTTCCTCCACGTGGAGTGCACTCTGCGAGCAGAAAGCTGCCCAAGGCCTGCCTGGCGCCACCATGCCCTTCCGCCTTCCATCCCCCCCTGCCCATAGGCCTGACCTCGGACAATGTGGCCGAGCGCTTCAACGTGCCGCGCGAGGTGCAGGACGCGGCGGCGGTGGCCTCCCACGCCAAGGCACTCAAGGCGCAGGTGGGTGCGGGTTTGGGGTTGTTTTGGCGGGGTGGCTCCATATCTGCGGCCATGTGCGCTCGTCAGTCTTTGGGCTGCATCGCAACTGCACAAGCCACCCTGTGTCATTTGCCGCTGCACAGGAGGCGGGCAAGTTCAAGGACGAGATTGTGCCGGTGGAGACCACCCAGGTCATCGAGAAGGACGGTGAGTAGGGGTGGTGGTCACTTCAGCTGCCCCGCAGGCACTGGTGGGATAGTTGTGCTCCAGATCATCGGGAAGGGCGGTGAGCGGTGGTGGTGAAGAGGGGCTCCGCGGGTGCCAGGAGTTGCGGCACCACGATAGCCTATCGCCAACCTTTGATCTTGTCTGCATTCGCAGGGGAGAAGGAGACGAAGCAGGTGGTGATTGACAAGGACGACGGCATCCGCAGCGACTTCACCATGCAGGCAAGTGACGGAGCTGGGCATGCTCCGCAGCATGAGGGATGCCACCTGCTCGCCCCCTTCTCTGCTGCATCGCCTACAGGCGACAAAGCCTCATCCACCCCACCCCTGCCCTCTCCTCCCCTCCCCTCCTCTTCACTGTGCGTAGAAGCTGCAGAAGATGCACCCGGTGTTCAGCAAGGGAGGCACCACCACCGTGGGCAACGCGTGCCAGGTGCGCAGCGCAGCGCATCGTGCGCAGCGGCATCAAGTTCACGCGCCAGCTGGGCGGTTGTGGCCTTGCCGCCTGCGACTGTTCGGCCGCCCCAGCCGCTGTGCTGTATCCTCCCCTCACAGCAGCCTGTGCCCCGGGCCTCCCCTGCCCCACATTGCCTTCCCCGATTTTGCCACCATCCCTCTGCACCTCCATCCCTTAACCCCAACCTCCCCACCCACCCCTCCCCAGACCACCGACGGCGCGGCCTGCGTCATGCTGATGATCTACCAGCCTTCTTGCAACCTCTGTCCCTCTGTCCCACCCCTCCCCAGACCACCGACGGCGCCGCCTGCGTGATGCTGATGAGCCGCGCCGAGGCGGAGCGGCGCGGCCTGCCCATCATGGCCAGCCTGCGCTCGTTTGCCGCCGTGGGTGTGCACCCATCGGTCATGGGCATCGGCCCGGTGAGCTGTTGGGGCGAGTGGCTGGTGTTTGCTGGGTTTTACTCTTTGCTGGATCGCCGGCATCGGGCCGGTGGGTGGTGCAGCTGGGGGCTTGGCATTGATGCCCATCTGTTGGATGTATGGCTGCCTTGAGGAAAGCGATGCATCAGCGCCACCAGTGTCCTGCACTGCGCAGCTGCTGTGTCAATGTGCAGCCGTGCCCCAGATGCCAGGAGTGAGCAGTACATTGAGCCATCCTCGTTTCGCCCCTGTGTACAGGCGGAGGCGATTCCCAAGGCGCTTGAGAAGGCGGGGCTGTCCAAGGACGATGTGGAGGTGTTCGAGGTGGGCTCCTCTACTTCTTCTTCTTTCTCGTTTTTAAAAATGCGTCACAGTTCTGATAAGCGGGGCTGTCCAAGGACGGCGTGGAGGTGTTCGAGGTGGGCTCCCTCCCTGCTTGTTTATTTGCTCCCCTGTCAATGCGTGTGCACTTGCTGCACTGCCGAAAAGCTCCGGTTGGGCGCGCAGCAGGGCGTGTGCTTGACGCAAACCCGCTTGCCTACCAGATCTTCACCTCAATCTTGTACTCTTTAACCCCGACTCCCCCTCCCTTCCCCTGTGCAGATCAACGAGGCGTTTGCCAGCCAGTTCGCCTAGCATTCCACATATTGCACCTGCCCCTTGTCTCGACCCACACTTCCTCCCCTCCTCCCCCTGCGCAGATCAACGAGGCGTTTGCCAGCCAGTTTGCCTACTGCGTGCAGGCGCTGGGCATCGACGCCGAGAAGATCAACCCCAACGGAGGTGGGCAGAGGCAGATAAACGAGAGGGTTTGCCTGCAATGCGCCCTAGCGTGCGTTGCTTGGTTGTGCAGCTTGCAGCCTGTGTGCCGGCACCCGTGCACCCGCATGCGTTGATGCAGCAAGCACGCCGCCTGCACCTGTGGAATGCCCAGTGCCAAGCCAAGTGCAAGCCAACGCCTCCCTCCACCCTGCCTGCTGCAGGCGCCATTGCGCTGGGCCACCCCATCGGCTGCTCCGGCGCGCGCCAAACGGTGACGCTGCTGCACGAGATGCAGGTGGGCCCTGGGATCTGTCTGAAGGATTGCTGCGTGCCCCCGCTGGCTTGCTGTGTGTTGCGGTGCAGCGGCCACGCTCCATCCAAACGCTGCCACCTCTACTCTTGATGGTGTGTGCCCCCTCGTGCACTTTGCAATAATAAATTGCAGAAGCGCGTCAAGGGCTCCACCGAGGGCTCCGCCGAGGGATCCTCCGACCATGTGAGTGGCAAACATGGGAGGCAGCGCAGCATGCTGATTGCGCTTGCAGTTGCCACTGAGCACAGCTGGGACGCGCCTGGCCATGTGTGCCCAGCTGGTTGATTCGCTTGCCTGTGAGCTATTAACAGCCAGCACACACAACCCCAATCCCGCAGGCCCCGCGCTACGGCGTCGTGTCGATGTGTGTGGGTGAGTAGCCAGCCTGTTCTTGTAAGAATTGCACACTGCCGAGCAGCCGAGCGCAGTCTGCACCCTGCACACCTCCTTACCTCTGCCCAACCGCTGCGCCTGCCTTGTTGAACTGCTCTCGCAGGCTCCGGCATGGGCGCCGCCGCCGTCTTTGAGTTCAACGGTGCTGTGGTGCCCGCCAAGGCCTGAGGAGGCAAGCCAGGCAGAATCGGCCGCATCTGCCCACCCACCAGGCAGCAGCGCCGCTGTTGCCCTTGCCCGCCCGGCGAGGCAGCGGCGCTGCCTCTTGCCAGGACCTCGCACCCCTGACCCCTGCCAGTGCGCCTTTTGACCTGCTGCCGCCCGGCGACGGCGCGATGAGAGGTGACCGGCACTGATAAATAAACGCCAGCACGCACCGACAGCCGAATGCAACCAGCCCGAATGCATGCAGTCCTGCCAAATCCACACGCGCCCCGTTTTGCATTATGCGCATGTGTACGCCTGCCTAATAAATAAAAGCGAATAAGTTTTGGTTCTGTCCCCCTCCATAATGGAAGCCCCCGTTTTCGGGTGGCCAGCCAGCACCTGTTGCGCCTTGATTATGCCCTGCCTGCCTGTCTCTCCGTCTCTTATGTCCGCACAATGCACCCCCTGTGAAATGTCTCGGTTGTCAGCAGACAGGTGGCAGGTAGACGCTCTGGTAAGCCACGAAAGAGAAGGAAGGAGCGCGGACGTGCCGTCGCGTCGTCAGCCGCCGCACTGTGTGCTGTGGCGGCGGCGGCGAGCCTTGTGGCGCCGGTGCTCCCTTCTGCGCCCATAGTCCCTTCCACGCACCCACTCTCGTCTTTGCCGCGTCATACAGAGCGATGGCGGACCGGGAGCCGAGTGGCTCAGCGCCTGGGCAGCCTGGGCCCGACGACTCGGTGCTGGGCGAGGTGCTGGTCAACCAGAGATCGCTGCGGGCGGGCCCTGAGGTGCGGGGGCGCACCTGACAGCCGAGTCAGTTGTCGCACTTTTGGAAGGGGCGGCTGCAGCGCCCGCCGTGGGCCTGCTGCAACAGTGCTCGGCGGTGGAGGGGTGATGCGCCCCTCTGCGCCGCCCGCGCCGCTGCTTCTGCGCCGCTCACCGCCGCCGCTCCAACCGCTGCCGCCGGCCTTTGCAGCTGGTTGCGCCGTGCCCGCGTCTCCATCCTGATGCCACTTTATACTCGCACATGTCCACATGCAGGAGGACCCCGATCTGGCGCTGGCCAAGATGCTGCAGGCCCAGGAGCAGGCGTGGCTGGCGATGGCGGGCAGCGGCGCAGTGGAGAACCTGGGGCCCTCCGCTGGCGCCGCCGGCGGCGACCTGGGTGCTGCCGCCGGCAGCGAGCACGGTGCTGCCGCAGACGACGGGCCAGAGGAGCTGACGGACGAGGAGATGGCGCGGCGGCTGCAGGAGGAGGTAGGTGGGGTGCAGCAGTCAGCTTGGGTGCTGCACAGTGCGATCACACCACGCGTACTGTGAAAGGCCTTCGTTATTGTGACCAGGCTGGGTTGGCTGCCCGAAAGACACGTGCCGCACGCTGCTCCCTACTATGCAACCGCCGCAGGAGGAGCGCGAGTTCCAGCAGCGCCTGCTGGCGCTGGCGGGCATCGGGCCGGCGCCCGGCGGCGGCGGCGGTGGCGGCGAGGGCGCGCCAGAAGGAGAGGAGGCGGAGTACGCATCAGAGGATGAGGTGGACCCCGATGACCTGAGCTATGAGGAGGTGAGGAGTGCCGCTGCTGCTGGGTGGAGGGCTGCTGCCGCCGCCACCGCCGCTACAGATGCCTGCTGCGTGCTACTGTGCTGCTGCTGGCCGTTGTTGCTGCCGCCACTGGCTCCGCTTGTCGGTGCACGCTATGCTCCTGCTGCTGTTGCCGCCACGGCTGCTGCTGCTGCAGCTGGCAGCATCTGCCGACTCATGCATGCAACTGCTTGTTGTGCCTCACCACAGCTCACGGCGCTGGGCGAGGCGGTGGGCACGGTCAGCAAGGGCATCCCCGCAGAAGAGATTGAGGCGCTGCCGCAGCAGGTGCGGCCTGGCAGCTGCGGGCAGCATGTGCCTGTTGGGCACTTGATTCTGAGTTGACTGCCTGCTGGATCAGTTGTGGCCCGTCCAAGTAGCATTGGCATTGGCTCGATGGCCCAGGCTGTCTAGCCCTCTTGCGCAGAGTGCTCTTATTCGCATTCCCCGCTGCAGGCGTACCACGAGGTGGCAGGCACCACCGAGGGCGGCGAGGAGCAGTGCCCCATCTGCCGGTGCGTGGGTGGCAGTCTTCGGCTTAGGCTAAGGGGTGGTTCTTTCATGCGCACGACGCTCTGATGTGAAAATTCTCCACCCTTCCACCTTCCATGTCTGCCCCTTCCTTTCCTCAGTATGGAGTTTGAGCCGGAGGATGCGGTGCGCGTGCTGCCGCTGTGCCGCCACTACTTCCATCCCGACTGCGTGGCGCAGTGGCTGTCCATCAACAAGGCGAGTGGGCAGGGGCAAGAAGGGCGGCAGCATTTGCAACGCAGGGACTGCCGGCAGCTATTGCCCATGTTGGGCTGCCGTCGCCGCTCCTTGTCTGTGCCGCCAGCCACTCGACAATTGTATCCCCCTCCTTCCTTTATGTTGTGCAGGTATGCTGCATCTGCAACCGCGAGGTGCTTGAGGAGGGCAAGAAAGACAATGCGGCAGGGGCGGCAGCAGCAAGCGGCGGCGCCGGCGGCGTGCTTGGCGAGCGCCGGCGGTAGCAGCACGGCGCACAGCTAGAACTGACCCAGAATTGATGACTTATTAGGCAGCTCGGTGTCTAAGTTGACTCACTGCCGCTACTGACTGTGGCATGTAAGCTCGCATGCCGGCTGGCCAGAAGCCGCCGCTGGCGGCAAGAAGCGTGCGCTGTGCCACTGAGGCCGAAGGAGCGCATGCGCCATGCATCATGCAGCGCGAGCGTGCACAGCATTCTCCAACTGCAAGAGGCGCCGAGCGCACCCGGGCACTGGCGTTAAACTCGCTAGAAGGACCGAGCAGCGGCCCATTTGCCGCCTGTGCGTCCTGCCGCACTCGCGGAAGCTCCCTGAGCATCTCAAGCAGCGCATCGAGCCTCGCGGCGCCCGCCTGCGGTTCTGGCGGTGCCGCCGCCCAGCCGGCGGCTCGGGAGCGGCGGCGGCCACGCCAGCCAGAAACCGGGCTGCGTGCTGCACCATGGCCGCTGCAGCCATCACCCGTGACAACATCAGGCTGCTGCTGGCCAGCAAGAAGGATGTTGCCAAGCTCGCGGCCGTGGAGCGGCTGCTGGCAGCCGCAGGTGGGCGCATGCTGTGTCGACTCCCGCGTTTCATTCTCGAAATGTGCCGCCGCCTCGCAGTCTCTACCACAGCAGGCAGAAACTGCTGGAAGCTTGTGGCCCGGCTGCATTCCGTGTACTGCGTACCGCTCAGCGCCCATGTTGTGTTGGCCAGCGTCATGTACCAGCCATGCTCGCTGCCACCCCTCGTGCCCGCAGAGGGGCAGCCCGACCCTGCCGCCGCCCAAGTGCTGGGTGGCCTGTTTGTGCGCATCAAGTATGGCGAGTACGAGCTGGCACGGGTGCAGCAGCTGGCCGAACTCAAGGGCAAGCCGGCGCTGGCAGTGCAGGTGCGCCTTGGTGTGTGCTGTGGTCAGCCTGCCTAGAGTCGGCAGAGACAGCTGTTGAATGCGGTTGTTGCGCCGCTGCCACCTGCCCGGTAGCACTCTGCAAATCCACCAAGCTCGTCTTAGCTTGCAAGTCTGGCTGGGATGTCCAGCTGCCAGCACGCATCCCTAGCTGCCAACAAATCGCAAGCTCCCTGCCGCCGATCTGCTGCGCAGCTGCCCAAGGACCAGCCGGGCGCAGACGGCACACGGGTGCAAGTCAAGTGCCGCGTGCTGCTCACAGCCGTCTCTGGCACGGTTTCGCTGGACGATGCCAGCTGGGAGGCGTGCGGAAAAGATGAGCTGGAGCGGTTGGCTGTCTACATGCAGCAGCACGGGCACGAGCTGCCCCTTACAGAGGTGCGCTTGGTTGGTGATGTGAAACTCCCCGCGGTCGGCTGCCGCATATTTCAGCTCGTCCCTGCCAACCCTTGCAGCAACTTACTGGCACTTTCTGCGCTGCACTTCCACGAATGTATTCTGCTGGACTGCCTCTTGGCAGGTGGCGGTCGCTGCCTGGCGCAAGCAGGCAGCGCTGGCCTGGCACGAGCAGCACGGTGCCTCGCCTGCCGAGGAGCAGCAGCGGCACCTGCCGGCGCTGCGGCAGCAGCTGGAGGATGCAGCGGGCATAGCGGGCATGCAGCAGCGCTTCGAGGCTGCCGACACGTCACCCCGGCGGCAGCAGCTGGCTGTCACGGTCCCACTGCCCGTACAGCCGGCTGCTGCTGCTGCCGTGGGGGGTGCGCAGCCACAGCCAGCACAGCCACAGGCAGCCCAGCCGCGGCCACCCCAGCCACCCCAGCGTCAGCCAGCGGCTGCGAGACCAGCAGCAGCAGTGCAGCACCCACCAGCAGCAGCGGCGCCTCAGCCAGCGGCTGCGACACCGGCAGCAGCGGCACTGCCCCTGCCCGCAGCAGCGCCTCCCAGGCCAGCGGCAGCGCCGCCCAGGCCAGCAGCAGTGCCTCCGCATCCATCAGTGTCCCCGCTGCGTCGGCAGGTGACGTACCAGCCTCCTCCACTGCATCCGCCAGTAGCATACCAGCCGGTGGCAGCAGTGCCACCGCTGCCAGCACACCACGCACCCCACCCGGCAGCCGCAGCCGCATGGCAGGCACCGAACTTGGCAGCGGCAGGCCCGCCGCTGGATGCTGCAGCTGTGCAGCGGCACATCACATGCACCGGCAGCAACCAGCAGGAAGCTGCGCTGCCGGCGGGCGGCCAGCTGCAGCGGCAGGTGTCGGCTGCTGATGGTGGGCTGAAGATCAGCGTATCTGGCGTGGATCCTCAGGCTCAGCCGCTGGCGCATGCTGCTGGCGCAGCAGCGGCAGCGGCGCCAACAGGGCAGCAGCAGATGCAGCAGCCACAGCTGGTGCAACACCATGTGCAGCAGCCTGGATGGCAGCCGCAGCTGGTGCAACAGCCGTTTCAACAGCAGCAGCAGCAGCAGCCTCAGCTTCACTGGGCGCCGCACGGTCCTGGCGCCATGCCGCAGCTGGGGCCGCCCTCTGCGGCTCTCGAGCTACCGCCCCACCTGCGGGATGTGCAGGAGCGTGGCAGTGCCATGCAGCATTTTGCTCCCCATCCCGCAAGGCCGCCGCCCTTGGCAGGCAGGTTGTGGAGTTTGCATGGCACTCTGTGCGGCTGGGGTCTAGTTGCACAGTGACATCCCGCCGGTGCGCTGCCTAGTTGCACCTGGCGCTCCTCGCATTGCAGCCTACTCATGTGTGCTTCCTCCGCTCCTCCCGCCTCCCTGTGCGCCCTGCAGAGCTGCTGCAGCCCCAGGTGCCTTCCTTCAGCGCCGTTACCCTGCCGGGCATATCGCGCCTGGAGGACGCAGTGGCAGCCCTGACAGCAGCAGCCCACCAGGCGGTCCCAGACTCGCCCGCTGCGCCCGCCCAGCGCGCGCTGCTGGCGGGGCTGGTCCGCCGGCAGCTCAAGCCGCACAGGGATCGCGCGTTCCGGCAGTTCAGCGCCACCTACAAGGAGTGCATGGAGATCATGGCTCAGGTGGGTGGGTGGCTGAACTTGCAGCAATCAGAGCATCGGTTTGCATGCTTGTGTAGTGGCTCCCGCTCACCTCCGATCACGCGGTACATGTGTGCATGTTCATGGCCATTCGTGAGAGCTGTGCTGCCTGGCGCATGGCGCTGCTGCTGCTGTCCAATGCTGTTCTGGCTTTGAACTCACAAAAAAGAGAAGAACTCAAAACAAAATGCCGGTGTGCCCGCCCACCTACCCATTGCCATCTACTCACCCACCCACCTGCTGAACCACCCACCTGCTCAACCAACAGGCGGGCAAGGCGGACCATGAAGTCCAGCATTCTTACAACGGCTATCCGGGCAGGCGGCTGGACGGCTTGCTGGCTGACCTGGCCTGCGCCGGCCTGCTCAGCGTAGCGGGGCAGGGCGGGGAGCCCACTGAAGTGCTGCTGCGGGCCGACGGGCTGGTGCACATTCATGTGAACGGTCCGCAGCGCTGGCCGGGCAGCACGGCTGGCCCTGGAGGCAGCCCTGTGGGCGGCGGATGGGGCCGCGGCGAGCATCGCTCCCCAGGGCGCGAGCAGGGGCCGCCACCGCTGCCCGTGCAGCAGCTGCTGCCGCATCGGCGCGTTCCATCACGCAGCAGGTCTCCTGCAGAGCAGCGGCGGGCAGCAGCAGGCGGTGGCGTAGGGCCGGATCGAGAGGCGCAGCTGGTGCCGTTCCGCTGCCGCGGCGGGGAGGCAGAGTTTGAGCTCATCGGGCGGCAGCTGCTGTTGTCGGGCCTGCCGCGGTCCTGGCAGCGGGACGAGCGTCGCATTCAAGAGTTGGTGGAGAGCACTGGCGCAAAGGGTGAGGCGTAGCTGGGAGGATTGTGATCCTAGTGGTGCAGGATCCTACATGTAAGCATGGCCCCAAGAACAATAAAATGCGGGGCGTATCTGTTTTTGCAGAATCTGTGTTGACATGCTGATGCTTGGGCCTGCGGACTGCTGTCCCACCCCTGCCCCCTGCCAACCTGCCCACACATGGCTCTGCAGTGTCTACAATCAAAGCCATTCCGGGCGACGACCAGCGGGGCGACCTAGCGCACATGCGCTGCAAGTCTGCTGCCGACGCGGCCCTAGCGGCGGAGCAGCTGGGAGGGATGGAGGTGAGAGAAGGGGGAGGGTACCGGCGGATGGTCTGCACGTACCTTGGAAAGTCAAGTGACACAGTGTATTGCCCTGTCTGGCTGTGGGCCAGGTGCAGCCTAGTTGGAGCGGTTGGGACTGCTGCCCGGGCTGACGTGTCACCTCGCCCCGCCCAACCGTGGCTGCAGGTGGATGGCAGCTGCCTGGTTGCACGCAGCCAGCAGCGGGAAGTGCAAGACTTGCTGCGCAGCCAGGCTGTGGCAGAAGCAGCTGATCGGGCGCTGGCTGCTGCCAAGGCAGCTGCCAAGCCAGGCGGCGATACAGCGCAGAAGGGCGGCGGGCGTGGCCGCCCTCGCAGCCGCAGCCGCAGCCGCAGCCGTGGGCGCAGCTGGGGGCGCGGCGGCGACGGTACGTTCAGGGGTCTGGAGGAAGATGCTCCGCTGGTGCCCGTCCGCGTGGTGCTCGAGTCTGGCGTTGTGGAGTGGCAGCTGTGCACCACTGATGTCTTTGTGCGGTGAGTGCGCTGGCTGTGCGGTATCACTCATGTGTTAATGTGGGGCGAGTGGGCTGCAAGCGCCGTCCCTTGGGTGCACAACTGCTGTGAGGGAATTGCAGGGTGGCGCACCCCACGCCCTTCCACGCAGCACGTGGCATAATCATGTCCTGGTTTCCCGCCGACGACCCGGTTTGCACCTCTGCGCTCCATTTGAGTGCGCTGCAGCAACATCAGGCCAGGCGACGGGCGCACGGTGCAGCAGGAGCTGGGGCGGATGTTTGAGGGAACGGGCGCAACAGGTGTGCTGCTGCTGTGGAACATTTCTGGAAGACATCTAAAACTAGGCTAGAACCAGGGAACTGGAAGGCTTCTGGAAGATTATTGCGTCACTGCTGCCTGGTGCCCGGTGCACTGCTCCATCATGCATCCATGTTGTGGCCAGGGTGGGGAACGGGCAAACAGCAGCAGGGCCGCAGCGGCCCCTCGGCCCACAGCAAGCAATTTGCTTGACGGCAAAGACACACTTACACGTGGTCCTCCCTCCCCCAAATGCCGCAGTGACTTACTTGCAAGTGAAGCCCTTCAACCGCTCGCAGTACAGCGCTGCATTCGTGCATGTTGCCACCGCAGCTCAGGCAGCACGGGCCATCGAGGCTCTGCAGCATCGCGAGGTGCGCTGCCGCCAGCCCAGCAGGGAGCTTGCATGGCGGGCTGTTGTGCTGCGGGTGCTCGCTCGGCTCTACAGTAATGTGGTGCGCTGTGCAATGCATGCCTGTGCGGCGCGGGTGCTGCTGTTCCGGTCAAGAGTGCTGATCCTTCCTCTCCCCGTGCAGCTGCTTGGCCGTTCCATTTGTTTGCGGCCTACGGACAACAATGTGTTGCGCACGCGTCAGGCACTGCCCCAAGCTGCAGCAGCAGCTGACCGTGCCCTGGCAGCTTGCGCTGAGCAGGAGCGGCAGGGGCGCCCCATCGATGACCAGCGGAGCACCAGCCGCGGCAGGCGCAGGAGCAGCAGCAGGGGCGCCCGGGGGCAGCATGGCAGCCATGGGCGCCGCAGCCGCAGCCGGGGGCGCAGCGGCAGCCGGCCACGTAAGCGTAGCCGCAGCCGTGGGCGCAGCTTCAGCCGGGGACGCAGCGGCAGCAGGGCACGTAGGCGCAGCCGCAGCCGTGGGCGCAGCCGCAGCGGGGGGCGCAGCCGTGGCCCGGCTGAGGGCGGCGGCAGGGCAGCATTTCGAGGGCTGCCCGCGGATGCGCCGCTGGTGCCTGTCCGGATGGTGCACGCCTCTGGCAATGTGGAATGGGAGCTGTGCGGTGCAGACGTGTTTGTGAGGTGGGCGTGGCAGGCTTTGCACGGTTGGGAGGGAGGATATGCTAGTGGCATCATAATGCATGCAGATGGGACCAGGGGAGATATCCTGACAGGTTTTTTCGTCAATAAAAACCTGAGAGGTGCCCCTCACAACCGCTTCAACTGCCCACACCTCCATCAACTGCAGCGGGATCGCGAGAGACGTGGACCGCGAAGCCGCGCTGCGCCAGCTCAAGGCAATGTTTGCTGGGGCAGGCGCGAGCGGTGAGGCAGCAGTGCTGGCGCCTGCATGCGCCTGCAACCGCTTCTCAGGACTGGCCCACAGGATGGTGCCCCGGATGCTAGGCGGCAGTCTGAATGCGCATGCCAGGCAGATCACAATGGCCACCCATGGCCACAGCATGCCGCCGTGGCGTGCAGACTGACCTGGTTGACCGCCATTGCCCAACGCTGCCCAATCAAGCAGTGCCCCTCCTGCTTCCACGCCTTGGCTCGCAGTGATGGGTGGCCATGTGGAGCTTGGAGACCACAGGGGCTGCCTCGGGATGATCCGCACAGCCACGGCAGCCCAGGCGGCGCGAGCCATCGAACAGCTGCAGAAGCGGGAGGTGCGCTGCAGCCTGCGTGGCAGGGAGGATGGGCGCATGCAGCTGCCCTGTGATGGCGTCAGCACATTGCCGTGCAGCCCACTCATAGTTGTGCTGCTGCAGGGGCGGCGGTTGTGCTGATGACTGCATGTGCAGACACAGCACATTCTCGCCTGCCGCAGTCCGGGCTGAGCTCATGCTGAGTCTCGCGCAGCAAGGCACAGTTGCGCATGCCTGTGAAGCACCCCTCACGCCCACCTGTCTGCAGCTGCTCGGGAACTGGGTCTTCCTGCGGCCGCAGCTCAACACAGTTCGGGCGCTGCGAAAGAGCAAACCACAGGAGGCGGCTGCGGCAGAGCGCGCATTGGCGGCCTGTGCCGCACAGGAGCAGCAGGGGCAGCCACCTGTTGGTTTGGTGAGCAGGAGCCCTTGCAGGCGGAGGAGCAGCAGCAGGGGCGCTGAGGGAGGCCGTCGCAGCAGGAGCCGTGGCAGGCGAAGCAGCAGCAGGGGCGCCGAGGGAGGCCGTCGCAGCAGGAGCCGCAGCAGGCGCAGGATCGGAAGCAGGGGTGCAGAGCGCCAAAACGGCCTTGGCAGCGGCAGCCGCGGCAGGAAGCGGAGCAGGAGCAGGGGCGACGGCGAGCAGCGGCAGCGGCAGAGCCGGCGGCGCAGCGGCAGTGGTGAGCTGGCCACGCCTCGTGAGCTGGCCACACCTGAGCGCTCCCCAAGCCCAGACGATGCTGCCGAGCAGCCGGGCAGGGGCGCCAGCCAGACGCCAGACCGCTCGCCGCCGCTGGAGTGGCAGCTGCCGCCAGCAGGCACGGCCATCTCACCCTGAATTTATTCGCTGTGAATCGATTGATCGCCATTCCTTGTGACTGCAAGCAACATGCAGAAGAAGTGCACATGCAGATGGCCAGCAGTAGCCAAGCCAAAATGCAACACGGCGGGCGCGCCGGGCGCGCCTGGGGAGCATCAGGCACCGGGACGCCGGCCTGGCATACCCGGCCAATCCGCGCCTCTGCTTCATTTGTTTCACAACGTGCTGCTGAGCAGCGCACCGCCTAGCCAGCGCTGGCCAGGGCGCCTTAGCCGGCGGCAGGCTTATCTCGCTCGCAGCAACCATGGCATCGGCTGCTTGCAGTCGGCACAACCTGCAGCTGCTGCTGGCCACACGCGCGCAAGTTGCCAAACTCGCTTCGGTGCAAACCCTGCTCGACGGTGCGCTTTGCTGGCCTGGATCGTGACTCATTTTGCGCGCCATCATGCCGTCCCCCAGCGTGCGACACCTTATCCGCCCACCGCCGCCGCTGCCGCAGCCGCCGGCGCCGCCGACCAGCAGGCGCCGCCGAGCGTGCTGCGCGGCCTGATTGTGCGCATCAAGTACGACAAAATGTACCGGATGCTGCCGGTGGAAGGCCTGGCAACAGCGGCAGCTGGCACGGCCAGCTTGGCTGTGCAGTCGCCGGAGCTTGGGGCGGCATCAGCGCCGCTGCATGTGCCACTGAGCAGCCCCTCGGGCACCAACCCGTTGGCGGATGGCCAGTGGGAGGCAACTGGCGTTGCAGAGGCAGCGCGCCTGGCTGACCACCTGTGGCAGCGCGGCCAGCCGCTCGCTCTGGCAGAGGTGCGCGCCTGTGCGTTACATTTTTGGTGTGCCCTGCACATGCGCTATGCTCTGCATCCGCATTTCACCCGATTTTGAGCATGGGACCAAAATGTCTTGTACCTGCAGGTCGCCGCCGCTGCTTGGCGCAAGCAGGCGGCGCTGCAGTGGCATGCCGCCCACGGTTCGCAGCCGCCAGCGGAGCAACAGCGGCACCTGCCAGCACTGCTGCAGCAGCTGGGCGATGCTGTTGCAATTGCACAGGTGCAGCAGCAGCTGGAGCCTGAGCAGCGGCAACAGCAGGCGCACGATGTGCTGGTTGGCACAGTGCCCGCTGCTCAGGCCGCCCCAGCAAGTCAGGCGCCAGCAGCAGCAGCTGCTGCTGCAGCGCCAGTGCAGCCGCGCCAGGCAGCAGCAGCACGTGCTGCGCCAGTGCAGCAGCATCGGGCGGCGGCTGCCGCTGCAGCAGACGCTGGTGGGCCAGCAGGGGTGCCCGTGCTGAGGGTGGCAGCAGAACACAGCCGCCCACCTCGCGGTGATGCCACAGGCCAAGTGCCGGCAGGCATCACAGCAGGCCCGGCCAGCCTGGCTGCCCAACTAGAGGGGCTGCAAGCAGCGGCGGCCAGCCTCGCTCCTAGCGGTGGTCCTGCTGCGGGCGTTGGGAGCAGCGCCGCAGCAGGCCTGGCTGACATTCAGCGGCAGCTGCGGGAGCTGCAGCAGCTGGCCCAGCAAGTGCAGCAGCCCAAGCTGCATGCGGCGCCGCACACCCCGCTAGAGCCTGAGCACCAGCTTGCGGCGGCGGCACAGCTGCCTAGCTCCCCGGCCTGCAGCCAGCTGCCCGGCGGCGGCTACGATATCCGGCCACCTGCTGCCTACCTGAATGGTGCGCAGCCCGGCTGGGCGCCGCCGCCGGCTGGCCTGCGCTCGCCTGCCGGCTTTCAGTCGGCCGGCGGCCCGTGGCCCGAGCCAGCAGCGCCTGTTGGACCGCCTCGCCCCAACGGCGGCAACGATGCCTGCCTGGTGCGGCTGCCAGGCAACCCCACCCTGAGCAGTGCCAGGAGTATCCTGGCAGCCACGCTGCGCCGCGCTGTGCCCTGCTATGAGCGGTCCTTTGAGGCCAAGCGGGCAGCGCTCAATGGGCTGCTGCGGCTGGGGATGGCGCGGATCAGGGGCAGCGACACTGAAACGTTTGAGCAGGCGCCAGTAGCCATTGCAGACCTGGCAGATGAGCTGCAGCAGGTGCGAGCGTGGCCGCACGGTATGATTCGTTGTGGCCTTTGCAACCAGTCGCCATGGGTTACGCTTGGTAACACAACGAGTGTACTGCGTTGTGGCGACATGGAGGTTGCATAGAGCCGGCTAGAAAGCAGCTGTGCGTCGTTTCAATCCCCGCTGATCAACACCATCCATGCATGCCACACTCCCTGCAGGAGGGCGCGGAGGGCGCACAGCGCTACCGCGGCGAGGACGGCTTTCAGCAGCTGACGGGCTTGCTGCGGGATGTGAAGGCTGCGCAGCTGGTGGATCTGTGGTGGCAGCACGGCCAGCGGCATGCACTGCTGCGAGTAGACCGTCTTTCAGCCCAGTTTGGCAGGCCAGAGGATCTGGAGGCCGGCGGTGTGGGGGACGTGGGCAATGGCAAGCGCAGCGCGGCGGCGGCGCAGCTGCGCCACTTGGCCCCAGTGCGGCTGCCGGGCGGCAGATGGGAGCTGACCACAGCAGAGGTCATGCTCACCTGCACGCCTCGCCTGCTGGAGGATCAGATGCTGTCTGAGCTGGAGGCTATGTGCCATGCGGTCGGCACCACAGGTGCGCCGCCAACATGCCGGGCTTGGCACTGTGACAGCAGGTTGCTGAATTGCATGGGATGCTTGAGGAATCTGAAGGGGTGTCGGGGTAAGAAGCGCCGGCTCTGCTGCAGCAGGATCCCCGCCCAGGATGCATCAATGCACGCACTTCGTCATTCATGCTCAAACCTGCACACATGCCTTCACCTCGCACCCGCAGTGATCACCAGCCGCGTGGTTGACATGAAAGACGCACGTGGCGATCTGGTCTACCTCACATTCCCCAGCCCGCAGCAAGCAGCAGTGGCCACTGAGAGCCTCCAGCGCACTAAGGTGCGTGCTGCGCCCGCTGTGGCCCGCTTTGCCTGCGGTGCATGCCGCCTTGAACCCTACATGCCAACGCTGCATCGGCCAGGGCACCCTGCCGTGCTGCATTCTGTTACCATGCATTCCCTTGTTAGCAGTGCCCTGCCTCGCGTGTCCCTTCACCCGCCTCGTGTGTCCCTTCAACCCCCGCAGTACCATGGCATGTACCTGCATGCGCAGCCCTCGGATAAGGAAGTGAGGTTTTGGCGGCAGATCCACCCACAAGAGGCTGCCGCTGCTGACCGCATCATCTCGGCTCTGAAGAGCGGCGACCTCACCGCCTGGCCCCCAGCAAGGGCAGGCGCCTCTCATGGCCTCGAGCCCTGCAAGCGCCAGCGCAGCATCAGCTCCAACCCTGGCCGAAAGCGCAGCCGCAGCTGCAGCCCCACCCGCGGCCGACAGCGCAGCCGCAGCAGCAACCTCAACCATGGCCGACAGCACAACCGCAGTAGCAGCCCCAACCATGGACGCAACGCAGCAGCAGCCCCACCCGCGGCCGCAGCCGCAGCCGCAGCCGCCGCGCCCGGCACGAAAGCAGCGGCAAGCTTACTGGTGATGGCGGCGGCGTCAGCGGCGGCGGCCTGCCCCCTGCAGAGCTGCTGCTTGCACCTGCTTTTGTGAGGCGCTCCAATTATTCCAGCTGGTGGCTGACTTCGCCAGACGTCTTCGTCACGTGAGGCCTGCTGCTTCCTTTTAGCGATCGGTGCATGTGCACTGGCGCGGCCGCCATGCTTGCTGACTCGAGTCATGGCCCATGCATGTGCTCCCTGTTGTGTGTCGCCATCTTCCTTACCATCTTGTGTCCTCTCTGACGGCACCTGCCGTGTGCTATGGCACCATGCTGCCGCAGGGGCCTGCAGCCAGGGACAGAGCGCGACCAAGTCCTGTTTTTGGAGCGAGTGTGTGAGCAGGCGGGCGCCACAGGTGCGCAGTTGGCTGCCGGCGCGGCGCAGCAGCATGCGCCCATTTGCCTATTGCAGCTAACAGGCTCGCTATGCGGACATGCGGAGTTGCCCTGTGCATTGTGCAGCAGCTAGGATCTTGGCTGCACCACAGCTGCAGTTCCAGCCACAAGTGTGCAATACAGTCCATCTCCTGACGCCCTGCCTGCCCTCTCGCCCTTGGCTTGCAGTGGTGGTGGCCCGGTGCGATAGGGGGGACGCTCGAGGAGACAGGGCGTGAGGCGCAACATACCTTCTGCCTGCTACTGCTACCGCTGCTGAAATTTGGAGGCAGTACTCTTTCGCTGACGTGTGCTTGAATGTTGCGGCGGCATTGGTGTGCGCAGTGTCTTCATCACAATGTGCACGGCATAGCCATGCCTGCCCACTTTGCTGCTGCTGCAGGTACGTGACGCTGGCATCTGCAGCCCAGGCTGCGCGTGTGGTTGAACGGCTGACGGGCCTGCAGGTGCGCCCATGCCTGCCTGGTGCCTTGTTGGAACACCACATGCATGGCCCCACATGCATGTTTGCGGCTTTCAGCAGCAGGCCTGCTGCTAGGCCGAAGTGCGGAGCCTTTGCGTGCATGAACACGCTGCCTGGGCATGCCAACAACTTCAAGTGTGCTGTTCTGTCTGCAGATGATGGACAGGCAGCTGTTTGTGCGCCCGCTGGAGCGTAATGTGCAGGCCATCAAGCGCCGCTACCCCCAAATCGCAGCCGAAGCTGAGGAGGCTTTGGTGGCTGCGATGGGCAGCCAACGGGGCCCCGGTGTTGCAGGCAGTGTCAATGCCATGCCGCTGGGCCGGCAGCGGCCGCAGGCGCAGCAGGCGCAGCAGGCGCAGCAGGCGCAGCAGGCGCAGCAGCAGCGCAGAGAGCGGTCGCCTTCCCCTCGCCGCCGCAAGCGCAGCCGCAGCCGCAGCAGGAGTTGGGGAAGGGGTAGGGGCGTCAGCCCGAGTGGAGGCCGCCGCTCAGCCCCTGCCTCCAACGGCCGGCGGACCAGCAGCTATGGCACGCCCGATCGCTCAGCAAGCCCAGAAGTCAATGGCGGGGAGTTGAATAGTAGCGGCAGGGGCGGCAGCCGCACGCCGGCTCGCTCCTGCAGCCCGCACTAGAATGGGAGCGCTGCACAGCTTGATTGATCCGGCAACTGCCTAGTCATGCACATGCATCACAGGCGCTGTAATGTAACCTTTTTCACCTGCGCATGTGCAATTCAAGTGCAAACATGTGTGAATCAACAGACAATGCAAGGTGGCATGGAGCATTGTGCCGCGGCCCAGGCGCTGCCGCATGGGCGCCACGATCAGCGCTCTGCTGCCACTGAGCTGCAGCTGTGTGCCTTCCAGTCGTTCAACCTGGCTTCTCAGCCCTCTACCTGGTCAGCACAGCTCAATCCCTCCCTTGGCTGCTTTCCAGCACCTTATCCTCCCAGGCCCGTGTGCTGCGAGCCATGGCAGCGGCTGCGTGCAGCAGGGCCAACCTGCAGCTGCTGCTGGCCAGCAGGCACGATGTGTTGAGGCTCGGGGAAGTGGAGGCGATGCTGAAAGGCGAGCTCTGGTGCCGGGCATTCTAAGAAGGCCTCGCCAGGAGGCATGCAACGCCTGCATGAGCTTGATGCGGCTGCAAACGGTCGGGCTGACCAAAGGGCCCTCAGGCGCCGCCGCCAAGCGCCGCCGCCGCCGTGCCGACTTGCCGCGGCCGGCCGCCCCATGCCCCCTTCATGCCTCCTTCATGCCTGCAGACAGCAGCGGCTTGGAGCAGCCCCTGCCCAGCGTGCTGCGCGGCCTGATTGTGCGGCTCAAGTATGCGGGCAGCTACCACCTGCTGCCAGTGGAGCAGCTGGTGACAGCAGCACGGGGGCTGGCGGTGGCGTCCCCAGAGACCCAGCAGCCCGCCGCACTCCTGCGTGTGCAGCTGAGCAGCGCGTCGGGCACCAACACGTTGGCAGATGGCCAGTGGGAGGCGGCCGGGAGGGCAGAGGTGGAGCAGCTGGCGGCACTGCTGCAGCGGCGAGGGTCGATCCTGCCCGCCGAGCAGGTGAGGCAAACGGTGTGCGGCGGCTGGTAATCAGCAGCCTGTGCAAAATGGATTGAGCATGGGCAGCTCGAATGACAGCACCTGTAGTTGGTTGCTGTTTAGAGCAGGACTGTGCATTACGTCTTGCGCAGGTTGCGGCGGCTGCCTGGCGCAAGAAGGCGGCGCTGCAATGGCACGTGCTGCATGGAGGGCAGCCTGAGGAGCAGCAGCGCATGCAGCTGCCGGCGCTGCTGCAGCAGCTGCAAGACCAGGATGGCATAGCATCGATGCTGCGCAAGGTTGAGCTGGATCCACAGGAGCAGCAGCAGCCGCTAGAGCAGCAGGATCAACTGCACCAGCAGCAGCAGCAGCAGCAGCAGCAGCAGCAGCAGCAGCAGAGCAGGATGTCCTTGACTGCAACAGTGCAGTTGGGCCCAACGCAGGCAGCACTGCCGTCAGCTGCTCCCCCGCCCCAACCATGTGTGGCTGCCGCACAGCCGCCGCACGGCAACAGCAGCCCGCTCCAGTCGCATGCAGTAGCGATGCCGTCTGCGCCAGGGCTGCTCACCCCTTCGCCTCAGGCCCATGGAGGAAGCAGCATTCATGCCTCGACCGCCGCCGCCACAGCTGACATTCAGCAGCAGCTTGCCGAGCTGCGGCAGCTGCTAGTCCTGCAGCAGCAGGCACAGCAGGCACAGCAGGCTCAGCACGTGCCATGGCAACAGGCTGAGTCGGAAGCGGAGGTGGGCAGCGGCAGGGAGGTGGGCAGGCACCCGTCCGCCCTAGGCCTCAACTTGCCCACCTGGCAGCCGCCTCCGCCTGCCTTTGGCAGCCCGCCTGTGCCCAGTTACCCGCATCCAGCTTGGCTGCCGGGCGCACACACACGCTGGCCCTCTCCTGGCCAGGCATTCACTCAGCAGCAGCTGCTGCACCAGCAGCCTCTTGCCCTGCCATTCGCCGGCGGCATTGCCGCTGGCGGCGGTGGCTTCAGCATCGTGCGCCTGCCCGGCAACCCACCTCTGCCCGCTGCGCTGAACGTCCTGTCGGTGACCATCCGCCGGGCTGTGCAAAGCTCAGAGCGTGCATGCCATGCCAAGAGAGCAGCCCTCACGGCCCTGCTGCGCTGCGGCCTGAGCAGCTGCGGCCAAGACACATTCAGGCAGCGGCCGGTGCCTCTGCGGGAGCTGGCAGCAGAGCTGGGGCAGGTGCGCTGGTTTCTTGAACGTGTACTGCATTTATGATGCATACATCCGGACTCCGGGCATTATCACATCGAAGGACTACATTCCACCGATCAGCGCTTGCTGCCGCCATCAACCGGTTCGTGAGCTGCACTTTTTCGCCCTCGATTGCCAAGCTCACACGGTGCCGCCACTTTTGCACTTGGTGCTGCCCCCATGCAGGCTTGGTGCAGCAGCCAAGTGAATCAGGAGGCTGCCCAGTATCCCAGCCTGCTGGGCCTGCTGCGGGATCTGGCCGACCCCCGGCTGGTGGTCATGCCTCCTACCGGTCCGCAGCAGCCTGAGCAGCAGCAGGTGCTGCTGCGGGTGGACCGACTGGGGGCGGTGTACGGGCAACCGGAAGACCTGGCAGCAGCTGGGGGCAGCCCGCAGCCCGTCAGGCAGCCGCCGCCGCCGCCGCCGCCGCCGCTGCCGCCGCCGCCGCCGCCGCCGCCGCTGCCGCCGCCGCCGCCGCCGCCGCCGCAGCCGCCCCAGGGCGCCCCTGCTGCCCAGTCGCCAGCAGACGAGCTGGCAGCTGCTTTCGGGCTGGTGCACCTGGCGCCTGCCTGGGTGGGGGGCACCCATTGGGAGATGACCACAGCCGAGATCAGCTGCATCGTTCAACAGGGACCTGAGGCCATCGTGCTTGGTGGGCTGGAGGACTTGTGTGCAAGCATCGGTGCCACAGGTGGGCTGGCTCACTCAGGCAGGACCAGCAGCGACTGAACAGGGTGTGCCGCTGCCCACCAGCTGCAGACACCTCTGCCGCCACTTGCGCCATTGTGTCGTTTGCCGCCTGGGGCTATGCCGTGCAGCCAAATTTCTGCCTCCGGGCTGCCGATGCTCGGTTGCAACTCGATGCCAGCATGCATTACCACTGACCAGCAGGTCACCGTCCATCCTTGCCTCCCGCTGCCATGCACCATGCAGTGGTCAGCAGCCGACTACTGGAGAGGAGGGATCACAACGGCGCCATTGCGTTCTTGATATGTGCGTCCCCGCAGCAGGCAGCGCTGGTCCTACAAGAGCTTCAGGCCGTGGAGGTAGGCAGCGCAGACGCCAATGTATTGATGTGCACAAAAGGTGGTGTGTTTCGACAGCCCCCAGCCTGCCCTGTGCAGCCGGCTTCATTGGCAGCGCTGAGCCGACGCATGCACCACCCCGCCAGCCCGAAAGCTTGCTGATGTGTCACAGCTGCTGCTGCCCAAGCTCCAAGCAGTTTCGCGGCCGGCCGCTCACCTTTCATCCCTCGGCACAAGAGAAGGAGCACCTGGTGCAGCGGCGCCCAGCTGAAGCTGCGGCAGCCGACCGCCTGATGAGGCGCCTAACCAAGCAAGGGCCGCCTGCCCAGCCACCCGCACGGCCGCCGCAGCTTGCTGCCGCGCCGCACATCCCGCTGTTGGCCCCCGCAGCCATTCCTCGGGCCGCCGGCGGCACACTCTTTACCCTTACAACGGCAGAGGTCATGATCGTGTGCGTACCGCCTGCACCTCTGGCCTTGCAGCTGCCCCCCGCTGCATGCGCCCTGCATCGTGCGTTGGCATGTGCGTTGGCATGCAGAGTTTGCCTGCTGTGCAGCTGTGACCGCTGTGCCGCTGCATGGTTCCCAACACCCAGTCAAACCCTCAGAGGATCTGCTTTTTTGTTCTCGACGCACTGCAGTGGCCTGCCGCCTGGGTGGTTGGCGACGGCTGAGGCGCACATCGAGTGCCTGTGTGAGAGCATGGGCGTCAGCGGTGAGTGGCTGCAATGCTTGAAGCCAGCGTTGAGGTTTGGGTTGTTGGCCGTCAGTTGAGCGCCCATGGCAGCTGCATGCATCTGTCCAGAATGGAGCACGAGCAATGGACAACCAATGCAAACAGTCTTACTTGCATTGCCGCTGCGCCCATCTGCTTGCACTGCAGTGCTGAGCATCCGCGGCCGCCGGGGCGACGCTCGGGGCGATGTGGCGTGAGTCCCAGCTCGCCAGCCTAGTCACAACTGCACGCTGGGCCAAGCCCTGCATGTTGAGCTGGCATGGCAGGCAGGGATCCGCAGTGACAGGCGCAGCCAGACGGTGACATCTCTCCTCTCCCCAGTGTTTTGTGCAGTTACGTGACGCTTGGCTCGGCTCAGCAAGCTGCTCACATCATTTGGGAGCTGACAGGGCTGCAGGTGCGTGCAACAGGGCACCAACAGCAGCCGGGCATTGCCAGACAGGCCGGGCCGGGCAGTGTTTGCCACTGAAACGCCATGCTCCATGTCAGTGCGCAGACTGTTTTATGGGTCTGGCTCTGCCGCCCATGCACCCACCATCCGCTCCCCATGCACTGCAGGCCGGCAGCCATCGCCTGGCTGTGCGGCCAATGGAGTCGAAGCTGGCCCAGCTCGCTCAGCGCCGGCCACAGCATGCAGCTCAAGCAGAGCGCATGCTGGTAGCGCTGCGGCAGCACGGCCTGCCGCCGCCGCTGCCGTCCGGGCTTGTGCGGCTGCGGCGGCCTCAGCCGCCCTGGCCCGGCACAGACGTTGGCGGACCCCAGCAGCAGCCGCAGAGCAGCAGGCAGCTGGGGGGTGACGGGCGCAGCGTGCGTGACGCAGAGCGAGGCAGGAGCAATGGCAGGAGCAGGAGCAGGAGCAGGGGCAGTGGCAGGAGCAGGAGCAGGAGCAGGAGCAGCGTTCAGCGCAGCAGGGGCCCCAATGGCCGCCGCCACAGCCACAGCCCCGTGCCTTGCAGTTCTGCAGGTGGCAGGTGGCAGGTGGCAGGGCAGCCGCAGCCGCAGCCCTCCGCCTCGAAATGTAGCAGGCAGCAGGTGGCAGCACGGACGCAGCCGCAGCCCCCTGCCTCGCAAAAATGCAGGTGGCAGGCGGCAGCGCAGCCGCAGCCGCAGTCGCAGCCCGCAGCCTCAACGCATGGCAAGCGGCAGGCAGCAGAAGAAGAGAGAGAAGAAGAAGAAGAAGGAGAAGAAGGAGAAGAAGGAGAAGAAGGAGAAGAAGAAGGGGCCGCGCAACGCGTGATTTGGCTATTGCAAGCCAGGGAGGAAGCCGGGGCAGCGCAGCCGCAGCAGGAGCCCCTGCCTCGAAATGCAGCAGGCGGCAGGCGGCAGCGCAGCCGCAGCAGGAGCCCCAGCTGGGGCAGGCTGCCTGCTATCACCAACAGCAGCTTTGGAACCCCTGCACGCTCTGCGAGCGCCGGGCCCAGCGGCGGCGGTGGTGCAAGTCAGGACGGCACGCCCTCTCGCTCCCGCAGCCCGTTGGTCATGCAGGGCAGCGCATAAAGAGTCACTTTTGCTAGCTTCTTTGGTTGGATACCACACAGTTCTGCAAGCCATGCATGCACCAGATATTGTATACGGCAGAGGCATGCATAACCACAGCAGCAGAGACACGTGTGAAGTGTGACCCAGCCGCCCCAACCCTTTGCACCAGGCGCTTAGCGGAGGCAGCGACATCCCGCACACCGCGCACGCACTGCCTTGTGAAGAATGTGCCATCGTGATGCACAGCTCCAGATTCGCGTTCCACAGTCGCTGGTGCTGAGACAGAGGTGGCCAAAACGGCAGCAAGCGGGCGAGGGGCAGGAAGGTGCATGAGCGCAACCGCCGACGCCACGCGGGCGGCGGGCCAAGCACCCTGCTTGCAGGCCCAACCGGCTCGCCAAAAAGCCTCGATCTGGCCGTGTCCATCCATCTTGCCGGCGGCGCGGCCCAGCTTGGATTCGCTGCAGGGGGACCTGTGGTAGTGACGGAGGCACTATGGCCACGCCGGTCTGTTTGCGGGGCGGGCCCTGGGCCTGCATCCCGCCGCAGAGGCGCGCGGCAAGGCATCCTGAGGCGCTCCCATGCGGCAGCAGCCGTGCTCGGCGACAGCAGCGCCCGCTGCCGCCGGCCGCCGCCGCCGGGCCGCAGGCTAGTGCGCCGCAACAGCGGGGCGCAGCTGAGGAGGAGACGGCCCCGCCTGCAGCCTGGTCGGACGACATGCAGGCAGAATTTGAAGACTATCAGCGAGAGCAGGCAGCAGCAGCAGTAGAGGGCAGCAGCGCAGTGCAGCAACTTGCAGAGGAGCAGGAACAGCAGGAGGAGCAGCAGGAGCAGAGCGTTTCGGCAGAGGGCGGCGAGCAGCAGGCCCTGCAGGGGCAGCCGCCAGGGCAGTGGACACCTGAGCTTGAAGAGGAGTTCCAGAAGTACAAGAAGGAGCAGGCTGCAGGTGAGCTGTTGGTGTGCAGTTTTGTTTCCGCTGCGATGTGCACGTCTGCCTGTGCGGTTGAGGATCTGGGCTCAGCTGGGTGTTTCTGCCCTGTGTAAGCTGTCTCGTGCTGTGCGTGACAACTATTTTTCAGCCACCTGCCACGCGGTATTCAGCATGGCTCCTGCTGCCCTCTCGCGCCGCCGCAAGCTCCAATCCAGATTCGCTCTCGATTCCCACCCTCGCCCATCTGCCATTCTGCCTCACCATGTGCAGGCGGCCACCACCCGGTGTTTGTTGGAGAGACCTTCAAGGAGGGGCGGTACACTGCCCTGTCCTTCCTAGGAGAGGGGCATTACAGTACCGTGTGGCGCGTGCGGGACGAGCTGAGCGGGGAGCACTGCGCCATGAAGGTGCGCCAGCGGCGGCTGCAGGGCTTGTGCTGTGAGCACCATGGCATCGGTGCTGCCTGTGGCAGTGCGGCCTGTGGCATCTGGTGTGGTGCGCGCTGCTGCTGCCACGCTACAGCCCTGCTCCGTGCCGCCTCCGCTCCTCACGTTGCTGCCCTGCCCACGTTGCTGCCCCCGCTCCCGGCCGCCCCGCTGCCCTGCAGGTCGTGCGCAGCGCTCCCGACTATGCAGCCGCCGGCCGCGATGAGGTGGCGCTGCTGTCTGCCATTCGGGGGCGCGATCCGCTGGCGCAGAGCCACTGCGTGCGGCTGCTGGACTCGTTTGAGCACAGCGTGCCGGGCGGGGGCGCGCACGTGTGCGAGGTCTTCGAGCTGCTGGGGGACGATCTGCTGACGCTGATGCGGTGCGTTTTGTTGTTGTTCGAGAACAATTTTATGATGTGGAGGTCTTCGAGCTGCTGGGCGACGATCTCCTAACGCTGCGGTGAGCGCAAGGCTCATTCCTGCGCCCCTTGAGGTCTGGTTGAAGTGGCTGGTTTTACATGAAGTGTTGAAGCTGCTGGTCCTGTTGCAGTCCACTGATTAGTGGCGTGCTGCTGCCGGTTGCCAAGGAACATGCTGCTTATGCTCCCTCCCATCCACACCTGCGTGCATCCACCCGCAGGGTGTTCATGCTGCATGGAGATAGGAGCACGGGCGGCGTGCCGCTGCCGGTGGTGCGGCACATCGCGCAGCAGCTGCTCACCGCCCTCGACTTCTTGCACCGCGAGTGCGGCATCGTGCACACCGGTAGGTGTGCGGGCGCAGCATGAGATCCTCTGCACACAGCCTCTGGGTTGAGCCACCACATGGCTGTGGCTCCGCAGCCCAGCTGTCGGCAGCAGCCGGCAGCCCGCTGGGCTGCTGGCAGGCAGGCATCCCATGTGCCCGCTTGAAACCTGCCTTGCTCAGAGCCCTCCTGTCTTTGGGGTAGTACAACAAGGTTACAACAAGCCATGTTTTCCCGTCCTCTGTGCTGCAGACGTGAAGCCCGAGAATGTGATGCTGGCGAGGGAGGTGCTGGGGGGCGGCACGCCAGCCACCACAGACGGCAAGGTGTGGCGCTTGATCACAGTCAACAGCAGAGCGGTGCCCTGCAGCTGCAGGCTGGAGGCTAGTTGCCTGTGTGTGCGGGCTGGGAGCTAGTTGCCTGTGGCCCAGGGTGGCTGGCTGTTGTGGATGCATGTGGGCTGCTGTGAACGCTCTGGCGCCAGTTGCAGCTGGCCCTGCTGCCATGCCGGCCATTTGGCCCCCATGCTTGCATCCTGTTTGCCCACCAACCGTCTGTGCCCCTCCTGTTCCCTGCTTGCAACTGTTGAGCAGGTGAACTTGGCAGACCTGCAGGCCCGCCTGCTGCGCACCGAGTGCCAGCTGGTGGACTTTGGCAATGCCACACGCCTGGACAACGAGCGGCTAACCAACGAGATCCAGACGCGGCCGTACCGCGCGCCCGAGGTGCGATGTACATGCAGCAGGGACGCAAGAATAGCTTGCGTTTTAGCTGATGATGCAGCTGCTACCCTGGACGGCTGCTGCTCAGGGTTGGGCTGCCTGGTGGCTCGAGGATGGAACTGCATTCTGCCCAGTCCTCCCAACCTCCCAGCCCGCTCCTGCGTCCTGTGTTGCCTTGCCAGCAGCCAACTGCCCTCGAAGGTCAAAGCTTGAAGGCGAGCTCTGCGTGCGATTGCCTAATCCCACCCCTCTGCCGCCCCTCTGCCGCCGTGCTCCCCACCCACCTCAGGTCATTCTGGAGGCCGGCTTTGGCCCGCCAGCCGACATTTGGTCCCTGGGCTGCCTGGTGTTTGAGCTGGCTACCGGCCAGTTCCTGTTCCGGCCACGCACAGTGGGCACCCGGGCGCGGGACCGGGACCACCTGATCCAGGTGAGGGGCTACAGTGCTACACACGAGGAGCCGGGATGCGCAGTGCAGGCGTTGCAAGGCAGTTGCATGCGTGTTGATGCTGGCACGGGCTGGCCTGCGGCTGCTGTTGGTGCTGCGTCCGCGCTGTAGCGGACTCTGCTTGCTGCTGTACCGCTTGGGGCATGCAGCCTGTGACTCCCTCAGCGCTCCCCACCCCACCAGTCACCTGACCCCTTTCCCGACAATCTGCATTCCCTCTTCCTCAGATGATGCGGCTGCTGGGCCACATCACTCTCAGCCAGCCTTCACTATTTTCACCAGCTACCAACCTGTCCTCTCCACATCAATCTTCCTTCCCCTCCCTCCCCTCAGATGATGCGGCTGCTGGGCCACGTGCCGCGCCGCCTGGTGGCCGCCAGCCGGCGCGGACCAGAATTTTTCAACGCGCAGTGCCAGCTGTGGGACGCGCCGCGCCCGCCGCACTGGCCCCTGGACAAGGTGCTGCAGGAGTGGCACGGCCTGCCGGAGGAAGAGGTGCGTAATCCTGTAGTGTGACCCGTTTCGTTTAACAGTTGGAATGGCACGGCCTGCCGGAGGAAGAGGTGCGTAGTTCAACCCACCCTGTGGTTTTGCCCTTTTGTTTGGAGTAGCAGGGCCTGATGGAGAAGGGGGAAGCAGCTGGCTGCCCATACGCTTGTGCGTATGCGCACCAGCCTGCTGGTCAACTTGCAGCCCGCTCCACAACACTCAACCCCGCCCTTTTCTTGCAGGCAATGGGCCTGCGCGACTTCCTGCTGGGCGCGCTGTGCTTCGACCCGGCAAAGCGCAGCACAGCAGCCGAGCTGCTGGAGCACCCCTGGCTTCGAGGGGAGCTGCCGCAGCGCCCGCAGCGCCCGCCCACTCAGCAGTGGGCTGCGGGGCCCCAGGCAGAGGCTGGCCGGCCGAGCAGCGTGGGCCTCGGCAGCACCGACGGCAGCGACTCGTGATAGCCTTGCAGAGGCCCCCCAACGACTGACGCGCATTCTTCCTACCCCCTTCGAATCTTGAACGAACGGCACACGAGTGTGCACTTGTCCATGTGTTGCAAAGGTTACAAGTCTGCGACATGCAGGCATGGTATCACAGAAGCATTCATGCCATCACAGAAGGCAGTCATGCCATCACAGGCAGCAGGGCATGGGTGCAAGGGGCGCTTCGGATGCATGTCAGCTTGCACGAGGTGCAAGGGGCAGCAGGGGTGCATGAACGCGTGCCTCACAGGCAGCTTACGCTGGGCGCCGCAGCTCACAAAAACTCCTCTCGCGGCGCGGCGTGCGCAAACCTGCAGCGCGCGCCGTGCATGCATGCGGCCTGCGTGCCGTTGAGGTGCCAGAAGAAGCGGCAGGCCTGGTGGAAGCTGGGGGGCTCGTAGCCCGCCGCTCTGGCCGCCCTGCGCTCATCTTTGTCCTTCACAGGGTATGGCCGCAGCTCCACAGCCGCCTCTGAGCGCTCCCCTGGCAGCGACACGATGTCCACCTCGCGCCACAGAACGTCGCGCACAAACCGCAGCGCACCCTGCAGGGATCCAGGGAGAGCAGTACAGTAGCAATGTTCGGTCGTGAACCAAGGGAGGGGATTGAATAGCGCATGGGCTTGCAGCCCACAGCCAGTAGGCTGAGCCCAAGCCCAGGCCATGCTACAGACAGTTGGCCAGACCAACCCAAGCCAACCCTCCCAGCAGAGAAGAGGACGCGCAAGAGTTGGCTCTTTCTGTCCCACCTCGGAAGCCAGGCGGCGGGGCAGGCCGGAAGGTGGTGGCACTTCGCTCTCCAGCTGCTCTGGAGACACCCTCGGCGGGTGGCTGGCCAGGTACTGCGAATATCAAGGCACAGAGAGGCAGGGCTGTCATGCCAGAAGAACCAGCAGCAGCCGGCACAGCTTTGCGCATCACAACACCATCGTAGCACAGCATCCCCTGTGCAAAACAAATCTCTGCTCACCTGCAGCAGCTCCCGTTTGTAGCGCAGCACGGCGGATGCGCCCTCCGCCGCCTCCGCCCGCTCTCGATCGAGGCAGAACAGGTGGGGCCGGCTGTCCAGGAAGCGGCGCAGCAGGGCTGCAAACACAAATGGCAGAGAGCAGGCAGCGATTGATGAGGCAGGAGGGGCGTGTCACCAGCGGTCGTCCCCAGCAAAGCAGCACGACTGCGCATGGGCTCCTTTGGTGCTCCTACCATAACAGCAGCCGGCTGCAGACCACTAACAAGCATCCCACATCACTTCGTAATGCTCACCTGTGTTAAGCGGGCCGCAGGGCGGCGGCACCGCCCCAAGCTCCCCAAACAGCATGCTCAGCGTGGTGGGCCCGGTGCGCTGCAGCAGCGACAAGCAGCGCCGCTCCAGGCGATACACCGGGTCCCAAAAGGCGCTGCTGCCGCTGCCGTCGCTGCTGGGCTGGGCGTCCCTACTGCCGCCTGCGCCGCCGCAGCCCTTGCTGGCTGGCTGCCGTGCAGGCTCGGGGCTGCGCCGGCGGGCAGGCGGCTGGTCTGCCCGGGTCACATCCCTTCGGCCCAGCCTGCTGCCGCTGGGGGAGCGAGAGCGGCGGGGCACACCGCCCGCACGGCCCAGCCTGCTGCCACTAGGGGAACGAGAGCGAGGGCGCCCGCCGTTTGCGCGACCAGCCGCTGCCGCCAGCGCACGCTCGCCTGCTGCCGCTGCCTCTGGATGTTGGCGGCACTTGTCTTCCACCTCATGCCGCACCGGGCGCAGGTACAGCCGCCCGCCCTCGACCTGCAAGCAAAGCCATGGGGTGGTGCTAGCATGGGTTGGGTTTGCTGGAGGCAATGCCACTCGGCGGAGCAGCAGCAGCATTGGCGGTGTGCAGGCTCGAAGGCGCCGATGCCTGAGCGGCAGCTCGTGCATGTGGCTGTTCTTGCATGCAAATGGGATGGCACACATGCCGGCAAGCATCCGCAGCGCGAGCAGCAGCAGTACCAGTGCCCAGCAGCTTTGGAGAAGCCTAGCATTACCAGTTGCAGCCACAAGGTAGCAGGCAAGCAAAACCGCTCACCTCCACGCCCTGCAGGCACTCTATCACCGCCGCCGCCTCCTGTGCCGTGGCCAGAGTGAGGTAAACTGAGGGGCCTCGGGGGTCACTGCCGCCCACCCGCCGGTCCGTCACTGCAGGCACAGGAGCAGGAGACAGGCCTGGGTTACAGCCACAGGGGAGCTGGGCCACGCCGAAACAGCTACTCTGCAGGATTGCTCGGAAGACAGCACCATGCGCTGTTGTGGAGCATGCCAAGCATGGCAGCACGCCACCCAAGCAAGCAAGTTGATCAATATTCGCTCCCGCCAGCTGTCCCGCACCTGCGCCGCCGGCGGCCGCGACCAGTGGCATGAGCTGCTGCCAGATCGCGGCATCATCCCTGCTGTGCTCCAGGCCTGTGATGAACACCTGCCGGCCAGTCAGCGCCCACTCCTGCTGCCCACCTCGCTGCAGAAAGTGATTGAGCAGCACGGGTGCGAGAATGGCGTCTGGGCTCGCGCCACGTGCCGCCCACCGCCCATCACGGCCGCGGCTCAGGCTCCTGCTGCCGCTGCGTGCCCGCTTGCGCCCGCGCTCGGACGGCGGCAGGGGGCTGCGGCCGCGAAAGCCTGGCGGCGGGCTGCCGTGGCCGAAACCTGGCGGCGGGCTGTGACTGCGGAACGCCGGCGGTGGGCTACGGCCGCGGAGTCCTGGCGGCGGGCTGCTGCGGCCGAAACCGGGTGGCGGGCTCTGGCCACGGAATGGCGGCGGGCTGCGACCACGCATGGGTGGCGGGCTGCGGCCGCGCATGGGCGGCGGCGGGCCCTGTGCAGCCAGATCGTTCAGGGCGCGGGTGGCCTCGGCTGCCGCCTCAGGGAAGCGCTGCCTCAGGCCCTCTACTTCGGTGCGGAAGGGCCGCAGGAAGACGCGCCGCCCATTCATCAGCTGTGCAGAAACGGGGAGGCAGCAAGGGGTTTGCATGAGACTTGGTGGTTTCGCGAATGCCTGTGAGGCAGCCGCGGCAGCAAGAGGCAGTGGGCGCAAATGCTGGTGCATGTGCATGCGGCGCCAGCCATGCAGCGCCAACAAGTAGCCCCAAACGCCTCACAGCAAAAGCAGCACGCACAGCAGCTGCGTGCACCTCAGCTGCTGCGCACCTCTGCCCCCTGAAGCGTCTCGATCGAGCGCGCCGCTTGCCTTGCGGTCGCCACTGTCACATACCTGCAAGCAGCCAGTGGCAATGCGCCGGTGTGAGCACAGCCACAGCTGGCCAGCGACTTACATGCCTGCATTCCATGCATGTGGAGCAGCACAGCGGTCAGGCAGCACCCAGCCAGCACTGGCTGTCGACCCAGCCATGCTCGCAATCCACCCACCTCACATGCCAACCCAGCTCAACAAACTGAACAGGGACAAGCTGCCCAGGAACATTTGGCAGCACACTCACGCAATGTCCCCGCGCTCATCGCCATTGCTGATCCTCACATCCGTGACTGCAAGGGGCAGCAACGCGGGCACAAGCACGGCTCAGCAAGGTTGCAGGCAGAGGCAGCCAAGCGTGTGTGCGAATAAGACAAAAGCGCAGGAGTGGCACGGCGGGCCGAACGGCAATGGCACTGCAGCGCACGCAATGGCACTGCAGTGCATGGCAGGGAGTGCAATAGGAAGCGAAGCCATATAGGCACAGCAAAAGGGGCGTGGCCAACGCGCCTGCTGCACCCACGCCCTCAATCATTGCTGCCAGCCGATGTCCCACCACCCGCCGGTGCACATGCTCGCCATCGCAGGTGGGCAGGCCAGACACAAACATCTGTGTTGGGTGTTGGGGCGGCGCAGAGACGCGCTGAGCATGCATGCCTGTCGCCTGGCAGCCCTGCCTGTGCGCTGCTGTTCCACTGCACGGGGCTGGCCACTACGGCAAGCAGCTCCCATCCAACCCAGCAACACATCAGCGCATACACCGACCAGCACTCCGTTGAGTCCAAACTCACCACCTGCCCAACCAGCTCCCAGCTGATGAAGCCGCCGTGCTTGAAGTGGCGCACCGCCACAGGCACCAGGGGCAGCTCGCCTCTCAGAGGCTCCTGCCACGGCCGCCGCCGCTTGGGGCTGGGGCTGCGGCTGGGCAGCCTGCCGGCGTGCCTGCCCAGGCTGGTTGTGCTGGTGTGGTGCCGTGACGGGCTCGCTGGCTGGCCATACCGCACCTGCCTTGGCGAGGCAGCAGCAGGCGGGGGCTGGTGTGCTGGGCCGGGGTGGAAAGCCCCCAGCGGCTGCAGCTGCCAGGCCGGCAGCGGGGGCGAGGGGCGCAGGTGGCCGCCCTGCAGGGCAGGGCCAGCATAAGGACTGAGCTGATCGCCGCTGCTGCTGCTGACGTGCACCCCTGGGGGCGCTGCCGACACCGGCTGCTGCTGCTGATGCTGCTGCACCGACAGCAGCTGTTGCTTCAGCGCAAGCAGCTGCTGCTGGATGTCGGCCACTACAGCTGCTGTGGCGTCTAAACCGCCATCGCCAGCAGAGCGAGCGGTTGCATCTGCAAGCTGACGCTCAAGGCCAGCCAAAAAGTCGGCTGCCGCTGCAGCAGGCGGGGCTGCTGCGCCGCTGGCTGGCAGGGGCCCTGCTGCGGTGCCGCCTTTCGTTGCATGCTGCTGTGCCTGCTGTGCCTGCTGCTGGGGCGGCTGTGGTTGCCGCTGCTGCACGTTATCGGCCTGCACCCCATCAGCCGGCTGTGCACCGCCATCTGCGGCAGGCACCTCACGGTGCAGCTGCACGGTAAAACCCACAGGTTTCTGCTGCTGCTCAGGCTCCACCTGCTGCTGCACCTTGGCAATCGCCTGCTCATCCTGCAGCTGCTGCAGCAGCGCCGGCAGGTGCCGCTGCTGCTCCGCTGGCGGCTGCCCACCGTGGGCTGCATGCCACTGCAGCGCCGCCTGCTTGCGCCAGGCAGCCGCGGCCGCCTGCATGGACGGGCAGGCCGGGCTTGATTTCGAAGCGGCTCTGATGTCTGGGCAGGGGCAATTGTTGGACGGCAGCACCCAGCTACGCAAATTTCAAGCAGCACCCAGCAGGATGCAAAGGCTCACCTCGGCGACGGACAGTGGCTGCCCACGCTGCTGCAGCAGCGCCGCCAGCTGCTCCACCTCTGCCTTCCCGACCGCCTCCCACTGGCCATCGGCCAACGGATTGGTGCCCGAGGCGCTGCTCAGCTGCACGCGCAGGAGGGCGCTGGGCTGCTGCGCCTCTGGAGACGCCACCGCCAGCCCGCGTGCGCCATCTGCTGCTGTCACCAGCTGCTCCACTGGAAGCAGGTGGTAGCTGCCCGCATACTTGAGCCGCACAATCAGGCCGCGCAGCACGCTGGGCGGAGCAGCTGCCTGTTCCTCGGCGCCGACGGCAGCGGAGTCTGCGGGGCAAGGGGGTAGGATCATAGGAGCGGCGGCGGCGACGGTCCTCAGTGGGATTTGCGCCATGCGGCACGTATCAGCTCTCAGGCATTCAGCACAACACCCCAGAGGCCGCAGGCATCCAAACCAAAGGCCCCAGTGCACCTGCAATCACGGTTTGCACCGAGGCGAGCGCCCCGACCTCCCTTTTGGTGACGAACAGAAGCTGGATGTTGCCTCTACAGGTGGCGGCCGCCATGGCTGGCAGCCGCCCCTGCAGGTCGCGGCTCGAACGCCTGTGGCTGTCAGCGCCGCAGGCCAGCCGGGCAACAAGGGTGCAGGTGTGGCAACAGGTTGCTGTGCATTGAGCGGCAAGACTGCGAGCATGGGTGAGCCATGCCGTCCCGCTGGCGGCGCCGGCGCGCCACACCAAACCCCACGCTGCCCTTGGGGCAATCTGGCCCATCTCTCGGCTGCCAGCTGGCCCATGCACCTTGGAAGGCGCGTCACAAGGCATTGCGTTCAGCACCTTCGTCTTGGCTGGCCTTGGACTGCTTCTTGCCACTCTCAGGTGCCTCTAGCATCAGTGGATATCTCCGTCTGCAGCCCTGGATTTTGATGCTGCCTAACCAGGGCCCCCCGTGCACTGCCAACCCACCACCGTCGTCGCTGCCACTGCCAGTCTGCAGACAGCACCGCAACAAGTTGCAGCGTCCAATGGCTGCACACCTGCGTGCAAGGGAGTGCCTGGCAATGGCACTGGTGCTGGCAGCGGCAGCACAGCTGCACCGCAGCAGGAGCCTGCCGCCCGGCCGGCGCCTCTGGTTGGCAGCATTTATCGCAGCACTGTTTCTTCTCTTGCCGCTGCTTTTCTCGCACGAGGCAGAGGCAGCGCAGGTGCTCAGCGCCACAAATTTTAGCTGGCTTGGCCTCACTGGGGTGAGCTCTGGGGGCAGGCTTGGCAAGCCAGGTTAATGATAAGAGTGCCTGTGCTCCAGCAGGGAGGATGGGCAGCTGTCTGCGGCCAGTCAGCAGGGATGGGGGTCCACTGCCCCTGCACACCAGAACTGACCGTCACCGTCCTCTCCCTGGTGCAGGTCCTGGCATGGGCAAGGGGCGGCGGGCCACTCAGCAACCTTCGAACCTTCTCAGCACTGCTTGTCTACCTGGTGGCGCCAGCCACCCCTGCCAGCACCGCCCCCGGCCGCAACCCTTTCTTGCTGAGCCAAGGTGTCGTGCTAGGCCTGCTGGCCAAGTCCGCGGCGCTGGCGGTCACTATTCATGCCCTGGCATGTCGACCAATGCCTGGCTGGCTCGCCCAAGTGCTGCAGTGTGAGTTGGGCGGAGGGTCTGCTCATCTCTGCCCTGGCCCCGCCTGTGCTCGGGTGGATGGCACAGACACCTTTGCGGCTCGCAACCTGCAACTGCGCCACATGCATTAATCGCGTCCCACCCTGCCATCCCATCCGCTGCCGGCAGCCCTGGCCTTTTGGCTGTGGACCTCGCTCACCGTTCACTCCTCAGCTGCGGCGGCCGGCTGGCTGAGTGGCGTGCCAGCCGCTGACCCATTCAATCGGCCCTACCTGAGCACCAGCCTGGTTGACTTCTGGCGGCGATGGAACGCCATCCCTGCTCGCAAGGGCTTCCGCATGTTGATCTACGACCCCATCTGTTTGGCTGGGCCTGCGGAGCGCAGCACTGGGCGCCGGCCAGCCTGGCGCCGCTGCCTGGCGGTCTGCGCTGTGTTTGCAGCCTCTGGAGTGGGCCATGAGCTGTCCCTTGTTTACCTGACGCACCAGTTCACAGGTGGGGTGGCCTGCCGAGCAGGGCGGCCGTGCATTTGGCAGGCTGAGCGAAGCTGGCAGCCGCACAGCAATGCAGATGAAGCATGACTAGGTGCTGCGCTGATCCCTGCGCTGAATATTCGCCTGCGCTTGCAGGCCGCTGGCTGCTCTTCTTCTGCCTGCAAGGCCCGCTGCTGGTGGCGGAAGCGTGGGCCTGCACCCTGGCCCGCCAGACTGGCCTGCGCCTGCCACGCTGTGCTGCGCAGCGCTGTGCCCTCACCCTCAGCATGGTTCATTTCATGTCCCATCGCCTGCTCTTCCCAGCTCTGCTTGACAGCGGAGTGCCTGCTCGCCTGCTGGAGCAGCTGTGGCCGGCAGGGCTGCTCGGCAGCTTGTGCGGCGCTGGCGCAGCACCGGAGGTGCCAAGCAACCATTGAGCGACAGCAGCGGTGCTTGCGCCATTGCTTGCTGAAACTGGTCTGCTCATGCGGTGCCATCAGTGTCTGCAAAATTTGTGCACACAAGCCAAGCCGTCTCAATCAAATGTGCCATGAGTTGAGCTGGCGATAGGCAGATTCTGAAAAGGGAAGGGGGAGCTCAACACTGCTGACCTTTTGGCGCACACACAGGTAACAACAAAAAGCTGCATCCCCTGTGGCGAGGCATGGCAGGACACACTCCAAAGCAGCAGGGCACTGGAATACCTTAAAAGTGAGCCTTCGGCACGTGCTGGCAATGCTGGCTGATGGGCAGCCTGTCCAGCCGCCAGGCGGGGTGTCTTCTGGCCTCCCCTTGGCTTCCACCTGCGCAGGCCTCATTGCCAGCGTTCCACACTGCCAAAGTGTTCCAGTGACTAGACCATCCCACCAGAACCATCACAGGGCAGAACTGTGCTGCCAACTGCACCGCTGACCCGCTCCCACTATGCATGCCCAGGCCGCAGCCCGGCTCTCCTGCTTTCGTCCCTTTGCCACTTGGCAGGTGCAGCAGTTCCAAGCGCATCGGCAGACCTGCTTACAACGCTGACAACAAACACCACAACTGCCTGCACGGCAAGTGCCCGCAGCCTGCTGCGCACACCTCAGCCGTCGCGCGAAGCCTGGCGCTGCGCTTTGAGCGCTCGCGCCGCCTCCACCGCCGCTTCGGCATCGCGCACCGCGGGCAAGTCGGGGCAGGCCTGCCTGGCTGCCTCCAGCGCCTCGTCTGCCGCATGCCACGCTGCAGCCGCCCACTCCCACTCCACGGCACCCCCCGTCTGCTGTGCTGCCGGCCGGCTGTCTGTGCGCTGCGCAGCAGCCTCCGCTGCGGCCTCCCGGGCAGCGGCGGTCCGAGCCCATGCAGCTGCCGCGGCCGCTGACGCCTCGGCTGCCGCCATGCGGGTGCTGGTCGGTGCAGCGTCGCCGGTCACAGGCCGCCACACCAGCGGTGGCGGCCGGGGGGTGGGCGCGGGTGGCTGCGGCGGTGGGCTGGGCGCGGCGGCAGGCTTGGGGCGCGGGGCGGCCTTGCCGCGCTGCTCTTTGCGTTGCCGGCTCTCTCTGGCTTCGCGTATCGCCCGCAGCCTCGCCAACTCCTTCAAGTTCTCCTCTGTCTTACAGTTGTAGCGAATGATGCGCAATTCGCGCTCAAGCGACTCCTGGCTCGCCCACCAATCGGGGCCGCCCACGAACGCTCGCAGCGCGACCCACACTGACTTGCCGTACTTCTGCAGCAGGGGATGGTGAGGGGATGGAGAAGGGGCGGCTGGCACCTGGGCAGCAGAGCACACCAAGCAAGGCGATGCGCATGGGCAGGGCCCACAGGCAGGGGGCGAGCTGGGGGCTGGGGGCTGGCGGCCGGGAAGGGGCAGGGAGTCAACTGGCACCTAATCCCAGCGCAGCGCACGCCCCACCTGCTGTGCCTCTGCAAGCTTGTCGCACATCAAAGAGTAAGCGCGGCTCGCAGCCTCAGGCGGCAAGAAGGCCCTGGCGCCGCACGACGTCGGCGGCGGGCTGGGGAGGGATGGCGGCACCGGCGAGGGTTCTTCTGGCGGCGGCGCTTCTGCCGCTGCTGCCACCAGCAGGCGCCCTCTGCTCCAGCGGCCGCCTGTGCGACATGCACGAGCAGCCCGCTGCACCCTTGCGGGGGCCGGGCCGCCGGCACCGCGTTGAGCGTGAAGCCGCATGGCCGAGCTGCGCGAGGGCCACACGCTAGTGTCCACAGAGCTGCAAGACTGCCTGCAGGGCGCCGGTAGTAGCCAGACCGGAAGAAGGACCGATGCATGGGGGCGGGCGGCGGCGCAGCACGGCATGCCAGCTCCGCGGCCCACAGCAGACCAGCTGCTAGGCGAGCTGGTGGCGGTGGCCATGATGCGCTGCACGGAGGCCAACCTGCTGGAGATGTGGGTGCACGATGGCGTCCTGTCGGCGCCTGACGGCGGCGCGGCCGGCGGACTTGACACGCCGCGTTCGCTGCCAAGCACCGCGGCGATGACAAGCGGGCCACAGGCGCTATAAGGGCCAGTGGCGCGGGATTCACTGGCTGTACGACCATGCTACAATGCGGGGAATGAGCATGAGCTGGGAGCAGCGTGGTCTGGCAGCAGGATTTGGTGGGCATTGGAGCAGCGCTTGATGGCCGCGGCGGCCGCTAGGCGGCAAAGCGCACAGCCCATGCGGCGGGCCCCACCCCAAGCTGCCACCAGATCGTCAGGCAGAGGGCACCGCCAGGCAGGCAGCAGGCAGCAGGCAGAAGGGAGAGCAGTCATTTGAACTAGGACTCGTGCACAGCGGCTCCCCCGGCCCTCCCCTTCCACCAGCAGGACCAGGCTAGCCTGATCATGCAGCAGGCAAAGGTGCAGGTGAGCTGGGCTGGCCCTGCACCCCCCCCTTGTTTCGAACCTCGCTTCCCCCTCCTCTGCTGAGCACGAGTCCCCTGGCCCACGCCCGCTGATGGCACGCAGATGGCGTGCGCCCGCCCCCGTGGCCCCCTGTGCGTGCCCCGCCGCTGGTGCTCGCCGGCGGCTGCACCGCCAGCGGCGGGCTCCAAGGTTCTGCGGCGCGCCAGCCTGCAGCAGGTGGTAGTCGTGATGTCCAGCAACGACAAGCTTTTTTTTTATGATGGTAACCGCAATTGAGTATATGCGGTTCAGGGACTGGTGGCCCAAGTGGGCCGCAGCGCGTGAGGACAAGGCGGCGCAGCGGGCCGCCAACACTACGGAAGAAGTGGAGGCGGAGCTGCAGGAGACCACTGCAGCAGCGCCCGAGGACATGGAGTAGGAAATTACACAGGTGGGCAGGAGCGGCGGCGCATGGCACCGGAGAAATTCTTTGAAAGAGGGCAGCGTTTGCAGGCATGGGCTGAAGGCGAGTGTTGAGATGCTGGCGCAACCAGCTCAGGACTCCTGCGCTCATGATGAGCGCTTGGCCTGCTACAGTTGCACACCTGGCTGCCGTTCCCGTCCCCTCCCTTCAACGCAGGGTACCCGGCAGCGCGCAGCCGCTTTGAGGTTTGGCATGGGACAATGGCAGGAGCCCATGCGGCCGCAACGGCGGCGGGGCAGCTGCGGTGCCATGGGGAGGCCAGCGGGCAGTCCCTGGCTGCGAGCGATCTTGTAAGTTTTGGCATTGTCATTAGACGCTCTCAGGCGCAGCGGTGTGAATGCCCTCATCGCACAGAGGCCAGGCGCAGCAGAACGAGGGAAAGCAGGGAGCCCTGAACGCTACACACGTGCACGTGGGTGTGCACAAGCCGGCTGTTGCATTCCGAGTGCGTCGACCGCCGCCTGCCACCTCCCGGCTCCAGACGTGCTCCGCAAAGTCAGCTGTGTGGTGCAGGCATGCCATCGGCGGTGCGACGAGTCTGTGGTGTGTCACACACGCCAAATTGCAGCAAACAGATGCGTCATGAAATGGGCTGGTTCGTCAGACAGATTCAGTAAAGGGGATGGGGGAGCTCACCACTGCTGGGTGCAGCTAGAGGCAGGGCATGCAACAGAGTGAGTGTGCTCATTGTTGAAAGCGCAAGGGTCACGTTTTGGAGACAACAATCACAGGTGAATAGCAGTGTGGTTTGTGCACAGGACCATTTTGGTGTGGGACTGCTCTGTTGCCACAGCAGCATCATGTGAGCACTAATACCTGGGCAGGGGTGTAGGCCTGCTGGCATTGGCCGCACAGCTCAAAGCTTCTGCGGCTGCTACTGCGTGCGTATCGTTGATGGCTGCCGCCCATGGGTAGCTGCCAACAGTCCGCCGAAGGCCTGGGCGCCACCCACGCTCAGTCGTGGCTGCCGCTGCCCATCACGCTGCCCAGCACGCTGCCAAACTCGCGGCTGCCGCGGCCAGATGAGATGCGCGACTCAAACAGCTGCAGGTTGGCGTACATCTCGGAGCTCATGAGGCGCCGGAACTCCTCCTTGGTGATGTGGCTGCAGGGAGGGAGCGAAGAACAGGACAGCACACTTTCAGTTGACGACAGGAGAATGGGCGGGGGCACCCAATGCACCTGCCGCGCAAGATCTTGGATACAGTAAACCTTGTGGACAAGCATCCAATAAGACCCCTCCCCTCCGCACCTGTCGGTGTGCTTCACATCCGCCTCCCGCAGCACCATGTCCAGCCAGTCGGCGGCCTGCGGAACCAAAGAACGAAAACAGAAAGACACGCCTTCAGGCATGGGCTGAGGCATGCTCCGTCCAACAATGCGCAGTAGAAAGCAGCCACAGGACCAAACAGCTGCCCGCCACTACATCGAAACACATCAGCATCGACCCAGCCGCACCTCGCAGCCGCCATCGCCACACAGCAGCTCCTCCCGATCGTTGGGACTGATTTCAATCCGTCCCCCGAGCAGTAGCAACCAGCAACAGCACCACTGCCTGCCCTCTCACGTCAACCGCCTACTCCAACAGCCTTACCTCGCAGCCGCCGTCACCACACAGCAGCTCCTCCAGGTCCCTGGGGCCGATGCGGCCGCAGCCATCGCGGTCCAGCGACTCGTAGGCAGCGTCTACCATGTCCAACCAATCCGATGATTGTTGCAGCTGCACACAGCAGGGACAGAACACAGTGCACAGTGTCGAGGTTTGTGACTCGTAGGCAGCATCCACCATGTCCAGCCAGTCGGACGACTGATGCAGCTCCAGGGCATGGGCTGGAAAAGGGAGTGAAGATCCTTCACAAGCAGCCGGCGACTCGCATGCAATTGCATTGCAGGCGCCACGCCCAGCCGGATGCTGAATCAAATGCCCTGAAATGTACAACCGCTGCAACCAACCAGCCAGCGCATGCAAGCAACCCCACCTTGCTCCAGTCCATGAGGCAGGCCAGGAACTCGTAAAAGTCGACCTCGCCGTCCTGCAAGGGCCACAAGGGCACATGTGTTTTATCACGCATCCTTCCACTGCGCCACGGCCCAAGGAACTTCACTAGGTTGCTTCACCCCGCTGCAGCTGGAGATTACGCAGTGCGAAGCACGTGCGTGCCCTGGTTCACGCTGCCTGCCTTGCTGAAACAACCAGGCAAGCAGGCAGGCCAACCATCCGTCCACAAACACACAAGCAAGCACCTTGCTGATGTCCATGGTGGCCGCAGTGCTGAGCTTGTGCACACCTGGTCAAACACTGCAAACCACCCTACCAAACCGTTCATAAGGAAGCGCACCCTGTCGATGTCTATGGTGGCCAGCAGTGCTGAGGCTGAGCTCGTGCACGCCCGGTTTCATGTCTTGTTCAATCAACCCAAGTCTACATAGCAGGCGGGCATGCAATCCCACCTTGTCAATGTCCATCGTAGCCAGCAGGCGGCCGCACTCGGCGGCGCTCAGCTCAAACATGCCCTCCTGCGAGGCATAGTTGCAGCCAGGTTTGGACTGCCTTAGCGCTTTGCATGTTTGGATGCAGCAGTTCGGCAGAGTAGCGATTAGGCATCCACATGCCTGCTTCATTGCAAGCACTGCCGCCAGCAGCACTGCCGCCGCAGCCTCATGCGCTCTGGCCGCAAGTGCGCAGCATGCGGAGTGATGCAAATGGCAACAAGCTGCAACCATGCGCTGCCAGTGATGTCACTAGCTGCCGCACCTCCATCTCCTGCTGCAGCCGCGTGTAGGGCACGCAGCCGGTGTCCAGGGGATCCAGCTCCAGGAACAGGCCTCGCAGCTCTTGTACCGTAATGTTGTCCTGCGGTGTGGGAGGAAGGAGTGCAGCACAGAACAGATCAGACTGACTCAGCAAAAACGGGCTGCATCAGCAGCATTGCGGACCCTGGGTGCCTTCGGTCAACGTCAAGCCTTAAGTCAATGTCGCAAGCGGCATTTGTAACATATAACAGCCAGGGATGGCGCACCGAGCACCCCGGCTGATCTCCCGCTGTGTCACTGAGCACGTACGCAGCCTGTTCACTTGCAGCTTCAGCACAGCAGACTTACCGGCGGCACAAAGCGTGCGATGGCGTGCAGCGCCGCTCGCTTGAGCCTTCCATAGGTGCCAAATCGCTGCAGGCGCTGCACAATGCTGCTGCCCAGCGGAACGTCCGCCCCTGGGTGGTGCTCATCTGCCGCCAGCCAGCTGCGGGGACAGAAACAAAAAAAGAGTATGCCGTGAGCATGAAATGAGGGGGCTGGCTGGGTAGTACGCCCTGGGGGCGCCAGCCAGCTGCGAGAAGGCAAGGGCAGCGGCAGAATGCAGGTGAGCAGTTCCAACTGTGCAACCACCAGAGCTGCCGCGCCGTGATGCCATTGACGGGGTGCCTTGTTCTGCTGATGCAACAAGCCAGTGAAAGGTGCCTGCTCCCTCCCTAGGCCCACCTGTGCTGCAGCGCCTGCTCCGCTGTGGGGCGTTGTGCCTCGTTGCGGTTGAGTAGGGCGGAGACAAAGTCGCGCGCGTCCGCTGCAGCACAGGAAGGAACAGCATGACTCGCTCCATTGAAATATACACGAATGACAGCGCTGTTGCAAATTGCCCCGGCTATTCTCTGCTGCATGCTGCCTGCCCAAACCTGTCCCAGAGCTTCCAAAGCTTCCCCATACAGTGCCCCAGCCCGTCCCCCTGTGCCCACCCGACAGGCTGTCCCAGGGTGCCGACTCAAAGTCCAGCGGGGCGTTGCAGATGTCGTTGTACAAGTCCTTCTCGGTCACCGCCTGCAGATGGGCACAGGGACAGAGCGGCAACTATGGCGGCTGCTAGCAACAAGTCTGCTAAGTGCGCGGTGCAGGTCGTTTGTACATGTCTTTCCTGGTCACCGCCTTCAGAAAGGAACAGAGACTGAGAGGCACAGGGTTGGCTGCCAGCTAATGCAGCACAGTATGGGGCAGCGCGTCAGTGAAGGCACACACAGGCTTCCATTGGCAGGCGCTCCCCTGTCGCTTGGCATACATCGCCGCGCAGCAAACTCAGCAGAGGTTAGCCAACAACTCCTCAGTCGCTAGTTGACCCCCAGCAGCGTGCACCGCAGCATGGTGCCAATTGGTTTGCCAGCTCGCACACACCTGCCGCTTGATGTACATCGTGTCCCAAAAGGGGAAGGGCAGGCGGCCGGTGAGAAGCAGGTAGGCCATCACTCCGACCGACCACAGGTCTGCTGAAAGGGTGTACCGCTCGCGAACCACTTCGGGGGCCATCACGATGCGCGTGCCTGGGCAGGAGGGAGGACAAGGCGCATTCAATTGGGCTGTGAGCTCTTTAAAACTTGGCAGGAACCTGCAGGGACGTGGCAGGAACCCCCAGAAGCAGCTGCTTCTAGACATTGCATCGACAGCACAGCAGCGCCAGCTGTCAGCACTTGCGGGCACCAAGTAAGCAAGGCGCACTCACCCGCCTTGCTGGCCAGGTACTGCCCCGGCCGGCAGAAGACCGAGATGCCAAAGTCCACGGCTTTAAGTGGGGCGTGGTCGTCGGGGGTGGCAAACATGAACTGCGGCAGAGTGTGGAAGGGGCGGTTTGTGGTTGGTTGTAGGAAAAACAGATGCCAAAGTCCACGGCCTTGAGCATGGCATGGTTGTCGGGGGTGGCAAACATGAACTGAAGGAAGGGAGGCGGGTTTGAGGGGGTCCTGGTTATCCAGTGACAACAGGTGGCGCGGGTATTGCATATGCAACGCCTGGCTGCAATTCATGCAGCCAGCAAGCAACTGGTGAAGTGGCACCGTGAATGAATGAATGACCACTCACGTTCTGCGGCTTGATGTCTCGCATCATGATGTTTTTGGAGTGGCACTGCGAACATAAAAAAGGTAAGATGAAACATGGTGGGAATGGATCAGAGCAGTGCACACACACAAGCAAGCCACCATTGACAGGCGCGCCTGCACCGCCCACCCACCGATGCTGCTGCAGCCACAGCATGCCCCACCACAGCAGCCGCACACGGCCGCAGATCCGAGCACCAACAGCGGCACCAGCAGCGCTGCAGCCCCGAATGCACAGCGGTTGTCAACGCTGCAGGGACTGCACATCACATCAACATCAACAGCAGCAGCACTGCAGCAGCAGCGCAGCAGCGCCCGCACCTGTGCCACAGTACGCACCACGTCCCGAATGATGCGCGCCGCCGCACGCTCGCTGTAGGTACCTTGCTGCGCCCTGCACCGCACATTCAACGAGCACATCCAATGAATTTCGACTGGAGGCTAACACGCCCATCACTCCCACAGCTGCACGCCTGCCAGCCCAACACCACAAGATTCGCAAGTGCTTCCCTTGCTGCAGCAGCCACACGCACCGCTCCCACAGCTGCCCGCCAGTCAGGTGTTCCAGCACCAGCTGCACCGCCGCATCCGTTTCAAATGCGCCGTGGAAGTAGCACACGTTGAGGCTGCGGGGAGAATAGGACAGACGCAACAGGCAGCTGTCAGATTGACTGCACCCTGGAATTGGCACGAGATGTGGCTGCAGGGCTGGCGGCTGCAGCCCACGCGCTGCCGGTTTCTCAAGCACTTACACAGCATGCACTGGCATTGTGAGGTTTGCATGGGCACGGCATGCTGCAGCAACAGTCCAAAACACCAGTACAAGACAAGTCAACCCACCTGCGGCCCAAGTGGCTGGCAATGTCCACCTCATTGCGCACGCGCCGCGCAAACTGGCGCTCCAGAAAGCCGTCTGGGCCAAAGCGCTTAGGCATGACCTTGACCGCCACCCTGCAGGGCGGGTGGACATAGTTGCAGGGAACAAGAGGTAGGCAGGGGCGGGGTACAGTGCGCACGCATGTGAGCATCAGTGGCAGTGCGCTGGGCAAATAAATCTGCCTGGGGCATGTGTGGAGGGGCATCCCACGCCTGAGCCAAGCTCCCCTTCAGCTGGTACTCACTTCTCGCCCGTCTGCCTGTCGGTGGCCACATGCACGGTGCAGGAGGCTCCCTTGCCAATCTTCTCCCCAAGGTCGTACCTGCGAGGGAGGAAGGGACGAGGAACACGTGCTGCAGCAACTCAGTTGTTTCAACTCAGCATGACATGCAACAGCAGGTCTGCCCCTGCCGTCGGTTTGCCAAGCGCACAACTGCTCGGCCACAACTAGTTTCGCCAGAGGCATGCACCCAGCAGATCTCATTGTACCGCATGAGGGCGCAATCGGCAGGCTCAAGACTGAGCATGCGCTGCGGCCAATGCGCCCAAGGGCACATGCCATTTATGCGCGACTGCAGAGGCACACAGGCCATGCCGGCTCACCGCTCAGCGAAAGCGCGGCTGTAGCCAAACTCAGCCATGGGCTGCAATGAGGGGCAGCAAACAAAGGGAGTCCGATTGCAGCGAAGCTGCCCGCCGCACCATGGCAGTTGACCATCACGCAGCCGAGCATCGCAACCTGCGCGCATGCAAGCTCAACAACTGCCAACTCAACCCTGCAACTCACCCCTTTGGGCATTTTGTACTGCGGCACTCGGTCCGCTGTCGCAGGCTCGGTCTCCAGGCTGGCGATGCGAGGCAGGGCGGCGCAGGGCTGCAGCCGGCGCCGCTGCCGTGCATGGCCGCCCCCACCCCCGCTGTTGCCGCTGCTGCTGCTGCCCCTGTATACTTGACCCTGTGGTAGCGCTTGCCAGCTCAGGCGGCCAACTAGGCTGCACTGCTGCTGCGCGTGCTCCGGCAGCTGCAGGCACGCGCCGGCGAGCTGCCGCCGCCGGCCCTCCCGCCAGCGAGCGGCGGCGGCGGCTGCATGCTGCTGGCCCGGCGGGCAGGCGCCAGGAGTGGGGCGCTGCTGCGCCTGCAGCTGCGCCATGACCGGGCCGCAGCGGTCAGCAGCAGGCGGGTGGGTGCAAGGGCAGGGGTCGCGGTGCTCGTCGCGATGCTGGCTGCGAGGTTCAGCTTCCTTGCGATTTCAAGTGCTTCTCGGCGCCGCGAGCATGCTAGCAAAGCGCCCTTCGGGTCATCGGGGCATGACCGCACGTCACGTTGCCAGCCAAACGGCCCAAGCAGGCCCAATTTATGCAACAGCCGCTCTGGCTGGTCAATCTGCTCGGCAACACTCCTGCTGACGCAGAAATTGCGCGAGTCCCTTGCTTGTGCGCCTGTTGGTGCCGCCGCCGCCCGCCGCACCCTCCGCCCGCACCAATGCCGCCCACACCGGTTTTGCTGCCCCCTTGTGCCATGCAGCTGGAGAAAAATTACAGCGTGGCGTGAGCCGCAAAATTAACTATTCGCGCCGCCACAAAAGGGAAGGGAGGAGGCATGATTACTAAATGGCAGGGACAACGGGCAGAGGGCGCCGCACGTGGGGGCGCGGGCGCAAGGCAATGGGGGAGCGGCGAGGAAAATGCTTCAACATTGCGGGGCATTGTGTGCTAGATCTACTGTTGGCATTGTTGGCAGGGCATTGTTGAATAAGGCAAGCTCAGCGGCGGGGTGGGAGCGCCCCCGGCCGCACGCGAAATGAAATTGCAGCGGTGTTCGGTATTTGATAAATCAAGCAAAAGGGCACGCCGCAATGGCGGCTCGGGTTGGTTGCTCACGGGCATTTGCAGGGAGGGGAGCGGAGGCGTGATTGCGTGATTCCTGGGTGAGATGGATTAGGCCTTAGGATTCAACAACGGCATCATCGCTGCCATTGTCAGGAAGGCAGCACGGCCCAGGAGCCGCGGTGCTCTAGGCCACGCGGCGCCACAGGCTGCAGTGCTGGATGGACACCTGCAGTGGCATGTGGAAGGGGGCGAGGTACGCATGAGGCTGAGCCTGCAGACGGCGCAGCTCCAAGATGATCGAAACCAGCCACTGCTCAGACTGACTCCAGCTAGAGCTAGGCAACCCATCAAACTCACGCTGTACATGCGCTCGCAGGAGCGCAGCGCGCAGGGCAGCTCCGTCTCGGACACCAGCTCAAACTCGGGGCCCAGGGCGGCGGCCAGGCCGTCGCGCGACCTGCATGGGATGAAGGGTGGGGGGCACGGGAAAAAGGGCGGGCATGTCGCGCTCAGCACCGCGTGTGCTGCTGGCGCACGGACCCTGAGTACAAACAGCAAACAACAGCCCAGGGCAGCAGCGCGGCACAGCAAAGGCAGCACGAAGGCCCCGGACAAAGCTAGCACACAGACGGTGACTCCCAGCTCATGCAATCCCAGCACAGGGCAGTGCAGCCAGGCACAGCAAGCAGTGGCTCTCACCGCACGGGGTTGCCGGCGGCGTCGGTGGTGCCGCCCAGCCACAGCTGGCTGGCGGCGGTGCGCTCGCTCCAGCAGTAGGTGGAGGAGACGAGCAGGAGGCCGCCCTTCTTCACAAGGCCACGCGAGCCACCCATGCGGCCTGAAAGGAAGGAAGCGGGAGGCAGGAGCGGCAGGCACAGTCGGCTTGGTGGGCCGGTAGGCAGGGCAGGCAGGGAGAGCTGGGCACGCAGGACGCGGGCTGGGTTGCAGGCGGCAGATGCTGCGCTCGGCAGCGCAGCTCAGGAAGAGAGCAGCTGGTGCACGCCAGGCCCCGCCTGACAGCCTTGCACAGCACAGGAAACGACAAACATCAGGCCACTGCGCACCCAGGGGCGCCTTGGGCGAGCAGATCTTCTCCAGCACGCCGCTGAGCAGCACGGCGTCAAAGTCAACGAGCTCGGCGGCGATGCAGCAGGGGTCCATCTGCGCATAGAGAGGTGATGTGGAACACAAACTTCACAAAAAAAGGACTGTGGACAGGACGAGTCGACCAGCTCGGCGGCGATGCAGCAGGGGTCCATCTGCGTCAGTTGAGCGGGCAACGCTGGAAATAAACTTCCACATTCACAAACCAATGCAACATAAGGGGCTCCCGCCTGCACAACACGGCAGGCGCTGCCCAACCCCAGTCGCACCCCAGCAGAGAGCAGCCGGCCGGCCCCCCTCGTCCTTCCCCCTCCCTTGCCCACGCACCTGGCGGAAGGTCACGCGGTTGCGGGCCGCGGTACCGCCCGGCACCGGCAGGTCCATCGGCGTGCGCAGGTGCCCCTCGTCCTTGCGCCCCACCGCCACAGTACCGGCCTGCTGCGCCGCGGTCGCAGCGGCCACAGCGCGCGCCTCGTGCTCCACCCCCACCACGCTCTCGAATCCGCCGGCTGCCAGGTGGAAGGTAGTGGCGCCCACGCCCGAGCCCACTTCCAGCGCAGAGCCCAGCGGTACCCCCAGCTTCTTGGCAGCTTCCAGGACCAGCCCCGCCAGCCGGGCGGGGAAGCCAGCGCCCGGCAGGCCGCAGGCTGCCGCCCCGCCCTCTAGCAGCTGGTCAGCAGAGCCGTAGGCCGACAGCAGGCGCTGCTGCAGCGCCTCGGCCGCCGCCGCGTCAGCCGCCGCCTGCGAGGAAGTGGCGGGGTGTGTGGGATTGGGTTGGCACGGGATGCAAAGTCGTGCCCAGCAGCGGGCTCTCCGTCTCGGTTGCAGAACTGCCAAGCACGTCAGCTGGACTGCTGACCAACGCAAGCCCCTTGCAACACTCAGCTTTGCAGCTCCCAACCCAGCCTGGTCGCAAGCGCCCCGAACTCCTCTCCGTTCTCAAACTGTCACCCCACGCACCTGGCTGCCCTTCTTGGTGGAGGGGTCCCAGGCGCCCACGTGGGGCGGCGGCGAGTCCTGGCAGCTCGTCTGCAGCGGGCCGGTGCCCGACACCAGGCGGAAGCCGGCGTGCTGGAAGAAGTGGGGCCTGCTTGAAGTGGGAGAGAGAAGGGTGGGAAAGGCGGCGGGGGGACAAGGGTGAGCGTGAGGGTGGAGACGGCGGGCGGGGCGGGTGTCGCAAGTGCAAGTAGCATGCCAACGTGCACCTGTAGGTGCCTCCAGCATCGAGGCGCGCCAGCTGGATCGGAAGCACAGCCCATCCCAGCCTGCGACGCAGCTTGCAACCCAGCTTGCAGCCCAGCGTGTGACAGGTTTGAGCCCCAGCATGCCACCCACCGGAAGTGGAATCGTGCAAACACGCTGGCCTCGTCGCCGGTGGAGATGAAGGAGCCGCCCATGATCACGTGGTGCTCGCCTGCGGTGGGATGTGCAGGCAGGAAAAAAGGCCGGTGTGATCAGCTGGATGGTTTACAGCGGCTGCTTGGCCCCGGCGCTCGCTTGGTTGTGCATGCAGCGATAGACAGAACACACGAGACGTACTGCGTTACACATCAGCAGACGTCGGCAGCCTGGCAGTGCAGTACGGTGCCTCAGAGCGATGCACAGCTAATCGAATTTGCACAACAACGCGCACCGTCGTAGCAGGGGGTGGAGAAGTCGTCATAGTATGGGTGCACCCCCTGGCTGCTGGGGAGCGATGCCAGGTGGTCCTCGCACCACTGTGATATGGTGGAATGGGGTCGGAGGCAAAGGTGGTATGAATGGAGGTATGGAAGCAATAACGTGGGGCAGGGCACCAACAAATTATCTACAAGCACAAACTCATGCGGCGCAGGAGCCCTGCACACCGAGTCCAGCACAGCAGACGCAGCGCAGCATGCCTGAGCGCCTGGCCACCGCACCACAGCAGGCGCAGCGCAGCGCAGCGCAGCGTACCTGCCACAGGTTGCCAAACACGTCGTGGAAGCCTGCCGCGGTGGGCGCCATAGCGTCCACAGCGCACTCGGCGCCAAAGGCCAGGTTCACGTTTGCGACCGCGCCCTTGGCGAAGGCCGCGCCGCTGAGGGACATCACTGCAAGCAGTTGTGAGGGCGATGCGCTTTGAGCAGGCAACATTTGGTCTCAGGTGGGGGAGCAACCAGTGGCCAGGATTGGGTGCATTGCAGCACCACAACAAGCATGCATGTGCAGCGCCACAGAAGGCATGCGCTGCAGCGCCACAGAAAGCATGCATGTGCAGCCCGCGCTCCCCACCTGGGTCCTCGGCCGCCCGTCCCTCAGCGTCCTTCTTGGCCACCTGGCGCAGGCGGTGGTGCTCCGGCTCGCTCAGCAGGCGCAGCGCGGCGTCGCCCCGCAGGCCCTGCAGGTAGTTAGTGAACAGCAGTTTGAGCTGGGGAGATTGAGAAGAGAGATAGAAACAGCGAGAATGGGGAGGGCGCTCGGCAAGCGCAGCGCAGCGTCAGCACAGCCAAGCCATTACGACATGCAATCACTGTGCATTGACTGAATTCACCTGCTTGGCAGAGAGCCAGTTGGCGTAGGCCCGCGCCTCGTGGTGATTGACCACAGCGGGCAGGGCAAGAGGCAGGTCCACCACCTCGAACACGAGGCGCAGCTTGTAGCGGTGCAGGCCTGGGGAGGGGGTTGGGAGAGCTGGCGAGGAGGTGGTGACCTATGAGCACCCCAAGAAGCAGAGATGCCTCCAGCTCCTCTTGAAAGAAGTTCTAGTGAGCCCCATGCCAATCACCTGAGTGCGTCTCAAGCTCAGAATATATGCCCTATAACTGTCAACGCTGCAACCGCTTGTTGCCAAGTTGACTTGCCACTTACCCTGCGGCCCCTCAGGCACCCAGAACGTGGGCCACTTGGCGTTGCGGAAGGTGCGCCAGCGCCAGCCCTCCTCGCTCCACCAGGTCTTGCTGCGGTAGCCGCCGTCGCGCACAAAGTCCAGGAACTCGGCGTTGCTGCAAAAACGAAATCAGTTACCAGTGATGATCGACGCAACTGCAGCTGCCATGCACAAACTGCACAAACTCGGCGCTGCTGATGCGATAGGTTGAGGCCCCTCAAACACGCTGTATATGGCGTAGCCAGCCAGGCATGTATGCTTGACCGCCACCGCACCTGACCAGGGCCTTGGAGGCCTTGAAGGGGCGCACATGGAAGGTGCGGCTGCCATACTCGTTGTCCCAGCCGTACGAGGGCCAGTCGGCGGGCTTGCCCAGCGTCACATCCCCCGCCTCGACTGCACAAGGAGGCGCACATATGAGCAGAGCCGGAGTGACAACAACATGTGGTGTGGACGCCTGCTCAGCGGGGCGTGCCCAGCAAACGGCCATGGCTGCAACGCAACGAAACTGCACCGAGAGAAGCCGAACATGCAGATTTCGAAGACATGGCTGGCGAATGCCGCTCATGCTTGCCGCTGGTGTGCCTACAAATGCCCACAGCCCTGCGCAGATGCTCCAGCGCCGCCGCACCTGCCACCAGCTCGTTGGTGGGCGGCGCCCGCGCGGCGTCCGACACAGACGCGTGGTAGGCGGGCCACTGGGGCGGGCGGCGCAGCAGGTGCACCGGCAGCTCCTGCGGGAAAGGGCGGAGGCGCAGCTTGTTTTAAGGGATATGCTGTCATGCTCGCGCATGGCCGTGGCTTCCAAATGTTTTCAGTCCTCCCCCGCATCGCATGAGGTCTCCAGGTGGGTGCGCACTCTTCAAACAGACCAATCAAGTGGATGCACAATCTTTCAACAGGCCAAGGAACAAGGAATCACACCCTCACCCGCATCAGCACGCTCGAGGTCTCCAGGTGGATGCGCTTGCTGCAACATAACAATAAACACTGCATTACTCTATGCAAAATTCAGCACTCACCCGCATCAGCACGCTCGAGGTCTCCAGGTGGATGCGCTCGTGCTCGAAGCACATGAAGAGGGCCCATGCCTGGGAGGACTGCGGGGCAGGAAGGAGAACAAGC
>VFQQ010000295.1_pt1 | contig 112752 bp, 183 predicted proteins | sample 3512341 | NCBI WGS metagenome assembly VFQQ01 (sample SAMN10412373, study PRJNA504923) | tailings metagenome | isolation source: Relicate 2 Philex TSF1 revegetated site | place: Philippines: Tuba, Benguet | collected 2017-08-29 | reverse complement strand
CACGAAACCTGGCATTGGCTGCGCCTGAGCCGCCTGCTGCCGCTCCTTGGCTGCCTGCTGCAGGCGGTCTCGCCGGTCTGCCTCAGCTGCCGCCAGCGCTGCTGACTCAGCCCTCCGCTGCTGCTCTGCCAGCCGCCGCTGCTGCAGCTCGTCCAAAAACTGCTGCGCAGGCAGCCAGCTGTCTGGTGCAGCAGCTGTGCCGCCTGCCTTGCCGGACAGCCATGCACCACGGCCCTTGGTGCAGGCCGCTTGCATGTGGCGCATGGCTGCCAGCAGCGGCAGCAGCCCCTGTTGGTCCCCGCTGCTGCTGCTGCCGCTGCCGCCTCCGCCTTGCAGCGCGGCAGCAACAAACAGGCGTGCATTGCCTGCCACTAGCGGTGCCGCCAGCTGGTTGAGCGGCGACAGCTTGGCAGAGGCAAGCAAGTGCTCGCCTGCAGGCAGGAGGGGAGGGAAGCAACAACCTTATTACGTACAGGTACAGTCTGCAAAATGCAAACCAAGACTAGGTTGTGCAAGTCTGAGCACACTGCACACTGGCACGCCAGCACCAACATTAGTATCAGCAACGTATCATGTGCGTGCTCACCTTCTCTCCGGCGCTGGTGCAGATCAGCTGCCTCCCTCAGCATGCGCAGCAGCGCCTCCTGTTGCGCCTCTGCGGCCACCCCTTGCGGGGCAGGCAGGTGCAGCAGGTGCAGAGCCGCAGAGGGCCGCCCGTCAGCAGCTGCCAGCGACAAGTGCAGCAAGAGCGCCGGTGGCACTTGCAGATCAGCGCCCGGAGCCGCTGCCGCCGCCGGCGCAGCTGCGGCTTGCAGCTGTGCTTGGGCGATCTCCAGAAGCTGGCTCAGATCAGCTGGAGTGCAGGCCAGGATGGTGCAAGGCTCCGCTGCGTCCTCGCCGCCTGCTGCCGCCGCCGCTGCATGCTGCGTCCCCAATCTGCTGGCTGGGCGCGGCGCAGCGCTGGGCCGCCGACTGCCAGCAGTGCCAGCCAGCTGCTGCCTCCGGCCCACGGGGTCACGCACCACGCCGCCGCTGAGCAGCTGCCAGGAGACGCCCACACGGCCAGCTGAGCCTAGCGCATCGGCACATGCCGCCGTGGCGATGCTCGTCACGCTGCTGGTGGGCCCGCCCAGCAGCAGCACGGCCGACCCAAAGCCTCTCCTCAGCCATGGGCGCAGCTCAGCATCCAGCGCCTCGCTGAGACTGGCCCAGTCGGGGGCGGCGGCATCAAGGTGCCCGGCGGCGGCGGTGGCAGAGGCGGCGGTGGTGATGCCAGTCCAGGCGCTGCCCACGGCAACGTCCCCGCCGCCCAGCTGCTGCAGCTCCATGGTCAAGGCGAGCACCTATGCGGCAGGGAGGGGCGGGTCAGCGGGCGCAGGCTGGCGACAGGCGTTTCGAACGGGGTGACAGCAAGCATACACATCGCAACATTCCATCGGTTTGCTTGTGATCGCAGGCGCCGGGGCGCCGGCCACGCACCTCGGCGCTAGGCACCGCGCACAGCAGCATCGCTGCCGCTTGTTGAGCGATATTGATCGTCTGCCGAGGAGCTGCGAAGCGCCCTGAGCAACGCCAGGTGCAGAAATGGCCCTGCTGTGCCACATGCTGGGGAGGGTTTCGCGCTCACAAGTCTGTCACCCTTGCAGCGGCCCCTAATTGCTTGTTGACGATACATCGCAACTTGTGAAAGGTGGCAAGGGCCACTACATGCGCTGTCGCAGGCAAGCGAGCACCGCTCTTGAAATCCTGGACGTGCAGCTCGCCTGGCGCATTGTATTATTGCAGGAGATGTGATTCGATTGCCTCTGAAGGCCGCCTTGCCCGCCCAATTACACCACCACTCCACCGCCGCCCTCCCGCCGCTCCCCCTGCGCAGCCCATGGCGTCCGAAAGTGTGCAGCAGTTGGGCGAGGTGCGCTCTCGGCTGACCCTCCTGCTGGACCAGTTTGAGTCCTGCAGAGGCGACCCCTTGGCCGGCAGGCGCCTCCTGAAAGCGGCAACCGACTTTCAGCAACTGGCAACTACGCTGGTGACCAGTGAGACTCACGTTACGGCCTTCGACGCGGATGCAACCATAGAGTGAGTGCTGCCAACCCACCACCTTGTGGCATGCATTCTGCCAGCCCGACAGCCATGGAGTGTCTTTGGTTCCGCCGGTTCATCCTGCCTGATGCCATTGCACTGCCCGATGCTTTGCAGGGTGCTTTGCTTGGCAGGCGAGCGGCTGGCAGCTCTCGACAGCCTGGCGGGCGGGCGATACCCTCACATGGCGGCCGTGGGTGTCGCAGTGCAGGGCTATATCATAATCGCGGCGCACCTGAGGTCGCTAGTTCCAAATGAGAGCGTGCTGCGCATGCTGCGCAGCCTGCAGCTGCTGCTCGGCAGCGGCACAGCGTGGCTGCGCAGCGGGCCGCGGTCTGCAGCCCACAAGTTTGGAGCCGACCCAGCAGACACTATGTCGGCCATGACGGGGGCTGTGAACGACGTGGTTGCTGCGGTGCACTCCTACTGGCCCGGCTGCGTTGACAGCCTGTCTGCAACTGCCGCACCCCCAGCGCTGCTGGTGGGCTGGCTTGCCGCTCTGGTTGAGGCAGTCGAAGCACCCCAAGGCGTATGGAATGGCATGGGTGCGTAGCATGCGTGGGGGGCTGGTTGACTGAGGAGTATCCTCCTTGCATGCCAGGGGGCTGCGCATGCAACGCTGCACTGCCTCCGCCCGTCCCTGCTGTGCTGCTGGCTTGCACCTCTGCCCTGTTGCTTCACTGCGTCAGTTCATTCCCCCGCCGCCCGCCCTTCCTTGCCCTCAAGTGCAGCAGCCCTGGTGCAGCTGTCAACAGTCGCGAATCGGCTGTGCAACCACCCCGCCTTTGAGCAGCACGCGGCACAGCTGCAGCAGGATGCGGCACTGTGCGACGGCCTGGTGCGGCTGCTGATCGACGCCTACGCAGCTGTTGCACGGCAGTCACAGAAGATGGCCAGTGAGGGCGCAGAGCTGGAGTGGCCTGTAGTAGTGGAGCTGGCTCTTGCGCTGGACTCGGAGCCGCTGCGCCCGGCAGCCCAAGCGCTAGCCTGTGCAGCAGCAGGCGGCGACAGCGATGCAACGGCCAGTTTGGATCGCCAGCTTGAGGTGTCGGCACAGCTGCTGCAGCTGGCGACCACAGCAGGCACAGCAGACGAGCTGGGTGCCGCTCAGTTGCACCTCGCTGAGCAGTTGGGCCACGCTGCCTGGCGCTCCTGCCTGGCTGTGCGCCTGCGGCAGCAGGCAGCCCGGCTACCCAACCTTCAACCAGATGGGCGTCAGGAGCTGCAGCAGGCCCGCTTCCTTCTGCCGCTGGTGCCGAGGATGGCGCGGCTGCTGGAGGCCGCACACGACGAGGCAGCCAGCGCAGCAGGCAAGGCAGCAGGGGCAGCAGGGGCAGCAGGCAATGCAGCGGGGGTAGCAGGGGCAGCAGGGGCAGACTCAAGCAGCACAGCGGACAGCAGCGCTATCAATAGCGAGGCGGCCCGCCTCGCAAATGCGTTCGACGGACTGCTGCACCACCTGCAGCTTGCCACGCTGTGCAACGAACTCGGCAGCGGCACAGACAGCGGCAGTGACGCAGACAGCGGCAGTGAGACCAGCGTTGAGGTGTGGTGCGAGGTAGCCTGCATAGCCATGCAAGCGCTGCCCACGCTTGTGGCGGTGGCACCGCTGTTGGCGGGTGCTGATGTCGACGCGGTCGGCGGCCTGGCTGGGGAGATCTGTGCGTTTGCCAAGGATGCAGCCACGTTCGCATTTATGCTGACGGCCCGCAGCGGTGCTTCAACTACAACGGGTGCCGCCCAGCGCTCCCTGTGGCAGCTGCACACCACCACCACCCGGCTGTGCCACTGGCTCGCGGCTAGCGGGCTGCAGCAGCTGCCCAGCCTGCGCCCCCGCTCGCCGCACCTGCTGTCAGCGGCTGCCATGCCTCTGCTGGGCGCTGTCTCAATGCTCGACATGTGTGGAGCAGCCATGACCCCGGCGCAGCTGAAACGCACCAGGTGAGGGACTTTGGGTGTGTGCGATGGGACCACGGTGTCATGGCCCAGCCTGCATCCAGGCCTTGTTTGTGCCTGCACCAATCTCTGTTACAATCATCGTGCGTGTATGAGCCTCAGCGGTGGCTCAGGACACGGGGCACTGGTGCCACGCTTTGCAACTTGGTTTTGTGCTCAGTCACCTGCCTGCTCGTGTTGTTCGCTGCTAACAGGCGGGCCCTGTCAGCCATGGCTGCCGCACACTTTGAGGCGGTGTATGCGCTTCTGAGCGCGCTGCAGCAAGACGGCTGGATTGGTGCAGCCAGCACGGCCGCCTGCGACATGGTGAGTTGGCTCTATGCCCGCTACTGGCACATTGCCAGCTGCTGCACATCGAGCCCACAACCTCTTAGCAGGCATGACCAGGCTGTGAATTTTTTGCACCTGCAAGGCGCTGCTGTGCACCACGCTGTGCCGTGTGCCGTAACCCGGCTGCACACCCAGATCGAGCCATTTGCTGCGACTTGAGGCATGCACTAGATTGGCGGCCTGCAGCACGAGCCATGTGACCACCAGGCTCATGCTCCCACCCAGCCTTCTGTGCGCAGGCAGCCGCCACACTAGTGCTTGCGCTGGATGTGGGCCCTGCCTGCCTGCGGGACGATCCCCGCCTGTTGCACATGTTCCGCTGGCTGGCGCCTGCTCAGGTGCGTGCTCTGAAAGGAGGGCGGCCGCCCTGCTCAGCTTGTAATGCTCTTTTGAAGCACTTGATGGGTCGTGCAAGCTTCCTGGAGCGTACACTGTGCTTTGCCGGCCCTGTACTGTGCAACGGTGTGCCTGAACGCCCCTACAGCACCTGTGCCATGCATGCAGACGCATGTACTTGAGCACATATGGCCTGGCCTCGGGCCCACGGGCGCCTCGAGCCAGCAATTGCCCGACAAAATCAGCCTGCTGCACATAGCGCAGAGGCACGCTCGCACAGCAGTGCTTCTGCTGACCACGCCAGGCCTGTTGGGTGCAGATGAAGTGGATCAACTGCTGCGCAAGGCAAGTGCCACGCCCGCTGCGTGCTGGTCTGTGCAATCCGTCTCTGAGCCAGAGCTCAGCGCTGCAAAGTGTGGGGTGTGTGGGATGCGTCGAGGCCCACAGCAGAAATACGCCTGCTTACCCGCAATGCCCGCCCATTCCGGCTGCCACAGGTACAAGGATGCAGCCAGCACAGCTGCCTGGCCCACCAGCAAGCACCTTCCAGCCTCTTGCCCACCCCCTCCCTTAGTACCCTTCTGCTTCCCACTCCGCCGCAGGATTTCAAGCATGCGGCCGCGCTTCTCGAGCTGCTCGCCTGCCTGCTGATGAGTGTTGGGCAAAGCGATAGCGAGGCAGAAGAGGAGCTGGCACTGTTTGAGGCCGTATAGGCTGCCAACTCCCAGCTTGCCCAAGCGATGTGCAGCATGCAAAGCGGGTATTCAGCACAGCAGGGCTCTCCCGCTGCTCGGCTTGCACAGACGGTCCAGGGCCTGAAGGATTGCATGCCGATCGCACGCCAGCTGGCCACAGCCCTGCAGGCGTATTGGGGGCGGCCCACGCAGCAGCAGGCAGATCAGCTTGAGCTTGCAAAAGCTGCCGCCGCACGCTCCTGCGCCTACCTGGGCTGCGCCAACCTGGGCGGCGAGGGCGGGCCGGCGGCGGGAGAGGGCGCCGGCAGCAAGCGGTGCAGGTGCGTGGGGCTGGTTTGGCGCCAGCGAAAGGGGCAGCATGCGCCGATGTCACAGGTGGCGGTGCCTGACATTCTTCTGACAAATTCGCCCTCCCATCTCACCCCCCACCTGCAGCGCCTGCCGCGCCGTGTGGTACTGCGGCACCGCCTGCTCGCACGCCGGCTGGCGGGCGGGGCACCGCCACGTGTGCGCTGCGCTGGGCGCCGAGCGGCAGGAGAGGAAGGAGCGGCGGCAGCAGGAGCAGCAGCCTGTGTCCTGATTGGCTGGCGCGGCGCAGCAGGAGCAGTAGCCTGCCTGAACGATGCAAGCCATTCTCTGGTGTGCTGAATGAATGCTGCTCAGTGGCGTGTGCTGCATGCACAACTGTAGAGTGCATTGATCTTCATTATCCATAGTCTTATGCAGTCGAGCCCCGATTAATATGCCCTCATCTGAGTGTAGCCAGCCGTGCACACGAATGCATTGTCACAAGGGGCAGACTGCTGTTGCAGCAGCAGCCACACATTTGGGTTCGGCACATGCACAACAAACTGCAGATGAGCGTGGCGACTGCTGTGCTTCAAAGGGCACAGCCTGGCCGCCACCAGCGCTGCCAGAGCGCAACGCTGCTGCTCATGCTGCCGCCTGCGCATGCTGGGTATGCTGTGCAGTGCTGCCATTGCTTCAGCAGCCGCCAATCTGCTCCAGGAACGCATCAATTGTGTCTGCAGTGCAGCACCAGCAGCAGGAGCAGCAGTGAGACCACGGGGGATAGGCTTGCAACTGGGCAGAATGCCTGGGCATAACAAGCAGCAGTCCCGGCGGCCAAGCAAGACGTTGAGCAGCATGCCTGTGCACAAAACAACACATGGAAGCAACAGCCTCGGGGCCGGTCAAGCGCCATGCAACCCAAGGTGCCAGTGCACTTGATACTGAGCAGGACTCACCGCCGTCCTCCATGCCCAGGTCCTGTGGCGAGCTCTGGGGGTTCACGCGCTCGCCCTCAAACACAAACCGCACTGCGGGGCAGAAGGGGGGCACAACGGCATGTTTATGTGATGGTTGTGAGTGTGAGAGCGGTGGAGCGCTCCCCCTCACACACAAACCGCACTGTGGGGCAGAGGAGGGGGCGGACAAGCGACAAGATACAGCGTTGCAACGCGCCCTGCTCCGAGCCCACAGGCACAAACGCACTGCAACAGAAGCAGGTGCACACACAGACCGCGGCATGGAGAACAGGCATGCCATTCCAAATGTGTTGTGCTTAACAAGTGATGCACGGTGGCGAGAGGGCAGCATGCTAGGGTGGCAAGAGGCAGAGCTGCGTCTGTGTGCGACGGTAGATATGGAGACTGATCACCCGGACACGCCGCAGGGCGCCCCAGCGCACCTTGGGCAGGGTCCACGCTCTTCTTAGAGCAAAAGGCGTTGAGGATCTTGTCAAACTGCAGTTCGAAAGCGAACCGGGGGTGGGCAGGGGCGGTACGAGAAGCTCTTGCAGACGGCGCGCTTAAGGAGTGCAGCAACCTGACACGCTGGGGTGGTGCGGGCGCCAAGTGTGGCAGGAGCATCAATCGGCGCACTCGAGCGCTTTGCAGGGACGCTGTTTCAGCCGCGGTCTCACAAGCAGGAGCCCATGCCAAAGCCGCGCTCACCTTGGTGTGGGGCTTTACCCGGAACACCACCTGAAATGGAAGGCAAGGGGCCGAGGACTTTGCTGTATTGGCTGGCATCACACCAGCCCAGACCTGCCGCATTCCCTCCAGGAAACGCACCAAACCGGCAGCAGGCGGCGCCGGCCGCCTTCCGCAATGGACCCCTTGCTGACCAGCCTTCCTGCCGCCGCTAGACTGCTGTTCAACCCGGCATCCACATGACAGCTTGCAACGTCTACGTTCCTCTCCTCACCTCGCCGCCGTTCTGGTCCTTGACCTTGACCGACATGGCCTCGCCGCCGCCGCCGCCCTCGCGCTTCACCTGGTTCTCGCCGCCGGCCTCCTCCATCGCTGCTGCTGCTGCCGCTGCTGCTGCTTCTGCTGCACTGGGCTGCTGCTAGTCTGCATGGGAGCGGGGGAGAGTGGGTGTCAGTAAGCTTGGCTGCGAAAACAAATGCAACGCCAGGGCTGGGCAGAGGCGGCGGCACAAGAGAGCGGCGCCGGAGAGTGGCGGGCTGGCAGCGGCTCCACCCACCCAGCACTGCTTACCTAGACGTTTGTATTGGCGCCTGGAGCAGGTGACAGGGCACTAGCGGCCTGCAGAGGCGGAGAAGTCGGCAGAGCGGCTGGGTTTGCAAGCAGGACGATCCCGGCTCTATGCAAACGCATGTGGCATGGCCGCATCGAGCGGCGGGGAGCAGCTGGCCAGGCAGCGAGCGGGAGGGAGCGACCATCACCGTTCGAGTGGGCTGGGGCTACAGGGCCGCTGCTCGCGAGTTTCTGGCGATTGCAGCTGCGTATGGGATGCGTGATCAGGCTGCAAACGCCGCTAAGACGCCCCTCTGGTGGACATCATGTTGCGGCATGGGGCTTTGGGTGCGCCTTTCAGCCCTCCCTGCAGTTTGTTGATGAGATCCCAGCATCCCTGAATCATTCGAGAGCGCCAGCCGGTCAGGCCGCTTCGCTGCACAACCTGCGGGCGCCAGGGCTTCCGCTGCCTCCTGCCGGCCTCAAGCGGGCCTGACTATCATGCCACGTGCATCGCATCTATTGGCAGCCCTGCTGGCGGCGCTGCTGCTGACAGGAGCGGCACTGGCCACCGCCGACGGTACGCCGATGCCGCCGCCGCCGCCACGCCTTGCAATGCCCGCTCCCTGGGGAGCGCTGCGCCAAATAGCTGTGTCGTTCACCCCTCTGCAGACGAGGTAGCGAGGCGGGTGCTGCAGGCGGTGCAGAAGCGCGCCGCATCGCTGTCCGCCAGCGGCGACAGCAAGGCGCCCTGGTGGGTGCTGCAGAGGTTGGCTTGCATGCCGCATCCGTGTGTGCTGTGTCTAGCATGCAGATTTCATCGCAGTCTAGCCTCTGTCCGCAGCCTGAAAGCACACCTGGATAAGTCAGCTACGCTGGTACACCACTCTGGCTGACTGAACACAGGGTGGAGCCGGTGTCGTGGCGGCCGCGTGCCTTTGTGTTCCACAACTTCCTTACCGAGGCCGAAGCTGACCACATTGTGGCACAGGCCAAGCCGTTTGTGAGTTGCAGAGCGCTTGTTTCGGAAGTGCACAGCGTTTATATCGGCATGCATGCAGCTGGCTGTGCAGCTGTGGCCACCTGGACGGCGGGCAGCAGCTTGATCAGGTGTGCCTGCATCCCATGTCTGCCTCAACAGCAGTTGAAGGCACCGTGTTCTTTGCCGTGAGCGCATCTTTGTCCGCGCCGCGTCTCTTACACCGTGCAGATGAAGCGCAGCACTGTGGTGGGGCCTGGGGGAGCCAGCGTGGAGGATAGCATCCGAACCAGGTGACTGCTGCTGTGGGGCAGTGTGACTGTGCTGCTGCACAAATGCTAGCCCTGCTTCTGCTGCTGCACTTGGTATCGGAAGTGTGGAGGACAGCATCCGGACCAGGTGACTGGCAGATAGGCCGCACTTTGGTTCTGCTGCTGCTTTTGGTAGTGAGGCTGAGCTGGCATGTGGGCAGCAGCTGCTGCGCCAACAAAGTCGCCGCATGCAGCCCATGGCATCCCAGCTGGGCTCCCCCTTGGTCGGCTCTGTTGCCGGCGGTTACGCCGCTCTGCCGCGCCGCACCCGCTGCCTCGCAGCTACGGCACGTTTCTGAAGCGGCTGCAGGACCCCGTGATTGCTGAAGTGGAGAAGCGTGTGGCCAGTGAGTGCTGGGCGAATCGCAACTTTGTGTTGTTTGCCGTGTTGCTCCTCCAAGCCATGGGTCCCGCAATGCTGCCACTCAAGGCATGAGCATCCAGCAATGCAGGCCGCAGCTGGGCAGTGCACCGCCCTTTTGGCTAGCGGCTGCCTGCTGCAACAACATCAGTGACTGCCATGTGCCCAAATCTGTGGCTGGCCCCGCCTTGCAGCTTGGACGCAGCTGAACATCACGCACCAGGAAGACATGCAGATCCTGCGGTGCGCTGCCTGGGTGCTGGGACGAGCTCCCGCTGGAGTTGTTCACGACAAACCGTGCACGCAGTGCCTGCAATGCACAGCACGTGTTGATGATCTGCTGCAGTCACCCCTGACGGCCAACGAGCAGTGGGCCAGCTCCAGCCGCAGTCTTGCCGCGCCGACCAACATAGGTGATGACCAGCGGTGCAATTCCCCTGGCGTTGCAGGTACGGCATTGGCCAGAAGTACGGAGCCCATTACGACTCGCTGGACAACGACAGCCCTCGGGTGGCAACCGTGCTGCTGTACCTGTCAGATGTGGAGGAAGGAGGGGAGACTGCGTTCCCACAGGTGCTCTGCTGCCCCTTGTCTACCTCTTCTCTGCCCATCATTGCTTGCTGTGCTTCTGCGGCTTGGAGGGGCGGCGAAACGCCATTTCAGCAGGTGCTGTCTGGTTGCCCAGCTTGCTGTGTTGTTGCAATTCTGGCAGGTGCTGTCTGGTTGCCCAGCTTGCTGTGTTGTTGCAATTCTAGCAGGTGCTGTTTGGTTGCCCGTCTTGCTTGGTAGTTGTGGCAATCCCAGCCTGCTGTGCTGGGTTTGGCTCTCAGGCTTACAAGTCGCCCTGCTCCCTGACCATTTCAAGATGAAAGCCGCCCTGCTGCCGTGGCTCTACCCTGCACAGGGCTCCGAGTGGGTCGACAGCAGCGTGCAGCAGCGGTTTGAGCCGTTCAGCGAGTGCGCGGCCGGCCACGTGGCAGGTGGGCAGCTTTCTGCAGGGTGTGCTGGGTGCTGCATGGAAGGTGCCCACAACCTGGTGCAAACAGGCCACTAGCCCTGCCCATGACTTGCTTAGAAGCACTGCCGACCTGCACAGCCAACTGATATGCGGGCTGGTGTCTCTGCCCTTCCCCTGCAGCCAAAGCCAAGAAGGGCGATGCACTGCTCTTCTTCAGCCTCAAACCGGACGGCAAGCTGGATGCTGCATCTCTGCACACCGGCTGCCCGGTTGTGAAGGGTGTTAAATGGACAGGTGTGCACTGCCTGCGCTTGATGGTGCTAGATGTGACGTGGAATCCGAGTGCTGCTCTGCTCATGTGCCCCCCTTTACCTGCACCGCTGTCCTTTGCGCTCACCGCAGCCACCAAGTGGATCCACACGCTGCCCTTCCGGCCAGCCCTGATGGGGAAGGAGGCGGCCGAGCAGGCAAGGGCGGGCCAGCATCGGGCCGCGTCAGGGCAGCTGGACAGCCTCGCTGTGCCGGCTCGGGAAAGAGCGGGCGGTGGGGCCATGCCAGGCCAGGGCGGGGGCCCGCACAGCTGCCGCTATTGGCAGCTGGAAATGGGCAGCTAGACTGGGCAAGCAGTTGCGTGTCGACAGAACTGTGCCCTGTTGCCGCAGAATTCTCACTACATTTCGCTCTACTGCTGCAGATTGTGTACCCAGAGGAGTGCAAGGATTCGCGGCCAGAGTGCGCAGACTGGGCGGCTTCAGGTGCGGACCTCTCTTGCTTTTTGCCATAGCAGTATGCTGGTGGCAGTTCGTCGAGTGCAGGGCAGCCTGCGTGTGGGGACCGCGCCGCCCGTTGCTTTTGGTTCAATCTGCTCATAGTCACAGACTTTGGTTGAATCTGCTCATAGTCACAGACACTGTACACTGATGCTTTGGTTGCCAACAGCTGGTCATACATAATTGCAACTGTCCTACCCTGCAGGGGAGTGTGAGAAAAACAAGGCCTACATGCGCGGCGACATGAGCTCGCTAGGCGCGTGCCGGGCGGCTTGCGGCGACTGCGAAGTCTGTGCCAAGGGCGACCGAGGTGGGCGCCTGGTTGTGTGCAGCCGTTCTGCCGTGTGATTTGCTCGGGATGGCGTGGAAGGGAGCTGCGAAGCCTGTGCCCTGGCCGCCGCTGTGTGCGGGCTGCTGCTGGCTCTGCTGCCGCTCCTGCTTCACTTGCCGCTGGCCCTCGAGACTGCGCAACCGCTCCCAACCGCTGCCTGCAGACTGCATGTCGCGCAACCGCGTGCGGGCCGGCTACCTGTCAATGGACGAGCTGGAAATGTGACCCCCAACCTACCTTTCATGATTTCAGCACCCACACCAGGTTTGTTCCATTTACTTCTGTGCCTGTGACAGCTAATCAGCCTGCTCTTCGCATACCGCGTGCCTGCGGCAGCCACCCTGCGTCTGCAGTTTTCCTTCCGAGTTCCCTTTCCGACCATCTCTGCTTTGTTTCTGCTCCACATCGGTAACTCACATGCCAGAAGCCAGGGCAGTGTCCCATTGAGTGCAGTCATGCCGTGGCAAGAGACGCACTAGCTGTGGATTTTGGAAGGGAGTGGGGGTGCGCTGAGTCTCGAGAAATGGGGCGGGATGGCGAGATTTATGGGAGTGGGCCAGCCGGATTGGTGGGCCGGTGGGAGGGTCACAGAAATCAAGGAGGTCTCCGAAGTTCACTTAGTGCATGTCAGCAGAAGGGCACGACCAATTGGGGCCCATATTTTGTCAGGTGTTGGGTTTCTTGGGTTTTGATATGCAGATTCGAGCGAGTGTCACTCCAGGCTTGCGGCTGCCAACCTGCGTCCAAAGCTGTCCCGGCCAGGTGGCGATAGCCAATGCTGCTGTGCGCTGGCTGCTGTGGAAGCTGGACTCAGGCTTTGCTTCAGGCTGCCCTTGCCCCCTCCTCACAGCTCATTGGCAGCGGGGGCAGGCGTAGACAGCGGCACCGCCGCCTCTGGCACCTTGAAGCTGCCAGGCGCAGCCGCCGGCGCAGCGGCCACGGCGGCTGGCACAGCGGCCACAGCGACCGGCAGGGCTGCCGGCACCTTGAAGCTGGCGGCGGCGGGGGCGGTCATTGCTGCCTTGGTGGCGTTCATGGCGGCTGCCACGGCATCCAGGGCGGTTGTGACTGCACGAGCGAGACGTGGGGGAGGGGCGGAGAGGGAGGGGCTGGGAAAGGCTCAGAGGGGAAGCTATTCTGGGCAGGTTCCACCAGCGTCCTGTTCGAAGCAAGCCCACGGCGCACCCAAGGCACCGCCTGCTTGCAGCTGCAGCCACTAGGCACGCCCGCTGCTCCAGACCGAGGCACTCACTGTGGGTGCGGAGCGAGGGGGCCTGCTCCAGGGTTGCCTTCAGCCGCTCAAACTGGGGCGCCTCCTCGCCGTCGTGCGCAGCGGTGGCGGCTGCACACCAATGGGGTGAGGCAAGGAGCAGCGGAGGTCGCCCGTATGTCTTGCAGGGCACCTGGCAAGTGTCCTACCATAACAGCAAGCCCCAGGCCGCAAGTCTGGGTGCTTCGCTGATCAAAGTCAGACAACCAAACTAAATCTATTGCTCCCTACATCCACCCACCCTTGAGGGCGGCGTCCTTCTCAGCCAGAGCGCGCTCCGCCTCCGGCACCTTGCCAGCAGCCTTGTGGTCGCCGGCGGCCGCCGCCGCCCGCAGCTTCTCCACCTCCTGCGGTTAATTAAAAGATAGACAAGGACATCGCACGCCAGGCACTGTGGTGGCCGGCGGCGGCCAGACACCAGCAGCCTGCAGCCCTCCCTCATGTTAGCGCACCTGCTGCTGCGCAGCCAGCGCCTTGCGCTTGGCCTCCACGTCCGCCCACAGCTTGTTCAGGGCGCGCTGCTTTTGCTGCATGGGAAGGTGTGAGGGCAGGGCAGTAAGGGTAGCAGGAGTGCTGCGCGCTGTGCCTGCTGCAGCCCGACTCAGCCCCGACAGCTTCCACACTAAGTACCCACGTGCACACGCTCGTAGCACAGTACACGCAGAAAATTCCAACAACTTGGTGAACTCACCGCCAGTTTTTTCAGGTTGGCCACCCACCCAGCCGTCGCATGGCGCAGGTCAGATTACACAGAATGTCAGTAAGGGATATCAACAACTTACCGCCAGGTCCTTGAGGTTGGCCACCCACTCGTCCATCTTGTCATAGACCCCGGCCTGCAGGTCCGACTCCAGCTTGGCCTTGGCCTGCAAATACAGCAGCCAGGGAGGAGCAGAGCTGACTTTGCAGTAAAAAAATGTTTGGTCCTGTGTGAGACAGGCACACCGGCCTGCAGGTCCGACTCCAGCTTGGCCTTGGCCTGTAGAGGGAGGGCCGGCCACTCAGGTGCAATGTAACTCAGTGTGGCCATGTTGCTGCATATGCATGTCGCCTGGGAGACGCTAGACGGGGTCTGCAGCCCGCCCCAGGCAGCTCCCAACGTCACCACTTGGCAAAACCCATGACCCAAGCGGACGCACCATGAGCGCCCTCTGACTCTTGCTCACCGCCTCAATGGCCTCTCCTTTAAAGCCAGCCCCGCCCAGCAGCTTGAAGACGACATGTTAGAACACTGAGTGCAAACAAGCGATTCTGCCTCACCGCCTCAATGGCCTCGCCCTTGAAGCCAGCCCCGCCCAGCAGCTCCGAGTTGATGGCGGGCTGCTCGCCCTCGCGCAGGGAGACAGTGAACACCTGCAAGTGGAAAGCATGGGAGAAGCCGTACAGCCAGACAACAAGACTGCGTGCGTGCAGGGCGCCAGCTGCTCATCTGTGCAGCACATGTGCGCAACTTGAAAGCTGCGCGGCTGTGCAGTGTGAATTATTCGAACAAGCACAGCCAGGCTTACCGTGGGCATGGGCGACTCCAGGGCGGCGCGGCTCGAGTCGAGCGCGCCCTTAGCCTCTGCAGAGAACTCCTGCACGGGAATTGGAAGCGGTGGGCCGAGCGGGCTGGGTAGGGAGCCGGGCAGGGAGCTCTTGAGGGGAGGGCGCCCTCGCGCCTTAGCGGAGAAATCCTGCAGGGCAAGCGAGCTGGAATGTTTTGGGAAGCCGGCCGCCATGCTGCCATATGGGATGCACCCTGGCACGCAGAAGGCAGGGGTGCAAATGTGGGTACGGCCGTGTTGCTGGCCCGCATGCGAAAGCTGCGCACAGCAGCCCATGGCCATGGTGGTGGCCACGACCGTGCACAGGTCAAGGCGTTCCGCACCTTCCACTCCTTCTGCGTCTTCTTCACTTTGGCGGTCAGCTCCACCGCCTGCTTGAGCATCAGGCAGCACCTGCGGCAGCAGGGTGTGGGGGAGGGCGGTTAACGGCTGCACAGCATCAGCCCTGTGCTCCAGGGAAGCATGTGCCGGAGGACTCGGTGGCTGTGTGAGTGCAGCGAGTTGTACAGGGGGCAAAGCATGCTCTGGAGGGCCGAAAAAAGGCGGTGAGGGGCAGCGTGGTGCCAAGGGGGGCAAAGAGGCGGTGGGCGGCAGGAGGCGGCGGCTGTGCAGCGGCGGCCCAACGGCGGCTGGCAGGCGCGCATCACGACCTACAGCGAGTGTCGTAACCCGCAGCAGTCGCAGTGCACCAGGCGGCTGCCAAACAGCGCACCACAGAGTTCAGAAGGTCAGGTGCGGGTGACAGGGGCAAGTGCACTACGGCGGGCGGCGGCGGCGGCGAGCTTCCGCAGCGCGATCGCACCGGCTGTTCGGGTCTCCTTTGGCTTCCAGCGGATTATAGGCTGTTGCGAGCTCCTGAAAGTCGCCCCAGTACCCTCCCGCTGCCACCTGCAGCTTGCTCGCCGTCTCCTTGAGCTTCTCCTTGGACCCGCACGCGCCCATGGTTGCCGATCTGCCGCGCGACTCGGCAGAGCGCCCGGCAGGCTCCCCGCGGCGCACCTCAGGCCCCGCCGCAGCGGGCTCACCGCGGGCGCTAGGCGCGAGGGGGATGATGGGGCGCGGTTGCCAGAACTGCCTGGATCAACAGACATTTGTAGCAAGTACTGCATGGAATTTTCTGGGAGGCTGCAAACAATAAGGCACACGTGCGCCATACTTTGCAGCGCAGGTTTCGGCAGCTTGTGGCTAGCACAGCAGCTGCTGCCGCACACCTTTTCCCGCCGCCAGTCATTGTGCCCGGCCTTGAGCACCACAAATTTCTGCGGGTCGGCCCAAACAGTGCTCCGTGCCCGACAGCAGCAACACGGCTCCATCCAGTTTGGCACAGGCCTTGCTGGTGATCGCTCGTATGTGGCTCAATCGCTTGAGCCAGCAGCACTAGTGTGGTCGGGGTGCCCAAAGGCATGGATGGCAGCAGCAGTTACAAGGCGTGGGCCAAACGCACACGCTGAGCAGCTGGGCATCGACGCAAGGGGCAGCGCAAGTCGTGCATTGCGGGTGCACGTGCGCCCAGCGAGCAGCAGCCGCACAGTGCCTGAGGATCCTGCTCGAGATGATTCAAGACTGCCAGCCCCTGCTGGTGCCAAATGAACCATCATACCGGCCTTAGCCACCCCCTTGTGTGTGTTCAGCCGCCGCGCCGCATACCTGGCCTCTATGCATTGTCTCAACAATGGGGTGTGGCGTGCAGGCAGTGCATGGCAGACGAAAAGGTGTGCAACCTAGTTGCGTGCAGAGGCGCTGTTTTGCCGGGACTGTGCACATTTGCAGCAGGTGAGGACGCGGGCAGCCAGGGCAGGCTCACAACCACATGTGTTTCACCACAAATATGGATTTACATTGACGACCTGGGCGTCATCAGCCTGCCACTGGCAATCTGTGGGAGTGCGCCCGTCTGCCGGGCACGACTTCCGCCGCTGGCGGCACACAGCTCGCAGCGCAGGCGCGCCCTGTGCTGTTTGCGTCACTACATGGGGGTCTTATCTGTTTGATGCGAAGTAAAGAAAGCCCTCTTGCTGCCGTTTGGGCTGGCGGGCAGATAGCCTCCGCTGCTGAGGGGCGTTGGCACGCTGTGGAGCGGTCAAACGACTCACAATATCGGGATCAGCTTGTCGTGGGGTACGGCGGCACTCTACATGCCGGCACTTGCTCGCGGCTGGAATGACCGACGCCTCAGAGGCTGCTAGCGCTGTGCTAGCTGCCGCTGCAGTACAGTCGGCGCCCGCAAGATCACAGGGCAGCGCGCTCTCGGCTGCAGCACATGTGCCGCCCCTGCCGCCGCCGCCCCTGCCGCCGCCCCTCGGCTCTGGCGGGCAGCCTGGCGGCATGCAGCAACACCAGCGCCGCACCCTGCTGCCCACGGCGGGCTGGCACGTGGATGCAAACTATGACAGGTGAACAGAGTTGCAGCATGTGTCTTTGCCAGGCGTAAGGACCCAGCTGCTCGCGCAGGCCTGCTGCCGCCGCTGAACGTGCCTCGACCCAGCCTTCACTCCCTTTCCTTCCTCTCCCCAGCCTCTACTGGACCCTGGCGTGCTTAGTGTGGTGGACGTATGCCGCCAAGCTGCTGCCGCTGCTGCGCTGGGCTGACAACGCGCAGAACTTGGGGATGGGTGTCAGCCTGATTGGCATGGCGCTGTTGAGCACGTGAGTGCATCAGCCACACTGCGGCACGCATGCATGCAGGTGCATGCATGTATGAGCAGCAGCATTCCAAGCACTTCCACACTGCTCACATGCAATTCGGGCTCCATGCTTTGCTGGCTTGCTGTGGTTGTGCATTGCGAATGCCACATCTCTCCAACTGTGCCCCAACACTCCCTGCAGGCTGCGGCCGGCCACATACTGGCGGCACGGTCCCGCTCTCCGGCTGCTCCTATTGGTCTACGGTTATTGCATGCCGGTGCTGACCTCCGTGCCAGTCATGGATGCTTTCACCCCCGCACCATCCCAGGTGCGCCAAAGTTCAGTTGGTGAACATTTTTTGGGTGGCGGCGCCGGTTCGTGTGTTGGCTGGAGCAGGCGCTGTGCACATGCTGGCTGCTGCATGCAGGCCCCCGTCGCGTCTGCACAGCAGAGGCCACTCAGCACCGGCGGTTGTTCGCCGCCCGCTTGCAGATCCTTGTGCGGGAGCCGTGATGGATCGTAATTGCTGTGGCTGCCCCATGCACAATTCATTCAGCTGCAGCCCCACTTCGCTGTGCTGCTGCCCTCTTGCACGCAGATCCCTTTTGTGGGAGCCCTGGTGGACACTTATTCGCTCTGGCTGTCCTCCCGGAACGCCTTCCTGGCCTGGGCATTGCTGGGCTGCCGCCCGCCGCTGCACATCGCGCTCCCGATGCAGCTGTTTGGGCTGTGGCGCATCACCGCGGCTGGGTTCTGTGCCGCGCCAGTGCTGCAGCACCCGGTGATGGTGGAGCGGACAGGCAAGCAGTCCGCCGATGTGGCTTCCGCTGCGTGCTGCTGACACGCGTCGCCTGCATGCTGTTGTGCAATGTGGTGTCTTCTCATCAGCCATGTCCGGCATGCTTTGTCATGATACTGAACCTTGCCCCATATGCGGCCCCTCCCACCTGCCGCCTCTCCTCTGCCGCAGAGCTGGCGCACATGCTGCTGAGCCTGAGCTACTCAGCGTCCAGTGCGGGGCACCGAGTCATGGGCGCGCTCTGCCCACCCACCCCCTATCAGCGCTGCACCGCGCTGCTCGCCTTCTACGACTGCATTTTTGGCGTGCTGCTGCCGTTGATGCTGCTGGTGCCGCTGCGGCAGGTGGAGCGAGGCGGCGGCGGCGGCAGCCGAGCCCGTGGCCCCCGTGTGCGCGGCTGGCGCGACAGGGCGGATGGATGCATAGAGGCCTGCCTGCGCCCACTGATGTGGCCCACGCTGCGGGGCACGCGCAGCAGGCAGGACCGTGAGGGTAGGGACCACCGGCAGGACAATGCAGCAGCAGGGGATGATGACTTCATGGGGCCACCAGCCCCCAAGGTCCTGCTGCTTCGGTGGTACCTGCTGCTGATGGTCCTTTGGACGGTCTGCTGCCTGCTGAGCTGAGCCACGCGCCTGTTTTTGTGGCGCCTGCTGAGTTGATCAGCCAGCCATTTGCATGTTGACCACACTTCCGCTCGTTGACCGCCCCCCCCTGCCCACCTGATCCGCCACCCACTCATGCTCACTCCTTGCATCTTGCTATTCCCGTGCATCTTGCTATTTCGTATGTCTTACTCTGGCACTCTATCATGCGTCAACTCGATTCCCTCTACCTGTCCTAGCTATTACAGACTCTGGCCGGTTCAAACCTTTACTCCGTGTGCGCCACGCGTTCTCTTATTCATTCATACAGCCCTTGTGCTGTAGTCTGACTGTGACTGGGTGGGGGGTCCCTGGCGGCACCAAAATCAGGTCCCTCCCTGAGGCCTCTGCGTTTTCTGCGGGGCGCCCCACCCAGTCACAGTCAGATGTATGTCAGCGGCATGCATCCGTGCCTGCTGCCGCCCCCAGCTCTCGCCTATGTTGTTTATGTCCAACTGTTAATAACTGGCACGCGCCGCGCATTTGGCGGAAGGTTGTGCGCAGCAGCTGGCCATTGGGTACCTAATCAGATCAAACACAGAAAGCGAACTGCAGCGCAGAGCCCAGTGGTGGCACTGTCGCAACAGCTGATGCAGAAATAGGAACACTCACCCGCCTGCGATCACGGGATGATCAAACAATCAGAGCAGCACTACTGGTCTGATCAGGTGCAGTAGCCGCACCTGGCACACGTGGCACAGCGGTCGAGCCTGCCATCATGGGCCTGGTGCAAACTGCAGCTGCTGGGCGTGGGAGCTTGGGCGGCGGTGGCAGCGGCGGCGGCGGCCGGCCGGCAGCACATTGCCTGCGGAGTGATCAGTGAGTACATAGCTGCTTGTGATCACTGCTGTTGAAGTCGATCGGGCCTGCAAGGGGCCACACGAGAGGACCAAGCCCCACCTGGCAGATGCCGACAGGAAGAGCAGGCTTTGGCGCTCCGCGCTCAACAATTACGACGCGGCCATCCCCCTCAACATGTCGCGATGAGGCCCCAGGCTGCAAAGCGCTCCAACCTGCCACTTGCCGCGGGCCTTATTGTGTTCGGCACTGGCATGGCCCTGTTCCCCCTCTGGTACACCACGAAGGCTGCCCCGCAAGTGAGGCAGGGGCTGGATGGCCGTGGGTGGGACGCTGCCGTGCAAACCTCACCACACCCAGCCTTGCAGCCATGCTCGAGGCTGGCATTGTGATCGGTAGAGCACATCGACATCTGGGCAGCTGCGCCGTCGCCGCTCCAGCCGCCATCGCCGCTCCTGCCGCCATCCGCCGCCGCTTGCTGCCGCTGCCTGCCCATCATGTCGCTCATTCCTGCTCTCCCCTCTCTCCCGTCACAGCTGACCTACAAGGAAGGCCCGCTCGCGCCACAGGCCACCATCCGTGGCGCATACATCAACACCGCCAGCAAGGTGCGCCAGGCAGGAGCTGCATGTGAGCACCACCTGCCGAAATGCCAACCGTGCTGCTGCAAGCGTTTGTCTTGGCACTCGTGCCCTGCACTTGGTGCCTATGGCTCACACTCTGCTTTGACCTGTTGATGTTCTTCGCAGGACGTGGGCATTGACCCAGACTTCCACAAGTATCGCAAGGACCCTATCGTAGGAAACGCCCCGCTGCACCCCAGCAAGTGAGCTGCGAGCAGCGGCAGCAGCAGCAGCAGCAGCAGCAGCAGCAGCAGCAGCAGCAGCGACTCAAGCGGTGCAGTGCCACAACAGCCGGCCAGCGCCTTAGCAACTTGTTAGCACGCAGCAGGAGCTGCGCTTAGTTGGCTGCTCACAAGGCGCCACTCTGGCGACTGTGTAGGTGCCAACCCCCTTCTCTTTTCCTAGTTTTTCCAAGGCGGCCAGCGCCAGCAAGCAGCATGGCTGTTCCAATGCCTAGGTGTGCAACACCAGGCCCTCAGCGGCTGAGCAGCGGCAGCTCAGGCCGCTGCCTGCAGCGGCAGCAGCAGCAGCGGTTGGGCCGGCGTCCGGCGTGCAACAGCCGCAGCGCTCAGACTGCGGCCAGCGATGGCCGGCAGGCAGTGGTGGAGCAGCCGCAGTGTATGGATGCGCAGCCGCATGCGGCGGCCCCGCCCGCCCTCAACCTGCTGCAGCAGGCTGCCAGGGCCGCCGCCGGTGTGGCGGCAGCGGCTGTGCTGGCACTGGGTGCTCTGCCGCCGCCCGCAGAGGCAGTGCTGGCAAATCCCCGTGCGCCGGTGGCACGGAGTGCTGACGTGGCGCTGCGGCGGTCCATCCCTGCATTCAACGCTGATGTGGCAGAAGTCCAGGAGCGGCTTGAGGCGGTGGCCTTCAAGCTGCGCATTCCCCAGGTGTGGATGTGGGTGGCTGGGCTAGTTGGTTTGGCTGCAGGCATCGCGAAGTGTTGCTTTGTAGGCTGGGTGCTGAGTGGAGCTGGGTGCTGGGTCTTTCAGACTATGTGGGTAGGCTGGGATAGACATCATGGGTTGGAAACCTGCAGTCAGTCGCGCTGCCGCTGTGCCTGTGCCTGCAACTGCTGAGGTCTGGCCACCTTGTTTCTAGCAGCCACCCTGCTGCTGCCCTGCTGCAGCGCAAGGCGTGGAAGTCGATGGCCGACGACGCGGCAGAGGCGGCTGCCCCCACAGCCAGCCTCATCTGTTGACCTGAGCTGGATTCACGCTTTCCTGCCGCAGCGCAAGCCGTGGAAGTCGATGGCCGATGACGTGGCGAGCGCAGCTGAGCTGGCGGCGCAGCAGCCGCTCATGCTGGCTGGAGTGCTCCCAGCTGACCGGCCGGAGGCGGAGCAGCTTGTGGGAGACATCCAGGTCACTCTGGACAGGTGTGTGAAGTGGGTTGAGGCACGTGCTGGACGAGTTAGCAGTGTATTGCCCAGCCTTGCTTGTGGGCGACATCCAAGTCACGCTGGACAGGTGCAAAGGCGGTTGAGTTTGATTGAGGCTGGCAGGCTAAGCAGTGGGTAGATGTGCAACGGCATGCGGGAGGCGGGGTGTGTACGACATCTCAGTGGCAGTCGGCAGCCAACCGCTGGTCATCCAGGCAAAGGCCCGCAGGCTGGGCTGCAAGGCCCGAGTTAGCACTGAATGTGCTCCCACTCGCTGCTGCAGGTTGACACGTGCCATTGAGGTGAAGGATACTGAGCGGACCTCGATCCGGGTGTCCAATGCACTGGAGCAAGTGGCTGCGCTGGAGCTGCTGCAGGTTAGAGCAAGCTACACTGCGGCTGTCTGCTGATCTGCTTAGTCTGATGTGCAAGCTTCTCATGCGCTGGACCTGCTGCTGGTGGATGGCCTTTCCAATTGCACACGGGTGGCGCTGTGGCCACTGAAATTGTGCTGCTTAGTGTGTCCAAGCCCTGCTGTCCTTCCTGCGCTGCCGCACTGGCCTACCGACACTTCACTTGCCCCGTTTCTTGTGCTCTCCAGGCACCCGGCCTGCCGTACCAGCTGCCGCGCCAACTGGCGGGATACCCAGCTCTCAGCGGGCGAGCCATTGTTGAGCTGACGGTCGAGAAAGCCAGCGGCGCGAAGGTGGGCTGTGTACGTTCATGTCTCGTTTTGCATGCAGTCGCTGGCTGTGTGCAAGGGTGGCTTGTGTCATCCATTGTCCATTTGTGAAGCTGTTACTCAAGTTATCCCGGCTGCCCAGAATGCGCATGAAGCAACACGTTGCATGCGGCAGTGCAGAGGCGCATCCCTGGCCTGGTTGCCGGCACAACGAGAAGTGCGTGTCTGCATGGCATCCAATCGTGTGTACCCCCCACATTCATCGGCAGGTGTTCATCGACCAGAACAGTGGGGATGGGCCGCAGCGGCGCGCCACGCTGCGCCTGGTGCTCGACGGCTACTCGGGTGGGTGGGCGGTGGTTGAAGTGAGCTTTGCTGCTGTAAGGAAGTGCTGAGTTGCGGCACAGATTAATAAGGCTGCAGTGGAGTGCGGTATCTTGTGCTCGACGGCTACTCGGGTGGATTGGCGGTTTTGTTTGGGGCAAAGGTTGCTGGCGTATTTGACCAGTCGACGACACTTTTGAAGCTCGGCTCCGGCTGCTCGCCAGCCAACCATGGTGCCTCACCCTTCCTCCCCTCACCCTGCCCCTGCAGCCCCCATCACCACTGCCAACCTGCTGTTGAATGCCAAGTCCGGCCTCTATAATGGTGCCCCGCTGTCTGTGAGCGGCAATGCCGTGCTTGTTGACGTGCCAGCTGGCACCAGCAGCGCAGCAGCAGCCACGGCGGCTGGGGCGGCGCAGGCAGCAGAGTCTGACGCAGCAGACGAAGCAGCTTCCAGCGGTGAAATGCTAGCAGTCGGCGGCAGCAGCGGCGGCGGCGGTGGCAGGCAGAGAGCGGCGCCCGCTGCACTGCCGCTCGAGATTTTGGCACAGGGAGAATTCGAGCCACTGTATCGCTCCACTCTGGACGTGCGCAGCGGAGAGCTGCCGGTGCTGCCGCTCAGCATTTATGGCGCAGGTGGGTGGGTGGGCAAGTGGGAGGGTGAGAATTTGTGGGGTGAAACGCTCGTGCGGGGTGCCTTCATGTGCACTCTCTGTTTATGCTTCTGGAGCACTGGGTGTGCCTGATCGTGCCATTGCTGTGCTTATCAACACATGCATGCGGTGGCCAAGGCACACCTGCTGGACAGCTCTGCATTTAAATCACGTTACATCACACAAAACCGCCCTGCTCCCACTCATGCGCGCAGTGGCGATGGCACACCTGCCAGACAGCTCTGCCGGCTACGTGAGCGGCCTGAACTTCTTCATCTACAAATTCGACCGGCAGCAAGTGTGTGTCCCTGTGGGTTGAAGAACAGATCGTTCTGTCTGCATGCAGCTGCAGGCAGAGCTGTTTTGCTGACATTTGCTCGCGGGTTGTCTCCTCCAGCTACAGTGCACTGCGCACCTCCAAACACACTCGCACGCTACCTCCAACCAGTCGGCGCTGCCCCTTCTGAACTGGCCGCCTGGCTGTTTTCTTATGCAGGCGGGCCTGGCGGGGCTCAGCTTCGACGAGGGCGAGTTTGGCGTGTGCGGCTACATTGTGCAGGTGTGTGCTGTGGCGAGCTGAGATGCACTGCGGGATGCAGGCAGCTGTGCTGTCTTGTTGCGAGGAGGGCAGGTGTAGTGTGTTCGGCATCAGTGTAAAAGGCAGCGGCAGCAGGTTGCGTTTCGTCGCACACGAGCTAACTGGCCGGAGGGCGGTTGCACCGCCAACATAGGGAGCAAGCTGTTGAGCAGAACCCGCTGCGCCTGTACACTCTGTCCCAGCTGTTCGGCTTGCAAGGCTTTGAACCAGCTGCTGCCTATCTTCTGTTGCAGGGCCTGGATGCGGTCAGCAAGCTGGAGAGCGGGGACCGAATCGTGGCAGCAAAAGTGGTCTCCGGACTGGACAAGCTGACTGCCACATGACGCAGCAGCCGCAGCGGATACTAGCTGGGGCCTCCGCAGCAACACTCCGACCGTGCAACTGCATTTTTGTCAATGCTGTGGGGCCAACTGTCTTGTGCGCATGCCACTGTGTTAGCATGAGCCGCTCCCAGACTTGCCGCTGGCTTTCTTTCTTGTTGCATGAACCTCCAATGACCTTGAGATTGGTAACATGCGCAATTGCTCATGTGCAGGATGGTTCGGTGCAGCTATGCAACGGTCGTTTTGTTGGTCAGTCAGGGGGGCATCAGCAGGTTGAAATGATCAAGAGGTACGGTTAACTGCACGCGGCGCAGCCCTTGCGGTCAACGCTATCATGATGAATGTGCAGCAGCAGGCATGCGCCATGTGCCCCATGGCCAGCCTTGCTATGTGCAGGGCCGTCAGTTGGTGCGTGCCCCCAGCAGCGTCTTTTGCAGGGCCCGCCAGGTCTGAAGCGTGTGTGCAGTGGCCTTTTCCGGAAGGCCCAGCTGCTCCATTGGGGGCCACCACAGGTACCCGCCCATCACTTGTACTGCACAGAATTGGGCAGCGTGCAGCATTTTTTTGTTGAAGCAGGATCTGCCGGCAGAGTGGCTGCTGCTCGCCAACCGCAGGCTACCACATGCCTGAGCAGGCATGGGTGCCAAAAACACGGCTGGCAGCTTGTCCAGGGCATTTAAATGGCCAGGCAGGCGATGTGCAAGCAGCTGCAAAGCTAAATTATATGCCTCACTTGTGACCAGGGTGAGCAGGCGGGACAGCGGGGTCGGCACCGACAGCCCTGCGCGCCTGCGTTTATGTGAAGGCATGCAGCGGCAATGTCGAATGAGCGGGCCACTCGCCACTCCAACCTGGCACAGCGCTTAAATGTCTTAGCAATGTCAAGCAGTCGGGTGGCTTGCAAGCTCTCCCGCGGGCCCACCCACCTGAGCAGGCCCTCAAGCCAGATGCGGCACAGCTCATTTGACAACAGTGTAAAGCGCAAAATTCATGTACTGTACAGCATCACTCCCCACCTGAGCATGCGCTTTGCAACGTTCTCAGTGACCACCAGCACTCCCCAGAGGGTGAAATAAACCAGCCAGACGAGCCTGGGCGAAAAGTGCCCCGAAAAGTTCCTGCAAAGCAGGGCCGCAAGCGCACCATTTGTCATGAGTAGCCATCCTAGCAGGCCATGCATGCTGTGGCGCGCAGCGCAGCGGTCAGCGCTGCCTGCAAGCCGGGGCGGTCCCCAGCTGCCATGCGGATTGCTGCCGCAGCAGCGGCACTGGGGCTGATAGGCATGCACAGCACACCAGGCAGGTGGCTTGCAAAGGATGTACATACAAACAGTGCAGCAACCCACCAAAACAGCAGCTCGTGCATAACGCCACTGCAGAAGAAGACAGCCAGCACGGCGACCAGGCGGCGGGCACGGCTGAAGGGTGCCGCCACACCAGCCCGGCGCACGAAGCGACCTGCAAGGGGACGCAAAGTAGGCAGGCCGGGCGCTGCAGGTTGGCTGGTGTGCCAAATGGCGGCAGCCAGACCGAATGCCGCCCACACAGGCTGCTGCTGGCTGCAAGGCAACTCGCTGCCCTGCAGGCGCTGCTCACCATTCCACGATCGAATCGCACACAGCGGCCCGTGGCACAGCATCCCAGCATGCCCAGCATGCCCCGCAGCCCAGCATGCAAAGCAGGCGCTGCTCACCGTCCATGATCACATCGTACACAGCAGCCCGCAGCACAGCGGAGACGGTCATGTTCCAGCGCCGGTTCCAAAAGTCGGCCACTGCATTGTACAAAGTTTGACTGCTTTAGAGCAAGAGCATGCATGCATGCTGGGTTAGGCAGCAGGCTCGCAGGGCAGCTGCTGTGCAGCACTGGACCCAGCATTGGGGCCCAGGCACAGGGCTGAGCAGCACACAGCCGGTGGAGGACTGAGGCACATGGGCTTGTGTCATGCCCGGCTGACATCCAGTTCACAGGGCCCTCCTGTTTGCTCACGTGATGTCGAGGCATAGGGGTTGTTGAAAGGCGGAGCGATGGCCAGGCCGGTCGTGCTGGTCACAGCTGCCGCCATGGCGTCTGCGCCCAGGCTGAGACCCAAGTACTGGCTGAAGCCTGCAGAAAGTGAGCGCAGAAGGGAACTGCTAGCTTGGTGATTAGCGAAGAGTTGACCGGAGATCAGCAGCAAGTGTGGGAGGCTGCACGGACACCTCCCACAGCACGAGCCTCCAACGGCGGCGGCGGCAGCAGAGGTGGGGCCGGCTTTGCCGAGCATTGCATGCATTCACGTCGCAGGAAGCTGAGCCAGCTAAATCTGCTGAATCTTTCTGACTCAGCTCGCACTCGCCTTCCAAAAAAAGCAGGAGTGGGCGGGGCATGGTGGCAGCAAATCGCTGGAAGGCCCACACAGTGACGGCCAGCGCCAGCAGCTTGCGCACGAAAATGCGGAAGTAGGTGAATGCTGCCAGGCAGCAGGTGCAGCGCAATGCGTTCTGATTAGGCGGGCAAACAGCTGGCGGCGACGCATGCAAGCAGGCCAGTGCTGCATGCACCGTGCCAGGCGTATGTAATGTATGCCCCTCACGCTGCAATGCAAACAAAGGCCACTGCTGGCATATGCCCGTTCTGCATCCTCGGTGCCCACCTGAGCGCGCCTGCGCAGTGGGGCCCGGCCTCCGAGCGCCCTTGCGCTTGGCCTGGCTGTCCTCGGGCTCCTCCTGCTCGTCCTCCTGCTGCTTTCCTCCAGCAGGAGGGCCGGCTTGCTCTGTGCCGGCAGACTAGGAACACAGGTGCGTCAGGCTGTGTCAAGATTGGCAACACGTGGCACATTCGGCTGGTTCTGTTCGCCCCTGCGTCATCCGCGGAGACCAAGCACGATCAAACCCAACGGGATTCCTATCGACACATCCAAGCCGCCAGCTGGTGAGGCTCACCGTCTGCCGGTATGATGGGCAGCGCATAGACAGCCAGCCACTGGGCGAATGTGAGCGGGTGGGTGAGGCTGCCACGGTCCATCGCCCACGCCAGCAACTGGTGCACAGGGAGAAGCACTGGGTTGGAAGGATCAGTGGTAAGCAAGCGCACTTGCGCGGTCCGCTTCTGCTGCCTCCGCCTACCCGATCACCTCCGCCTACCCGGCCGGCGGCGCCCTCGCCTTGCCGGTGCTCCCAGGAAACCCCACTCGGCCCATGCCTCGCACCTTCATATTGGTGATGCAGGCCGTGATGAAGTGGGCGCAGTTGCTGATGAGCTCGGCATCACCATCAAAGAAGCCGGCGGCGGCGAGCTGGTTGAGCGCCACCAGCGGCAGCGCCGCCACCGCTCGAGCCCAGCCGGCTGGCCGCCGGCGGGCCAGCCACGTCGCCAGGCCTCCCGCCAGCAGCCACGCAAGCAGGAGCAGGAGCCGGGCGGGGAAGGGCAGGAAAGAGAGTGACAGGCTCTCGCGCGCCATCTGACGGGGCTGCAGGCGCCGAAACCTAAACTTGCAGGAACAATACGTGTGATCAAAATGTCGCACGGCACCTCAGAGGCTGCAGAGGCATCAAGCGCCCAGTGCCGCCCACTGCCGCTCGCTGAGTCGACCTGCCGCTCGCTGCTGCTCCAGCGCCCCTCATGATCATGTCGCCCCCTCACGCATCTGGCTCTGCGGCCTTTGGCAACCCTCCTTTTTGATCTCTGGACAGTTGGTTTTTGTCCTCACTACGATTCGCTTGGCTACTGTCCCTCCCTACCGCTCGCTTGGCTGCCGCTCTCCCCTTTACGCCTGCATGCCCGCCTATACCTGTGGCGAGCCTCGCTCTGCTCCTTGCATCCACCTTGCCCTGCGTAACGGGTAACAATTGAAGGTTTGTGGAGCAGGCATGATGGATACTAACCGTTAGTAAAGCACGGCGGTTGGTTGGTGCTGGTTCGAGCGTGAGCTTCCCGGTGAGACACATTGCACAGCGCAGGGCTTGGGATAGCTGAGAGTAATTTGAGTCATTCGGCATTGCCCAGCAGAGACCCAGTTCAGGGATCTGCTGTTTGTCGCTCGCGTGATGCTGAGGCATGAGGGTTGTTGCGATGGCCAACGGTGGAGCGAACGCCAAGCCAGTCGTGTAATCATGTTACATTTGCCGTCATGGCGTCTGCCCCCAGGCTGAAAATGCCACTGCAGAACCCACACCTCAACTTGGAGGGACGTGTCAGATATTATCACAAGTCACTTAGCACCATGCTGTGCCGCAGACGCATCCGCCAGCTGCCGCCCGCTGCCGCCGCTGCGCGGCGGCATGTCCATTGCCTGCGGTGGCTCCCGCACCTCTGTTCGATTGAAACTGCATCTTGCATTCGGGAAAAATGGATCAGACGCTGTCTCAGGTGCTGGGCGAGCTTGCAGCCCTTCTAGCGGCGCTGGCGGCGCCCGCGGCAGGCGATGGCCGGCCTGAAAGCTCTCTGCAAGCGCGTGCAAAGGCGTGGCGGGACGCCGCACTGGGCGCGGCAGAGCAGGCAGGGAGCTTGGATGGCTCGCAGGCCGAGGCGATGTGCAGGTAGGCTGGGCGCCCCATTTCTGGTCGCAATAATCAGTCGTTACATGCATGCATGCTCAGCAGCGCTGCCCACCACCACCACACCTGCGCCACCGCTGCAGCTCGCCGCCGCTGCTCGGGCTGCCCAGCCCACACACCCTTCTGTGACCCTATGCAGTGCCTTGCCGGGCGCTGCAGTAGCGCTAACCCACCTGGAATCACGGGCAGCGCAGCAGCAGGGCAGCGCGCCGCAGTGGCAGTCCGTCGCTGTCAAGCTGCTGCATGGCTGCGCCGCGCTGGCAGCGACCTGCCCCAACGAGTCGGCTCCAGCAGTGGCAGCCTTGTGGCAAGCCGCCGGGCCTGTGTTGGAGCGCAGCAAACGGGCGATTCAAGCGGCTACTGCCGGGCTGGCAGAGGGCGGTCCGCTTGCCAGCCGGGTGCTGGCAGGCATCAACAGCCACTCCAAGCTGCTCATCGCCCTGCTTCAGCGCTCCTGCCCCGCCCAGCCTGACGGCAGCCAGCCGGCCGCTACGCCCGTGCCCCTGCAAAGCTTGGCGGCCTGGCTGTTGGCGGCTGCGCAGGCGCTTGACAAGCTGCGCGCCACATGCGGCCTAACAGGTGGGTGCCTGTGTCTGTGCTACCATCCTGTACTGTCCCACGATGATGAGCTGCGCCACGCCACAGTGTGTGTGTTGCGCGCTGGGCGCATGCTGCTGCAGAGCGCGTGCAGCTGCTGCGGCATGCTCTCGGGGGCGCACTGGTCAGGCCTGCAACCTTGCCTTAGTATTGGACGAACGGCTGTTTGTCCTGCACTCGCCCCTCCCTTGCTGCAGACGAGTATGCGGTCTGCCTCAGCCGTGTGCTTGAGCTGCTGCTGCTGCTCGACGCCTTGCCAGACAGCCAGCGGGATTCGGAGCTGGTGCAGCAGGGGCAGCAGCACACAGCCCTGTGCGGAGCAGTGCTCGACGTCCTTCTGCCGCAGCTGACGGCGGCGGCGGCGGGGCTCAGCTTGCCAGCGGAGCAGCGCCGGCCCTGGTGCACGTGGGGTCATGCAGCGCAGTGTGCTGCTGTCGCTACCTGCGGCCTCATCCAGCCAGCCATCGAAGAGCTTGGAGAGGCAGCCAGGAGCAACTGGGATGGCCCAGAGGCAGCCAGGCTCATGCGGCTGCTGCAGGCGGCTGCCACGCTCGCGCTGCACATGCCAGCCAGCGGGGCAGGCGATTTGCAGGGTGCAGACCAGCTGCTGGCGCTGCAGCATCAACCGGACGCTATCAGTGGCACCAACACGGCTGCAGCGCAGCTGCAGCAGGCACGTCAGATGCTGCCTCTGCTAGCACGCATGGCGAGCCTGATGGCGCAGGCTGGCCGCAGCATGCCGCCGCTATCAGAGCTGTGCACCGCAGCTGCCTGGCTGGTGCAGTTTGTCGGCTTGCTGGCCATCCGGTGCAATGAACCAGAGTGCTGCCTAGTGCGGGACCTGACTGAAATTCCGGACTGGTGTGCAGCCGCCAGCACAGCGCTGCGCATGCTGCCCGCAGCGGCAGAGGCAGCGCAGCAGGCGCAGGAGCAGCCAGCGGCAGCAGAGGCGGCACAGCAGGCGCAGCAGCAGCCAGCGGCAGCTGATGCAGCATCGCAGGTAGTTGTGCAGCCGGTGACGGCAGAGGCGGCAGATTGTGTGGATGAGCAGCTGGCTGCAGCTGGTGCGCAGTCGGCGCAGCAGCACAGGCTAAGCCAACTTGTGCTCTCAGCTGGGGTGCTGGTGAACGGCATTGGGGGGCAGTGCGTACGGCTTGTTGGAGCGCAGAACACCGCGCTTGTGCTCGACAGCCCAGATGTCAGCGCTGCCATTGCAGAGCTGTGGCAGCTGCACTCCACTGCATGCCGCTCTGCAGCCTGGGCAGGCACCCGCGGTGTGCAGCAGCTGCTGTCTAGCGCGACCGAGACCGTCCACATGGACTTTCATTCAGCTATTGCCCAGCCTGCGATTGCAGTCTGCAGCCTGGTGCCCAGACGCGCTTTTAACCACCATGCGGGCACCTTGCCAAAGAGGGCGCGCAGGTGGGCCTGGGCTCAGTTGGCTGTTTTTTTATGCAGTGCCAGCGCTGCTACGAATGGGCCCCTGTCACAGCTGCAGCATGGCAATTGATTTGCAGAGCAAGATTGCCTGGCGTGAGAACGGCGATGAATGCAAATCCTGTCGCAGTTGTTCCATGCGTGATCCGCCGGTCCCATGCGTCACCCACCGCTGCTGCAGGCAAGCAGACTCACCGGTGCTCGCACACCTTGACGCGCTCTGCGCAATGGTGGACGCCATCGCAGATGCAGGCAGCCCTGTGCGCCCAACACCTGTATACTCGGCCGCCGAAAGCCTTGTCTTCTTGGTGGCGTCCGGCCCCGTCTCACTGGCGGCCCACCCTCGCTTGAAGCCGCTGTTCGTCAGCTGCATGGCCGCCGCCGCTCAGGTGGGATTGCGGTTGTGCAGCGGTCCTTCGCCGCCAAGCGCAGACTTTGGCTTGGCTTGTTCTTTGGAACTTGGAGGCGCCTTTGAGGTCCCGTTCCGACCTGTGCAAATAGCCTGTTGTTGCCTAGAAGCTGCTGTCAAGCCAGCCACGCAGCACTCAGCTGACCATCCGGCTGAGCCTCACGGCGTTTCGCCTCTGTTCACTGCATGCATATGTTGCCAGCGCTGCGCCCTCTCTGGACCAGTGCCCACGCCAGCTTGCATGCCTGGGCCCTGCTGCTCTGCAGGACGCCCGCGCCCCCAGCTACATTCTGCAACTGTCGATGCTGAAAGCCAGCTCAGCGCCGTCCCTGCTCCTGGCAGCACTGCTGCTGGGAACCAGCGTGTGGGAGGCGCTTGGGGGCAGCCGGCTGGTCGGCTCAGCTGACTTGCAGGTGGGGGCTGCAGATGGAAAGGCGTGCGCCCGTGTGTTGCTCTGATGCAGTGGGTTGCATGGATGTCTGGATCACGGTGGTGCTAACTGCACTGTGCACGGCTGAGTGCCGCATGCTGCCACTGCCACTGGCATCCCTGCGAGCGGGCCCCCTGCCAACTGCTTGACTTGGCTTAACCTGACAACCTCACAGTGCCAGTGCTTGCACCTCCCGGCTGTGTGCAGGTGGGTACCACTCTCTTTGACGCCCTGGTGGACATGGTACGGCGCTTGGTAAAGGATGCAGTCGATTCGTTGAAGGAGGCGGCCAGTGGTGGGGACCCCAGCTTTTCACTGACGCAGCTGCAGTCAGTGCTGCAAGATGTGCGAACGCTGGAGCGCGGGACTGGAAATCGATCGCACTGGTCCCGAGTGCTGGCGCGTGTGCCACATGCGGTCGCAGCTCCCAGGAGCGTGGCACCCCTGCTGCTGGACCACTGGTGCTGCCCTGTGGCGCAAGAAGTGGCGCAGCTCGAGATGGCAAAGGCGGCCGCCCGCCGCTCCTGCGCCTACCTACGCTGCGCCAACCTGGGCGGCGAGGGCGGGCCCGCGGCGGGCGAGGGCGTTGGCAGCATGCGGTGCAGGTGAGGTGTTGGGCCAGAAGAGCAATGTCCAAGCAAGGGTGTGTTGATCTGGACTGCAGCAAACACTGCCATTGTATGACACGTGCATGTGCTGATGACATTGATCTGCTTGCCATGTGCTGCAGTGCCTGCCGTGCCGTGTGGTACTGCGGCACCGCCTGCTCGCACGCTGGCTGGCGGGCGGGGCACCGCCACGTGTGCGCTGCGCTGGGCGCTGAGCGGCAGGAGAGGAAGGCGCCGCGGCAGCAGCAGGCGGCAGCAGCAACAGGCGGAGCAGGGGCCGAGGAATGCTAAAGGTCACGCGCTGCATGTTGCACGCTGAAAAATTATGTCTTTCCTTTGAAGCACTGCTTGATTGTTTACCAGCAGTTGATACACTGAAATTGCTGACAATGCTGAAAACACAAATAAGGCATGCTGAAAAATCAAATAAAGCTGCTGCTTCCAACAGCAAGCAGCAGGGGCACAGCCAGCGACAGGACCAAGGCTTTGCTGCGGCAGGTTGGGGCAGCCCGCAGTGCAGACTGAAGACTGCGCATCGGGCGCATGCCACGATGTAACATGGGGGCTGGTGGCCGGGATGAAAGCCCCCTCAGCCTCATCAGCCTGCCCCTCAGTCCGACTTGATGAACACTCGGTGCAGGCTGTCGCCGCCCTGCCCCCGCTGCTGCCGCTCCTCGCCTCGCGGCTGCGTCATGCTGTGTTCGATGTGTCCCAGGCGCAGCCGAGCAGACCGAGTGGAGCTGGCCCGCCAGCCCCCTGCAGCTTCTGCCAGAGAGAGAACGGGCAGCAGCTCCTCAACTGGCTTGCCCGCTGGCGCCGTCCCGTCTTCGCAGGCAGCTGCTGCCACGCGAGAGAGGAACCTGGGAGGTTGGGGAGGGGGCACGGCAGGGCAGTTGATGGAGCGACAAAAAAGGATCATGCGCTGCCATCCCCAAACTTGCAACACCGTTGGACTGAGTCCGCCCCAGCAGCAAAAGCCGTACCAGCGCAAAGCGCTAGCAGTGGCAGCAGCTGCTATGCCACCAACCACAGCAGCAGCAGGCAGCGGCAGCTGGCAAACGGCAGCAGCCCCAGCAGCAACAGGCACATCGTGCACAACTTCCCTCGATAAATTACGTCCTGTCCCTGCCACCTCACCTGTCCGCCTCTGCCACCAGCTCATCGCCTGCTAAAAGTGCCAAGGTGACTCTCTCCAGCCCCTGCCACCTCACCTGTCGGCCTCCGCCGCCAGCTCATCGGCTGCTGTGCGACACCGCTGTACCCTGCAACACTTCCTAAGTGCAGGCGACTCTGCTTCGCGTATGCAGCCTCACCTGTCCGCCTCCGCCGCCAGCTCATCCGCCACGTCAGCGTGGTTGGCCACCACTCCCTGCCACGCCGCCACCGGCAGCTCCAACAGCTCGCAATGGTCGAGCGCCGTGGCTGTGAAGGGCGCACGCCAGCCGCCGCCGGCAACCAGCTGCTCCCGTAGGCCGCACCCCAGCTGCGGCAATTGCGAGGGGCCGGGTGGGCAGGTGGGTGGGCGTACATGGGCGGCGTGAGAGTTGGGAAGGATGCTGTGGGTGGGCATGGCGGCGCAGCGTCATATGGGGTGCTGTTGAGTTGGCCGGTGGGATGGCCACCTTGACAGGGTCAGAGCGCTGCCATCATCCATCCATCGTCCATCCATCATCCATCCATCAACCAACATCCCCCCAGCCTGGCATACAGCCCCCGCCCCATCCCCGTGCCTGCTTGGCTCCCGCAGGCACCGGCAGCAGCGCGCGCTCTGGAAAGCGGTCTCCAGGCCCCAGCATGTCAACCAGTACCACTGTGCTGCCTGCAGGCTCGGCATCCGGATCCGACTCTGCAGTGAAGCCAGCCGCTTTGGCGCCCGCAAGCCCCTCTCCAGAGGCGGAGCCAGTTAAGGGCAGGGTGGCTGTGAGGTCCACAAAGCCGCGCACGATAAAGTAGACCGACTGCAGCAGGTGGTCCTGCTGCAGGATGACCTGGCCTGCGGCAGAAATGGACAGATTCCGGACATGACGCTGTGCATGATGTGGTACTGCTGCGGGATGACCTGGCCCACGGTACTGGTGGCAACGAGGGGTGGGGGAGTTGTGGCCGCTGCACGCACAAAGACTGTGATTGTGACTCACAGCGGCAGGCAGGCAGCAGGCAGGCAGCAGCAGCGGCGGCTGCGACAGCTTCAAATATCGAATCAGCCCACCTGGGAGGGCCACGGTGCGCTGTAACAGTGGTGCCACCTCCTCCAGCAGTGCGGGGTGGCGCGCCAGCAGCGGCACGCGGCTCAGCATGCGCCCTGCCGACAGCAGCGCCACCTGGGAGAGGAAGAACGAAACTTCCATTGAATTGACCCCTTGGTGGATGAGTTGAAGCGCACAAGTTTCTAGATAGAGGAAGAAGAGAGGGGAACGGCATCTTTTCGCCTCAGTTGAGGGATTACCTGAGCGCGGATGGCGTGCGGCAGGTCTCGGAGGGAGTCCTCGTCGTGCACCACACGCCGACCCACGTACTTGGACTGCAGCAGGCGGCAGGGTATATACAGACAGTAGAATACATACATGCATCCGAGTTTGTCAACTCGTACGCTCAACAGGTACCGTGACTCCCATTTCCACAGCAGGCCCCACAGCAGGGTCACGCTTGGGGCAGGAGGGCGGCTAGGAGGAGGGCTGGGTGCATTGTGGCGGCTTCCTGCACAGCCCGAGCCTGCAGCCCTGCAAGCGCTGCACGATGAGGTATGCCAACGCGCCAGCTACAACCTCGACAGTGCTGACTACAACCCCTTGCTGCTCCAGCCGCCCCCGCACCTACCTGCATGTAGTCTGCGATCTGGTCCCGCAGCTGGCCAGGCACGCCGCGCTCTTTCAGCGTGAACATCATCTGGTCCATCTTGTGCATGTACTGCAGTGCGCATGCAGACGGGCGTTGAGTATTTATGGCGCAAACAGTCGGCACAACGGTGCACAGCACTGCTGCATTGCAACCAAGCGGGCGTGGCCACGTGCACTGCCGTGCACACGCCGCCTTTCACAATCAGCGTGCCCTTTCCGCACCTCCTGCTTGACGGCCGACACAGCCAGGATGTACGCGAAAATGAAGCCGGTAAGGACAATATACCTGCAGACCGGTGGCAGGCGGTATGGTTTTGTCGGTGGCAGGCGACTGGCAGCAGATGGCGGCAACGGACCAGGCTTCCCACTTTGACAAGACAATCCCTGTCAAGCGGCACGGCAGCTGATCACAAACAGCCGCTCCGGCCCCATGTGGCAGCAGAAACAAGGCTCTCACAGCAGCAGCAAGGCTCTCACAGCATGTTCAGGGTGGTCATGGAGAAAATGTAGAGCAGTGCCTCGGGCCATGTGACTGCAGGCAGCAGAGGGCGGGTGGGAGAGTGGATGGGGTGGGCGGCAGCTGGGACACCCGGGTCAAGCTGACCGCCTTGATGAGGCCTTAAGGGGCTGGGCAGAAGTAAGACGTAGACCAGACTAGACCAGACTGGGCAGGCGGCAGCATGGCGGTCCCCACGCTGAGCAGAGTGGCGAGTACTCACCAAGCATCCCCCGCGCACACGCTGCACCTGCAAGCCTTTGCTGGCAGCCCCGCCAATGAGAGGCGGCTGGAACGCACGCCTCAGCAGCGGCTGTCCTCAGCCGAAGCACCCCGCCCTGCAGCTGCCTTGCCTAGCACTCACCAGGAGTGTATGCGCCGAGGGTGGCGGCGTCTGAAAAGGTGTTGTAGAAGCTCCACAGCCACTGCACCGCCACCGTGCCATCCACAATGCCTAGGTCCACAGGGAACGTCCCTGGGGCATGGGGGGATGCCGGGAGGGGCAAGATGCGTATGGGGGCGCTGGCAGGCAAGCAAGCACGTTTCAAAACAGGCTGCACCTGCAGGCGCCGGCTCCACGCCTGTACACCGTCGGCAGGCCCCGGCCCTCCTACTGCCGTACGCAGGCAGCTGCATTCCCCGTGCGTTCTATTGCACTCTTAGGGCCGCCACCCGCGCCCCTCACCTTCCGGGAAGTGCTGCGCGCGCAGGACGATCCACAGGATGCAGGCAAACCAGTGGATCCCTGCCAGGAAGATGTAGAACAGCGTGACGATGCGGCGCGCCTGGAAGCTGAAATCCTTGCGCACCTCTGCGGGGACAGAGCACGGAATGAAGGGGGGACGGAGTGAGCCCACATTCACTCACACTGTGACGGAGCACAGAGAGCATGGCGTCACAAGGAAGTCCTTGCGCACTTCTGCGGGGAAAGAGCACGGGCAGAAGGGGGAGCGGAGTGAGGCCAGACTGTGACGGAGTGGCGGCAGCATCATGCCATGATGGTGTTAGAAAGGAATTGGGCAGGCCAGGCATCAAAGCCAGTATCAGTAAATATTAGACAACGCCACCCCAGCCCCGAAGGATGCTTCGAGCGAAGCTTTGACGCCACGGCCGCAAAGCAGCTGCTGCTGCTGCTGCTGCTGCTGCTGCTGCGTGCTGACGCCCTGGCCCTATGGCGCCGCACCCGAAATGCGGTCGATCCAGGAAAATGGGCTGCCGAACTCCCGCCGTCCAATGCCGTAAATGCGCAGCAGCTTGAAGAGCTCCCCAGTGTTATAGTAATTAAGGCTTGGGTTGCAGGAGACCTGCGTGCGGGGCAGGCAGAGGGAGGGGAGATGAGAGGACACGCCACCCGGTGGATACGGATGTGCACTAAAGCATGGAAGCGTGCAATGCACATGCGCATGCATGGCGCATGTGCATGCGTGGGTGGGTGGATGAGTGGGTGGGCTGACTGCAGGTCCGTCGCCATGCAGTCAGCCCACCCACTCCATGCAAACCAGCCCAAAAACCCACCCACCATGATGCAGTTGAAGGGGATGCAGGCCAGAACATCCGTCAGCAGGTAGCTGCACGCGTAGCGCTTGCTGCGGGTGGAGCGGTAGGGGCAGGTGGCGGCCAGGGTCGTGGACGGCCGGAGCGAGACAGGAGAGGGGTGGAGAGAGGGGTTTGCCCAGCTGGGCGGGGCTGCGTGGCACTGCGGCAGTTCGGATGGGCGGGCTGCAGGCGCCAAAATTGCAACACAGCTGTACAGCGGGCGCAGCGCCCTGCCCATGGCCACGGGCCAGCCACTCAACCGCTGACAACAGGCACAGCGCCCTGACCAAGCTCATGGAATGCACCCTGGGCAACCATTCAACCGCTCACGCGATGCGATCGAGGCGGTACTCCACTAGCCGCTGCTGCGCATCGCGGTAGTAGCCTGCAGCACGCTCGAAACAGGCGCGCACTTTCAGACGAGGGCCGCACGCTGCATTTCATGCTTCCAGTTCAGTCAAGCTTCCAGTTCGGTTTGCAACTGCAACCTCCACGCCTGCCGGCCACCTGTGAAGAAGTTGAGGGCGATGTCCACCGCAAAGAAGATGGCCGTCACGCACGAGATCTGCAAGCGGAGAGAAGTATACAAGTAACAGAGTATCATGGCAGGTGCCTCGTTTGCATGGGGCAGAGGAGCTGCTGCGTGGCACAGAGGAGTAGGCAGGGCATGCCGCAGGATCGCCGACAGAGGCGTGCTTCCCGCAAGGCCGCTGGCTGAGATCAACGGGCGGCGGCGCACCACAAACGTGCCACGTGTGGACAGTGAGACTCCCTCGTATGCTTCCTCAGGCAGGCCCTGCAGCACCCGTCCGCTGCACGTCGTCTGTGCGTAGAATGCTGCAGAAAAGAAAGGGCAGCGAACGAGTGGGCATGAGGTGGCAACTGTGAGGCTCTGCGTGGCTGGAGTGCGCCGCACACTGCCTTGAAGTGCAGGGGTGGCCGCAGACGCCCCTGCCGCCCGCCAGCAGCCCCGCTCCGCACTCAACCCACATCGCACTGTGCCCATCTCCCTCATAAGCACCTTGTGGAACTCACCCATGGACAGGGGCACGCTGATGGAAAGGAAGAGGATCAGCAGCACAGCTATCGTGTCCCATAGCTTGCGGAACAAGCTGTCTGGTGCAAGCATGTACGGCGGCTTGCGCTGCTCTGCCACCTGGCGCCGCAGCGCCGCCATGGCCTCTGTCGCGTGGCTGCCAAAGGCGAAGCCGCTGTCTTCAGCGTCGAAGGGGCGCAGCAGCGTGAGGTGCGCAGCGCGCGCCACCTTGAAGCTGCTGCCATCTTTGCCTGCATGGGATGCGAGGCATCGAGCAGGGGGGTGTGGGGCCGGGGCGGGGGCGGGTCCACAGTTGGCGGCGGCAGCAGTAAGCAGGCAGCTATCTGTATTGTGTATACATGATTGCTGTTGTGCTCCCGAGTACTAGGGCGGGCTCAGTGAGCAGATGACGATGCAAACAAGCGCAAGGGCAGAGAGAAGTGGCGCAAGGCGGCGGCGGCGGCGGCGGGAGATGGCGGCCACCTGCCAGTCGCTCCTCCAAGTGGTGCGGGCGCTCGGGCGCGTCTGTCAGAGTCTGCAGCACGCCGGCCGCTCGCTGTTTGAAGCCCTGCCCCATCAGGGCAGGAGGGCCAGCACGTGGGGACCCCTGCAAGCGGGACCCCCTTGCTAGCGGCGATGAGCTGCAGAAACGGCCAAAGCACGCGATGAGACGTCGGACTGACGATCGAGCAAGCAGCGAGATTCGACCGGATGAAGTGGCCACTGCCGCCCGCCGCCGGCTGCCCAGGTGCGACCCGCCCGAGCAGGTCCATAGATACTGTGCATTCCCCAGACACCTGCGCTGTTGTGAACTCTGCCTTCAAGAAGGGCTTTGGAGGGCGCTCTGCTGCTCCTGCCTGCCATCCGATGTATGCGTGCTGCCGCCGCCACATTGCGCCGCAACTGCACAAGGTGCTCGTGCGCGTGCCAGGCCGTTTGGACTGGCAAGGAAGGCTGAAACGGGGCGGGGCACAGGGAGTGGCAAGCCAAGTGATGAAAAGATACTAATAACGAGACCAAGCTGATTGAGCCATGCGGCGCAAGTGAGGCTGGCGAGAGGGTGGGGAAACGATGCCTTGGCGGATGGCAAGATGGAAGGCTGATGGCAAGAAGCAGAGCAAGTGCTGTATCGGGCGTCTGCCCCTGCTGGTAAGCACATTTTTCCCTTGACACACATCTGGGTGGCAGCGGCAGCGGCAGGGGCGGCGGCGGCGGCGGAGGCGGCAAATGCTGCTTCATGGAGTGCCGTGCACGGCTGCCGACGCAAGAGTCAGTGGCGAGTGGTTGAAACCCCGCAATTTTCCTTTGCTTTGACCCCCGTCTTGCAAGCGAGGCTTCCCCACGAGTTCGTCTGCGCTCTCGCAACCCCTCGGGCCGTTGTCATACCTCGCAGCGCCATTTCAGGGAAAGGCTGCAGAGCAGCAGCGGCAGCACCAGCGGCACACAGCAGCAGCAGCGGCGGCGGCGGTCTTTGCGGCAATGGCGGCGGCGGCCGGCCAGTGTGAGCGCCTGCACCGCCGGCTCAGCAGCCTTCTGCACCTCCTGGGATCAACGAGCCTGGATATGGCAGCAGCGGACGAGATGCGGAACGCCTGCGATGCGCTGACCAAGGAAGTGGAGGGGCTGCCCTCACTCGAGGGTAGCCCCCAGGACCTGGCGGCGTTGCGGCGGTGAGCACCCAATTGGCTCCAACCTTTCTGGCCCGATCAGACGCTGCAGATGCATGGAACTGCCAGGAACATCCTTGGCTGGCGACACTGCTATGCAAAATGCGTCCCAGCCGTCTGGCATGAAATGGAGGATTGGGTTTGCATGCGCCCAAAGTGTGTTCTGCCCTTCTGCATATATCTACTGCCCAGGTGACTCACTGCAGCCCTCTCCTGTCTCTGGGCGTGCAGCACGCTCGAGCGCGCCCCTGAGCGCATCCAAGCATGCACGAGCGACATGCACGGCGATGGCTTCTACTTTTGGCGGACGCTTTCCAGCCACCGCCTTGCGACGGCCTGCCTGCTGCTCGGCACGATGTCCGGCCTTCCACCCGCCAGCCGTGCCCGGCTGGCAGCCTTCAGCTTCCAGCACGTGCGCACACACAGCAGCGGTCTGGTTGAGCTGATAGGGTGGACGGCGCGTGTCATGGCGCAGCTACCGGACAGTGCGGCCACTGCAGCCATGATCATGTTGACCCAGCTCAGCACGGTCGGACACATAATGCAGGAGCTGCCGGAGCAGATGGGCACAGATGCATTATCCCTGATGCCGCCGCAGCAGCTTGTGGCCTGGCTCAAGGAGTGCACACCAGTGCTGCTGTCACTGCCGCCGCAAGGTGCGCCGCTGCTGCTCTGCCATGCTGCAGTGTTGCTGCTTGATTAAGCTGCAGTACCTCTGCAACCCCTGCCATGTTCTTCAAGGCCCTTGACCTAGGCCTTGCTTCCGTGGCCAACTCCTGGACTGCAGTGGATGATGCCAAGCATGCTGCCAGCGTGCTTGCCATCCTTGCATTCAAACTGTGCTGCGTGCCCAGCTGGGCTGTGCTGGGCCAAGCGATCGGGGAGGACGAGCAGCTGCCGGGCCGTCTGGTGGCGCTGCTGCAACCCCTCATTGCCGGCACTGCTGCCGCGCTGCAGTGAGTGCAACTGGTGCAACTGCATGCTTACAGCCAGCTGCCTGCACAGTGCAGGGATTCGCTGTGTCCGGCGCGTGGCCTCACATGGATTGCACGGTGGCAGCACTTCTATACAGTTAAGTCAGCTGTCCAATCCCTTCCGCCGCCATCTCTGATTCCCCAGGCTGCCTGATGAGCGGCGCGGTGGTGCAGGCACCTGGCTGAGTGCAGGATTGGCGGTGGCTGCGCTCGTGTCGCAACCCGTGCAGCCTGCTCTGGAGCGCCGACTGGACCGAGATGCCTCCAAAGCGCCAGCTCAGCTGTTGGCTGCAGCCCAGCTGCTGGAGCAGCTGCCCCTAGAGCCCATGCCAACGATGTCGCAAGGGCCGCACATGATGTTAGCCCGCAGCCTCCCGGTCTACTGCGGCTTGCTGGCTCGGCGGCTCGTCATGGCAGGCGCAGCACAGCAGCAGCAGCAGCAGCAGCAGGGCCAGCAGCGGCAGCAGCAACAGGGCGAGCAGCAGCAGCAGCAGCGGCAGCAGCAGCAGCAAGCAGCCCTGCAACGCCAGCTAGTGCGGCAGCTGCTGGCCTGTACGGCCAAGCTGCCCAGCCACCTGCGCTTCAGAGCTGGTCAGCCGCCCTCAGAATGCAACTGGCGGGAGGTCGCGCAGCACTGCTTCTCACTGTTGGCGCCAGCTCAGCTGCTGGTCCAGCTGTTTGCATGTGACAGCCCGACTGACGGCAGCCAGGCCCCAGGCGGCAGCCCGCCTCTGGCACTGCCGCACACAGAGCAAGATGCCGTGGCGTGGTGCACTTCAGCCGCTGCCGCGCTGGCGGCTGTGCCGCTGCTGGTGCGGGCGCAGCAGCAGGTGCAGAGCAGCGGTGCAGACGACTGGACACAGCTGGCCGTGGCGCGCATGTTGCGGCACCTGGCCACAATGCAGTGCATTGCGGCGCAGGTCAGCCTGCGGCTCATTGTTACCCTATCCCCTCAGGGAAGCAAGCTGGCCCATCCAGCCACCATGCAGCAGGCACTCTTCCAGCTCCACACCACAGGCTGCCGCCTAGTTGCCTGGTGCAATTGCAACCGGCAGGGCGACCAGCTGCCGCTGGATATGGGCGATATGCATCTGCATCTGGCGGCCATGGCGGATGCTTTGCTAGCTGCAATGCAGCTGCAGCTTAATGAGGAGTCCGAGGGTGCACGGTCGCCTCCCGCCGCTTCCCCGCCCAGGTTGTTAAATGGGTGTGCGCATGGCTGGCAGCTGCCGACTGAGAACTTGCTTTTGCATGAACTGAATGCATGCTGGCCTCTGCCATCCAACTGTGCACAGTGCAGTGGCAGCTAAACCCCTGCACCTGTCCGTTCTTGTGCCCCACAGCACCTGTGACCTGCAGGCCATGGCACTGGCGCATTGGTCAGCGGTGCGTACGCTGGTGCCGTCCCTGGCTGGCGGCTCAGGCGTACCGCCAGGGCAGCTGCACAACCTCTCAATGAGCCTGGCTGCCTGCATTGCCAGGGGCCCCACCTTGCTGGGTTTGAATCCAGAGCTGCACCAGCTGTTCAATGAAATGCTGAGCAGGGTGCCCCAGGTGTGTGTCCTGCTGCTGACAGCGCTATGAGCTCGCCTGCTGCGTGGTTGAGCCGACGGGGCAGCTTGGCCAGCTGTCCACGGCGCCCAAAAGATGTTTTGCAGCAGGCACAGCCGCATCTGCAAGCAATGCCCAGCACATGTTTGCGCCATTGCAAGTGGCTCTCTGCTGGCGGCGACCGCACAGGAAAAGCACTGGAACACAGTGCACTTCCACGGTTTGCAGAAGAAGTGACATCTCACTGCCCTCATTCGTCGGCCTTGCAGGAGGCCATGCTGCCTGTGGCTCGCAGCATCCTGGTGGCCGCCTGGCGTGGCCCGCCGCTGGCGGTGTACCTGCTGCTCAGCGGCCGACTGGAACGGATGCTGGATACCGTGTTAGAGCTGGATTCCACGGGACTGATGGATGACAAGGTGCGCGCTCGTGTGCTGTCGTCCAGCAGGGGAGGGAGGTTGCTGTGGCGTGGGCACGCTGAGCCAGTATGGCACTTGTGAGCGTGCCACTGCTGTGTGAGCTAGGTAATGGTCTGCTTAGTGTCAGTGTGCGTTGGCAGGTGGCCGGGTGTGCAGCAGCAGCAGCAGCAGGAGCGGCGGCAGCAGCGGCAGCCGGGGGAGGGCGCAGCTGCCAACTCGGCAAGGTGCTTGCCATGTCGAGCTGCTGGCCGCTGCTCCAAACAAATGAGGCCCACTCCTACAGATGATGTCCAGTTGAGCATGGCTATCAACTCGCAGGTGCCTGAGCTGCTGAAGGGGGTGTACAACATTGCACATGGGCTGCACAGCGCGGCTGACTCGGCGCTGGCCTCTCAAGGTGTTGCCGCAGACGAGCCGCCCGCTGACAGCCCCCTGGCTGCCCTCAAGGCAGCCCAGACCCAGCTGAGCACCGTGCTGCAGCTGGGCGCGGTGGAAGTGGAGGAGACAGCTGCCTTACTGCAAGACCTTGTGCTGCCGCTGTGCCACGAGCTGGCTGTGGCGCTGCAGGCCTGGTGGCAGCTGCATGAGCAGCAGGCAGAGCTGCAGCTGGCGGCGGCGCAAGCGGCCGCCCGCCGCTCCTGCGCCTATCTGGGTTGCGCCAACCTGGGCGGCGAGGGCGGGCCCGCGGCGGGCGAGGGCGTTGGCAGCATGCGGTGCAGGTGAGGTGTTGGGCCAGAAGAGCAATGTCCAAGCAAGGGTGTGTTGATCTGGACTGCAGCAAACACTGCCATTGTATGACACGTGCATGTGCTGATGACATTGATCTGCTTGCCATGTGCTGCAGTGCCTGCCGTGCCGTGTGGTACTGCGGCACCGCCTGCTCGCACGCCGACTGGCGGGCGGGGCACCGCCGCGTGTGCAAGGCGCTGGCCGCGGCGCGGGCGGCGGAGAAGGAGCGGCGGCGGCAGCAGCTGCAGGAGAGCTGAGCTGTGATTCTGTCTGAATTACTTAACTTTGTTCTAAACTGCGACACTAACCTGTCGTTGGCAGCACGACTCAGCAAACAGACATGATGGAAACTACTTGCAAAGCTGCTGCTGGTTGGTGCCGCCCTGCTGCGTCTCCGGCGCTGTGCCGCTGCACTGTGCCTGCCTCCAGGCGCTCCGCAAGCCTGCGAACAGTTCCATCTAGGCGCCATGGAGGGTCTCATCCGCCAGGCAGCGGTGCCGCTGCTGCAGCAGCAGGCCCGGGGCTTTGCCAGCCGCGCCGCAGGTGGGTCGCACGTGGCGTTGCTGCTAGCCTTGGTTTGTGTGTGCAAGCGGAAATTTACGCTCGTAGCCGCTGCGCGGCCCGGGTTTGGCGGGGCAGTTGGCCAGTTGGCGCTCGCGTGACGTCTGTTCCAGCCGGCACTGCAATTGTTAGACACCCAAACCCGTGCGCACACCAGCCACATTGCATGCGGCGCCATCGCGCCGCAACAGGTGCCCCGCCGCCGCTGCCGCCGCCGCCGCTGCTCGACTGGGCTTGCCCCTTGTGGCGCCCATTGCGCAGGCTTCTGGAACAGCAGCTGGTTCTCCCATGTTCCCGAGGCTCCTCGGGACCCAATCCTGGGTGTGACAGAGGTGCGGCAGCCTGTTTTTTAGCGCCCAGCCCGCTCAGCAGAGCTGGGTGAAACAGAATGCTGGGCTGGCAACCTGGCCGCCTGTGGTTTGGGCGCTTGGCTGATGGGCTGCTGGGGCTGCGGCTTGCTCCTCCTGGCCCTGAACTAAGCAATCTCTGTGAGGCTGTCCTTTTCTGGTGCTGCAGAAGTTCCTGGCGGACACCAACCCACAGAAGATCAACCTGGGTGCGTGCTGCCGCCGCCAGCTGTCTGTGGGGACTGTGGGGAGTCTGAGTGTGCAGAGCGATGCCAGCGGCCAGCATTCGCTCGCGAGGCAGTATGCCAGGGGGTCAGGCATGACGTACCGAGTTGAAAACAGCTTAACGCATCAACACACCCAGTCTGTGCACCCGTGCAGGTGTGGGCGCGTACCGCGACGATAGCGGGCAGTTACTAATAATACATCAAAATGCCCAGTCTGTGTGTCTTCTTACCCTGTGGGAGGCACGCACCTTGTGCAGGTGTGGGCGCGTACCGCGATGACAGCGGGCAGCCGGTGGTGCTCAAGTCGGTTCGCGAGGCGGAGCGGCGCGTGGCGGGGTCTCACTTCATGGGTGAGTTCAGCATTTTCACAAGTTCAGCATTTTCGATTGGCCACTCGCAAGTGATCATGCGTTGCAGTGCAAGCCGACGCAGCGATAGCCTGAGTTTTGTCGTTGGCCCGCTCCAAAAATGCCTGCTGCAGAGTACCTGCCCATCGCGGGCCACCGCCAGTCTCAGATGGCCTGATGCCACCCAGATGCACTTTATATTGATGGCGATTTTGTGGGAAGTCCAACTCCTGCTGCAGAGTACCTGCCCATCGCGGGCCACCGCCAGTTTTGCGAGGACTCGGTCAAGCTGGCCTATGGCGAGGACTCCCCGGTGCTGGAGAACAAGCAGGTTGGGACTGGGTTTGGAGTTGCATTGTTGGTTGGTCTTGCGCAGTGTACCGCCAAGCGGCATGCTGCTCAGCAACAATTTGCAGTCGGTGCTGCGTGCTGTGCCGTGGCATCGGTGTGGCAGGGTTGGCGCAGACTGCTGCAACCCAATAGCCTCGCGCCCGGCTGCTGCTGTTCTGCCTGCAGGTGGCCATGCTGTTGTGCGCCGTGTTGTGGCACCGGTGTGGCGTGACTGGTGCAGACTGGTGCAGCCTGAAACCTTGTACTTTTTTTCGCTGTGCCTGCAGGTCGCCATGCTACAGAGTCTGAGCGGCACCGGCAGCTGCAGGTGTGTCCTCCAGAAAATTAAACACTGTTCGTGAATAACGAGTATTATCTGATGAGTTTGCACAAGCGCAGGGCAGCCGGGCATGCGCCCATCAGAGCTGCCTGCTTGCCGCGCCCATGGCGTCAGGCTGGGGTTCCCGTCAGGCAGCTGCACCCTCGCGGTTGCTCTGCATGTTAGGGGCGTGCTGCGGCCCTGCTGTGTCCATGCTGCTGCTCGTTTCCCCACCCTGCCACAGGCTGTCGGCTGAGTTCCAGGGACACTGGATGCCCGGCTCGACCATCTACATCCCCACCCCCACCTGGTAGGCTGCATGAGCTGCTGCCGCTGCTGCTGCCGCCTACACTCTGCTGCCGCTGCTGCTGCCGCCTACACTCTGCTGCCGCTGCTGCCGCCTCCCTAGCTGCTGCTGCTGCCAATTTTGCTTGTGGGCTTGCTGCCATGTTGCTGCCGTGCTGCTGCTGCCTCTCTGCCGCAATCTGCCCGGGCCTTGCACACCTGTCTGTGACCCCTCTCCTGCTGCCTGCAGGGCCAACCACCTCAACATCTGGCGCGACGCTCACGTGGCAATTGAGCAGTACCCAGTGAGGCGGGGGCCTCTGCTGCCGCCGCCTGCCTCACTGCTGCTGCTGCTGCTGCCGATGCTGGAGCCGCTGATGGGTCGGCATGCGTGCTGCATGTTGCATCCTGCTCACACTCAGCTGTGCCCTGCACCTGTTCGCAGTATTACAAGCCGGAGACGCGGGGCCTCGACTTCGAGCGCATGTGAGGGGCTGGCTGGTTTTGCCGCCTCTCTACTGGTGCTGCACACTCTGTGGGGCTTGCCTCCGCCCGCATCGCTTGTCTGAAACACACGGAAAGACGCGGGGCCTTGACTTTGAGCGCATGTGAGGGCTCACGTGGATACGATAGTTCCTCTTGTTGAGGGCGCAAATCCCCGCATGCTGGAACCATGCGTCTGGGCGTCACGGCCCATGCACCAGCGCCTGTGACCGCCAGTGAGTGCGGATTTATCATCACCGGCTGCCTCACTTTAAATCAAAACATTCGCAGGTGCGATTTCCTGAGCAAGGCGCCCGCCGGCAGCGCGGTGCTGCTGCACGCCTGCGCACACAACCCTACCGGTGAGGGCCGGCGGCAGAGGCTGCCGTCATTTGCTGCGATGCAGTATTGCAGAGTTTTTGTGGCGCATCCTGTTCTCAAGCTGCAATGCAAGCTGGTTTGCTGATGGCGCAAGCTGATGCATTCGTTCTGCGGCAAACATGACTCCAGCACGGAGCAGTGGCGCGAGCTGCCATCAAGTGGCACTGCGCGCTGTTGATCAAAGGAACGTCATCAGCTCACATGAATGCCTCTCTGAACTGCCCAACACATGCAGGCGTGGACCCCAGCACGGAGCAGTGGCGCGAGCTGTCCCAGCTGCTCAAGCAGAAGGCGCTGCTGCCCATCCTGGACTGCGCGTACCAGGTGCAAAGTTGTGCACTTTTGCCACGACGGCATGCTGCCTCTGCTGGAGTTCTAGGGAACGTCCCTGTCTGGGTGTCAGCAGCCGCCGCACGGCATTGCCCTGATGTGCCCAGCCAGCCTTTTGCCGCCCGGCCTTTCCTGCAACACACGACGCATGTTTCTAGCATTTTTTTGTTCACACCATCACTGTGCACCAACCACCTCTGCAGGGCTTGGCCTCGGGCGACTGCGACGGCGCTGCACTGCACCAACCTCTTTATTCCATTTGCCCTTTGCCAAAGCATCGCCTGCGCACCAACCGCCCATGCAGGGCTTTGCTTCGGGCGACCGCGAGCGTGACTCTCTGCACCAAGCGCTTTGCGCCCAGCCCTTCGCCCCATGCATTCGCAACGCATTGCCACTTACAACTACCATTGCATGGCACCCCTGCAGGGCTTTGCCTCCGGCGACGTCGGCCTCTCTGCACTGCACTGATATCTTTATACTCGACTCTTGCACTATCCTGTCACCCTCTTAATCATGCAGGGCTTTGCCTCGGGCGACTGCGACCGCGATGCACAGGCCATCCGCATCTTTGCCGAGGACGGCCACCGCATGATGCTGTGCCAGGTCTGTTGGGCTGCTGCTTTGCTGCATTCTGTTTGAGTGTATGCATTCGTTCAACTTTGCCGACGACGGCCACCGCATGATGCTGTGCCAGGTCAGCAGGGTTGCCACATGGTGGCTGCCTGCCACAGTTTGTACGCCTGAGCTGGTTTGTGGGATGTGGCCGCGCCAGTGGTGATGCTGGACCGCTCGCCCACCATCGTTTGCCCACACCCAGGCCTTGCTATGCGGCCGTGTCGCTCAACCCCCTTGTCTGGCAACTGCGTACCCATTTTGCAGTCGTTTGCCAAGAACATGGGCCTGTACGGCCAACGTGTGGGCTGCTGGTCCATTGTGTGCGACGACGAGAAGGAGGCCAAGGCGGTCGAGTCGCAGATGAAGGTGGGCAAAAGCGGTGCAGAAAAGTGGTATAAAAATCTGCGAGGATGTGTGTTTGGAGAGGATTGAGGTGGTTGGGAGGACGAGAAGGAGGCCAAGGCGGTGCAGGCGCAGATGAAGGTGGGTGGAAAGGGGGTTACTAGTGGCAAGGTGGATGGACGAATGTGGAGGGCGAAAGGTCATGGCGCCCACCCCCGCCTCGCATGCACCCAGCAAGCGGTGGCGCGGCCCATGTACAGCAGCCCGCCTCCCCTGGGGCTCATCAGTCTGTAAAACCGTTTGCATACACCCTGGCAGGCGCTGGCGCGGCCCATGTACAGCAACCCTCCGGTCCACGGCGCGCTGCTGGTGCACACCATCCTCGCCGACCCCAAGCTCAAGAAGCAGTGGTGCGTGTGTGTTTGCAACTTGAACCGCATTGTTATTGATTGAATGTCGGCAGCAGTATGGTGGACACCATTCTTGCTCATCACCTCGATGCTTTGCTGTCCCTCACATGTTTCTTAGTGATCCACCTCTTCACAGGCTGGGAGAGGTGAAGGACATGGCGGAGCGCATCATCTCCATGCGCACGCTGCTGCGCCAGAACCTTGAGGCCCTGGGCAGCCCGCTCAGGTGCGGCCGTACCACATTTTAACTTCTGCCCCAGCTGCCCCTGGTGGTGTGCTCCGACTTGAGCTGGATGCGCCAGGACCAGGAGGCGCTGGGCAGCCCGCTCAGGTGAGGTCGTACCTCAGTTGAACATTTGCGCTGCGCTAGCTGCACTGCGGTCGGTCTCTGCCCCTGCTGGTGCGCGCTCTCTGACTTGAGTTGGGATCTGCGCCAGAACCTCGAGGCCCTGGGCAGCCTCCTCAGGTGTGTGGTGTTAAACTTGTAGCGTGCAACGACAGCCAGTCGGCCGTAATGCTACAGGCCGCTCTGCCGGTTGGTCACCCAGCGCTGCTGGGGCTTGCAGAATTGCCGGTGGCCAGCAAATAGCTGAAGACCGCTCGCCAGCCATGTACCTGCCCCCCACACTGCCACTCACACAGTCTACCTACCAATGCATACCCGCAGCTGGAACCACATCACCGACCAGATTGGCATGTTCTGCTACACCGGCCTGTCGCCGGAGCAGGTGGGGAGGAGCTCGCAGCTTGCAACACGGATCTTCTTGAGCTGCATGGCGCAAGCACTCGCGGGTTGCTGCGTACAGCAGCCGTGCTCTACCCAGCAGGCTGGGATGGGCATGGACGATGATGTGTTTTGAAACCAACCCGGCACCCTGCCTGCCATCATGGCTCTCCCCCTCAGGTCGACAAGCTGACGGCGGAGCACTCGATCTACCTGACTCGCAACGGCCGCATCAGGTGGGCGGCTTTTATGGCCACAGCATGCTACAGCGGTCAGCTGGCAAGACAGGGTCTACGTTTCATTGCAAAGCTGCTGTGACACTGCATTGCGTGCCTGCAAGCACATCAACCCAACGCGCTGCTCTCCTTGTGATCCTCTCTGTTTCTGTTTGCGCACGCAGCATGGCGGGCGTCAACACCAACAACGTTGCCCGCCTGGCTGAGGCTATCCACAAGGTCACCACCGCATGAGCGGCCCTGAATTTTCACACCTACATTGGGTGGAAGAGTGCGTCTGAGGTCGACCGCTGGCTGCCGCAGCTCTGCTGATGCTGATGGTACACCAAACGAGCGGAGCAGCGAGCGGGCCCGTGGAGCAGCAGCGGTTTCGAACCTGTTTTGGCAGCAGAGTGGTGCAGCCCTGATTCTTTCCATTCTGCCGTCGAATTCGACAGCCTGGCATATTGTATGAGCGCAGCGCACTGTAAATGTTATGAGGGAGCAATGGGGCTGGGCGGCCCGCTTGCATGTCGCTGGCTGCGCAGCACAGCGTCGCCGCCGCCGCTGGGCCGGCAGTGCCTGGACGGCTGCTGCTCGATCCGCACATCGAGCTAGATCTTATTATCATACCCCGCAACTGGAAAAGTTTGCGATCGGCGGCCGCCTTGAAGCGAGCGCCGCTGTTTCATCGCCACCGCCTGCTCGGCCTGCCGGGCCGTCTGCCAATCGCACAGCACTCAGCAGCGCCCGATTATCTTTTCCGGCTCGACCGGCCGCCCGCTCCCCACCGCGGCCCATTCACCGCCGCCGCCGCCGCCGCCATGAGCGGAGCGCAGTGGGGCCTCAAGGCCTTTTGCATCGCCTGCGCCAAGTTTCAGGAAGGCGATGCGCTAGGCGAGGTGCTTGCAGTGGCAGCAACCGCCCCATATTTCGCCATCTACCATGCCGCGGTCCTGCTGCACGCCCGCAGGTGAAGCAATTCGGGGGGCATCAGCAGCGGTGGTTGCTTGGGGACTGTTGGGTGTGGCCTGCCTGGCTGCTGGTTGCATGCAAATTGGCTAGACCCCTGGCTGGAGCAAGCAGCTTGCCGTTCACTTGTACATGCCGACATCTTGCCGATTGAGCTGTGCACCTGTGCTGCTGCTTCTGCCCCTGCTGCAGGGAGCTGCACATGGTCTTGGTGTTCATGGGCCTGCTGCTCACCTCAGGTGAGCTGTGGGATTCTGCAAGCAGCGGCACTGCAGCAGCAGCAGCAGGACAATGTGACTCATCAGCGCGTGCATGTGGTTGTGTCACGGCCTGGTCTGCCTTCGCATGCAGCGCTGCCTGCATGCCCCCAGTGCTGACCTGCCTTGCCTTCATCCCCTTCCAACTGCAGCGCTGTGCACGGTCGTCAAGAAGGTGCTGAAGCAGCCGCGCCCCGCCGCCACGTGCACCCTGCTGGGCAACTGCCACAAGCACGGCATGCCCAGCAGCCACTCCGCCGTCATGGCTTTTGCTGCCACAACCGCCCTGCTGCTCTACCTGCACCGCCGCCGCGCCAGCAGCAGCAGCGGCAGCAGCAACGGCATTTGCAGCGCCGGCATCAGGGGGGCTGGAGCAGCACGCACAGCGCGGCGCAGCGGCGCGGCAGCAGCAGCGTCCAAAGGCAGCAGCGGCGGCGGCGACTTTGTGGCAGCGGCTGTGGAGCGGTTGGCACAGGCGCTGCCTCTTTTGGAGGTGCTGCTGCTGTGGGTGCTCACTGCAGCCGTGGCTTACGGGCGGGTGCACCTGGGATACCACACCCCGGCCCAGGTGGCAGCAGGGCTGGCCCTGGGAAGCAGCCTGGCCGCTGCGTGGTGGTGCATCACTCTGGCGGTCTGCCAGCGCTGGGGACCTGTGCTCCTGCGCCTGCCGCTGCTGCGGGCCCTACACTTCAGGGACACGCTGGGCTGCCCAGATGTGCATGCTGCTGAGGCAGAGATTTTCGTGCAAACTGCTGACACCGCCAACAAGCGCTCTGAGTGACCCTGCTATACACTGCTTGCGACCTGCTTTGGGCTTTGCATTATGCTCACAGTTGATGCATTACGTTGGTTCTGTGTAAGCAATTAGCACTGCTGACCCTGCCTCAGCATTGCGTCTGGCATCAGGCTGCTGCTTATGCCTGGCCACTGCCGCCGCCAAACAGCGCCCAGTCGTTGATGGCAAACGTGGCAAGGATGGAGCGGAAGAGGGCAGGGGCGGTGAGGTGCGCGCCCTTGAAGCCGGCGCCTGCAGCAACATCAGAGGGCACGGGAGACATGGAGCGATGCGGCAGTTGGAGAGGAGAGTCTGGCAGCTTGTCAAAGCAGCATGAGAAGCAGCAATGCAGCTTCCTCACACTCCAGCTTGCTCACACTCAAACCAGCAGCACTCACCCGCGTGCTCCGCTGCCGCGCTGTGCTCGCTGATGTAGATTGGCGAGTTGAGGGTGATCAGCACGTCGCTGCCGTGCTGCGGTAGCCGAATCACGCACAGCATGACCTGGGGACATGGGAAGGGGAGCATCGAAGTATGAAAGCAGGCTGGCTTGCTGCGGCAGCAGAATGACGCACAGAATGAGCTGCAGAAAAATGCAATGGGCAACCAGGCGCGTGTCCTTAGGCCTGCAGCCTGGCCTGCTGCAGCAGCGAAAGCGTGCACAGCTCGACCAGCAGACAAAGGGTGCACGTGCAGCTTGGGAGCACCGAAAGCTCAGTGAAGGTGCTCCTTTCCTCATCCTCTTCCCATCCCGGCCTGCCTTCCACACCCTGCTCAAGCCATGCCACTCCACATCCCGCCCCCCACCTGCACTTTGTTCAGCGCCTGGCTGCCCTGCCGCCCCTTGGACACCGTCTGCTGGCCGGTCACCACTACTTTGAAGCACTCGGGCGGCAGGCCGGGCATGTCGGCTGGGCCCAGCACGTGCGTCTGTGAGTGGCAGGTGAGAGGGTGCAAGGGGGAAGGATTAGCTCTGGTGAGGCCACACCATGCGCACTGCGCAACAATTGCTGAAGGCGAACACCCGACCTAGCCTGACCAGCTGCCATGCCGTTGCCGCAACACCACCCGCACCGCACCTCATCTATCTGCGCATGTGCCGCCTCGTTGTGCTGCGCCTGGTCCTGGAAAAAGTAGGCGCCCGCCTCGGCATCCGCAATCGGCTGGTGCTCCTGTACACAGTTGCGAGGACGCTTGTATGTTCAACTACTACGAGGCAACTACTAAGAAGGAGGCCTTAGAGTCAGCAATGGGCTGGTGCTCCTGCACACAGTGGGCAGGGCCGCAGCATTTCCACAGTGCTGCATGACAGTGCTGCCGACTAGGATGCGGTTTGAGGGCCACCAGACCACATCCAGAACGAAGGCAGCTGCGAAGCGCACCACAATCTCAATGACCAGAGACTGGTCCAGCCCGGCGTCTGCAAAGACCTGCAGGACAGGGCAGGGCGGCTGCTTGTCGAGGCAAGGGCCGGGTCCTGACGTACAGAGCTGCTTGCTGCGCGATCCCAGCAGTGAACACAGGCAGGCCAGGCAGAGGGATGAGGTGCCTGCTGTGCCATCCCAGCAGCTACGCAACGGTGCAGCAGGCAGCTTCGCGCCGGGAAGGAAGCAAGCACAGCGCAGGCCCTCTGATGAGAGTGCTGCAGGCCAGCTGGTGGACAGCACCCAGCTGCAACTGAGCTGCCATATGCATTGTACGCACCTCCTGGTGGTCGGGCACTGGTCGGAAGTCGGAGATGTCGGCAAAGCGCTGGGGGAAGGCGAGCTGCGCGGCGCCGCCGTACAGAGGCCGCTGCACCAGCGTGTCGTCAACTGTCATATCGCTAGGGTGAGGATCCTCAAATGTTCTGCTGCTGATGCAGCAGCAGCAGCGATGTTGATGTACAACGACTGCAAAGCCTGCACAGCACCGACGTGGGAGTGCGTGCAGTTCAGGTGGCAGCGGCAGCGGCACGGCGGCGGCGGCGGCGGCGGCGGCGGCAATTGGCCTGCAAGTGGCGCCGATCAGTCCTCCGGACGTATACATGCATGCAGACCATGCTTTGATGCACTATCCATCAGACAGGGCAGGCAACGAGCCGCTCCAAACCCAGATGCTCAATTTCCAGTACCAACGGCGCTTCCCTGCTCACCGATTGAACATTGGACTGTGATCAACGAAACAACGCTGCCCGGCAAGCAAGGCGCAAGCAGGAGGACCGCAGCAGGAGCGGAGCAGGCAATGTTGGCCGCCAAGACAGGGCGGTGGGAGGAATGGGCTGTTGCAACTCACATTGCGCATCCCAAAGATTGTACATTGCCTGCCAAACGGGCCTCTTCACTTCTCCCCAGCGCGACCGCCCCACAAACCCTCCACTCGCTGCTCGCCAGGCGCTGCCATGCAAACACAAGCAACGTTACAAACTCCAATATGCTGTAGATCGCGCCAGCCGGTCTGCCGTGCGGCGGCCGGCCCTGTGGTCACCGCCGCTGCCGCCGCCCCCAGCGTCCTGCTGCCGCCAGAGACGCTTCGCAGCGCACGGCTCCTGTACGCCACTGCCGGAGCGCCAGCACACACCTACCCAGGTGAATAATCAGATGCAAGGTTGCAGATGGCAAGGAGCGCTCGCCCGCCTGGTTGCCAGGAACCAGCCCTGCCCCGCTGCCGCCGCAGGCCACAAAGAGTGTGCGGAGCGCGTGCCTGCCATTCTGACAGCGCTAGAACACTCAGGCATGACTCCCTATGAGCGGCCTGAGGAGCTGGTGCAGCTGGAGGGCTTTTCTGCTGCTCCGCTGGAGGCTGTGCTGGCGGTGCATGCCGGCAAATACGCAGAGGCGCTGGAAAAGCTCAGCCGGCGTGCGGCCGAGTCAGGGCAGCCGCAGTTCGTGGAGCAGGAAACAACGTACCTCACTGGCAGCACGTACAGCGACGCGCTGCTGGTAAGCTGACAGGAAACTGGGCAGTGGGGCTGTTGGGATGCTTTTGGCATGGTTGGTGCGGTCTGCTGGGCACACAACGGCTTCTGCGGCGCAGTTTGCACCCTGCTGTTGCACTGCTGATGGCCAGGGCTGATCGCATGCCAGCACACCCATCATGACCTGCAGGCAACAGGCGCTGCACTGGCGCTTGTAGACAATGTTGTGGCAGCCAGCCGGCAACGGGAGGCCGAGGCAGCCAACAGCAGCAGCAGCGGCGGCAGCAGCGGCAGCAGTCTAGCAGCATTCGCCATCTGCCGCCCGCCGGGGCACCACTGCACTCCTAGCATGCCTATGGGATTCTGCTTTCTGGGCAACGCGGCCATCGCAGCGCGGCATGCACAGCGTGCACACGGCCTGCAACGGGTGGGCACTGCTGCTGCCTGCTGGGGGCCTGCTTGGCTGTTTGTAAAGTAGGGGCGGATGCAGCCTGATGTCGGTGGTGCATGCAGGCAACCCGCATGCCGGCGCCGCTGCGCAAGCTGATCATGTGCGGCTGCTCAGTGACCATGCGTGTGTTTGCTTTTGGTTTCTTTCAGGTGCTCATTTACGACTTTGACGTGCACCAGTGAGTGGCTGGGTGGCAGTGGGTGTGCTGTAGCCTGGCTGGGCAGTAATGAAGTGAGTTTTCCTCGGCTGCGCTGTACTTAAAGGGCATTGTCTGTGCCATTATTCGCTGTTGCAGCGGGAACGGCACACAGGACGCATTTGAGGATGATCCCGATGTGCTCTTCATCTCCAGCCACCAGAGCGGTAATGGGCCCTTGCAGGATGGCATTTCCTTGCAGCTGCATGCGGTGTGCCCAGCAAGCCATCTTGCTGCGGCAGGTTGCTGCACCCCGTGCACATGCATCTGCGCGTCCGTCTGCCAGAGGCGTGACGCGCTTGCAGTGGCACAGACGCGCTCCAAGTGCTCGCACCCAACTGCCATCCCTCTGCTGCATGCACTGCTGCAGGGGCGTACCCGCTCACCGGCAAAGTGGGCGAGGTGGGGACGGGCGCAGGCGAGGGCGCCACCATCAATGTGCCGCTGCCAGGCGACTCTGGTGAGCGATGTTAGGCCAGTTGGCGAACTTGAGCTGCATGGTGCTCCCGCAGCTGTGCATGCCTGGCAGCTGCTCGTGAGCATGGCAGGTGGAAATGGGCTGTCACCAGTGAAGCACAGTAGCCTGGCTGGGGAGTACCTGTCTCCCTCGAACCCGCTGGTAATGCAGGGCACAACGCAGCCCTGGATGTGTTCGAGACGATCGTGGCTCCAGCAGCACAGCGCTTCAAGCCAGACATTATCCTTGTGTCAGCTGGCTTTGATGCGCACTGGAGAGACCCTTTGGCAGGTGGGCCCAGCCGCCATGGCAGGGGTATGTATAGGCTATAAGCCGTATAGCCTGATACAGGCATTGCGCAAGAGGGGGCGGATGCTTCCTCACACTGCACCCTGCGTGAGCTGGCAGCATCCGAGCAAGGGTTAACGTTACAGCAGCAGCGGCGGCACCGATGCCTCCGGCTTCAGCCAATTGCTCTTCAACCATCCCACCCTTTGGCTTCAAACTGTTGCAGGCTTGCAGTTCCGCACCTCCACCTACAATGCCTTGAGTGCCAGCCTGAAGCAACTAGCGGACCAGCTGTGCGGCGGCCGCATCGTGTTCTTGTTGGAGGGCGGGTGAGGACGTGAAGTTGGGGGTGATGTTGTGGTTGGTAATGGTGCAACAGATTAGCTGTGTTGCAGCCGCATCGTGCTCCTGCTGGAGGGCCGGTGAGTTGCAGCAATGTGCTGGGTGAGCGCTGCAGTCTGCGGCGATTAGCAGTGTATTGTGCTGTGCGAGTTGAGTGTTGTGTTGTGGCAGCCGCATCGTGTTCTTGTTGGAGGGTGGGTGAGCATCGTGCATCATACTGTGCCAGCATATCGGGGGCTTTACCACACACTGTATGGAGCGTGGGTGAGTGCAGCAGGACAGATGAGCGCTGTACTGGCTGAGCCAGGCACTGGCAAGCTGCGGCGGCGCCCCCCGGCAGTCACCATCCGTTGCTCTGGCAGGTGGTTGAACACCTTCAGCACACTGTCCGTCTGCTGCTGCAGGTACGACCTCAAGGCCCTCGGCGACAGCGTTGTCAACACGTTCCTGGGTGAGCTGGGTGGCTGCACATGTGGGGCAGGCGCCCCTCATGCACTGCTGGTCAGCACGGGGAGGTGCTGTCCTTGAGCATGGCACGCGCAGTGACTGGCACACTGGCGGTGCCGAGGCGGTATGTGCAAGTGCGTCTGTGGAATCTCTGGTCCTAATCACTCACTGAGTTTCATATACGGATGCCCGTGATCTGTGCCAGGCGTGCTGGGCGAGGGACCAGTCGATCCCTTCAACCCAGACCTGCTGAGAGACGAACCGACAGACAAGGTGGGCTGGGCGGTGGTGCAGCAGGCTGCCGGGAGGGATGAATTGTCCAAGTTGGCAAGAAACGCTGCTGCGTGAAATTTCAGATGTCTCTGTGCATGCACACATGCAGCCATGCCCATCCCATGCTAAAGCACTGCCTGGCGCGGCTTGCATGTGTCCATTGCAGGTGCAGCACGTGCTTCAAGAGGTCAGGCGCATCCATGGCTTGTGAATGCCGCAATTCAGCCCATTGACCGGCTTAGGCAGACCACACGCACTAGAACATGTTATGTAACAGTGCAGTCCTATAATGCAGCTGCCAGGAGGCCTTGCAGAGGGCGTGTGTTCGGCAGCGCGGCGTTGCCTCGCCCATGGCATTGGAGGGGCGGCGGCGGCGGCAGCGTGGGTGGCAGCTGCCGTGCTGAGCGCATGCACCTGCTTTTCTGGCGGGCCATGCAGTAATAAGCCACCCCATATCATTGAGGAGACTGTGGCGCAGCACCCATGCTGACTGGGCCACTGCGGGGACGGCACGTCAGGAGGCCACGTCTCCTACCCATCGGCAGTGTCATCACGCGATCAAAGCACTTGGCGGGCGCTGCAGCCTGCCCACCAGCCCGCCCTCTCGCCTATGCGCGCCCTCTGCTGTCGGGGGCTCCGCGGCGCGCTGTCACACATTACAGGCCGCAGCAAGGTGCCGGCTGCAAGCCCGGCAGGCGCAGTGGCAGCTGCATCTGTTGCGGCGCCGTCAGCGGTGGTGGCAGCAGCTGGGCCGCAGCCCTCCCTACCCACAGCGGCCGCCATGAGCACGCAGGCAGCGGAGCCAGAGGTGAGCTGGCATGCTCCACATCTAGGATGGATCCTACGGCTTGAACGTGGCGCTTTGCTGTGCATTTTTGTTGCGCGCAAGTGAGCCCAATGCTCCGCCAACCAGTCCCAGCACAAGGCCGACTCGTGCGCCACTGCATTGCTGCCTGCAGGTCCTGAGCGAGGTGCAGGGCTCGGCGGGCGTGGCCACGCTCAACCGCCCCCGCGCCCTGAACGCCCTCACAACCGGCATGGTGGAGGCGCTGTTCGATGTGTACCAGCGCTGGGACACCGACCCCGGCATCGCCTGCATCGTGCTGAAGGTAAAACGAGGCCAGGTGTATTGCTGTTTGATGCCTATCAGCGCTGGGATGCCAACCCCGGCATCGCCTGCATTGTGTTGAAGGCGAGGCAGTCATTTGCAGTCTTATGCTGATGCGTGCGCTGGGCCGTCTTACGGGCGCCGAGCGCAGCCTGCTGCCTTGCTAACCCCTCCACATGTGGAACGCATGCCTTGCGTGAGCGGGCTCTACCTGCTGCGATGCGCTGACCTCCTGCATCCCACGAGCTCAGCCCAAGCACTGGCCACCTGGGCTAGCCGCCTGTCCTGCCCGCTGCAGGGCGCGGGAGACCGCGCATTTTGTGCCGGCGGCGACGTCAAGACGGTGGTGCAGCTGGGTCAGGCGGGGCGCATGGAGGAGGCGCTCAGGTGTGTTTCTGCCCTGATACTTCAGTCAATAATGGGTTGTTGGAGACCGAGAGAGCAGGCGCGCAGGTGGGCTGCCGCATGGCAGGTAGGTGCCAGCATGAGAGACGAAGTCCAAATCAGCAGCATCGCCACCGTGGTTGTTGGTCAAGACTGCCCCACATCTGCAAGTCAGGTGCTCTGGTTCCCCTGCCTAGAATGCCTAGAAGAGAGCTCACACTGACGCATTCAACTATCCATAGGTTTTTCTACCAAGAGCACCGCCTCAACCACCTCATCTCCCTCCCCTCTTGGTTGCCCACCAAACAGGAATCGTACTTTGGCACTCCACCACCTGCAGGTTCTTCTACCAAGAGTACCGCCTCAACTACCTCATCTCCCGCCTGCGCAAGCCGCACGTGGCGCTGATCGACGGCATCACCATGGGGGGCGGCGTGGGCGTCAGCGTGCACGGCACCTTCCGCGTGGCCACTGAGCGGTGAGCTTGTACTGATGCAGCCCTTGAGCTAATCGACAGTATCATATTTGGTGTGGGAGTGAGCGTGCATGGCATGTTTCGGGTGGCCACTGAGCGGTGAGCTCCAGCCGCTGCAGAGTGGGTGGAAATGTGCAGCGCACCTGTGCGCGGCCTGTTTCGTGTTGCCTCGGAGCAGTGAGCTTCTGGGCCGCGCTGTTATTTGGGCTGCCTGGAGTAAATGCGGAGCTGCACGCGTGGGCTGCCCTGTGGCGTATCCACATCACTGTGCACTATTCCTTCACTGCAGCACCGTCTTTTCGATGCCCGAGTGCGCCATTGGCCTCTACCCAGACGTGGGCGGATCATACTTTCTGCCCCGCCTGCACGGCGGGCTGGGCATGTACCTCGCGCTGACGGGCGCCCGCCTGAACGTGAGGAAACTGCTGCCATTGAATATGGTTTTGGCAGCCCCTGCTGTGGCCAAACGAGGCGAGCATCGGCAGCGACCAAACGTCCAATGTTTGCTGACCCATGAGCACTTGCCAGCTTGCCATTCTCTCTTCTAAACGTCCCTCTGAATGTCCCAGCATTGAGTTTGCGCTGCAGGGTGTGGATGTGCGGCACGCCGGCATCGCCACCCACTACATCCCTTCCAAGCTGCTGCCCCAGGTGGGAAGGGCAGGGCTGCTGGGTACGTTGATGGCGGGCAGCTGGGCTGCACTGGGCCGTTGATGGTGGGTAGCAGGCTGCAGTTTGGGGGCAGTGCGGATGCCGCTGCTGCACTCGGTGGTGCCGCCAATAGTGGATGAGATGCTGATGCAGGCTGCATGCTGCCGTCCAGCCGAGCTCAGCAGCAGCGCACACGGCTTGCCCGTCGCTGCAGGTGCACCAGTCCATAGTCAGCCTGGGAGCGGCGGCCAAGGATGCAGGTGGGAGGCTGGCAGTGAGGCTGCCGCTTCTTTCTGCAGGGGCCTGCCGCAACGATTGCAGCTTGCACAACAGAAGGCCACCTCATTGATTCGCCTTGAGCTGGCTTGCATGTCTCTGCTCTGCGCTGCAGCCGTGCTGGGCGAGCTGCTGAGCTCCTACGAGCAGCGGGAGCCGCTGCCTGCTGGCCAGCTGCACACCATCAGGTGTGTTTGGTGCCTGTTTCCGAGTAGCCTTTGCACAGACAGTGGCATCTCTGCAGGAGCGGGGTCAAGGTTTGGCTTGCCTGAGACCAGCCGCATGCGGCCTGGTGGTGCGTTGGCATGCACCCAACCTGCTGTTCACCTTGCAATCCCCAGACACTTTGTGTCTGCAGGGCCGACATCGACTTCTGCTTCGGCGGCAAGCAGTCGGTGGAGGACATTTATGCAGAGCTGGAGCGCAGCGGGGGGCAGTGGGGCATCGACACCATCGCGCTCATGTCCAAGTGAGCACAGATTTAAAGTGTCTCTGTGGTGATCAAAGCTTGTTGTGGAAGCAGGCTGCAGTGGGGCATCGACACCGTCGCGGTCAAGTCAAAAGTGAGCAAGCACAGTGGGGTGGGTGCAGCAATTCTAAGGTGGCTGGTAGGCTGTGCAACACAGCGGCGGCCAGCCAAGTGAGGGCAGCGAGTGGCTGCTGCAGTGCTTGGGGTGATTTGACGGGCTGTGGGGGTAGGACAGCGGAGGAGCTGTATGGAGCCTTGGGACGGAGCAGTACAAAGCTGCCCACTTGTCATCTGCAAGCGCACGATGCAGCCACACAGCAGCTTGCTCTGGTTTCAGCAGCGTCTGCCCTGCCGCGCTGCCCTGACTCGCAGGGGATCTCCGCTGTCCCAGAAGCTGACATTTGAGCAGCTGCGGCGGGGAGCGCAGGACCTGGCAGACTGCCTGAAGATGGAGAACCGAATGGTGGGCATCGGGTGGGCACATGTGCATCGCTCCATCTATTGTTGTGTTGCTGGCTGTGTTCAGTGTGCGTCTGGGACAGGTGCTGGAGAATCGCATGGTGGTGGGTGGATGGTCGGCAGTGTATATGGGCACTCGTTGGCTTCTGCGCCTGCTTGTGCCGCAGACGGCACGGCTTGTCTCGCAGCACACTCGCCCTGCCTGCATCCCTCAGCTCGCCTCGCCCTACCCCAATCCGCCCCTGCAGGTCACGCGTTGTGTCACAAACGTGGGATCCGACTTCTATACTGGAGTGACTGCAGCGCTCATCACTCGCAGCGGCAACCCGGCCTGGGTGCCTGCCAGCCTGAAAGACGTGAGCCGGGCGTGCTGCCTGCTGGCTGTGTGGCCCCAGCTGCTGCTACATGTGATGCTGGCTGCAGTTTTGCTGGACAATGTACAATGCACCTGGGTCGCTGGCAGCCTCTTGAGCGCCTCTGTTTTGCCCAAACCCTCTACATGCGTCATGCGTGCGCAGGTGCGCCCTGAGCACATTGCCGAGTTTTTCCAGCCGCTGCCAGCGGAGCGGGAGCTGCAGCTTCCGCCCGCACCCTCTCACTACGACAGCAGCAGCAGCAGCCGGCCGGGGCCCGCAAGGGAGCACTCCCGGCTGTGAAATGCGGTGCGGCAGGCGGCCTGAGCAGCAAAAACAGCAAGAAGACTCTCGAGCCAACTGAGAGCCGACAAAATTTGGAATGCACCCGCCTTAGCAATGCCGCAAATGTACCATTCTTCTCCTGAGCCTGATTTTGTGCGTGCCGTTGCTCATGTGCCTTACAAGTTGTCATTCGATGTACAGTAGAGCTGCTCAAGCGCAGCAGCAGTCGGCAGTCAGAGTGTGTGGACCAGAGGCAAGGCCACGTGCACAAGTTTTGATTGGTCAGATCGCTGGGACGTGCAGGTTGAGCATCGCTGTGACCGGACAGCGGTAAGGGTGGGTGAGGGCAGTAGGCGAGGGCAGTAGGTGAGAGCGGTAAGCACGGGAGGCTTCGGAATGAAGTAGGCAGAGCTGGCTTGCGAATGAAAGCACACAGTTCACATGCGGCATGTTCGTACGTAGAACCCTAGCGCGACTCCGCCTGCACCGCAGCCATCAGGGCGCCCTCCCGCCTCTCCTGGCTGTCGGTGCGGCTCAGCTTCCGCCCCCCTGCTGCGCCCGCCGCCCCCCGCCGCCCACTGCGCGAAGGCGGACGCTCCTTGCTGCCGCGCCCGCCAGCACTGGCGGCCCGGCGGCGGCCCTTGCCGCCACTCGATACCGCAGGCTCCTGTCCGCCCCGCTTGCCTTGCCTGCCAGTCATCTGAGAGCTGACAAGTGACACCGACAGAGACTGCAGCGCCTGAGCTGCCTCCTCTTCCACCTCCACCTGCCCCTCTTTCCCGCCAGATGCCGCCGGCTGCTCCGCCGCCGGCGGCTGCACGCCGGGGTTGTGCCGCGCCCAGGCGTGCGGCTGCTGCGGGCCTGCGGCCGCCATGTCTGCCATCCACCGACGCACGTCCGTCACAGGGAACCTGCACATGAGAGATGGGTGTGGGACGCAATGGTTAGGGGCGTGGGAGCCTGGTAAGCAGTACGAATGGCCAACAGAGGGGCTGCCCGATCAGCAGGTGCATCAGGTCTGGACAGGACAGCTGCAGCAGACTCTGCATCTCAAAAGCAATCAATCAGTCCACCTGGCGCCTCACCAGTACTTGCTGTCGTCATCAAAGAACATCACCTGCAGCGGCCACAAACCATGCACGAGTTCGATGTGTGCTGACTAGCTCAGCAGCGCTGCCTAAGCTCCAAACATAACAGCTGCCACAGGGCACACGGCACAGCCATCCCCAGCAGCAGCTGGTCCATCCACCCCCCAACTGTCCCTGCCTCACCTCCACCGCCGGCACCTTGCGCCTCGGCTCGCTCTTGGTCACCTGGCCAAAGTAATACTTGCCCGGCGTGTCCACACTGCATTAGAGGTTATGCATTAGAGGGTATGCAGGTCAGGCGCAGGCTCGGATGGCTGCACATACCGGGTGGCAGCACGCACGCACGGCCATAGCAAGGGCAGCAAGCTGACGATACCCCACCGCCGGTCTTGATTCGCGCAGCATGCACCCAGCAGGCAGCTGGCCCGGCACTTCAATCAGCAGCGTCATTGCCAACTAACATGCGTCACTCACAAGAAAATCGCGCCAGGCACCGCCACCACGCGGTGCAGCACATCAGCAAACTTGGAGCGGCCTCCCGCTGCCTTGCTGCCTGCGGCCTTGGAGCCTCCAGACACGCCGCTCGCACCCTTGCTGGCCGCGCTGCCAGCCGGCTTCTGCCGCTTGGCTGCCGGGGCGGCGGCAGCCTCGGCGGCCGCCAGACGGCGGCTGCCGCGCCGCCCGCCGCCCGCCGCAGTATCGCCTGCGGCGTCGCCGGCAGTGCGACCAGATGGGGCAGCAGGCTCAGCTGAATCGAGGCGGGTGCGGCGAGAGCGTGGCCGCTCGGAGCCTGCCACCGGCGGCTGTTCCGCTCGGCGCTTGCGCCCGACGCCACCCGCTTCCCCCGCTGCTGGCGGCTCTGCTGCGGGTGCGCCCTGCTGCTGCTGCTCAGGCTGCTGCTCAAGTTGCTCGGGCAGGGACTGCTGCTGCTGCTGCTGCTGTGCCGGTGGCTGGGGCGCTGCTTGCGCAGGGCTCGCACCCTCAACTGCAGGCGGCTCAGCAGGCGGCTGAGCCTGCTGCTGTTCTGGCTGCTGCATCTCATGCTGCTGCTCAGCCTGTGGCTGCACATCTTGCTTGAGGTGCACAGCTGGCACCTCAACGCTGTCCTGCTGCTGCTGCAGTGGCGGCAGAAGGCCTGCCTGCTGCTGCGCCTGGGCCTGCTGCTGAGCTGGGCGCTGCTGCTCAGCTGAGTGCTGCTGCTGCTCAGGCTGCTGCTGCTGCAGCGGCGGCGGCGGCTGGTGCTGCGACGCTTGCTCGCCCTCGGATGCCGACTGCTCATGCTGCAGCCCGTACTGCTGCCTCTGCTGCTGCACTTCCTGCTGCACCTCCTGCAGCCGCCACGCAGCGCCGCCCCGCACATTGCTCTGCCCAGAGGCAGCGGGCAGTGCTGGCTGCTGCTCCGCCGAAGGGGTGTCCACAGTCTGAGCGCCCGCCGCCGCTGGTGCGGCCGCCAGCTGGCTGTTGGAGTGGACACGCGCCAGGCAGCTCTCCTGCGCCGCCGCCGCAGCTGCTGTGGAGCCGCTGCCGCCGCCACCTGCGCCGCCGCCGCCGCCGCCGCTACCGCCCGGAATGTGGCGCTTCGCTGGGCGCGGCGGGAGCGCCGCGCCTCCGAGGCCCAGCACCATGGCAGACTGAGCTCAATTATCGGCTCAAGCGCCCTGAATTTGGAGTGAGTGCACAGACAGATGACTTGGTGAGGCCACACGGCATCAACTTGGTATTTGCGACAGCGCAGCCGGTGAGGAGTGGCCGACGGCTGGCGGCCTGGAAGGCAGCTGGGACCCACCTGGGAGGCCTGGCGCGCTGCCTATGCGCTGCTGTGGGCGCCCTGAGCCGTCGGCCGTGTGCTGGTGGCTCTCTGGGCCGCGGAGGCCGCGTCCCGTTTAACGCAAAGCAGCTGGAGTGTGGTACAGCGCTGCCTGTGCCGCGCTGCGACGCCGACAGTGCCGGTGATGCTCGTGGACAATGCACGGAGCGGCGCAGGGCTGTGTCTCTGCCATGCGAAGCCCTGCTGGCGGGATGCAGCTGCCGTGATGCACACCCCGCCTCCTGGAGCTTTATCGTTAATCGTTGGCCTGGGTGAACACGGGTTCAACTGCAGCGCGCCGTACACCCATGTTCCGCGCCAGGCTGCTGAACTTGGCCTGCGCGCTCGCGGTGTGGGCCAGCTGCAGCCTGGCCACACGCAGCCATGCGCAGCGGCTCAGGCCGCTCGACGGCGGGGTGGTGAGCCTCACAGGTAGGCGGCGGGACGGGCGCCAGCCTTCCGCCGCACCGGCTGCCGGAGTTGCAGTGGGCATGGCTGGTGCTCTCTGCTTCCATGTCTGTTACCAGGCTGCCGTCTCGCATCATGGCACGCCTCCTGAGTGCCAATTGCCATGCGGGCCTGTCTCTCCTCCATGAGCGCGGCGCGCTGACCCACCGCCTGTTACTTGCTTGCGTCTTGCCTGCAGACCTCAACTTTGACGAGCAGCTGGCAAACGGCAAGCCCTGGATGGTCACGGTGAATGCACACTACGTGAGAGCAGCCAGTCGCTTGTTGAGTGGCGGACGCTGCACTGCGTCTGGCTGGCGACTATTGCTTCCTTCGCCAGCCGCCAATGGGTTTGGACCGCCTTGCCCCTCTGCCCTTCGGGCCAATCGCTGAGCATTCCCGCTGAGCATTTCCACTACCATGTGGCTCTGCCCTCTGTGCGCTGCAGTGCCAGCTGACGCGGGAGCTGGAAAACACGTTTGACAAGATTGCGGAGCAGCTGCACCCGGAAATCAGTGTTGGCAAGGTAGGTGGCCGGAGGGGTCGTGTGTCCCTGGCTGCTGCTTCTCTGCTGTGGGGTCCATGGCTCGCAGGCTTATTGCACCTGCCTGCCCTTGGCATGTGCTGCGCATGGACTCAAGATCCTGCACAGGCATCATGTCCTGGCCCAACCGTCCCCCAATGTTGCCTCAGTCGGCCATCCACCTGCCTGCTTGAGCCCTGCCCTGCCTGCTCGAGCCCTGCCCATCTGCCGCAGATGGATTGGGCCGTGGAGCGGGGCTGCTCTCCCGCTTCACTCAACCATCATCAGTGGCCCAACCAGTGCCCATGCCCTTGCTGTGCAGATTGACGGGGCAGTGGAGCGCGGCCTGCTCTCCCGCTTCCAGCTGCGCAACCTGCATGCCGTGTACCACATCAACGGTGAGTGCTGGTACAAACAGGGTACAGCAGTAGACAGGCATGGTGCCAATAGAGGCAGGGTGCGGCAGCGGACAGTCAGGGCGTCGCGGCAGGCAGGCAGGGTGTCGCAGCAGACGGGCAGGGTGTCGCAGCAGACAGCAGGGTGGCCAGGTGAGCCGTGGAGCCGCGCACCTGCGCTCTGCTGTTGCCCGGCGAGGCGGCTCGTGGGTTATGACACTGAATCCACAAACGCTGGTCTCAATTAGTGCGGGGGCGCGTCAATGCTTTGTGCATGGCCATGAACATGCTCACACCTGCACGCGAATATCTGGCTACTATGCAGGCACAGAAACGAGGCAGTACTGCGAGGGCCACGCCTGCGAGGGGTCCCGCCTGCAAACCAGCCAGGTGTGTGTTGCCTGGGAAGCTGATTCAGTCTGCAAATGCAGATGGAGTCCCACAAAGGGCAGAGGGACACCTGTGTGCTGGCTGGTGGCATACGACCACGTTCATCAAAGCAAGTGTGGCACATATGCCTGGCTGCATCGGCAGCCATGTCCAGCCCCAACAAGTCAGCTGCTGACGCACTATACTCTACCCTGCCACACCCTGCAGCTGCTGAAATTTGCGCAAGAGGGGTGGCGCACCCAGCCGCCGCGCACCGGCTGCACCTCCCCCGTCAGCCGCTGCGGCAAGGCTGTGGGCAGCATCACCAGGCACGCTGCACTGGGTGTTGTACTGCTTTGTGATGGTTAATGTCGTGCTGCCATGGTCAGCCAGTGCTGTGTTTGCTCGTTCGTCCCACTGCCAACTGCTCGTGCGCGTCCTGCATGCAGGCGTTGCAGCGCAAGCGTCAAAACCAGGCACTCAGGATGCCACAAGCACTGGGCCCCCTAATCTTTCCAAATACATCTGCGCTGCTTGCAGGCTGCCCGCCAAGTTCAAGAGCACATACCTCCACCTACACAACGACCTCAATTACTCAGATCTCACACTCTTTGCTGGTGAGCGTGCTTCTCGCCGGGTTGCTGGGTTTGCTTGCTGGGTTCGGTGTTTTAATGGGTGTGATTGTCACAGTGCGCCTGCGAGCTGGTTGCTAGCCGCGTTCTCTCAACACACCCGCGTGGCGCAACGCTTGCACTGCTCGGCAGCTGTAACCGCGCTCCCATCGCACCCACTGTGTGCCGCCTTCCCATGCTGCAGGGCTGCTGGCGGTGCCGGTGGTGGTTGGCCTCTCCTTCATTTGCATGCTGGATGCGTACTACTCGCGGCGACCGCTCACACCGGCCCCCACACGCCCGCACTTTGACTGACGGCTGAGCAGCCCCTGTTGAATGGGCACCGGCCGCGGCGGCCTGCATTGGGGCCGCTGCGCTGCCGCATGTTGCATTGTCCGAAGAGCGGTGGGTTGCGTTTATTCCTCTCAGCCATGTAACTTTCACTGCAACCCTCAGGCCATTCTCTGTTTCTGTAACAAGGGTGTGTGCACACGGCAAAGCGAGGCCGAGGGGCACGCAGCGGGCACACAGCAGCGGCACCGCCACTGTGGCTGAGGGCACTCGCTGCACCGTCTGCTCGGCTGGACGTGTTCCGTTTAATTTTATAACTCTTTTCAGACGCACGGGAGCGCCGCAGGGATGCAGATATCGCAGGCGGCCTTCCGCTCGGCGGCGCGCCTGCAGCTGCAGGGCAGGCAAGCTGTTGCAAATGTGCTGGACATGCGTTGTGAATAATGAATATGCTTGCAGGGCTGTTGACAAAGTGTGGACGTCGGCCCTTCCTGCAGGCTCGCCAGGGCGGCTCCTCGGCCAGCCGTCCGCAGCTGCAGCGCATTGGCAGCGGCCTCCGAGACGGCAGATGCGGCTCCCCAGCCCGATGCGCAGGTGCGAGCTTGCCGCCGCCGCTGGCCGCCGCCGCCTGCTGCCGCCCGTGCTGCCTGCCGCCTGCTGATCGTCAGGCAGCCTCGCCAAGCCTTCTACACACTTCCCCATTGACCGCCCCTGAGCACTTTTTATAGCCTTTCTATTGCTTGCAGCAGCAGCAGGCGCCGCAGCAGGCGCCGGCCCGCAAGCGGCGGAAGATTGACCCCATGACGCCGCCGCCGCCCGCATCCGAATTTCCTGCCTGGGAGCCCCGCAGCTTCTTCCGCTTCGAGCTGCTGCACCAGTGAGTTAGCAGGAAGCATTGCAATAGGGCGCTGCTCTCAAGGTCTCAGGGCGGGACTCTCTGTTGTCCCGTCCCTGTTTGTGTTTTCCCCATTACTATCCCCAGCCGTGTGACCACCTCGGGCCATGTAGCCGCTATGTACCACACACAGCCGCAACAGCCAGCAAGCCAGCTGTCACACCATGCTCCTGCTGCAGGTCCAAGAAGTCTGTTGGCGCTACCTTATCACTGGGCTCCCTTTCGTAACCAACTTCCCCTGTAATCTTGATACCTGCTGCAGGTCCAAAAAGTCTGGGGCCCGTGTGGGTCGCATCCACACGCCCCACGGCATCATCGACACCCCTGGATTCGTGGCTGTGGGCACCAATGCGGCGCTCAAGGCGGTGGATGGTCCTTGGGCGGATGCAGAGGGTCAGCAGCTCATGTTTTGTGTGAGTGCTTGGGGTGGGGAGCTGCGAAAGCGGAGAGACGTGGTGGGATAGCCATGAAAGTGAGCAGCCCTGGAGTGGACATGCATGGGATGGCAGCGGGTGGGCATGGCAGGCTCGCCCTCGGAAGTGCGTGTTTGGCGACTGATACATCCTTGCAGTGCTGCCCGGCCCACCAGACTGCTCAGCACGCTGCTGATGCTCCGCCGCTGATACCCCCTGGTTTGTCATGCAGAATACGTACCACCTGCTGCTGCACCCGGGAGCCGATGTGGTGGCGGCGGCGGGCGGGCTGCATGCGTTCATGAACCGCCAGCGGCCGCTGATCACAGACAGCGGCGGCTTCCAGGTGGGTCACGGAGATGTGGCTGCGAATTTCGGGTAATTGTTTTGCTTATGACATGAACGGGCAGCGGTCGCTCGCCACAGACAGCGGGGGCTTCCAGGTGGGCTGGGATGAGTGGGGTGGAGGCGTGCTGGTGGATCAGGATGCACCTAAGCGCCCGTTGGGCAAAGCCAGCCTTCGTTGTGCGCCTGCAGTTGTGCGGCTGTGCACGTTCAGGTTGCCAGCAGGCGGTGGCAAGCCCGGGTTAGTTCATGTATGCAGGTTGCTGCGCCACACTCCTGCGCAGGTGTTCTTGCTGGGCTATAGAAAAGGAGTCTGAGGCTACAGAAAAGGAGTCTGCAAAAGGCTACAGAAAAGGAGTCTGAGGCTCACCCGCTGTGCTCTGCACGTGTGTGCCTCCCCTGCGCTGTGCAGGTGTTCTCCCTGGCCTACGGCACGGTGCACGAGGAGGTGAACAGCCTGGGCCATGGAAATGCGCAAAGCGTAATTGCCTGACCTAATAACACCTGTGCAGGTGTTCTCGCTGGCTTATGGCAGCGTTCACGAGGAGGTGAACAGCCTGAAGCGCGGCAGCGGCAAGAGCAAGCACAAGCTGGAGCACAACTTGGTGGCCAAGATTGCGGAAGAAGGGGTCACGTTCCGCAGCTACCGGTGAGGCGGTGCTGCCAGAGTTCCGATGCCCTCGCCTCACCATAACTCGGTTGTTAAGATTGCAGACGAGGATGCCTCTTACAGCCGGCTGGGGTCGGGCAGAGGCGGGCGTTGTGGTCGCCAGCCTGTCTTGCCGGTCCAGGTGCAATCCTATTGTGCCTGCTGACCTACCTGCAGGGACGGCACCAAGATGCTGCTCACACCAGAGAGCTCCGTCCTGGCACAGAAGCAGGTGCGGCACAGAATCAACTGTGCTTAGGGTTAATCAGCCCGGCTCTGTGATTGCAGTCGTGTGCTGCGCGGCTGTGTGCCGGGCGCAGGGCCGTTGAGTTTGACGACGAAGTGCCAGGCAGCACAGAGAACGCATGGGCTTCTCACCACCTTTTGCCACCTGAACCTATCATAATTCTGTGCCTGCAGCTGGGGGCAGACATTATCATCCCCCTCGATGAGCTGCCTCCCTATCACACGGAACAGTCTGTGTTGGAGGCCAGCCTGCAGCGCTCGCACCGCTGGATGGCGCGCAGGTGGGGCACTATAAGCACTCACAACGTGGCACTGGTTCGGTCACATGTGCTCAGCAGGGGCGGCTGGGTGCCACACGGGTGCATCTGTCAAGCCTAGCCAAGCGCTGCCTTAGTTCTCAGATCGTGCTGCTGCACAGCATTCCTGTTCTGCGCATACCCACTGCACAGCCACTGCCCCACTCCGCACCACCCTCTCCACCCATGCAGCCTGAAGACGCACCTGGCCGACATCCGGCAGCCCTGCCTCTCCGCACTCCTGCTTTTGCACTCCCTACCCCCTACATTCCCTAGCCACTGCCCCCTCAACTCTGCACTCCATAATCCGCCCCTGCAGCCTGAAGACGCACCTGGCAGACATCCGGCAGCAGGCCATGTACGGTGTGGTGCACGGCGGGCTGTCGCTGGAGCTGCGGCAGCGCTCGATAGACTACCTCACATCGCTGCCGTTCGATGGCTTTGCGGTCGGCGGCAGCCTGGGCAAGGACCGGTGAGCCTTGTGCAGCTTGGTTGGAAGTACTAAGTACCAGATTGCCCCCCTTCGTTGGCGGGACATGACCTGCGGCTTGCAAGTGGCAAATGTGCATGATGGAGTGCAAGTTATTGACTCAATCGCCCTTGTGCCGCATTGCCCAACTGTTCTGGCTGTTGGAGCAGATCATGCCGTGGCCGCATGCATGTGGAAAACCCGCTCAGCAAAACTGAACCTAGAACCCCTTCCCACCTTGCAGGGCGGATCTGTTCTGGCTGCTGGAGCAGATCATCGCATGCATGTGCAGCAGCTGTTAAGCAACTGGAACCCAGTCCATCTTTCCCTCCATCTTGCAGGGCGGACCTGTTCTGGCTGCTGGAGCAGATCATGCCGCGGCTGCACGAGCGCTCGGCCGGCAAGCCTGTGCACATCCTGGGCATTGCAGACCCGGCCTCCATCCCCCAGGTGCACACCTCAAAGGAATGAGCGTGCTGGCTAGCTGCTGTGCTGGGTTGGCAGGGTTCGGCACAGCCGCTTCCACTGTTTCAGCAGACTTGGGAGAAGCATGCCGAGCCTACACCAACTGGCTGCCGTGCCACTGCACACGCCTGGAAACTGCACGAGTTCTGCCTTGCCCCTGCCCGGCCCTGCCCTGCCCACGCAGCTCGTGACCTACGGCTGCGACACGTTTGACAGCTGCTACCCCACGCGAGTGGGCCGCCACGGCACCATGCTGACTAAGGAAGGCCCGCTGCGTGTGGTGAGTGGGTGTTTTATCAGCCATTGTGGTCTTTGAAACGCTGCTGACCTTGGAGCCGCCCAAGCAGCACCTCTCCGTTCACACCCAGTGTGCTCATCCCGCGACTGATTTGATGCCGCACGGTGCCTGGCACTGCCCGCCTGCAGGTCAGCGGGCAGTACAAGTCGGCCTTCCGGCCGCCAGTGGAGGGCTGCAGCTGCCACACCTGCCGCACACACAGGTGCGCTGAGGTGGCGCTGTTGGCGCTGTGGACAGGTGGTTAGCGGCCAGTTGTGGCGGCACTTGCTGGTGTTGGTTTGTGCGTGTGCTTGTGCTCGACGGAAGCGGCAGATGCCGCAGGCATGTAGCAGTCTGACTGGACCAATCTTGCAAATACGGGCATCCATGTGCAGCCGAGTTGTGGCTGCGACTGGGCAGCGGACTTGATCGCGCTGCACGGCAGCCCTCTCATCTTAACACAGTTCAAATATCATGATTGCAGTCTGGCGTACCTGCACCACCTGGCGAAGGCGCGGGAGCCGCTGCTGGCCAGCCTGCTGGCCATCCACAATGTCCACCACATGAACAGTGAGTGCTCAAGCTGTGCACTGCTGCTTCAGATTGCAGGTGTTTTGTCGTTCGCTGCGTGACCCGCCTGCTGGCCATGTCACTCCTCTGCTTTGCTGATGAAGGCTGCTGCAGCGCTGCTGGCGTATTGTGAACCCCCAAATGAAGCCCACCTCACCCAACACCCTTCCTGCCAAGCAGGCTTGATGGCAGAGCTTCGGCAGCAGATTTTGGACGACCAAGTTTGAGAGGAGCGTCTGTGCACGCAGCCTGCAAAGCCGACAGCCAGATGCAATTTAACTGCTCAGCCAGACGTTTCCTCACATGCGTTGCTATTTGCACTGCCATTCCTTCGCAAAGCCCTCTTCTGCCTTGCTGGTAAGCCTTCACTAGCATCTCTTGCAATCGAATGGAGACACACAAACCCACGGTCAGAATCAAAGCACAGCGGTCAATCGGGCGACAAACATCGGTAGTAGGGGCAGGCAACTGCGGCAGCACTGCAGAGCGGTGTGATGCATTGGAAAGGATGGGATTCGTTCGACAGCTCACGCTAATGTGCGCAGTGCCGCGTGGCAGCGGGAGGGCGGGGATGGGGGGGAACAATGCACGGCTGAAAGGTTGCGAGGTCAACAACGCCACCTGAAGGGGTGGAGAGATGCGAGGGATTGGGTTGGGATGGGATGGGGAGTGGGACAGCATACCGGGGAAACCCAATGAAACGACAGGGGTGGAATGAAAGAAACATCTACAGGCACACGCGTGCAGAATGGTAGGTTTGGGGCTTGTAAAGTTTACAGAATGGCAGGCGCAGGCGCGAGGCGCACTCTGCACGCCGCCCGTCGCACTGCCATCCGCTGCGGGCGCACACAACAGCGGCTGGCCAGCTGGCCACGCAGCCGCACAGCTGCTGCTGCTGGTGCTGCAGCTGTGGGAGAGGGCTGGGCCTGCTGCAGGCGGAGCAGGGCCACTACTACTGGGGAGCTGCTGCCGCCGCCGCACACTCACTTGCGGCCCATGAGGCTGCCCACAAATTTGTCCCACCAGCTGCCGCTCTTCTCCTCCTCCTCAACCGGCTCGGCAGCGTCCTCCAAAATGGCCAGAGCGGGGGAGCTGCGGCCCACAGCTGCCGCCTCCTCCTCCCAGCCCTCCTCGTCCTCCTCCTCTGCCGCCGCCGCAACCGCCGCCAGGCCCGCCCTGCTGCCGTTGGCGGCCGCAGCGCCGTTGGCTGCGTGGGCCGCGCCGTTGGTGCCGGGCGCCGCCGGCATGCTGGCTCCCGCCTCAATCAGCAGATCCAGGCTGGCCCGCAGGCTGTCTGTGGAGAGCACCAGGCGGCTCTCCTCAAAATCGATGCTGCCGCTGGCGGGCAGCCCCACCGCCGCCGCCTCTGCAATGGCCAGCAGCTCAGTGGCAGCAGTGACCGGCTGCGGCGCGGGCCCGCTGCCGTTGCCGTTGCCGTTGCTGTGGGCTGCGGCTGCCTCCGCTGCCGCAACTGCCAGCACAGCCACAGCTGGCTCCTCCTGCTCCTCCTCTGCAGCTGCCTCCTCCTCATCCTCCTCCTCAGCTGCCGCTGCCTCCTCTGCAGCTGCCTCCTCCTCATCATCCTCCTCAGCTGCCGCTGCCTCCTCTGCAGCCAGCTGATCTGCCTCGGCCACTGCTGCAGCTGCCTCCTCCTCCTCCTCCTGAACTGCCTCCTCCTCCTCCCCCTCAGCAGCCTGCTCGACTGCCAGGCCAGCCACAGCCGCCGCCAGCTCACCAGCTGCCATCTCTGCCGTAGCCTGCTCATCCAGCTGCTCTCCCTCCTCCTCTGCTGCTGCCGCTGCCTCCTCCTCGGCTGCGACAACCGCCTCGGCGACAGCGGTCATGGCTGCTGCGGTGCGCTGCCACTCAAGCGACATCTGCGCAAAGGTGTCCGCTGCCGCAGCCGCATCCAATTCCTCCTCTGCTTCCTCTGCCTCTGCTGCCTCAGCAGCCTGGGCCGCTGCTGCCTCCGCTGCAGCCTTCTCAGCTGCGGCTACCTCCGCCGCCGCCGCCTCCTCCGCCTCCACTGCGGCCTTCTCCTCTGCCGCAGCCTTGGCCGCAGCAGCAGCCTCAGCTGCGGCTGCTGCCTTGGCTGCCTCTGCCTCGGCTGCTGCCTTCTCAGCTGCAGCAGCCTCGGCCGCCTGTGCCTCAGCTGCCTCTGCCTCAGCTGCGGCAGCCTCGGCTGCCGCCTTCTCCGTTGCAGCTGCCTCAGCTGCGGCCGCCTCCGCTGCCACACGCTCGGCCTCTGCCTCCGCCTCCGCCTTTGCTGCTGCCTCCGCCTCCGCCTTCGCTGCCGCCTCCGCTTCGGCCTTTGCTGCTGCAGCCTCTGCCTCGGCCTTCGCTGCAGCCTCCGCATCTGCCTCAGCCTGAGCCTTTGCTGCCGCCTCCGCCTCTGCCGTCTGCATGCCGCTGCCCTGCAGCACGGCCGCCAGCTCCGCCACCTCAGCGGCCAGCTCCGCCACCTGTGCTGCCGCCGCACGCACGCCCTCGCGAGGCAGCTTGCCAGTGCTGAGCTGCGCTGCCACCTCTGCAGCCGCCGCCTCTGCTGGCGCTGCCTCCGCCGCCAGCTCACCAGCTGTCAGCTCATCAGCTGTCAGGCCGTTCTCGGCTGCAGCCGCCGCCTCCAGCAGTTCGCTACTGAGCTCTGCATACTCCTCTGCCACAGCGGGGGGCACCCGCGCCTCGTCTGCAGCTGGCTGTTCCACCCGCATGGCGCCCGAGGCTGCCAGCGTGGCCAGCAGCTGCGCCTGCAGGTCGCCAGCTGGCGGGCGGGCCTCCCCCAGCTGCTCAAGCACGCCCTCTGCCTGCTCCATGATGCGCTTGCCAACCTCATCCACACTGGGGCCGCTCCCCGCCTGGCCGTCGGCGGGCGACTCGACCCGCATGGCCCCCGCCGCTGCCAGCGTGGCAAGCAGCCGCGCCCGGGCTTCGCTGTCGGGCGAGTTGGTCTTCTCCAGGCCAACAGCCGCCATCAGCTGGGCCTTCAGATCCTCAGGCTCCGCCTTTGCCTGCAGCTGCCCTGCCTCTGCCGGCTGCTGCTGCAGCACCGCGGCAGCCGCCGGCTGGGGCGGCAGCTCGACTACCGGCTGCTCCTCCTCCTGCTGCACTGCGCTGGCAGTCAGCAGCTCTGCAGGATAGGCAGGGGAGGAGAAGCAGCAAACAGTTAGCAGCTGATGATGACTGTGTGTTCAAGCAGGCACACGCAGGCGCGCAGCCTGATGAGCCCCTTTCGGCAGCACGTTTGCCCAGCAGCACTTTTGCATGAGCAGCGCCACACTGCAGGCAGAGCAGCAGCAGCCTCTCCAACTGCATGCCCGCCCTGCAGCAGCGCACCTGCAGCTGCGGGCTCGGCGGCCGGAGCCTCTTCCTCCACAGCAGGTGCAGCGGCAGCAAACGAGGCCACAGACGCCTCTGCCGCTGCCATCACATCCAGTTCCAGCGCCGGGGCGTCAGCCGCCAGGCTGGCTGCCGCCGCAGCCACGCCGTTGAGGGCGGGCGCGGCCTCCACGGAGGGCGGAGCTTCCACAGCGGCAGGGGCCGCGGCCGCAAAGGCGGCGGCGGTTGTTGGGGGGGCCTCGTGCACCTCCACAATGTGCGTGTGCCCCATCCAATCGTCATTCACCACCAGCAGCTGCGAGGAGGTGGAAGTGGGAAGGGGGAGGCGGGGTTGAGGAGGCTGAGTGTTGGGAGGTGGTTTTCTGCCAGCAGGCAATCGTGGCATGTTCCATGGGGTGTGGCATGCCTGGCATGCGGGCGTGCTGTGCACCAGCCGGGCTGGGCGGTTTTGCCCTGACTGTGCCACCTGTCCCAACCAAGCTGCCCAGCACTGCCCAGCTGTGCCACGAACATGCCCAGTGGCTGCATGCAAGGCCCAGCGCCAAACCACCCACGCTGCCCCGGCCGCCAAAACACCCACCGCGCACACTGCGGCGCCATTCCAGCGGGACCCAGGCTGGCCCCAGCATTCACCTGGCCGCCAGCCTCCAGATCCAAAGAGAAGTTCTCTCCCGGCTGCCAGGCCACGGCGGCGGTGCCCTCGTGGTAAACAATGTACTTGTATTCAATTGCTTCCCTGCAAAAATACGGGATGAGTCGCGACGCAAGGAAACAGGTTAGCGCTGGTCAGCTGGGCTCCAATGCTTGCAAGGCGGCTACGCATACGCATTGAGATGGTGTGGGGCTGCTATGCAGGCACCCTGAACATGCTGAATTGCAAGGCGCCGCATGCTTTGGCGCTGCGAAGGGGCACGCAGCCGGGCGCAGCATGCGCTGCGCTACCGGCCCCCACGGCCAAGGGGGACAAAACAAGCATCCAGCGTTTGTCCCCTGGCAGCTCGGCCTGGCCTAACAAGGTATTTTGCCAGCCAAAAGAGAGCTGCAATGGAGGGCCTGCAGCAAGCAGCGCTCACCCTGCGGGCAGCTCGGCTTCGCCGCTCCACACATTGCCCTCGCTCCACTCCAGCTGGACGGGTTCAGCAGGGTCCCAGCCGCAGAAGGAGCCCACCACAGCCACCCGCTCCCCAAACTTGGTCTGCGGCAGGGCAAGGGAGTGGATTGGGGACTGAAATCTGAGCAGCAGGCGGAGGCGCCAGCGGCCCAGTACTGGCAGGGCCGCGGCGGTAGGGTAGGGAGCGGCGGTGAGAGGGGGCGCACAGGAGGGCGCGGTCAGCCTCCAGATGGCTGGATGTGCCTCAATTGGCGTCGGCTGGCGTCGGAAGGGCTGCAGGCGCGTCTACAACCCCACGCCCGTTCAGAAACCCTCCGCACCTCGAAGGGCAGCGTGAAGCGCACGGTCGCCTTTGCCGAGGCCACCGCTTGAGCCTGGCAGCGCGTCGCCAGCCGCAGCGGCGCCCGCTGAGCGGGGCGCGCCAGCCCCACTTGCTTGAGCGCTAGCATGGCTGGGGACACGCGATCGCAGTTTCTGCTGCCTGATAAACGCGGGATGCAGCGCCCGGCAGCTTTCTGGCGGCACCTGAGCGGGCTGCTGCGCTGCGCGCTGAGGCGGTGGCGCCGCCGCTCCTCGTTGCCAGCTCGTTGCGGCGCCTGGTGTCTTGACAAGAGCTTGCAGTTCCGCTTAATCCTGATCTAAGCACTGTCACAAGACCATGTACAGTTGCTGAGTGGAGTGCACCCTGCCCTGCCACCACCCGCTGCCAATCTCCTGCTTCCATCTCACTAGCTGTGGCGCCCTCCAAAACTCCAATGCCGCAGGTGCGCAAATCCCGACTTCCCCAGGCGTGTGCCAAGGCTTTTGAGCCCAGAAGTTTTCGCAAACTACTTGTGCACCCGGCTGTCACAACCTCCCCTCTGCACACCTCAGCCCAAGCATGCGACTGCATGTTTCACCAGCACAGGTGCCATGGCATGCATGTTCTGCACCCCTGGTGCTGCATTGCTCGCTTGCACTTTCCAGGTGCAATGACACAGGCATCTAACTTACAGAGATGAAGGAAAGAGAGAGCTAAAACAATGCAGGGTGTGCCGGCTGTGCATGGTCCGGCAAGGGCGAGTGTACATGGCAGTGCAAAGGGGGCAGAGGGCAGGTGCAAGGGGACGGGTTTGCCATTGGCTGGGCTCAGGCTTGGCATGAAAGAAACGAATACAAAGCGTTACAGGGGCATGCGCTAGTAGTTGGAGGTCCGTTTGGGGGCGTAGTATCTATCTATCGATGCTGGCGTCGGTATCAAGCACGCATGTGCGCAAGTCGTTTCTTCGTGTGTACAGCTCTGCGGCATCAGCAGATTGGCGCCACCGCATCAAAAGGCGGACAGCGCCCAGCGCACAGCCGCCCAGGGGCTCTTCATGAAAAACAGGATGGCTGACAGGACCACCGCGGCAGCCAGCAGCAGGCGAAGCCAGGGTGCAACGCCCTTGCTTGCGCCTCGCTGGCGTGCGCTGCTGGCTGTGGCAGGCAGCCGGGCCGGGGCGGCCGCCTTGGGCGCGGCATGTGTGGGCTTCTCTGCGACCCGCACACCGGCCGGCTTGCTGCCGTTGGTGGGCTGGGCGGCCGGCAGGGCAGCCGCCTCAGCAGCGACAGCGGCGGGCTCAGCCGCCGCCACAGGGGCAGCCAGGGTGGTGGTGGCAGCGGCACCATTGGCCTCCTCTGCCTCCTCTGCCCTAGCCGCCTGCTCCTCCTGCTCAGGCTGCTTCACGGTTGTCGCCGCCGCCGCTGGCTGGGGCGGCATGTAGGGCTGGTTGGCAACCTCCAGCACGCTGCGCCAGGAGGCCGCAGCGCGCGACTCGCCCACAGCAGAGGCCGGCTCCGGCACCTCTGCCGCGGCCGCTGGAGCAGCGGCAGCCGCCGCCTCGCTCTCCTGGCTGGCCAGTGCACCCTCTGCAGCCGCCACGGCTGGCTTCTCTGTCATAGCTGCGCTGATGCGCCCGTTCTCAGAGGCTGGAGTGGCCGGCTCCGCCGCATAGGGTGCGGCAACCGGCTGGTTGGCCGCCGCCAGCACCGAGTGCCAGGAGTCGGCGGCTGTGGGCCTCACAGGCGCGGGCTCAGCTGTGCGAGCAGGCACAGGGGTGTGCTCCTTTTCTGCTGGCGCGCTGTTGCTCTCGGCGGGCTGCTCTGCCGCAGCCAGCACAGCAGCCGCTGGCTCCTCGGCGCCGGCTGCCGCCTCCTCCGGCTCTGACTCCTGAGCTGGCTGAAGCCCAGGCTCCGCAGTCGGGGCCTCAGCAGGCACCACAGCGGACGCGCCATTGCCATCCTGCTGATCCACTGCCTCCCCTGCCGCCGCCTCCTCCGGCTCCAGGGAAGCAGCAGCGGCCGGCTGCTCCAGCACGAGCGGCTGGTCCCTCTGAGCTGCCTCTGACAGCTGCTCCAGCACAGCCGCCGCTGCCGGCAGCTCGGGCGCAGCGGCATCTGCGGCAGTGGCCTCCAGCGCTGCCTCAGGCTCAGTGGCGGACTCCAGAGGCGTAGCGGCGGGCGCGCCAGCAGCGTCAGCGGGTGCAGGCTCGGCAGCTGGGGCCGCAGGTGCCGGGCACACTTCATGGGTGCGCCCCAGCCAGTCGTCCAGCACCAGCACCTTCTGCAGGGAAAAAATTAGAGAGGTGATGAAGACGACGTGTCTGAGCGTCCGTTGCAGAATGAGCTGTCCTGCTGACTCTCAAGTACCTCCTGGCACCTGGTTGCCACTCGATGCGCAGTTTCAGGTACACAATGCGGCTCACCGACCACCCACTGGTTCCAAACATCAACCGAACCCCAATCCACCTGGCCGCCGCCGGGGCCGAGCTCCAGCACCAGGGTGTGCAAGCGAATACATTTGAACCTGCCCTCACTGGAAGGCTGGAATAATGAGAGCAAGTGCCCCACCTGGCCTCCTCCGGGGCCCAGCTCCAGCACCAGGTTGCCGCCCGGCTGCCACGTCACCTGGCCGCTTCTGTCAGACACCACCACATACTTGTACTCCAGCCGCTGGCTGCAGGGGGCGAAGATAGAAAGGCAGGGAGGGGCGAATGTGAGGTCAGGACCGCGGGGCAGCCAGCGGCCCGGGTCGGCACGCAAGTGGGCTGCACAGCAAGCAGGTAAGGAGGTGTCAGCACTGTCGGCGTGCCAGCTGCGCCCAGGGCAGTAGCCTGCACAAGGCTGCAAGCCTGCCAAGTGCGTGGATTCCAAAATCGCGCCCCGCCGCTAGGGCAGCGCTTGGGCTCACCCTGCGGGCAGCTCGGCTTCGCCGCTCCACACGCTGCCCTCACTCCACTCCAGCTGCACTGGTACCTGGGTGTCCCAGCCAGAGAACGAGCCCACCACCGCAACGTGTTCCCCGAAGCGGGTCAGTGGCAGGGCAAGTGGGAGCGAGGGAGCGGGTATCGCTGGGGCGTGCGGTGGCAGCTGGCGGGGCAGCGGACGCGCGGGCGAGCGGTGGCGAAAGCAGGGCGGGCGAGCCCCTCCTGCTTTCCAAGCGCTGAGCCGAGCACCCTTGTTTGATGCACGCGCTCTGGACGGCACAAGGGCAGCAGGGAGGCCGCCGCGTTTGCGCACCTGCTGTGGGATGGAGAAACGCACTGTAGCCTTGGCCGGCGTGCCGCCCTCGACGGGACCATCTTGAAAGCAGCGTACCGGCCGGCGAACAGACCGCGCACGCGACGGCAGGGACCCTCCCGGCCGCTGCAGGGCCGCTGTCGAGCTGAGCATTGTTGCAGATATGCTGCAGCGGCAGACAGCTGCTGAGGAAGGAAGGGCACGCAATCTGGAATCGATGCGACAGCTCTTGCGCCAGCGCCCAGCACGCTGCGCGCCGGCGACTTGCCCTGGCGAGGCGCAACGCTTCATGCCCTCGCTCAGCAATCCTCTCAGTGTTGCAAACGAGCGCTCATAATGTGAGTGTGATTTTCAGACGGACAGGCGAACAGGAGCGCAGACCGGGGGACGGGCAGCGGCAAGGGCAGGGTGCAAGCCGCTGCGCCGGCGCCCATTCAAACGGGCTGCTGGAACAGGAACAAGTGAAGAAGGCATTGAAGGTCAGTGAATGGCGGATACCGGGCCTCTCGCATTATTGGTGGTACGTAAGACCAGCTGGACCTCCTAGCAAGGGTGCAGGGCTAGGGCAGGGGCAGTGGGGCTAGGGCAAGGGGGGCAGCTGGAGGGAAGCTAGGGCTGCGCCTGGTGGCTGGGGCATCGTTTGATTTTGCGCTGCAAAGGCTGCTAGTCGTCGGCCGCCCCCGGCCAGCGTGCTAGGCTGCTAAGGTCCCGCATGGATTTGCTGACTGCCAGGCTGCGCTGGGATACTAGCCGCCGAATGCGGGCAAAGACCTTCGGAGTGTCCAGCTCTCGGTTTGTGGTCACCAGCAGCAGCCCCGCCACGATGCCCACCTGCGGGTGAGTTGGAGCGGAGGCCACAGCAGGTGAGGGCAAGCTTTGAGCTGTGCTGGGAGTGGTACGCGGGGCAGCAGCCAGAGAGACAACCCTGCTTGGCAACTGCATGTGTCCACAGCAACCGCAGCAGCGCACGCCTGCACCGCTTGGCCCAGTTGCAGACTGCAATGAGCAGCAGCCAAACAACTGACAACATGCGCACCGCTCCCAGGTCCCAGGGCGTGGGCGACTCGTTGAGCACTAGGAAGGCCAGCAGCGTGCCGATGAAGGGCTGCAGGCACTGGAAGGCCGCCACCTGCAGGCACAACAAGGGCGGGGTTGCAAGTCGAGCACTGGGGGAAGCACAGCGGTTGCAGCGGCACATGCCAGGCATCAGACACGTAACAGCCCGAAGCTGCAGGCAGCGGGACAGGCACTAAGGCCACCGCAGCACCAGATTGAATGCTGTTGGGCAGCAGTCCAGCTGACGTCAAACTGTGCAGCATGCGCACCCACAACCCAGCAGCGTGGTTGTACCTGCGAGGCGGGCAGGTGGCGCATGGCCCAAGTGACGGCATAATAGCCAGCCACCGAGCAAACCACAATCCAGTAGATGAGGGGCGCGACCATGGCTCGGGGAAAATGCCAGTCGGCAGGGGTGGTGAAGGCTGCCGCCGCCAGGCCCATGCACGTGGCGGCTGGCGGGAGGGAGGGGCAGGGGCAAAGGGGCATTGTGGGGCAGGGCAGGGCTTGGCGAGTTAAGCAGCAGCATGGTGGCAGGTAGCAAGCAGAGCGGCAGCGGCAGAGGCAACACGTACACACAACCCCACATCCCAACTGCACCCACAAGTCACACACCCAGCTGCTGCCCCTTAGCGCACCCACTAGGTATGCCCAGGCGGCCACACAGATGGCCGGGTAGCGCTGCACCAGCTGCTTGGCTAAAATATAGTAGACCGCCATGGCCAGCGTGTTTATGAGCAGGCACACGTCGCCCACTAGCATGTGGCTGGCCTGCTCCTGGGTCATCCCTTTTGCAGGGGAGGCCGAGGAGGCTCCGCCGGCCACCATGCAAATCGCGCCCACCACCGCCTGCGGCAGAGAGTGTGGGAGGAGGTGCAGGTGTAAGCAACACGGCAGCGTGGCGGAGCAGCATCCCAATGCACGCTGTGCGCAGCGCGGCGGTGCTGATTCATTCTCTTGGTGCAGCCGGAAGCAAGGATGGACAGTACACGCACCAGGGAGACGATAGCCAGCATGCAGCGCCTCTGGCTAAAGCAACTCCAACTGCAGCGAAGACGAACTGAAGTGCGCAGCAACAAGAATGTGTGCCACTGCACGCACCAGGGAGATGCCGGCCAGCTTGCGCGGGTTGCCGACCTCCATATTCAGCGCGATGCCCATCAGCACCGTGAAGACCTGGAAAATGAGCATGCCAGAACATGGGTAACTGAGCCTGCTGATCTGACGGTGCAGGGCTGATCAACAAGCACGCAACTGCACTTCGCACATCCCTCACGGTTGGCCACCAACCGGAATCAGCCCATGGCAGCGCTGTCTCCCCCAAGCAGCTGTCAACAACAGCGCTCGAAGCTCACCGGGATGGCGGGCTGCATGCATGTGGCAACTGTAACTCCGGACAGCTCTATGCCCAGGATGTACAGCAGCTGCAGGGTGATAGGAGAGAGCAGGCATAGGGGCTGTCTAGGCCAGCAGTGGCAGGAGGCAGCATGGGTGCATGCAGCAGCAGCAGTGGGCGGCATTGGCATGTGTGGCAATGTCTGCAACACCAAGGACCAGCAGCAGTAGCAGCGGCAACCCCTGCAATTCTACTGCGCACCTGCGACAGGAACATGGCGAAGCCCAGCAGCAGCACCCGCCACAGATCGGCGCGCTTTGGGTGCGCGCTGCCTGCGGACGTAGAAGGACACAGGGTGGGCATGCTTGGGCGTTGGCATGCCAGAGTCAACAGCAACAGCAACAGCACGGCAGATGCCAACCCAGGTGCAAGACCAACGGCTCAAGTCAAGCAGGCTGGTACATGCTTGTACACAGCACCGCCACTCAGCAGCCCTTGCACCACAGCCGCACAGCCAAACTGCTGCTCGCCGCACCTGCTATCAACCAGGAGAGCAGCAGCAGGATGGGCCCCGCTGCCGCCTCGCGCGCCAGCGCATACACGATGGGCGAGAAGGCCTCCCCTCGGTCTTCGTCCACATATTTCAGGGAAGACTTGAGGTAGACAGAGCCGACGACGAACGAGGCTTGCGTGGCGGCGATGCCCAGCTGCGGCTTCCACGGCGCTGGCGGCTTGTCTGCAGCAGGTCGGAGGAGTCACTGACGCCTGCAATGATCTGGCTAGAAAATAGCATGGGCAAGTAGCACAACATGGTGCCAAGCAGAAGCACAGCAAGCAGGCGGCGCCAGGCAGCAGCAGGCGGAAGGCGGCAAGCGCCGCCGCTCACCTTCCAGCCGCCGGGGGCCCCTGGGTGTGTCTGCTGGCGTTCTGTCGCCACCGGCTTCCAGCTGGTCGGCATCTGCCACCACAATCGGCTTGTGGGAGCCGTGGGGGACGAGCTGCACGACCTGCATAGCTCGGCAGCCTCTGCCGGCCTCCCAGCTATTGGAGCCGCAGCTCCATGCTGCCAGCTGCTATTGTTTCGTGCGGCAAGGCCGGATGCGCGCGCTGCTGACCGTCAATTTCCGGGCAGGAGCGATGCAGCGCTTGCAGGCTGTGCTGAACGATTGATGGCAATGCACGATGTGATCCAACGGTCACAGAGGCGAAAAGCGTCCCCCGAGCACCCCATGCAAGGCAAGTGAGCCAGCTGGCGGGCAGGGCAGCTGTTCGAGACCATGAGGCAACCATGGCTATTAAGCCGCTCAGTGCAAGCGATCCGACACTGCAGCCTGCCCATCAGACCCTGTGCCCCGGAACCCTGAGTTGGGCAGCGCTGCTCCCTGCCCCCCGCGGCCCGAGGGCAGCCTGGACGCGGCCACAAGCAATGGGTGGGCGCGCCAGCCGCCCTACAGGCAAGTAGATGGGCCAGTGCCAGCAGCCCGCGCCGCTGGCGGCGGCGGTGGCAGCAGCAGCGGAGCGGGAAGCGGCTTGCTGCTTTCTGAATGCAGCTTGTTCGCCCCTCTCCTGCCAAGCAGCGGCTTCCGTCACAGCGTCGGCTAGCATGTTCCAGCTGCAGCCCTACACGCCGCCGCCCTGGGCGGCCAAGATTAGCCTGGTGCGCTCAACTGCCGCTGCTGCTCTCCTGGATGCACGTCGCTGACACCAACTGCTGCTGTTGCGCTTCCCTGTGTTTGGAATCCTTGCCCCATAATGAAGATTGGTGGCACCACCACCCCTGCAGGTGCCGCGGCAGCGGTACCGCCTGGCGCTGCTGCCCACGCCCATCCACCCCTGGCACGTGCCGGGCCTGCCGCCCGGCTGCGAGCTGCACATCAAGCGGGATGACCTCACCGGCATGCAGCTGTCGGGCAACAAAGTGGGTCAGGAGTTGGTGTTTAACAGAAGGAGGACGGCCGGTGCTTGGTTTATGGGACGTCTTGCTGCAGCATTTCTGCCTGAGCTGCAGTGTTGTGTCCAGAGCAGACAAGTGCCTTGCTTTCACACGTGAAATGCACCCCCCTGCTCACAGGTGCGCAAGCTGGAGTTCATCATGGCCGAAGCCAAGGAGAAGGGGCACGACTGCGTGATCACAATCGGCGGCATCCAGTCCAACCACGCTCGTGCCACGGTGCGCACACCGGCAGTGTCTGTTCTGTGGCGCGTGCTGTTCATCCGCCCTTGTGCCCGGATGCCGCCGTGTCTGTTCTGTGGCACGTGCTGTTCATCCGCCCCTGTGCCTGGCTGCCACCGCCAGCTGGACAGCGTTGACGCCGGCTGTAGCTCCTGACTGTTGTCTGCCGGAGCGTGCTTGTCCCGCAGGCGGTTGCGGCGCGGTACCTTGGGCTGGAGTGCCACCTCATCCTGCGCAACAGCCGCCACCTGGCAGACTCGGGTGCGCAGGCTCCAGCGCCAAATGCCTGCCGATTGCGGAACTGCTTTGCAGCATGTCTGCAAGCTGCCCATGCACCAGCTGGCTCCGATGCCGTGCGGTGCCTGAGCACTTGCCTGCCCTGCAGACCCGGGGCTGGTGGGGAACCTGATGGTGGAGCGGCTCATTGGGGCGCACATCTGGCAGGTGTGTCCCCTGTTCGCCCCAGAGCCTCTGGCCTACTAGTCTATCGTTGGGCATGCCTTGCAAGCTAGGTAGGTAGCGGTGCACCGCCCCTCCCCAGCCCTGCAAGCACAAGGTGCACTTGACTGAGCCATTCCATCGTCTTCCTTTGTTCCAAAGGTCACTAAAGAGGAGTACGGCCGGCACGGCGGCGTGGCCCTGGGCGAGCGGCTGGCGCAGCAGCTGCGGGCGCAGGGGCACAACCCGTTCGTCATCCCAGTGGGCGGCAGCAGCCCCATGGGCGTGTGGGGGTGAGTGGGGTTCTGTGGTCCGTTCTGTGCATGTTGCGGCTTGCACGCACGGCGTGTTGTGCAAGCAGGGAAGGCATGTTGCACTGCCTGCATCAGATGCGCTGCCTGCAGACGTGGACGCACAGGCGTGTACATACAGCATGCCGCCATGCTGCCGGTACCGCCTCCATGCAGCTACATCGAGATGGTCCACGAGCTGGAGCAGCAGATTGCGGGGCAGGGCTTCACAGACCTGGTCATGGTGAGTTGTTGCCGTGCAGAGGCTCTGAATTGCAAACCCAGCTGCACACATTACGTACAATACCTGTAGCTTGCCGGAGCAGGCTGATGCCAGGCCTCGTCGGCCTGAGAAACAGTTGCTCAGCTGTGGCAGGGGCGCCATCCCTGCGCCCTGGTGCTCCCGTACGACTCCCAAGCACCCACCCCCCTGCTGCGTGACGCTCCCGCCCCTGCAGGCCTGCGGCAGCGGCGGCACCACGGCAGGCATCGGGCTGGGCTGCCACCTGGCGGGGCTGGGCCTGCGGGTGCATGCCATGGCTGTGTGCGACGATGAGGCCTACTTTTACAACTACGTGAGGGCGTTTTTTTCAGGGATTGATTGAGAGAGTGGCTGCCTGTAACTCCTGCAAGCCGGCTGCATGGGGCGTGCGGGCTGCTCCCGCCGCGCGCTTTGTCTCTACACTGCATCACCAAGCTTGTATTGCAGTGCAACCAAATGCGGTACAACACTGATGCGCACCTGCCGCTCTGGCTCACTCCCTGCAACGTTTTTTTGGCAGGCGGACCACCTGCTGGAGGGCCTGGGGGCCGGCAAGGATGCTGTGGGCGCAAACGCAGAGGAGATGTTCCAGTGAGAAAGAAGGCTTGGATGGGACCAAGCCAAACTTGAGCCTCGCTTGCTTTCTGGCCAACGATGCTTCACCATGGCTGCAGCCATGTCCTGCACAGCATCGCCATGCGGAGGCTGCAAGCAGCCCATGCAAACGCCCTGTCCCCCAAACACAACCCTCCCAACTGCGTCACAGGGTGGTGCAAGCCAAGGGCGCGGGCTATGCCATCAGCAGGGACGAGGAGCTGAAGTGTGTGTCTGACGTGGCGCTGGCAACCGGCATCGTGCTCGACCCTGTGTGAGTGTAGCTGCTAACAGCATTGGTGCACAGCTTGGTTTGCAGTCAGGCCCGCAAGGACTGGCTGCAAGGTTTACATGCTTTGCCTGCCAACTGTACACCGACCAACGTGGCCCATGCATGCCGATTATCCGCCCGCAGGTACACGGGCAAGGCGCTGTTTGGCCTGATGAGCGAGATGCAGGCGGCTCCAGAGGAGTGGAAGGGGCGCAAGGTGTGTGATTTGCAAGGGGAAATGGCAGGGTGTTTGCCCGAGTAAGGCATTGCACCCTGGAGTGACAGCTCAGTGGGTTGGCCCACATGCAGCCCCTTCAGCGCAGCGACGGTAGCCGATGACAGCCGCAACGTGACCCCACCCTTGCTGCCACACTCCCTCCCCCACAGGTGCTGTTTGTGCACACGGGCGGCCTGCTGGGCATGTACGACAAGGTGCCGCAGCTGCAGCCGCTGGTGGAGGCGCAGGGCCAGGCGCACCGCCTCGTGGTCGACTGAGAAGCAGGGGGGGGGCGCACCGGCCTGCTGGTTGAGTGATAAGCTGGGCCGAGCCAGCCTGCCAATGGCATGGTAGGGAGCGGCGCAGGCGAGCGGCAGCAGGCCGGCGGCGTCAGAAGCATGGTTTTGAGCGACACCAGTTGCCCCACATGTGTGAATTCCCTTATCAAGCTCAACTGTGTTTTGACACTGCAAACCACTTGCACCAAACAATTGAACGGAGAGGTGAAGTGCAGCACCAGGCGGCAAGGTGGGCGGGTGGCGGGTGGCGGCGGAGCCCCAGCACTGCGGTGGCCCCGGGCGGCTGCCTATCGAGCGTATCCTTCGCATCCAGATGGACAATGCTCCAGCCTGCAAGGCCGCCCGGGCGAACCTCGCACCTCATGAAGCCAGCAGGTGAGGCAGGCGATCTTGGCCGGGACGCCCGCCCGGCCCCCCGCCCAGTTTCCTCTGCACTTGCACCACCCACCCAGGAACTCGCAGCAGGATGCAGGCCACTTTCACCCAGAAGGCGGCGGTCGCCGCTCGCCCCGTGCAGGCCCGCACCCAGCGCCGCGTGCAGGCCCGGTGAGCGGCTAGATGCAGCGCGATGGGGGCGGGGTTGGGCTCAGCGGGGCCCTGGGGGCCTCGGGCATCAGTCCCCCACCGCCAGCCTCCCTAGCGCTCGCTGGCGCGGTGTGGCGCGGCTCAGTAGTGGCTGGGAGGGCACCGGCGAGCGGCAGGCGCACATTGCGCGGGCTTGCAGGGCCTGGGCAGCCCCGCCGAGCCACCACCGCGGCTGCCGCCACACGAACGCGGGCAGCCTTGCACGGCTACTGGCTGGGGCGCGTACGGCTAACTCAGCAGCAGTTGTGGACGCAGCAGATGCATCAGAGGCAGCAGAATCCGCAGCTGATTGCAGCAGCACGGTGCAGCACCAGCAGCACGGCTTAGCAGGCAGCTCGCTCGCCGGCCGTCGGCTGCCGCCGCGGCAGCGCAGAGCCGGGGCCCATCAGCGATGCTAGCATTGGCGCACTCCTTGCAAGGACACGCCGCAGCAAGCACCTCTGCAGTATGTGCAGCTCAACTTCGCTTGCCAAGCTCACTTGCCTGATCCGGTATTGCTGCCCCTTCAAATTGTGTGTATGCAGCCGCGTGGCTGTGGCCGCCAAGTACGGCGAGGAGAGCCGCTACTTCGACCTGAAGGTGCGCTTGCTTTGGTTGCTGTTTATGTTGTTGCGTATATGCAATTGCTGCAGCATATGCGCACAGGCTGCAGCGCATTCGCAGGAAGCCTCTTCCCATGGGCACCAACGCTGTGCGCTACTGCTGCCACTGCCGCCGCTGCTGCCACAGACAAGCGCTGAACGTACTTGAAAGTCTGTCCTTCATCCGCAGGACCTGGAGAACACCGTGGGCAGCTGGGACATGTACGGCCAGGAGGACAAGAGCCGCTACAACGGCCTGCAGTCCGAGTTGTGAGTACACAGGGCGGCAGCTGGGCCCAGCAGACTGCCATCGAGGCCAGCCAGCATAGCTGCTCTGCAGCAGGGCGAGCTCATTGCTAGCTGTTGCGCCTCACGACCATGCACTGCATATGTGAAGGCCTCTGCCAACCTGCATCCTGACCCTCCCTGGCCGCTGCCCCCCCTGCCTGCAGCTTTGAGCGCGCGGCCAACGGCCTGTCCCGCCGCGAGTACATCCTGGGCCTGGTGGCCATCGGTGAGCTGCAAACTGTGAACAGCTTGGGAATGCAGGGCTTGCTGATGACATAGAGTTGGCCACCAGCCTTGGTTGCGACGGACGTGAGGTGTTGCACGAAGCGCGTCGCCGCTGCCACTGATGCCGCCGCGGCAGCGACTTGTACCGCTGGCTGCGTGGATTGTCAGCAGCGCTGCTGCTGCTGCTGAAGCTTGCAAGCCATGCCATGCTGTCAACCTGGCCAATTTCACTAAACGCTCAATGCTCCGCTCCACCTGTGCCACCTGGCAGGCGGCGCCGGCATCCTGGCTTGGGGCGGTGAGTCTTATACTTTGATTGTCGTTTGCTATATTTGGAACGCATGACAGCACGGTGCACAGTCTGCCATGTTACGCTGTCGCTGTGTTGCCTGAAATGGTGCGAAGAGGTTGGCCGCCGCGCCAGGCGGGCGCCCGACCCGCTCGCCACTTGCGTGTTATCTAACTTGTTTCCATTTCATTTTTTTGAGCCAGGCAAAGGCGCAGCAGACGTCCGCTTGCCCATCACTGTCGGCCCCCAGCAGCCCGCCCAGGTGGGCCCCCGCGGCCGCCTGTGAGCGGCGCCAGCTCAGCGGGCGGGCGACCGCTAGCCGGTACAGCGGCCCACCAGCCATGCCAGCCTAGCAGCCACCCGCCCTAGCCCCCTTGTTGGCTCCCAGCCCGGCCCTCACCCCTCACTCATCGATTCACGAGAAGAACAACCACTGCCCATTCTGCGCCCTACTTGTGCCGTTACGGTGCGCGCCCTCCGGCGCCGCACGTGTACCAACAGTGTAATCTGGTACTGCCCACACTGGCTTTGCTGCACTGGCACGGCGGCAAATCAAGTCAGAATTAAGCGGCAGGTCTTGTGATGGGATGAGAACAGCAGGCTGGAACAGTTTTCAACAGTTGAGGGCTGTGGCAGCAGCGGCTTACGCAGTGGCGGCGGGAGCGACGGATTCAGCAGGGGGCACCTCCAGGGCTGCAAATGCTTGTGCTCTTACATATGGCTTTCTGTGCAAGGTTAGCAGCATACAATTCAAGGTGGTAGAAGGATTTGTAGGAGAGCAGTGCCGGGCGTGGTAATGAGAGGACAGGGCAGCGCTGAATGGGTAGGCAGGGCACGAAGGGGTGAGTGTGTCTCATGTCGTGCATCATCATGTCAGCTTGTCAGTGCAAACAAGTTAAGAGAGAATCGTTTGTTCAGAAGAACGGCTGCAGCTGCTGCACCTGCATCAATGCGGGCCGCTTTTCTGCTGCTTGGCCATCCAAGTAAGCTCCTAGTTCGGCAGCTTTGCGCTTGGCTGCACTGCTAGTTGCTTCGAATGCGCCGCTGTCGCTGCTGCTTCCACTACTGCATGTAAAAGGAAATTGAACGGGCTGGTCGGGCACCAGTGATTGGCATGCGAAGCTGCTGCTATTCGGCTGCTGCTGCTGCTGCTGTTGCTGCTGTTGCTGCTGCTGCGCTGGGTGCTGCGCTGGGTGCTGCGCTGGGTGCAGAGATGCCGGCAGGCCGGGCATGGGCACAACAGCTGCTACTGCTGGTTGCTGTGGTTGCCGCTCCTGCCTACAGGGCGGATGGACAATTGAGCTGCTATTTAGAGCAGCTTAAGCGAGGGAAGCATGGAAGGGTCTGCGCCGCAAATTGCTCATAAACACAGGCCGCCAGATCCAACTGTCCACACCGGCGCTCCCTCCACTCACCGGCGCGGCCGCCGCTCGCGCTGCGGCATCGCCTGCTCCACCGCCAAGCGCATCAGCTGCTCTGCAGACAGGGAGGGAGACATCCGATCCGGAGTGTTGGATGCCCGGGAGCTCCATGAGCTGCCCTCGGGCATGCTGGCACCACTTGCAAGCTGCGGCGGCGATGCCGCTGCCGCTGCCGCTGCCGCCGACCAGCCCAAGGGTCTGCCGCAATGCAGCGCACGTATTTTCACGTCCCTTGGCTCATCGCCATCACTGGGTGCTTCCAAGAGGGCCCTGCAAGTGCGCCTGGTCGGCTCGCGCCGCCACCCACCTGGTGTGAGCGCCATCGCAGCTGCAGCCCCTGCTGAGATGAAAGCTTGGGTATGGCACTCTGAGTTCAGATACGCGCAACGAGCAGCAAGCGCCACCACAGCCCCCATCTTCATGCAGCCGCTGCTAGACGCAGCTGAAACGCCTCCACATGCCAATCATTGCAACCGATTTGCATCAAGGTATGCCGATCGCTAACCCAGCCAGCATGCGGGTAATCGCAGCCTCAAGCAGCCGTGCTCCCGTGCAGTCCGGCCAGCCACGGGGGCCAGCACGCCGTCAGACGAGTCGCAGCAGCAGCACAAGCGCGCACGATAGGCGTGCATGCAGCTGCGCAGCCTGGAGCGGCCGCGGCGGTAGCAACGGCGGCGCCGCCGCCACGCCGCTCACAGCCGTGCTGCTCTCGGCAGTGCAGATGCTGGCAGCCCTGCAGCTGGTGAGCTTACAGATTATAATATAAATGGAACAAGTTTGCACGCCGCATATCCAAAATCCTGCTGTTGTAGTCGACGATCGCTTCTGCTTCCTGCCATCATCTCCTTCCCGCAGGCGCTGCCGCTGCCCTCGCTTGCGGCCGGCGGCGACTTCACGATACGCTCTGACCCACCAGCGGGCGAGGCGGCTGACGAGGAGCAGTATTTTGAGACAGTGCCGCAGGTGGGGTTATGGGTTTATGTAACAGGATAGGCTGGATGCACCTGGGCTGCCGATCAGCCATTGCGGTGGCTCTGATGCTTGCAGCAGATCATGGCGCAGCGCAGCACAGCATACTGGCCCTTTGCGGCTGGTGCCAACCGCATGCCGCTGTCAGCCTGTCATTCCTCTCCTTCACCTGTCTCGTCACTGCCAGGGCCTGGACAGCAAGGACAGCAGCACGGCTGGTTGGGTCCTTCATCGCACCTGCTGTCACCTCGCTGCAAACTCTCTTCCGTTTTCCCTCCTCGTTCCCCAGGGCCTGGACAGCAAGGACAGCAGCACGGCGCCGCGCCTGGGCGCGCTGATAGAGGGCCCCAAGGGCAAGCAGGTGCAGCAGTGCACGCGCAAGTGCGTGCCCACCTGCATCCGCGGCGGCCAGGGCGCCCCTGGGCTCGGGCCTATGTCGGTCAGGTGTGCGGGGCGCTGGTGTTCTCCCTGCACTGCCGTGCTGCTGGTTGTTTTGGTGCGCTGCTGTGGCGGCCAGGGATCTCCTGGACTGGGGCCCATGTCGGTCAGGTGAGAGGGCCGGCATATTGGTTGGTTGCTGTGCTGGCGTCTGTTGTTGGTGAGCTGCTGCGGTCGCGTGTGGCATACTCGGGTGCGCGCACATGCTGCTGTTCATGTCCGCATGGTGCAGCCGCAATGAAAGACAGCACGGCTGCTGGGCTGCCCACGCGCAGCCACCTCCCACAACATCCGCAGCAGTGCGCCGCTTGCACTGCCTAAAGCCAGCTGCTATACCATGCTCCCACAGGAAGGAGATTGTCGTTTTCAAGGAGGGCTACCGCTCCCGCAGCTACTGCCTGTCCGAGTGCACCCAGGCAAGCACAGGGCTGGTAGCTTGCGCGGCAGCACGTCTCAGAGCTGCCGTGCTGCAGTGCATACTGCTGCTGTCATGGCTCGCTGCTGGGACTTGGGCCCTGCCCCTCGGCATCCAGGGTCGTCAGTCGCTGTCCTTGAGCTAGGGTTGTTAGACATTCCCGCCGATCCGCCACTGCGCTTTGTAAATCGTGGCGCACGCGCGTCCACACCGCCACTCGCTTACCATTACATGTGCCCTGCTGCGCAGGTATGCGCCCTGAGCATCAACAACAGCTCGGCATCGGGCGAAGCGGAGAGCGGCCCGCGGTAGGCGCTCCGCTCGCGGCATCGCCATGCGGTTTGATTGGATCAATGCGCCATCCGGCCTGCATACTGTATTTCATTCGTTGTCAGTTATCCCCCTACTTGTTGAGCAGCATCTGATGTGATTCTGAATAGAAAGGAGGCGGAGGATGACCGGGAGTGTCCCAAAGCGTGATGAGCCAGGCTGCGTGGGCCTGCAGGCAAGATGCCACACTTGCACTCCAGCTTACAGTTCGGAGGCGCTCAGCCCAAATCTAGAGGCGGCACGGCAAAAATGAAAGCAGTTGAAACAGTGTGTACTAGAAGGCAAGATAAAGGAATCCAGAACCGCGTGTCAAGGCTCACACCGCCCGCTCCGCCGCCGCCTGCGCCAGCTGCTGCAACGCCAGCATGCCCGCCGCCGCCGCAGGTAGCTGCACCGCACTGCTCCCGCTGCTGCCGCTGCCGCTGCTGCCATTGCTGCCGGGCTGCTCCCACTGCTCCCGGTTCTTGCCGGTGTAAGCATCCAACATGTAGCGGCCGGAGGGGTCGGTCACGAAATGGGTGACCAGCTTGGCCTTGATGTTGGGCGGAGCCAGCACCCAGGTCAGCATGGCAAAGCTGAGCAGGTCGACTGCAAGGGGGGGTGTTCGGGGCAGGTGGAGTGGGGAGGTTGGTTGCTGGCAGCTCAGAGTGTTGACGGACCGCCAGTTGTGGGCTTTGTGCAAGTGCGCTGCCAGGCGCCAACCACTAGACATCACGCCTGCCAGCCTGCATTCCAGCAGCCGTCAGCCACAGCTGGCCTTGAAACGGCTTACAACCACGCACCCGAGCTGAGCTTGCTGGCCAGGAATCCGCGCCAGAAGGAGGCGGGGAGGCGGAAGAAGGTGGTGAAGAAGTCGGCGGTGGCGCGCGTGTCCAGCTGGCACAACAGCTCCATGCCAAACACCTGGAACGAGGCCTGCGGCAGCGGGAGAAAGGGCAAACGATAGAACAAACAGGTGGGTTTGCGATGGGCAGCCGGCGAAATGCCACATGGCGGGAGGGCAGCTGGCCATTTGGCCGCCGTGCACAGCTGGCCACCGGATGCATAAACACGCGGTGCACGCCAATGGCATGCAGTGGTGCAGCGCACTGAACATGCGCCTTATTCCCTGCCCATCCCAGCCAGGCCCCCGCACCTGGCGCCGCCGCTCCTGCGTCCACAGCGCCTCCCACACAAATCGCACTGCCGCCGCTGAAGATGGCTGCTCATCCAGCGCCACCCGCACAGCGCGCGCCACAGCAGGCGCCTCCCGCAGGCTGCGGGTGATGCTGTACCCCGTGGCTGCGGCACAGGCAGGGCAGGCGGAAGGAGGGACACAAGTGAGGGTGGCGGGCCCGAGCAGGGTGGTTGGGGGAGGCAGGAGGCGGCACATCCATGCCTGACGCTGCTCTCACACATGGCAGCCAGCTGAGCAAAAGGGCAGCATGTGCTGCCCAGCTCAGCAGCCCACTGCCCACCTGGGTGCACCAGGCTGGCCGCCGCGCCAAACGCCGCCGCCGGCTGGTCGGGCAGCGGCAGGGGGCCGCCCACAGGGATGTAGCTCCACTCCTCCTCGTGCAGCTCGCCGATCTGTAAACGGGGCAGATGAGCAGCAGGCGGTTAGCAGCAGGCATCTCACTGATCTGCAAGCAAGCAGTGGCTGGCCGGAAATTGGCCACAGCTTAGCTTGGCTCAGCGGCAGGCCGCAGCCCACTTTTGGTCGGCCGCGCCGCTCCAGCCAGTGCTTGAGCATGTGCCGCAACTTTCTCATGCTCAGTGGCAAGAGCACCAACCCAGCTCCCTGCCTACCTTGATGCCCAGCGCCTTGCAGCGCCGCTCCAGCCGGCGCTTGAGCGTGGCAAAGGGCATGGGGGGGCGGGCCACCAGGCACGTCTCCTCCAAGAACACGCGGTTGCCGCCCAGGGGCATGGCGTACAGGAAGGAGGGCACCTGCAGAACAAGGGCAGTGAGCAAGACTGTCAATGCCACCAGGAACACGCGGTTGCCGCCCAGGGGCATGGCGTACAGGAAGGAGGGCACCTGCAGCGGCAGCAAGGGCCAAGCGCAGGGGGTCAGGGGCAGGGAGATGCAACACAACTTTGGCAGCAAGGGCTCAGCCCACAGAAATGTCGAGTGGGCAAGCGAGGAAGCAATGCAGGCTCGGCGGGGAGATCAGGCATTGCAGGTAGCAATCTGTAACCAAGCCAAGTACGCAGCAGCAGCAGCATAGAAGCAGCAGGCGCACCTCGCCCTCGGAACCCCACAGCCCGTCGCCGCCGTGCTGGCTCTTGCCGGGCTGCTGCCTGCAAGCAGCAGAGGCGCGGAGGCAGATCCAGCATTAGAGCACCTCTTGTACGGTATCCATGCTGCTTGCAGAGACCTAGAAAGCGCTGGCAAGCAGAACAGCCGCAGCCAACGAATGCTCAGCAACACGCCCCTCTGCTACCTTCGCTCCCAAGCACGCCCTGCCCGGCACGTGCCCTGGCGGCTTTTGCCGCACCTGCTGGCTGTGCCATTGTACAGGCCGGTGTGGTGCCGGCGGAAGTCCATGAACAGCATGGCGTCTGCGGGGTAGTTGTCTGCGTAGCCCTCCACCTCCGCCTGCAGGTGGGCAGGCATGGGAATAGGTTGGACCAGGGCAACACTTGTGCCATGAGCAAGCCAACGGCAATGGCAGGCATTGCTGCGCACACCCTCAGCGGGAGCTGCAGAAATGGCAATGCTGGTTGCGCAGCAGCTGTTAATGGCTGATCAACTACAGCCAACCCCACCGCCGCCCCGCACCTCAATGCCATACGCTGTCTGTGCTGCCACGGGCGGCACGCCGTCCTCATACCGCAGCAGCTTGCCCGCCGCCACGCCCGAGGCCAGCACCGGCAGCCGGCAGCGCACGGTGCGGCCATCTGTGAGGCGCAGCTCTGCAGCCTGCAAGTCTGCCGCTGAGCTGGCGGTGTCCACCTCTGCTTCCACAAAGCGCACGCCCGCCGCGACGCAGCGGTCCAGCAGGTGCTGGCGCAGGCGGCGGCGGCACACGCGGCCGTACGGCCGCCCCACCCGCACCAGCTGCTGCTCCTTGAAGTAGCACACCGCGTCGTCCCACACTGCAGCAGGGGAGGGAGGGCATGGCTCGTTTGCGATGCCGCATCCCAGCCTTTCAAGAGAGGCCATGGACAGCAGTAACAGGGCCATGGTAGTGACGATTGCGGCAGCGCTGCTGGCTTGCTCACATTTTTGGCATGTACATTTGCCACCTCAAAACAAACAGGCCACAAGCTCGAATAGCAGCACGTTGCCAGTCGGCTGCTTCACACCCCCAGCAGCACCCACCTGCGTCCAGCGTGTGCGTCAGGCCCAGCTCCTGGAACTCGTCCAGCCACACGCCGTAGTTGTTCACAAACTTGGACTCCAGGCTGACCAGCGCAACCGACAGGCCCTGCCCCGCCAGCTCCGCAGCCAGCGCCAGGCCGGCGGGGCCAGCACCCACAATGGCGACGTCGGCGGTGTCGGCCGCCGGGTCAAAGGGCGGCAGCGCGCCCGCCAGCGCCGGCTGCTCGGGGTCGGGCTTGCTGGCCTGCTGCTCCACCAGGGGCGCCTCGTACGTGCCCTCGCGGCTGCGCTGGTTGGCGTCGGGCGCGGCGCGGGCTGGTGCCGCCTCCACCGTAGCGGCGGCGGCGCGGGTGGACGGGGCGGCCCACCGGCCGTGCTGGGGCCGCACATTGGCCGCCCCGCTGCTGCTGGTGGCGCTGGGGCCGCGCCTGGCACCGCAGGGGCGGGCGGGCGCTGAAGCGGCTGGGCCGCAGCGCTGGGCTCCCGCCTGCTGCATGGTTGTCTTGACCGTGCTGCTCACAGCTCCGATTGCTGCGCAGCGACCGCTGCCAGTCAGCTGGGAAAGGGCTGTGCACGCCAATCTCGCTGGAGCCGCTGCCTTTCAGTCCTGAACTTCCCCTGCTGTTGTTCGGGCGTCTCCCCCAAACGAAACACCCACCATCCTTGGTGATGGGCCTGCTGAGCTGGCACCACATCAGCCAAAATGCAGGCCTGCTCAAAAGCCCACTGCACCCTGTGCGCCCACCCACATCTCGCGATCGCCACGGTTGCACCAGCCAGCGAGCCTGCAACAGCCCCCGCCATGCTGCAACAACTCACCTCACCTGGGGCACGCAGCGGCAGCTGCCTGCACCCCTCCTCCGCGTCCCTGGCACTCCCCACGCGCCGCTCCACTGCGGTGCAAGCGTGCCGGCAGGCGCACGACGGCGAGGCGCCGCCGCCGCTGCCGCCGCCCGCCGCCCAGCAGCCGCCGCTGCTGCAGCGCCTGCGCGCTGCTGCCCTGGCGGGCGCGCTGTCTGCCACGCTGGCCCTGGCACCCATCGCACCCGCATCCCTGGACGCCTGGGCGCAGCCTGCAGCCCTCAGCGAGGACACGCCGGTGCTGGACTTGGCCCGGGTGGTGCCCAGCGCTCGGCTGGAGGGCCTGCAGCAGCAGCTGCGTGACCTGGAGAGGTGGGCACACCCTGGGGCTAACTGCTGCCAGGGGCCTTCTGCAGCATTGGTGCTGACAAATGCAAGGTGCCGCAGCATGCCCCGTGGGATTGTGCACTGCATGGCCAGGATACTGCAGCATGCAAGGCGGGATGGCAGGCCTGGGTGCATGCCACCCGTGTCGCCGCGCTTGTAGGCAGCCTGCACTGGGTGGCACCTACATCCGACTCCATTCAACGCTTAATACGTATCACACCTACTTCCCTCTTCAACACACCTTCTGCACCCTTTACCCCGCTCCTGCAGCGAGACCGGCTGGCGCGTGCGCATGCTGACGCGGTACGGCAACGACGGCCCAACCGATGAGGAAATCCGGGCGGGGTGGAAGACGGATGAACGGACGGTGGTCATCCTGGTGGACCCATCCTGTGAGTGCTTGGTGCTTCCTTTACCTCTGTGCGACACAAATTAGTCGACTTTCCCTGCGTCCGTGCAACACAAGCCAGTTTGATGTTTGCTGTGCCTGTGCAGAAACACTCCGGCCACTGCCAGTGCTTCGGCCACACAGACGGCATACACAGCTCACCTGTTCCGTGTTCATCTTTTCTCCTGCCCTGCAGCCCCGAACATCATGAACTTCAAGTTTGGCCGGGAGGTGAGAGAGGCAGGGCTGGCATGGTCTTGGGCTGTGTCCCCATGCCTGGCTGTCGCCTGCTCGCTGTGCTGAAAGGCCATATCCGCCAGTTCGTCATTTACTGCCTCTGCTGCCCCTCTGCCCTGCCCACACCCTGAAACGATGTCTGCCCTGCAGGTGCGCGGCGTGCTGCGCCCCCAGTTCTTCACAGAGCTGCAGGGCCGCTTCGGCAACATGGTGAGCTGTTTGTCTCAGTATTAAAGTATCGCTGTGGTGTTTCATAGGCACTGTTGGTGCTTCACCGAGCTGCAGGGCTGCTTCGGCAACATGGTGAGAGTGTGTGTGACGTTGGGAAGAGTTGGTTTGATATTGGTGCTGGGTGCTTCTGGTTCTCTCAGGGCAACGCTTGCGGGACAGGTGGGCAATTATCCCACCGGCCTCCATTCCCAACCGATGTCCCTTGCCAACCTGTTTGCAGTTTGCGGTGCGGGAGCAGGGCGAGTCAGCAGCCGTAATGAACATGGTGGACACGCTGACCGGTTGCCTGTCGCGCGGCGGCTGTACCGTGGTCCCCGGCCTCTCGGCAGACCACTACTACTTCACGCTGGCTGTGTCAGTGGCAGGCGGCGTGATCGCTGGCGCGGCCAGCAAGCTGGAACCATCTGGTGAGTGGAAGGGCTGGGTGATTGTAAATGTGTCTGGCTATTCAGAAACATGGCAAACAGTGCAACATATGGGGGCGCGGCCAGCAAGCTGGAGCCGTCTGGTGAGCAGAAGGGCTGGTTCAGCATAACCGTGTGTGGGCGGTTGGCAATGCGGCAGAACTTGGTGCATGTATGGCGGGAGCGGCAAGTAAGGTAGAGCTGTGGGTGAGGTGGCATGCCATCAGAAGTAGCTCCCCGAGTCCGCTGCTGGTGTGACACAGCGGCACAACACACCGCTTTCCTGCCAGCTGCCTCTGCTGCACATTGACGCTATGCCCTGCCTGTTGCCACTCGCCGCCCCATGCAGGCTTTGTGCAGCGGCGGTGGGTGTGGGTCGCGCTCTTTGCGCCGCTCTGGGGCTCCCTGGTAAGGCAGAAATGAAAGCAGCTTTGGCTTGTTTAGAGTGTGTGAATCGCGCTCTGTGCCCTGCAATTGGCGTGCCACAACTATGCCGCATGCCGTACATGCCATCGTTCCACCCTGAACCCACCCACCCCTCCTTTTTGCCATGCAGTTTGTCAACTTTGGGCTGGGTCCAGTGGTCACCCGCACACCCGACCTGCTGCCGCTGGTGGGCAACATAGTGGCCTTCTGCATTGCGGCGGCAGCTGTGGGATACTCACCCAAAATCTCCAAGGCAGTGGGCCTTACCACTGATGAGGATGCTGCATAAGATAGGCGCAATGACGCACAGCGTCTGCAGTATAAGTGACACGTCTGCTGTGGCCTGTTTCCTTTTCAACCCTGCTGTTATCCTCCCCCTGTGTTAGCAACCATCACCAACCACTACGTGTACTTGCTGTTTAATGTGTGCAGTTTGTTGTGCCGGGACACTGCTTCTTGCCCTCCATTTCATGCGACCCCTAAGTTTTGCTTGCTGGCCACCCACTGTATGGTTTGATTGATGCCCAACTGCACCGGCCTTGGCTGTGTTGCTCGACCCCTGAGTGTGAAAGAGAGCGATCACATGTCAGGTGCAAGTACTCTTGTGGGCGAAACAGAGGATGGAGCGCAAAAACAACAGCATGGGTTATCAGAAAAGGGGTAAGCTAGCTTTGCGTCATGCAAGCGGCACCAGCCGGCTGGGCTGGTGCACGTGCAAGTAAACAGTTTGGCCGTCGGAAGTTGCAGCTATGTCAGGTCTGGGTCCACTCGATTCACTCTGCATGGCGTTGCAATGACACGCACACTTCACTAGAGAGCATGGCTGCCCGTGGCTGGCACTAGAGCCTGCAGAGGCGGCGCCAGTGGATGCAGCCACAGCAGCCGCTGGCTCTGCCTGCTGGCTGGCCGATGCGCTGCACAAAACCGCGCTCGCGGGCGGTGCGCTACAGGATGCCGTTCAGCACGCGCTGGTAGTAGTCTGCGGCAGGGGGAGCAGCAGCAAATTGACGCCAGCGAGTTGCAAGGCACGCAAGCTGTATAAGCCTTGTTGCGGCCTCTTGCCCACTTCCCTTGCGACAGCGTATGCCAATGCGCGGCCAACTGCACTGCACCGTCAGGCACATGGCTCAGCCTGGGCGCAGAGCGCCGTGAGTTTCTGCCAGCCCGTCTCCATGATGAGCCTAGATGCAAAATTACGCACCGTACTGCCGTGTGCGCCACGCGTCCAGGCTGTCACTGATCAGGCCCAGCACAACCTCAACCACTTGTGGCTCTGGCAGCGCCAGGTGGAAGCGCTTGCGCAGGCCCTCCACCGCCGCGACGCGGCTCTTGAAGCACGGGCAGCCGCTGCCTGCAGAGTTGCAAATGAGAATTCCCGGGCTGGTGCGTCACTGTGCGGTGCTATCGCAAGTTGCAGCCCGTGAAAAGTGATGGCAGTGCAGCCGCAGGCAAGTCAGTAGGCGGCAGGACGTCCCCCCCCAGCAAGATTCCAGCAAATCGGCAACTATTGCTCACCCTGCATCATCTCCACCAGCAGCAGGACGCGGTCTGCGTGCTTGCGCAGCGCGAGGAAGCCCTGGATCATGAGCACCTGAAACAGGAGCGATGGAAAAGAAAAGGCAGGTAAATGCATTGAGATGGGCTGCTTGCGCGCGGCCAGGAAGCCCTGGATCATCAGCACCTGCATTGGCAAAGAAAAAAGGTACACCGCAGCCTGAGAGCCTGCACACAGGATTGCCATGCACAAGCGCACAGCAGAGTGCGCATGCTGAGGACCCTGTTGAGTCAATCACGGTGCATCCACCCACCTTGAAGTAGTCAAACAGCTCCGAGGCGCGCCCCTCGCTGTCGCTGTCCATGACCTGGTGTTGTGCAAACGTAGGAGGACAATGGGTTGCGGACCATATGGGCACACAGCGGCATAGGCAGCAGGACCAATGCACTGGCAGGGCAGCCAAGCGCCGCTATGTCGCTTTTGGTTTGATATTCCAAGCAAGCAGATTTCAGCTCGCTCACCTCCAGCAGCTCGCGCGTGAGCTTGAAGGGCGCCGACTCAAAGTTGACGCCGCCGGGCGAGTTGCTGCAGGGCGGGAATGGGGTTTGCTGAGACTGATGTTGCTGTTGAACGGCGGACCAGGCTACAGCAGTGGGGATCCTGGTGAATTAAGCAGCCAAGAGTACCAGGAGCGTGGCACAAGTGAGCGGTGCGCACCTGAGCATGAAGCCAAAGTCGATGTGGATGAGGTGGCCCTCGTCGTCCAGCAGGATGTTGCCGTTGTGCCTGTGGCACACAGGCGGAGCAGAGAATTCAGTGAGGCAATGCGAAGCACTCAATCGCTGCAATGTTGTCCGCGCCCAGCAGCCCTGGACATTGCAATGCGCTCTGACAAACACAGCCGCCACAGGACAACATCCAGTGAGCAGCCGTTGAGCCAGCATCCACCGCAAGCGCTACACCAGCAGCGCACCTGTCCTTGATTTGCAGCAGGTAGCAGACCAGCGAACAGGCGGCCAGGCTCTCCACAAACACCAGTAAGCCACAAGCAGCGCAAACTACAGTGCCAGCGCACCTGTCCTTGATTTGCAGCAGGTAGCAGACCAGGGAATAAGCGGCCAGGCTCTCCACAAACGCTCGCTGCGCTGCCTGGAAAGCAGGCGCCGCCGCGCCGCCGCACTTGGCTGCCAAGTGATCCCGCAGGCTGCGAGCAAGGAAGAGTGGGGAGCAGAAAGCAGTTGGTTGCATGGTGCAGCGAACAATGCAGCGGCAAAACAGGCTGGGGACCAACTGCAACTTACTGTGCCTCTCGCAGAATACAGCCGCCACCGAGCATGCTGCACTCGTGCACAACCGCAGCGCGCATAGCGCACCTGGTGCCAGCCGGCGACTTGGACTTGAGGGCGTGGATGGAGGGCGCGTTGGGCACCATTTCGATCAGCGCAGTGCGGCTGCTGGTGGGCAGGACCTGTGGTACAGTGCAGAATCAACCATGTTGGTGCAGCGCGAAGCAACACAGACGCCTGCTCTGCCCAACAAAGCTTTGTCGTGATGGCAGGAGTGATAGTCCCCATTGCACAGTAGGCAGCCAGAGGGCCGCAGCCACAGCTTCAAGCTGCGGTGCCTTGCCAACCCGCCCCAAACAGTACAGTGCACGGCATGGAATGGCGCCCTGGCCTGCAGACTGACCCACCTCAAACGGCCGCAGCCACAGCGGCAGCTGCGCCTCGGCAAAGATGTCGTGGAAGGTGCGGATGAGCTGCGAATAATAAATCAGGCATTGGGAAGAAACTGTGTGGGCAGGGCCAATTGAAAGCAGGCGGTACAAAGGCAACAAGCCGTGGAAGGTGCGGATGAGCTGCAGATTGATCAAGAACACAGGGAAGAATCATGTGAGGATGATTGCCATGGCATTAAGAGAAAAGCCGTGTAAGGGCTGGCCCTTGGAGACATGGCCATTAGATATCTGAAGCAGGACGGGGCAGCATGCAGGCAAGCGGGAACCGTCCAACACTGCACCGTCCGGCTGTATCATTGTCTGCATGCCACACAGTAAGCATCCGAAGCCAACTAGCCCACCTGCATCGCCAGCAGCTCCTGCCGGCAGTCGTCGCCTGTCTTCACAATCACGCAGCGCAGGTCCCAGCCGGGGCGCCTGCAAAACAGAGAGGCAGCACAGCTAGCTAATAGTCAGCACGGCCGATTAGAAATGAAGGACACAGCTCCCAGCCTGGCCGCCTGCGGAGCAATGGTCCACGGCAAGCCAGGAAACAAGGGTGCACACGCCTCCAGGAATGATAGCCATCCGCGTGCCACTGCCGCCTCAACTGCCAGCCCTGGCTAGCCAGCATGCAAACAGAACCAACCCCGTCAACTGTTCCTGCCAACAAACACCTGCCAACAACATGAGCTGCAACAGCAAGGCCCGATGCCCACCTGCCATGCGGCGACGCAGCCTGCACCCGCTCCTTCCGCGCCTGCCACGGCTCGCCATACGCAGCTGCCGCCGCCTCAGCCGCCTGCTGCCGCTCTGCCTCCTCAGCCTTGCGCTGAGCTTCTAGGCTGCTGCGGGACGTGCCACTAGCAGATGCCGGCCGGAACACAGGCAGGCAGGGCCGCGGGGCGGCACTTGCTAGTGCCGCTGCCGCTGCTGCCTCGTCACTGCCCTCCCGCTGCGGCGGCTCCTGAGCATGCGAGCCCTCAGCAGCAGGCGCAACTGCCTGCTGCGGCGAGGGCTGCTGCCGCGGGGGTGCCGGCGGCCGCGGCGCCGGCGCTAGCGTCTGCTGCTGCGGCGCAGTCAACACTGGCGGCGGCAGCTTGTGCTGCTTGGCGACCTTCAGGATGGCTTCATGGGAGGGCATGCGCTGGTGCTTGCTGGACGTCCGCCGGATGCTCAGGTCTGCACCGGTCAAGGTGTTGTCCCACAGCGCTTGAGTGAGACAGCTGGTTGCTTTACCGTGCGCATGTGCAGTATGCACTGAACCTTTGCTACACCAGGCAGCGGCTGTGAGTTGGGCCGGGCGAAATTGGCAGGCATAAAGTTGCAGGTGCAAGCTCGACATGCCAGACCAAGCCCCAAAGCACCCCGCAGCTGAGACTCACCTACGCCGCCCTGCACGGTGAGGTGCAGCTTCACATACGGCTGCATCCATGGAGCATCCTCCTCATCACCCACGGTTGCCAGTGTGGTGTTGCACAGCTTGCACAGCCCCAGGCGGCACGCCCAGCTGCTGCGGTCGCACACGTGCGGCGGCGCACGTGCAGCTGCATCCAGGCTGGCTCTCCGCCGCTCTGCGCTGCTAGCTGCCGCAGTTGCGGTGGAAGCGGCGCTGTCGGGCGTGCCAGGGGTGCCGCCCTGCTGCTGCTGCTGCTGCTGCTGGGCTTGGCCGTCTGCTTGTAAGCTGCCGCTGCTGTGCACGCTGCGGCTGCTGAGCGGCTTGTCATTGATGACCTCCAGCCGAACCGACACCAGAGGCGCCTCCCCTCGGAGACCGGCCAGCGCTGCATCCAAGCTGCCGCTCACCCGCGCCTGGCTGCTGCTGCGCCGCTTGCCGCCACTGGACGCCAGCGGCGACGAGGCGGGTATGGGGGACAGGCTGCCCAGGGCACGAGGCGCCCGAGCGGCTGCCACAGGTGAGGTATTGCCGTGCCCAATCCATGTGCCAGCCCCCACTTGCTTGGGGGACTGCGGCAGGACCAGCGGCGGCAGCTGCTGCGGCGCCTGGCGCGGCAGCTGCGCCGCCGGCGGCTGCTGGTCGGGCCGTGCCTGCACAGGGCTGGCCGCCAGGCTGGCCAGGCAGGGCGGGCTGGCGCTGCTGCGAAGGCTGCTGCTGCTGGGCTCGTCCGAAACCGCATCCAGCTCATCTGTGAGCCGCCGCTGCACGGCTGGGCTGCCAGGCTCGCCGCCGGACAGCATGCCGGCGAACGACGGCTCGCCAGCGAGGCCCCGCCCGCTGTGCACGCTGCTCTCGCTGCCCTCACTGCCTTCAGCCAGGAGTGAGTTTGTTGCCGCGGCCGCTGCATCCCCAGTCACCGCGCTGCTGCCCTGCACCGCTGCCAGCGCTGCGGCATCCATGCTGCTTTCCCTGCTGTGCCCGCTGGCCGCGCTGGCGGCCTCTGCCAGCAGGGCGGTATCCATGGACACGGTCCTGTGGTGGTTGGCCAGGTATTGGATACCATTGGCTGCTGCCTCGGCTGCCGCTGCCGCCGCCGCTGCCGCCGCATCCTCACCAAACGGCTGCAGCGACAGCTGTGGCGGCGCCCCTGCATCCCCAGCGCCAAGCGACAGCGCAGAGTCTGCATAGCTGCCGCTGCCGCCGCTGCTGCTGGGCGCGCGGCGCAGCGCCGCGGCTGCGGCTGCTGAGCTGGCGGCCGCAGCGGCTGCACGTGCCTCGATGGCTGCTGCTGCCTCCTCTTCATCAAGAACTTCCACACACAGGGTGAAGGGAGCCTTCTCCCTGCAGGGCGGCAGATAACACACGGTGGACACAGCAAGTGAGCTGCAGCTGGAGATGGTGCTGGTAGCTCAATCAGCAAATTCACTGCTCCCACAAGCCGCCTGCAAGCTGCTGCAACATGCAGCAAACGGAGCGCCACATGCATGCTGGAGCAGCTGACTGCAGCAGAAGGCTGAACATGCTGGAGCAGCGGACTGCAGCAGCAGGCTGAACAGCACCCATTCCGCACCGGCTGTTGAGCAGGCGGCTCTCCCGGGGCGCCAGCCGCACCACACGCAGGTTGGCTTCGCCCATGGGGAACCATATGGCCACTCCTGCATGGGAGGGCATACGATGTGCATAACAAGTTACGAGCATGCGCAAGGATTCAGAGCTAGGTTGGCCGCATCCATGGGAACCAAATGGCCACTCCTGGGAAGAGAAGTTGATGTGCGCTCTGATCCAGCAGATATGCACAAGCTTGGACAGCTGCCGGACACAGCAGCCAGCATCAAGCACACAAGCGGCCGTCGGTCACCGACCTCTCGGGCAGTGCTTACCGTTACGGCTGGCCTTCTCGATCTCGGCATTGATCTGCTGCAGCGCGCGGCGCAGAGCCCACTGCCGGTCCTCGGCTGCACAACAACAACAGGTGGTTAGCAGTGGGGTAGCAGTGGTGAGCAGTGGGGTGAGCAGTGGGGTAACAGTGGTGAGCAGTGGGGTGAGCAGTGGGGTAGCAGTGGGGAGAGCAGAGGGAATCAGAGCAGCTCTTGCGCACAAATTGCGTACAAGAGCAAGCTCAGCACGGCGGGACAGCCACCAGGCCAAGTTTGATTGCGCGGGCAGGCTGTATGGAAGCAGGCACAGCGGGCACAGCAGCAGCGGCTAACACACATCAAAACAACTGCCCGCACGCACGCTGGAAGGCGGTGAGGCTGGACGAGGCCTGGCAGAGCGTCTCCACAAAATCGAGGGTGGCCCCAAACGTTGTCTGCCGCCGCCGCGGGCTGCTGGGCGGGCTGAGCAGCTGCGCCGCCGCCGCCGCTGCCGCCGCTGCTGAAGGACCGCCGTCCATGCTGCTGCGGGTGCTGGTGCCCGCTCGAGGCGCCTCCTCTATTGTTTGCACCACCCCTGGTCTGCCGCCCTCCCCTGCAGTGGAGCTGCGCAACAGCAGGGCTGACACGCCCTCGCCTGCCCCGAGCTCCTCCTGCAGGCTGCTGACTCGACTGGAGTCGATGCCGGCCGCTGATCCTCCCGCTGCGCCCGCTGCGCTGCGTGCTGGGAGCAGCGGGTGGCCGGGGCCGTCCAGCAGAGCGCCCTGCGAGGCCCGTGGAGAGCCGGGCACGTGCTGCCTGCAAAGTGGCAGTCAACAGCAGGTCAAGGAAGGCTGGTGAGCAGCATGGAACGGCGGCAAGGTAGCAGCAGCAGCACCAGCAGCGGTAGCAGCAGCACCAACAGTAGCGATGGCAGCAGCGGCAGCAGGCAAGCAGCGGCGGTGGTAACAGGCAGGCAAGCAGCATCGCTTGTGTGGTGGCACCAGCAGCAGCAGCCATACTAGGTTGCACCACCTCGCACCTGATCGTGCGCAGGTCCGGCGGCGGGGATCCCACCAGAAGCCCTTCTACTCCAGTGGCCACAAACAGGGAGGAGTAGAGTCCTCCCGCTAGGCCCGCTGGGCTGATAGGCCGGCTGCCGTCTCCCCCCAGCATGCCCAGCGCGCCACCGCCGTCTGGCGACAGCGGCAGGCCGTCGCTGCCGAGGCGGGTTGGGTCTGGGGACCGCGCCCATCCGCCGCGCTGGCTGCCAGCGAGGGAGCTGACTGGGCTGAGCCCCCCTGGCCGCTTGGTGGGGCTGCCCAAAGGCGCGGGCAGCCGGCTCTGCTTGAAGGGCAGCTGCCAGTGGCCCTCCAGCGCGGCCTGCTCGCAGGCATCGCGCAGCGCTGCCACATGGGCGTTCTTTGGCTGGTCTTGCGAGATGGCCAGCAGCAGCCAGTAGGTCTGGAATAAATGGGCAACGTAAACGGTATCGTCCTTCACACAGCAGCAGCTTGGTTGGCAGCAAGTAGCAGGGGGCACGGGCAGCAGGCAGCGGCTTACGAAACAACGAGCAGCAGCAGCACTAGCATGGAGCACTGCAGGCACAGCTCATCGGGCACAGCAGGCACAGCACATCATGCCCAGCACAGCACTTGCCTTGACTGCGATGCGCAGCGACTGGGCGCACAGATCTATGATCACCCGCTCCAGGCTGCTGCCGGGCCGCTGGAAGCACAGCTGGGTGAGCTGCGGAGGCAGGCAGGAGTGGAGCAGAAACGGGACTTGGGAAACTGAAGACAGTTTAGGCTGGTGCAGACCAAAGGGCTGGGCACCACGGTTGTGAGACCTAGCGACAAACAAGAATGGCGCAGCAGCAGGCCGAGCCCGTAGCGGCAGCAAAAAGAGCGAGCATGGGCAAGCAGCGCAGCTGCACCGGTCATGCAGCAGTGCATGCTGTGCAATCATGCCAACCAGTAATGGGAATCCCCGCAAGTGCATGCAACCGCAAGTGCTGTTCCGCTGGACAAGGGACTGCAGTGTAGGACACCGCAGCGCCTACCTGCGACAGATACCGCTCGACCTCCCGCTCCGGCAGGCCATACAGGCGGTTGCAGAGGTAGTCCCGCACCCCCGCCGACTGGCTCTTGTACAGGTAACTGCGCATGGGATGGCGTAAAGAGAGCTATGCGCTGAGACGCAGCGATCGGCAGCGGGGCACGAAAGTACGGTGTGGCAGGCGGCACTGGGCAAAAGCAGCAGGCGGCAGCGGCAACAGCAGCGCCTCACGTGAGGGCGATGAAGGTGTCGAACCAGTCGCTCTCAAAGAAGCGCATGAGCAGGTCGGAGCCCTTGGGCAGGCCCTGCAGCAACATGGCGGCAGCATGCGAACGTTTGTGCCGGGCGCCGGCAGCCACTGGCGGCGGCGGCGGCAGCACGAAGGCAGCGCCCTGGGCGCCCTGGCAGCGGCCTGGCGCCCGCCCGCTGCGCTTCCCGGCCTCCGATTGGCCCAGTCGTCGTGCTGCCAGGGCTCACCTCGGCGCCAGGGCCGCCAGGGGCCTGCGGCTGCTTGTCTTTGCTGCTGCGCTTCAGCATCGGTCCTGGCGCCGCTGCTAGCACATCTTGATGGGATGCGGGGCTGCTGAAAGGGCACGGGGCGCCGTCCCGCTGCTGCTCGCAAACAAGTCGTGAACGGGCAACGTCAGCCTCGCGCCCAGGGCTTCCAGGCGGCTGCAACCAGGTCCTGGATGTGCTGGGTGCGCTCAGCGGGCCGCCAGGGCGCCCTTGCTTTTCATGTGGCGCCACATCAGCAGGGTGCTGTCGTTCGGGCTGCTTGGCCTGCCACGGCCAATTGAGCAATCCAGGCAGCCTGCAGCATCGCTCAAGAAGGCCAGCGATCCCTGCAGCGCGCCATCACTCTCCTTGACTTTGCTGGAGGAGGCGCTGGGGCGGCTGGTAGTGCGGCAAGGCGTGGATCATGGCCGCAGCGGTTGCCCGGCCAGCAGCGCCCCGCACAGGCGGCGGCGAGCTGTACAAGTGAGTGCCCCCCGCTGCGGGCGGCCGCTGCTTGGGCTGCCCGCCCTGTCGGAGGCAGATCAGGCGCTGGCCGATCAATCAGCAATGCAGACAGGGCGCCATGGGCCCCGCCTGCCCTCCCGCCTGCCGCCGCCGCCGCCCGAGCGCTCTTCCGCTTCCTCCGCACCTGCTTTGTGCTCTCGTCCCGTGGCCCAACTCACACCCCTTGCACACCCCTTGTACGCAGGGAGAGCGCCAAGAAGAAGGATGTGCGGCTCATGAACATTGAGGCAGCCAAGGCGGTGGCAGATGCCATCCGCACCTCCTTGGGGCCCCGTGGCATGGACAAGATGGTGCGGCGCCTGCTGGGTGCTGGGCAGGCTTGTTTGCGCCGCTGAGTCGCTCTTCGGGCTGCATGGCTGCCCTCCGCCAGACTTGCACATCAGCGCTGCAGCCGTTCTGCACTTCTGCATCCCCGCATGACGGCCAGCAAGCCCTCAGCGGCCGTGCCGTGGCGCAACCGCCGCCAACCGCCCCGCCCCTTGGTTGCACACAGCCTGTGTCCTCCTGACACAGCACCCGGTTGCACACATGAAACCTATTTCTGTCCTGCAGGTGGCCCAGGCGGATGGAGAGGTGATCATCACAAATGACGGAGCCACCATTCTGAACAAGATGCGTGTGGAGCAGCCGGCAGCCAAGATGCTGGTCGACCTGGCCAAGTCGCAGGTGAGGCTTGGTTCTTCTCTCGTCCTTCTTTCGATCAAGTCGATCCGTACAGCAATAGCCAAATGCTGGTCGACCTCGCAAAGTCGCAGGTTAGGCGTGAATGCTGCTCTTTCAGTCATGTGATATCTGATATCTGTGAAGCCAACAGGAAGAAGCTGGTCGATCCTGCCAAGTCGCAGGTGGGTGCTGCACCGGCCATCCCTGCTCACCTGCTGCACCTGACCAGTTCTGTGCCTTCTGCACTGCTGCGTCCGTGCTGCTGCCGACGAGGCTGCACATGCCTCTGCTCACTAGCATGCCTTCCACACCTCCGCGCCTCGCCAACAGGATGTGGTGGCGGGCGACGGCTCCACCAGCACGATCGTGCTGTCTCCCCTCACATGCATTCCTCATGCTTATCAACAACTGCTGCGCCCCCGCTGTTGCAACAGGACGTGGTGGCGGGCGACGGCACCACCAGTGTGACTGTGCTGTGCGGCGCGCTGCTGAAGAAGAGCCTGGAGCTGCTGGAGAAGGGGGTGAGCTGATTTTGACGAATTTGGCTGGCGAGCTGCAGCTTTCCGCATGCACGTTTGCTCAGCAATGCTGCACCGCAACTGCAAGGCAAGGCATGCCTTCACCGCTTGCATGCACCCCTGCTGATATGCTGCCGAATTGGTCGCCGCAGGTGCACCCGACAGTCATCTCAGACGCGTTTGGCCGCGCGGCAGAGAAGGCTGTGGAGGTGCGCTTACTCGGAGCCGTGCAGCACGGTGCTCGTGCTGCCGCTTCAGGTTTCTGTCACCTCAGTACACGCTGTTGTGTTGGCTATGCATTGCACTGTCCAGCGCCCAGGTCGCAGCTACGCATGCCTGCATCAGAGCAGGACACCATGTGCCATCACAGCAGCTTTCGTCCTTTTTGCAGACACTGGCCAGCTCAGCTCTCCTCGCAATGCTCCCTCGCAGATCCTGACCGAATCAGCCATCCCGGTGTCGATTGAGGACCGGGAGCAGCTGATCCGCGCCGCCAACACCTCGCTCAGCAGCACGATCATCAGCCAGAACAGCAGGTGGGGTTGCAAAGTTTCATCAGCAGTGGGGTGGATTGATTTGCAACATGCCGCCGCCTATGACGGTGCGCTGCCTGTTCAATACACCTACACCTGTCCCGCCTGCCGTGAGTGACAAGCAAGCTGAATTGCCGCACAACCTTGCCATTGCAGCCTGCTGTCTCCCATGGCGGTGGACTGCCTGCTGAAAATTCTGGACCCGCAGCGCCCCGACCTGCTGGACCTGAAGGACGTGAAGGTGGGTTTGGGATTGCAGTAGCGCCAATCGCTTTAGCAAAGCGTTGTTGGCATCCCCCACCGACCTGCTGGGCCTGAGGGATGTGAAGGTGGGTGTTTGTGTGCTTGGAAAGTGCCCGGTGCTGCCTGCTCTGGTTGGCAATCTCTGCTCAATGCCGCTCCTCCATTGCGCCCGACACTGCTGCAGGTGGTCAGCAAGCCGGGCGCAACGATTGACGACAGCGAGATGATTGAGGGGCTGGTGCTGGACCACAAAGCGGGTGAGCAGTCCTTCCCTGTGTAGTTGGCTTGCTGCACGCATTCTTGCTGCACCCACGCGTGCTCTAGTTGGAAGGAAGGGCTGGTGCTAGACCACAAAGCAGGTGCGCACTTGTTGTGCTGCAGGTGGCTCTGTTTGGTCAGCGGCCAGGAGCGTGCACACGCCACCGCCGCAGTTTGCTCCAGCAAGCCTGTCCTGACTGCCCTGCCTGCTTGCTGCATCCCCTGCTGCAGCCAAGGGCGCGGGCGGTCCCACGCGCGTGGAGAATGCCAAAATTGCGCTCATCCAGTTCCAGGCACGTTGCAATCTTCCAGTGTGATGTGGCCCGGCTTGCTTATCGGCATTTGCGGCTGCCTGCTGCGTGCCTTGCTGCCGGCAAGTTCCGAGTGCTTGCAGGGTATGGTGCCAGGCCTGCTTAGCAGTGCAGCAATCCACTGCCTGCCTGCAGATCTGGCCGCCCAATACGGACATCGAGAACAGTCCGGTCGCTTCTCAATGTGCCCACAACTGTGTGTGGTTGGTTGTCTCAGTTGCCCAGCAATCCACTGCCTGCCAGCAGATCTCGCCGCCCAAGACGGACATCGAGAACAACGTGATCATCTCCGACTACGCCCAGATGGACCGCATCCTCAAAGTGAGTTTTAGAACACCCCTGAATTCAGTGAAGTACGGCGGTTTGTTTGTTCGAGAGCCAGCTACGCCCAGATGGACCGCATCCTCTAGGTGGGCTGTTTGAACTCCCCCCCTTAATTGAAGCACCGTTGCTGTTTTTGTTTGAGAGGTGACTCCGCCCAGATGGACCGCATCCGCAAGGTGGGTGGCAGTACCCTGATAAAGCCGCAGCGTTCTTTTGGGGGTGGAGTCACCTCTCAAAAAGGTGGATATTCAAGTCTTGGCCCAATAGGGCGGGCACCTCAAACAACACCCAGATGGACCGCATCCTCAAGATGGGCATGAGGCCAGCAGTGCAGGGCTGTTTAGGGCTGCATGGTCTGGCCACCTGTTGCTTCAGATCTCACCGTTTCTGACTGCGCTGTGCGTTCAATCGTGACGCCTGCCTTCTCCTGCAGGAGGAGCGCAACTACATCCTGCAGATAGGGAAGACAACCCCTTGTGCGGCTGCCCTGCGTCTTGCTCTAGTGTACTCATTTGTTCACTGTGCCTCTGTTACTGCAATTGCAGGAGGAGCGCAACTACATCCTGCAGATGGTGAAGGCGACCCCTTTGAACGGCTGCCCTGCGTGTTGCTCTAGTTCACTTTCTCTGTCCCATCTGTGTCTGTTGCAGGAGGAGCGCAACTACACCCCGCAGATGGTGAAGAAGATCCCCACCTGCATGCTCGTACCTCTAACTTAATCGCTGTTCTTCGTAATTTATTATTGCAATTGCAGGAGGAGCGCAACTACATCCTGCAGATGGTGAAGGCGACCCCTTTGAACGGCTGCCCTGCGTGTTGCTCTAGTTCACTTTCTCTGTCCCATCTGTGTCTGTTGCAGGAGGAGCGCAACTACACCCCGCAGATGGTGAAGAAGATCCCCACCTGCATGCTCGTACCTCTAACTTAATCGCTGTTCTTCGTAATTTATTATTGCAATTGCAGGAGGAGCGCAACTACATCCTGCAGATGGTGAAGAAGATCCCGGCCAGCGGCGCCAATGTGCTGCTCATCCAAAAGTCCATCCTGCGCGACGCGGTCACCGACCTCTCACTGCACTACCTGGTGCGCTGGCTGCTGTGGGATAATCCTTGTGTGCTGCTGTATTCAAATGTCCATCCTGCGCGACGCCGTCACCGACCTCTCCCTGCACTACCTGGTGAGCGTGTTCAAATGATGTTTGTTGTGTGCTGCTGAATTCAAAGTCCATCCTGCGGGACGCAGTAACCAATCTCTCCCTGCACTACCTGGTGCGCTGGCTGCTGTGGGATAATCCTTGTGTGCTGCTGTATTCAAATGTCCATCCTGCGGGACGCGGTCACCGACCTCTCACTGCACTACCTGGTCAGTGGTGTTCGGTTACTTCTCAGCTGGTTATTGCTTGGTAATGGAGTTGAGCTGCCTGGCTCATCCAAAAGTCATCCTGCGCGACGCGGTGACAGACCTCTCCCTGCACTACCTGGTGCGCTGGCTGCTGTGTAATGATCCTTGTATGCTGAATTGACAAGTCCATCCTGCGCGATGCTGTCACCGACCTTTCCCTGCACTACCTGGTGAGTACCGAGTTGATTTCAACTGCCCAAATCGCTTGTGTGGATAAAGGGAAGGAGGCCATCCTGCGCGACGCAGTGACCGACCTCTCCCTGCACTACCTGGTGAGTGGGGTATTTTCGGGGACTCGATGAGCAACTGACGTGCTGCCTGCAGCCGCCAGCGCTTTTCCCAGCACGACCTTTTGGGGTAGGAGTGCCTTTAGTTTAAGACACTTATCCATTCCTGCAGGCCAAGGCCAAGATCATGGTGGTGAAGGCTGCGTAGCGTGGTACCTGTCCCCGGCATTTGAGTTATTTTGATCGAATTCTGGCACTATTTCGCAGGCCAAGGCCAAGATCATGGTGGTCAAGGACGTGGAGCGCGAGGACATCGAGTTCATCTCCAAGGTGGGCTGGCATGCTGGTTTAGCAGTCGTTCTGTCCGCAGCACAATTGCACAGCCGCTGCCGCGGCAGCTGCTGCCGCGGCTGGACCTACTGCCGTTTCCTGCCTGCCGCCAGCCGTGGCAGCTGCTTGTCAACTCCCACACTGCTCCACCTATACCGCAGACGCTGCACTGCCTGCCCATCGCGCACGTGGACCACATGCGGCCCGACAAGCTGGGCCATGCGGCGCTGGTGGAGGAGGTGGATGTGAGTTGCAGCTAAATTGGGGGTTGATTGGTAGCTGCATCGATGCTCGTTGATGTGTCGATGTTGTTGCATACTTGGTTGATGGTAGTTGTTGTGGCCCGAAAAGCTGGGGCATGCTGGTGGAGGAGGTGGACGTGAGTGCATTCAGTTGCATTGTTCGTGCCTGCGGATGGCAGCTGTCTGCAGCTGCCTTTGCTGTGCCCCAGAGCCATTGGACCTCCTACACGACATGCTGCAGCTGGGCAAGGGCGCGACTTTGATTGCTCCAAAGCTGGCAGCAGCCTGCTCGGTGGCCTGACCAGGCGTGTGCCCTCTGTGCCTGCTGCAGCTGGGCAAGGGCGGGCGCGTGGTCAAGGTGACCGGCATTGAGCAGCGCGGCCGCACTGCCACGGTGAGTCCTTTAGAGCCGTTGATTGTGAGCTTGGCAGCTGTCGCTGTGAAAGATGGCATGCATTCCAGCAGCGCGGCAGCACTGCCACGGTGAGCCCGGGGTGCAGGTGTGGGCGCTAGTCGC